>Ga0316628_100003890_pt1 | contig 11602 bp, 6 predicted proteins | sample OWC_Aug_M2_C1_D5_FD_207648 | JGI IMG/M metagenome (GOLD analysis project Ga0316628, IMG submission 207648) | Wetland soil microbial communities from Old Woman Creek delta, Ohio, United States - OWC_Aug_M2_C1_D5_C | ecosystem: Environmental > Terrestrial > Soil > Wetlands | place: USA: Ohio... | reverse complement strand
CACGTTCTGCACGCCGCCGGAACCCTCGGTCGGCTGCACCTTGAACGCCTGCGATCGCTGTCCTCAACCCCCGCCGAACGGCGTTGCGATCTGCAACGATAGTGAGCAGTGCGACATTCGCTGCAACCTGAATTTCACGAGTTCCGGGGGCCAGTGCGTCCCGAGCGGAGGTTCCGGCGGCGCCACGGGCGGAAGCGGAGGCTCCAGCGGCACGGCCACCTGCGATCCGAAGAAGTGTCCTGCTGCGGGTCAGCCGGGCTCGAAGTGCACGATTGCTTCCCCGTTCCCGTGTTGCAAATCGGACGGCAGCTGTGGCTGCACCTGGGCAACCACGGGCTCGAGCTCCGCGTATTGCCTCTGACCGGAAGGCGCGCCGTGTCCGAGAACCCCGGGAATATTCCCCGAATGCCCTTTCCATATCGCCCGTCTGCGTGTTAACCGCTCCTCCCGGCGTGAAAACATCGCCAAAACAAAGGAGCCTCATGCCCCGTCCGCTCGCTTCCGTGGTCGCCCTGACTGCACTCGCCGTGATCGCCTGCAAGGAGGAGCAGCAACCGGAGAAGCCGCAGCACAAGGCTGCCCGTGTCGCAGCGCCCGCCGCCCCGACGGGCGTGGCTGTGGACTCGGCGAAGCTCGAGATCTTCGGGCCGCTGCCGGCCGCGATGGAGTCCAAGGCGAACCCGCTCTCGGAGGACAAGATCGGCCTCGGGCGGATGCTCTTCTTCGATGCCCGCCTCTCGAAGAACCACGACCTGTCCTGCAACAGCTGCCACGACGTCGAGAAGTACGGGGTGGACGGCAAGGACGTCTCGGAGGGACACAAGAAGCAGAGGGGCACCCGCAACTCCCCCACGGTCTACAACGCGGCTCTGCAGTTCGTGCAATTCTGGGACGGCCGCGCCGAGACGATCGAGGAGCAGGCGAAGGGACCGGTGATCAATCCGGTCGAGATGGCGTCGACCCCGGAGCGTGTGGTCACGACGCTGAAGTCCATGCCGGGCTACGTGGACGCGTTCAAGAAGGCGTTCCCGGACGACGAGGATCCGGTCACCTTCGACAACTTCGCCAAGGCCGTGGGCGCGTTCGAGCGCAAGCTCGTGACCCCCTCGAAGTGGGATGATTATCTGAAGGGCAACAAGACGGCGCTGTCCGACGACGAGAAGAAGGGGTTCCTCAAGTTCGTCGAGGTGGGCTGTCCGACGTGCCACGTGGGCCCGCTCGTGGGCGGCACCATGTACCAGAAGCTCGGCAAGGAGAAGCCCTGGCCCAACCAGAACGACAAGGGGCGGAGCGCCGTCACGAAGTCTCCGTCCGACGACATGATGTTCAAAACGTCCATCCTCCGGAACATCGAGCACACGGGCCCCTACTTCCACGATGCGTCCGCCAAGACACTCGAGGACGCCGTGAAGAAGATGGCGACTCACCAGCTGGCGAAGGAGCTTTCGGACGACGACGTGAAGTCCATCGTGACCTGGCTCAAGACCCTCACCGGCACCATCCCCGCGGAGTACGTCAAGAAGCCGGCGCTGCCCGAGTCGACGCCGAAAACGCCGAAGCCCGATCCTAAGTGACGGCGAACGGAATGACCGTCGCACGGAGACGCCCGCGACGCGGCGTGACGGCGTCCTGGCGGGTCGCGCACGAGCCACCGACCGGGCACGGACGGCGAGGTCGGATTGCCTGCCCGAGCCGTGCTCGGTGCGTCACCGAAACGCGCGCTCCAAGAGCGTCACCACCGCCCAGAGCGCCGCGATCGGAAGCACGATCCAGAACAGGGCCGCGATCCAGCCCGCGCGGAGCGAGCGGCCCCCCCGGCGCGCGCAGCGGAGGCACACGGCCCAGACGTCCGCGCCGCCCTCGGTCAGCACGACGCAATCGCCGCACATGGGGCGAGCGCAGCGCGCGCACGGCCCTGCGGCGAGGGCACCGCAGTGCGCGCAACGCTCGAGCCCGCGGTCGTCACCGGAATTCGAGAGCAGAGTCACGCGGGTTTGCTACCACCCGCACGGTCGAGCCTCGAATCGAAACGAGGACGGTGGCGCGGGGAAGTCACTCTTCCGGCCTTCCCCGATCCCGGTGCTCGCCTGGTCGACCCGCGTTGCGACGGGTGTGATCTCCTGGGCTGACCGTTGCGATCGACCCGGCTGGGCGCTGGGTCTAAGCGCCCGCCTGAAAAACGAACAGTGCGTCTCCAATCTGAACCGTGTCGCCGTTCCGCATCTCCGCGGACTCGACCTGGGTACCGTTGACGAAGACGCCGTTGGCGCTCCCGAGATCGTGGCAGAGATAGCCCTTGTCCGTTCGCTCGATCCGCGCGTGCCGCCTCGATACCGAGGCGCTCTCGACGACGATGGTCGCGTCCTCGCCGCGCCCGATGAAGCTTTCCGCGAGCTGCAGGGAGTAGCTCTTCGGTGCACCGGGCCCCTTGATCAGGCGAAGCGCGGCCGGCTCGCCTCGCTTCTGGACCACATACACCGGAATGCCACCGACCTCCGTCGGGTGGCTATGACCGCTCTTCGTCGAGGGAGGGTTGCTCATGGTTCCTTCTCCGCGCGGTCCAAGACCGTAGCATGCCTACCCGTGGGGGGCCGCCGAGCAGGCTGCGAATGCTGCAATAAGGCAGCCCGGGTGGCGGCTCGGGTTCATTCACGAGCTTCGCTTTCCGCCGCACATCCCGGTATCGCTGGGCCCGATCGATGAGCGCCCGGACTCGCGCGGAAAGGGCCGTCGCGAGCTCAGGCGACCAGGGACGCCGTCTTCGCACCCGCGGTACGCCCCGCGACGGCGCGCCTCGGCTCGAAGGCATGTGCGGCCGAATCGAAGGTCTTCGTGCGGTTCCGGAAACGCCAGGTGAACGTCGGCCAGACGCTGGTGTTGCGGCCGTTCGCGTCCAGGTACCAGGACGCACAGCCCGAATTCCACGCGGTGCCCTGGAGCTCGCGCTGCATCTCGTCCTCGAACGCGCGCATCGCCTCGGGTCGTACGTTCACCGCAGCCGCGTTCTGCTCCTTCAGCGCGGCGAGCGCGCCGAGGACGTACTCGAACTGGGCTTCCAGCATGTACACGATCGAATTGTGGCCGATGCCGGTGTACGGGCCGGTGAGGAGGAAGAGATTCGGAAACTCCGTCACGGTCGTACCCAGGTACGCCACGGCTCCCGTCGCCCAGTGCTCGGCGAGCGAGCGACCGTCACGGCCGATGAGAGCGCTCGCGATCGGATGGTTCGTCACCTTGAACCCCGTGGCGAGCACGATCGTATCGAGCTCGTGCTCCAGACCGTCGGTCGTGACGACGCCCCGCTCGGTGACCCGGGCGATGCCCTGCGTCACGACCTTCACGTTCGGCTGCGTGAGCGCCGGATAGTAGTCGTTCGAAATGAGGATCCGCTTGCAGCCGATCTCGTAGGTCGGCGTGAGCTTCTTCCGCAGCACTGGCTCCGGCACCTGGCGCTCGAGGTGTTTCTCCGCGACGCGCTGGATGAGGCCGCGAACCTTGGTATTGCCGCGCATCGCCAGCACGATGAGCTCGCGCGCCAGATAGATCTGCATTCGATCGAGCTTTTGCAGGAACGGCAGGCTCCTGAAGACCGCCTTTTTCGCCTCGCTGCGCACGTAATCGAGCCGGGGCACGACCCACGGCGGCGTGCGCTGGAACAGGTGGAGCTCACGGACGCGCGGTTGAATGTTCGGAACGATCTGGATGGACGAGGCGCCGGTGCCGACCACGGCGACGCGCTCGCCGGAAAGATCGTGCTCGTGGTTCCAGGCGGCGGAGTGGAAGACCGTCCCCTCGAATCGCTCGAGGCCCGGCAGCTCGGGCACGGAAGGTGCGCTGAGGCCGCCATGACCGGAGACGATCACATCGGCCGTCATCGGGCCCTTGTTCGTCTCGATGTGCCACCTCTGGGTCTCCTCGTTCCAGCGCGCCGAGAGGAGCTCGGTATCGAATCGGATGAGCTCCCGCACGCCGAACCGGTCCGCGCAGTCGCGGAGGTACTGCCAGATCTCTCCCTGCATCGCGAACGACCGCGACCAGTTCGGGTTCGGCGCGAACGAGTACGAGTACATGTTCGATGCCACGTCGCACTGGCAGCCCGGGTACGTGTTGTCACGCCAGGTCCCGCCGACGTCGCTCGCCTTCTCGAGGACCAAGAAGTCGCGCTCGCCCTTCTGGAGCAGGCGGATCGCCATGCCGAGCCCACCGAAGCCAGCCCCGATCACGATGATGCGCCGATGCAGGGTGGGAGCACCCCCGGGTCCGCCGGAGACGCGGATGCCGGAGACGTTCTGTGAGGACCCGTTCACGCTGGCAGGCTCGTTCTTGGCTTGGACTGCAGGACTGCTCATCGTTCTGGACTCCGTTCGTCTGGTTCCCCCGCGCCAGTTTCGAGTTGACCTACTCAGAGTAGGTTACTAACAGTAGGGCATTCAAGTGAATTCGGCCAACATGTCTCAACAATTGGAAACTGCGGAGTATTTAGCGACTCTGGTGGCGGAGCACGCCCACGGACGGGTGCCGCGGGAGCTACGGCGCCGGCAGGTCCTCGCGGTCGCGACCGAGCTCTTCATCGACCGCGGTTTCCTGAGCGCCTCCATGGACGAGATCGCCCGTCGCGTGGGCGTTTCGAAGCCGGTCGTCTACGAGCTCGTCGGCTCCAAGGAGGCGCTGTTCCACGAGGTGGTGCAGGCGGAGATCGCGCGGCTCGGCGAACGCGTCGAGGCCGCCGTCAACGCGGAGCCCGATCCGACCGAGAAGCTTCGCGCAGGGACGCTCGCGTTCTTCCGGTTCATCAGCGAGCGCCGGGCGGCCTGGCGCTCGCTCATGGCGATGCCGGAGGCGTCCATGACGAGCGAGATGGCTGGAGCGCGCCGAGTGCACGCGCGCCTGGTCGCGTCCCTCCTGATGCGGTCCGCGGCAGAGTCCGGCATCGACGCCGACCCGATCGTGATCGATGCCGTGGCGCACGCCATCAACGGCGCGAGCGAAGCTCTCGCGCTCTGGTGGCACGCGCATCCCGAGCTCAGCGCCGAGGCGCTCGCGGAGATCGCGACCCAGCTCGTCGCACCCGGTCTCCTCGCGTTCTCCAATCCCGGTCGGACGGGCTGATGACAGTGTTCCGGTCGACCCGTCATCTGCTTCCCCTCGCTCCGGGACGCCTCGTTCTTCGTCCGGGACGTCCCCGGACGGGCGGAGCGGGACCGTCCGGCGCGCCCGTTCGAGCCCGCTGCCGTTGCCGTTTCTCCACGCGTCGCCCGCGAAAGGTGACGTGCCGGAGCTCGAGCTCACCTTTCGGCATGAACGCGTGCTCCGCGAGCTTCAGGACCCCGTCCTCGACGACGATGCCCAGGAGCGCGTAGGCCGCGGAGAGCATGCGCGCGGCGGCGCCGGTGTACCAGGACCAGCCGCCGCGGCCGCCGTAGCTTTGGCCGTCGTAGACGTCCGCGGGCTGCTGGTGCGGCGGCAGCCCGTAACGGGGCGACGTCTTGGTCAGCGGCGAGACCTCGAGCCAGACCCGAAAGGCGCGATCGCGGCAGCGCGCGGCCCGGGCCGCGTCGCCTGCCTGGTCAGCCATCTCCGCGCAGCGCATCCAGGCGTCGACGATCCACGAAGCGCCGTGCGAGTACTGTCCGCCGTTCTCGCGCACGCCGGGCGGGTAGTCGGCGATGCGGCCCGGATACGGCTTCGAGCGCTCGTCGAACGGTGGCGAGAGCAACAGGACGCGCCCGGGCCTCTCCAGATGGACCAGGCCGGTCTCGAGAGCCTCCTCTGCGCGCTCCAGATCGACGGCGCCGGACAGAGCCGGCCACGCCGCCATGAGGGCACTTGCGAAGCAGAGCTCGCTACCGTCATCGGTCGTCGCCCGGACGTAGCCGTCGTCGCGCCACATCGGCTCGAGCGCCAGGCGCAGCCGGCCCGCCTCCGCCTCGTACCGGCGCGCTGCCTCGGGGCCCTCGATGCGAGCGGCGACGGGCGCGAAGTCGCGCAGGATCCCGTGCAGGAAGAACCCCATCCAGACGCTCTCGCCGCGTCCGTCCATCCCGGGTGCGTCGAGCCCGTCGTTCCAGTCTCCGGAGCCGAGCAACGGCAGACCGCGGGCGCCGCAACGGGCGAGGGACCATTCGATCGCGCGCCGGCAGTGCTCATACAGGGTGCCTCGATCCCGCGAGGCGCGCGGCACGAACATGAGGCCCTCCTCGCCGTGCGGCACCGGCCGGCCTTCGAGGAACGGGACCATCTCCCCGAGCACGCCCTCCTCGCCGGTGGCCCGAACATAGCGGGTCACGACGTAGGGCAGCCAGAGATGAGGATCGGATGCGCGGGTGCGCACCGCCATGCCGGTGCGACCCTCGAAGCTCGGGTGCCACCACTTGACGGCGTCACCCTCGCGGAACTGCTGTGCCGCGTGCAGCAGGATCTGCGCGCGTGCGCGATCGGGTCCGGTGAAGCACAGGGGCAGCACGTCCTGCAGCTGATCGCGGAAGCCGAACGCGCCGCTGCGCTGCTCTGGCCCGGTGCGGGCCCACAGCCGCGACGTGAGCAGCTGATACGGCAGCCACGTGTTCAGCAGCCGATCGACGTCCCGGCGCGTCGTCTCGACCGAGAGCTCGGAGAGCTGCTCGTCCCACCAGCGCTGCGTGAGGGCGAAGGCCCGCTCTGCGCGTTCCGGATCGCAGTGGTGCCGCGCCAGCCGAACCGCCTCGGCGCCGTCGTCCGCCTGCCCCAGCACGAGCACCACAGTTGCCTCGCCAAGGGCGGGCACGTCGATCTGGCCCCTGAACGCGGCGCAGCGGCGGCCATCGTCCTCGAAGGGCGCGGCCGCGCGTCCCCTGACGACGAAGAGCGCCTCGGCGCCGTCGCGCGCTGCACCGAAGAAGCGGGCGCGGCACGTCTCCGTTTCCGGCCGCTTCAGGCTGGTGGCAGCGAACGCCCAGCCCTTGCGGAAGTCGTTCTCCGGATTGCAAAACAGGAGTACTCCTTCATCGATGCGCGTCTCGAGGCGGCCGCGGCTGTCGACCGGCGTCTCCGCGAGCACGATCTCGACGTACGTGACGACGCGCAAGCGCCTCGGTACACCCGTGAGGTTGCGGATCCGGAGACAGCGCACCTGGAGCGGCGCATCGGTCGGAATGAACACCGTCTCGTCCAGCTCGATGGCCGCGCGCCGCTGGGTGAACCGAGCGTAACCGGGACCGAACGTCGCCTCGTGCTGCGAGTCTCGGCGACGCAGCGGGGCAAACCCTGCGCTGTCGACCTCGCCGCTCTCCGGGTCGACCACGTAGATGACCTGCCCCGGGACCTGCGTCGTCAGCCCTTCCAGGGTGAACGGTGAAATCGCGTTCTTCTGCGCGTTCCCGTTGAACGCGAAGACCTCGCCATCCGCGGAAACGACGGCACCTTGACCGAGCTCGTTCGCCAGCACGTGCGTCCACGGCCGCATCGCGGCAGGATCGGCGCTCACTTCGCGTCCATCGGGGCTGAAGGGGTCGGCGGCGGGCGGCTGCGGCGAATCCACGAGCGACCTGGTCTTCGCGAGCGAAGTACGGAGCTCCGCCTCCCCCGGCATCGGCATGCGGAGATGGCGGCAGATGAGCCGCGCGGCCGACATCGGGTCGGTGGCGTAGCCGTCGACGAAGCGGATCTCGATGGTCGCGCTCGCACCGAGCTCGACCTGCAGGCGCAAGCTCGCCACCGGGTCGAACGTATAGAGGAGCCCCTCGTCGTCGGGCGCGCGCGGCTCCGTTCCCGCGAACGCCGCCGGGGCGGCCAAGGTGCCGTTGCCGAGGAAGCGGGCGCGCGAGTCCTCGTAGCCGGCGAGGTGCACGCCGAAGACGCTGGCCACCGCATGGAACGCCACATCCGTGCCGGTGGACCCCCGCGTGGCGTGCAACAGGCGGTTGTGCGCGATGATGGCACCGAGCGCGCGCACGAAGGTCGTGCCGACGTGCATGCCGGCGAACGCCGGGGTGCGCCGGTGGGTCTCGGTTCCGGTGACGCACAGCTCGCGGTAGCTGGTCAGCTCCACCCTTCGCGGCTCGTTCCGCAGGTTGGTCAGCCGCACCCGCCAGCGTTCGACGGGATCGTTCGCGGCGACCGTTACTTCCGCGTGGACGCGCAGATCGCCGCGCGTGTGCTCGATGCAGAGCCGTCCCGGCCCGACCTGCGTCATCATCGGCGTCACGGCGGCGCGCCCCGCGGGCTCCGGCGTCACCGACCAGGCCGAGCCGGGCCTCCCACCGTCATCGATCTCGCGCACCCAGAAAAACTTGCCGCGGCGCTGCAGAGGATCGTCGGGGCGCCGGGTGAGGTCGATGTCGAGACCTGGCCAGAGCGCGCTCGTGACGTGAGCGTATCCGAGACCATCCGGATCCATCTCCAGCGTGTACTGTCCGTTCGAGAGACGGAACGCGAACGGCGGTGCCGTACGCGGCGCGGTATGCAGGCCGCGCAGGCGGCGCGCACCGAAGATCGCCGCCATGACGAGGAGCGACAGCACGCCGGCGGCGGCGTACCCGACCATCAACGTGGACACTGCCGGCAGCACGTGCGCCCCTGGGCCCCTGGACAGCCGTTCCGCGCCGTTCCAGGCGTGATCCCAGTCGCGTCCGCGCGGGATGTAGAAGGGAATCAGCAGGGGCGCCCAGGTGAGGAAGCGCCGAATGCCTGCCGGGATCACGCGCGTGCGCGCCGAGTGTCCGACGAAGCGCGCGGCCTTCTCGTCCAAGGCGTCGGCGCCGACGAAGGACAGATTGACGAGGGTGGCGACACGCAGCCCCATGTGATCGAACCAGATGAGGACTCGCAACCAATCGTAGGCGAGCAGCCCGAGGAAGCAGTCGAGGCTCCACGCGCGGAACGCGCGCGGCGACAGCGTGCCGCTCTGCCAGATCGCGACGATCGTGCGCACGAGGCCGTCCTGGTTGTACCAGCTCGGCTGCGGCGACATGCGCAGGAACGAGGAGATGATCGGCGCCATCCACGGACCCCAGCGGAGCACGCGCACCGTCTGTCCGACGAGGTCGACCAGGCCCCGGGCCGAGAACAGTTCCTTCACCGGTGCGACGCTGCGCTGGAAGAGCGCGGTGAGGATCACGAGATTCGCGCTGAACAGGGGTGCGGCGATCGCCCAGTTGATCACACCGGCGAGCGACTGCGCATAGAGGAGGCTCGCGCCTCCACCCACCGGACCGAGAGGGATCGCGCCCCATTTGCTGAACAGCGGATAGACCGTGAGCTCGGTGGCGCGGCCGCCCGCCGATGCGAAATTCACCGTCGCGTAACGCTCGAGCTCGTCGAGCACCACGGCGAGCTGCCGCGCGTCGAAGTACCACGACACCGCACCGCCTACGAAACCTCCGGCAAGGGCGCCGAGCGCATAGACGCGCCACGTCTGCAGACACTGCCGGCGGCCGCGCACCATCGCCGACACGTCCAGGAGCAGATCGGCCCCGCCATAGGCGAGCGCGCCGACGATGCAGCCGAAGACGAAGCGGAGGCCTTCACCCTTCCCCGGCAGTCCGCCACGAAGACCGAGTCCCAGACCGACGCCGATGATCGCGCCGCGCAGGTAGCTCATCGTGTCGCGATGTGCGCGTCCGAGGCGCGCAAAGAACGGGTCGCTGCCGTCGAAGCTCTCGACCAGCGTCCGCGCGAACGGAAACAGTACGGCGCCGCACGCCGCAGCGCCGAACGGCAGATTCGCGCGCAAGAATCCGACGATCACGTCCGCTCTCGAAAGGAGGGCGCCGACGTGGACGATGACCATGAACAGCGCGCCGTAGACGCCTCCGCGGACGAACCCCGACTTCCACTGCGACAGACAGCCCGCAGAGGTCGGGCGGAGGCCGCGCAGGGCTTCGAGCAGCACGCCCGTCACGAGAAACGTTTCGGCCCAGAGCGCAGACTCCGCGACGGCCTCGAGCCCCGCAACGGACAGCGGGCGCAGCAGCGCCGGGAGCGCCGCCAGCTGGGCACTGCTGCCCCACTCGGCCATGAGCGGCGAGAACGCTGCGAGCACCGAGCCTCCCAGGATCGTCAGGTGCGCCGCGGGGCCGCGTAGCCAGCGCCCGTCCATCAGCAGGCCGACCCCGAGCAACACCGTTTCGTCGAACGCGAACAGGACGAGCGCCGCTCCGATCGGCGCCGCGTGGATGAGCGGCGAGATCGCCGAGGGTAAGAGCCGGGTTCCGACCGCACGCAGCATGTCCGGCGACGCGAGCAGCAGCAGGAGGTTGAACAGCGGAGGCGCCGCGACGAATGCCGCGCCACCCCGAATGCCGAGTCCATGGCCGCGTGTGAACAGGCCGACGAACGTGGCGATGAGATAGCCCGCAATGATCAGGCTCGCGCCAAGGGGCGTGAGCAGAGAAAGCTCGCCCCAGCGGGACGGGATCTGCCACAGCGTCGCCGAGAGGCTCGACCACCGCACCAGAAGCTCGACGACGAGCGCCGAGAGGGCGACGCCGAGCGGGTCCGGCCGCCGCCCATGCGCGCCGGTCTCGCACAGAGCGACCGCGACGCCCGCGGCGGCCGCGCACGACAGCGACGCGCCCGGCCCCTCACGAAGGGCGGCGGCCACCGCGTAGAGCCCCGCAAGTACGCCACCGCACACGAGCAGCGCACCGGGCCAGGATCGGCGCAGCACCACGGGATCAATGGTGCGCCGCAGCGCACGCGCCCACCCCTGGTGCGGGACAACGCGAATTTCCCGAACAGCCCTCCAGCCGGTCCTGCCTTCCCCGCACGAGCGGTCGACTGCAGGGGCCGGCCACGCGACTGCTCGACCCGCTCACGCGGCGTCACGACCCCTCGGGGAACGATCCTCCCGCTTGCAGCGTCGGCCCATCTCGATGCTCGAGCACGGCGTCTCCCGGCCTCTTCAGCCGGGCCTCTCGACGCGAAGGGCTCGAGCGGCCTCCTCGACCAGCGATCGCCTCCTCTCGTACTGCGGCTGGATGGTACGGCGGAACCTCGCCACTCTCTCTGGACCGGCGCCCTCGGGCGAGCCGCAGTCGAAGGGGGGCGCGGGGTCGTACTCCATCGACAGCTGGATCGAACGTGCGGTCTCCTCGCCAGCGAGCTCTGCCGCCAGCACGAGGGCGAAATCGATGCCGGCCGTGACGCCTCCACCGGAGATCCTGTTGCGGTCGCGAACGACGCGCTCGGCCCTGGGCTTCGCGCCGAAGAGAGTGAGCAGATCCCTGTAGGCCCAGTGGCACGCCGACTCGTACCCGGCGAGCAAGCCCGCTGCACCGAGCAGCAGAGACCCGGTGCATACGGACGTGACGTACCTCGCCGACTCTCCCTGCCTCCGGAGAAAGGCGAGCACGGCGGCATCGCCCATCAAGTCTGCCTGGCCGCCTCCGCCCGGTGCGCACAGCACGTCGAGGGCCGGGCAAGAGTCGAACGAATCGGTAGGAACGATCGAGAATCCCGCGTCGGTCGGGATGGGCGTCAGCGCCTTCCACACCATGTGCACGACGGCACCGGGAACGCGGGCGAGCACCTGGGCCGGGCCCGTGGCGTCGAGCTGCGTGACCCCGGGATACACGAGAAAACCGATGTGAGTGGCGTTCGTCATGATCCGAGCATGGCGAAGAGC
>Ga0316628_100003889_pt1 | contig 11602 bp, 9 predicted proteins | sample OWC_Aug_M2_C1_D5_FD_207648 | JGI IMG/M metagenome (GOLD analysis project Ga0316628, IMG submission 207648) | Wetland soil microbial communities from Old Woman Creek delta, Ohio, United States - OWC_Aug_M2_C1_D5_C | ecosystem: Environmental > Terrestrial > Soil > Wetlands | place: USA: Ohio... | reverse complement strand
CCAGGACAAGCTGGGCAGTATCGTTTTTGTAGAATTGCCCCCGCCGGGCAAGTCGGTGAAGAAGGGGGAGACGGTGGTCACCGTGGATTCCGTGAAGGCCGTGGCCGAAGTCTATTCGCCCGTAAGCGGACAGGTGGAAGAGGTCAACGGATCCTTGAGGGATACCCCCGAAATCATCAACCAGGATCCCTACGGTCAGGGTTGGATGGTCAAGATGAAGCTTTCAGACCCTGCCGAAACCGGCAGCCTGATGACCCCCGAAGCCTACCAAGCTTTTGTGGCCGAAGAAGAAGCGAAAGGATAGAAGATGAGGTACCTTCCCCTTGCGGAAAGCGACCTGGCGGAGATGCTCCGGCCGGTGGGCCTCAGCCGTCTTGAGGATCTGGCCAATGTCCTCCCCGGACATCTGCGCTTAAAAAGGGATTTGGACCTTCCTCCCCCACTTTCGGAGATGGAGCTTGCCGAGAAGCTCCGCGCCCTCAGCAAGGAGGGGAAGACGGGAAAATGGCTGATCTCCTTTCTCGGCGCCGGGGCGTATGATCACTTTATCCCTTCGGTCGTCGACCACGTTCTGCGGCGGTCGGAGTTCTATACAGCCTACACACCCTACCAGCCCGAAGTGAGCCAGGGAACGCTGCAGGCCGTATTTGAGTTCCAGACCCTCATCTGTCAGCTCACCGGGATGGATATTGCCAATGCCTCGGTCTACGACGGGGCTTCCGCCGTGGCCGAAGCCGTGCTGATGGCCCAGCGGATTAAGGGAAAAAAGAAGTGCCTCCTGGCCCGGTCGGTTCATCCCGAATACCGCATGGTCACTCAGACCTACACCCATCCCCTGGGATTGGATCTGGTCCCGGTTTCGTTCTCCCCTGAGGGGACCCTGGATCTCGAGGCGTTGGAGAAGGCACTGGACAAAGAGGTCAGTTCGGTGGTCATTCAACATCCCAACTTCTTTGGCTGCCTGGAAGATGTGGAGCGGATCTCCCAACTGGCCCATGCCCATGACGCGCTTCTGGTCATCGCTATATCCGAGCCTCTTTCCCTGGCCCTTCTGCAGCCTCCCGGTTCGCTCGGGGCGGACATCGTGGTCGGCGAGGGGCAGAGTTTCGGCAACGCGGTCAGCTTCGGCGGGCCTTATGTCGGGTTCTTCGCCAGCAAAGAGAATTTCCTTCGCGCCATGCCCGGCAGGCTGGTCGGAGAAACTGTTGATCTGGAGGGGCGCCGGGGGTTCATCCTGGCGGTCGCCACCCGGGAGCAGCACATCCGCCGGGAAAAGGCCACCTCCAACATCTGCACCAACCAGGCCCTGTGCGCCCTGGCGGTCCTCGTCTACCTGACCCTCATGGGGAAAGAGGGCCTGCGGGAGCTGGCGGAGATCAACCTGAGCAAGTGTGAGTACGCCAAGAGAAGACTGGCGGAAAGCTACCCGCTCCGGTTTTCTGCTCCCACCTTTAATGAATTCGTTCTTCGCCTGAAGGGCGACCCGGATCAGGCCCTGAAAAAGCTCTCCGCTCAAGGGATGATCGGAGGCCTTCCCGTGAAGCGGTTCTACCCGGAAATGAAAAACGAAATTCTGATCTGCGTGACGGAGAAGCACTCCAAGCAAGATATAGACCGGCTCGTGCAAGGTCTGGAAAATTCTTAAAGTATTTCACCGCAGAGCCCATTCAATGGAATGTTGGAATGATGGAATATTGGGCAAAAAACTTCCCAGCCTGCCTTTATGGAAACGCATTATTCCACGATTCCATCATTCCATTCCTTTCTCAGTGCTCTCTGTGGTGAAAAGGAGATTTTTATGATAGACAAATGGCTTGGGGCCAGCGGATTGGTCCTGAATGAACCCCTGATCTTCGAGAAAGGGGCCAAAGGACGGAAAGCCTATTCTCTGCCCAGGCTGGATGTGGACCGGGTCAGCCCCGGGAAGGTCTGGCCGCAGAAACTCGTCCGCAAAGATCTGGAAGGATTCCCGGAGATGAGCGAGGTGGACGTGGTCCGCCATTTCACCCGCCTTTCCCAGTGGAACTACGGCGTGGACTCCGGGTTCTATCCCCTGGGCTCCTGTACCATGAAGTACAATCCCAAGGTTAACGAAGAAATGGCCCGCCTGCCCGGTTTCGCCGGAGCCCATCCCTACCAGCCGGAGGAGATTTCGCAGGGCGCGCTTCAGCTTATCTATGAGCTGGAACGGTATCTCGGGGAAGTGAGCGGCATGGACCGAGTCACTCTTCAGCCCTCCGCCGGGGCTCAGGGCGAACTCACCGGAATGCTCATGATCCGGGCCTGCCTGGCGGACCGGGGAAACCCCCGGAAAAAGGTCCTGGTTCCCGATACGGCTCACGGAACCAACCCGGCCAGCTCCAGCCTCTGCGGGTACCAGGTCGTCCAGGTAAAGTCCGACGAACGGGGGAGGTTGTCCCCTCAATCCGTTGAGGAAAAGATGGACGAGGATACGGCCGCCCTCATGGTTACGAACCCCAACACCCTTGGGCTTTTCGAAGACCATATCTGCGAAGTCACGGAAATTGTGCATAAGAAAGGCGGCCTGATTTACTGCGACGGCGCCAATTTGAACGCCCTCCTGGGCCTGACCCGGGTGGGAGACATGGAAGTGGATGTCCTGCACTTTAACCTGCATAAAACCTTTTCCACTCCCCACGGGGGAGGCGGCCCGGGCGCCGGTCCGGTGGGGGTAAAATCTCACCTGGCCGATTATCTTCCCATTCCCACGGTAATAAAGGAAGGAGAGCGCTTCCGTTTCGAATACCACCGCCCCAAATCCATTGGCAAGATCCGCTCCTTTTACGGCAACTTCGGGATCCTGGTCCGGGCCTATTCCTACATTCTCTCCCTGGGCGCGGAAGGACTGAAGAAAGCCAGCCTGCTGGCCCTGCTCAATGCCAACTACATCCGGGCCCGGCTGAAGGGATACTACAACCTGCCCTACGATTTTCCCTGCATGCACGAGTGTGTCTTCAACGACAAGCTGCAGAATAAGTTCGGAGTTACCGCCTTGGACATTGCCAAGCGGCTTATGGACTACGGCTTTCATCCGCCCACGATCTATTTCCCCCTCGTGGTCCACGGGGCGCTGATGATCGAACCCACGGAAAGCGAGCCCAAGGAGGGTTTGGACCAGTTCATCGAATCCATGATCCAGATCGCCAAGGAAGCCGAAACCGATCCGGAGATGGTCCGCAGCGCCCCCCACCGGACCAAAATCTCCCGGCTGGATGAGGTCCTGGCCAACCGGAAGCCCAAGCTCAGATGGAAACCCTGACCATTGCGGATTGCCGATTGCGGATTGCGGATTGAAAAACGGGGCTCTGTGTAGGGGCGCACTGCGGTGCGCCCGGCTTGGCAATTTCAATCATTCGCCTTTGCCTCGAATTTCGTGCTTTGGATTTCGATTTGATACCCTTGAATTGGAGGAATCATGCCCACCAAAGAGGACCTGAAAAAGAGAGTCATGGAGGCCGTCGAAAAGCGGACCAGGGAAATCACTGAAATCGGGGAGACGATCCTCCGCAACCCTGAGCTGGGATACAAAGAAGTAAAAACCGCCGCCCTGGTGGAAGAGAAGTTCCGATCCATGGGGCTATCCTGTAAGAAAGGCCTGGCTTTGACCGGGCTGACCGCCCATGTCCCGGGGAGATCCAGGAAGCTCCATGTGGCCGTCATGGGCGAGCTGGATTCCATCCGCATCCCGGTTCATCCCTTTGCCGATCCTCTGACCGGGGCGGCGCACGGGTGCGGGCACAATGCCCAGATCGCCGGGATGCTCGGAGCCGGGATGGCCCTGCTTGACTCCGGCGTAATGAGAGAGCTGGACGGGGACGTCACTCTCATGGCCGTCCCGGCAGAAGAGCTGGTTGAGCTTGAGTACCGCAACAAGCTCCGGGAGGAAGGGAAGATCGCCTTCCTGACCGGGAAACAGGAATTCATCCGCCTGGGGCTTTTCGACGCCATCGATATGGCCCTCATGTTCCACGTGGAGCTGGCCGAGCCGCCCCAGAAGGTGGCCGTGGGGGTCACCATGAACGGTTGCCTGGCCAAATTCATCCGCTACCAGGGAAAAGAATCCCACGCCGGCGGGGCTCCCCATCTGGGGGTCAACGCCCTGAACGCCGCCCTACTCGGACTCATGGGAATTCATGCCCAGAGGGAGACCTTCAAGGATGAAGACAACATCCGGGTTCATCCCATCCTCACCAAAGGGGGAGACCTGGTGAACGTGGTGCCGGGAGATGTCCGCATCGAGACTTTTGTCCGCGGTCGGACCGCGGAGGCCTTCCAGGACGCCCACCGGAAAGTCAACCGGGCCCTCAAGGCCGGGGCCATGGCCGTGGGTGCCGAGGTGGAAATCCGCAACCTTCCGGGATATTTGCCCGTTCTCAACACGCCTTCGCTGGACAACCTCTTCGCGGCCAACATGGCCGCTTTACTGGGGCCGGACTCCATCGGCCAGAGCCCCCACCTCACCGGATCTTCGGACATGGGCGACATCACCCACCTCATGCCCGGCCTGCATCCCATGATAAAAGCCGGCAGCGCAAAAGTGCACACGGAGAAATTTCGTATCGAAGACACCCGCCTGGCCTACATAGAGACAGCTAAAGGATTGGCCATGACCACCATAGACCTCCTCCACGATGGCGCCCGGGAGGGCCTGGCCATCAAGTCTGCCCACAAGCCGAGATACAGCAAGGAGCAGTTCCTGAAGTTCTGGGAAGACTTGTGCAAGGAAGCCTGAAAAACAGTAAGGATGTCCCCTAATTCCATTCGGCATATTACCGGATCTGGCGATCGGTCACCTCGTCATTCAAATTGCCGAAATGGGTCCCCCTGGGCGCCATGACGGTACGGTTCCTGGAGGTAACAGAGGGGAATTTCACAGGCTGGAACAATGGAGGCGTTATTTGTTTTTCCATAAGAGAGACTCCCCTGGGGATAGGGATTGTGGTTTTTGCATGATGCATGATGCGAATGAGCTTGACAAAACGTGACGAAACCCAAAGAATATATTTCAATTACAGGCCTTATATCCAACCGTCTTTTCTAATTTAATTTTATGATAATAAGGGCTCGAAAAGAAAGGAGGTTCTGAGATGAAGAAGAACAGAGGAGCAATATCCAGGAACGAGGCCCGGGGAATATCGAGGCGGGATTTTATAAAAATCGCTGGATTGAGCACGCTGGCCCTCTCAGGGTTGAGCATTGTTCCATCCAAAACCTGGTCCCAGGCTGGGTCGAAGTACATCTGGGGGTGTCCAAGCGAGTTTCAGAGCATGGATCCCCACATCATCTACGATGTGACAACCGAAAACCTCCGGCTCAACCTTTATGATCATCTCTACCGTTACCTCGACAATCCCCCGAAGATTCACCCCTGGCTTGCCGAGAGTTACAGCGTTGCGGATGAGGGACGGAAATGGACCTTCACGCTTCGAAAGGGAGCCAAGTTTCATACTGGCGATGAAGTGACAGCCGAAGCAGTCAAATACAGCATGGAAAGGCTTGTTGCCCTTGGGAAAGGGCCTTCGGCCCTCTTTAAACCGATCCTTGATCCGGGCAGCATCAGCATCAAGAGCCGATACGTCGTCGAGTTCAATCTCAAGGAACCCTATGCCCCGTTCCTCTCCATCATGCCGACCTTCTGCATCGTCAACCCGAAGCTCCTTGAGGGAAAGGCCGGTCCCTGGGGAAGCGAGTGGTTGAACTCGAACGATGCCGGCTCCGGGTCCTATGTCCTTGAAAAATATTCCCCCGGAACAGGCTGGATTGCCAAACGATTCAAAGATCACTGGATGGGATGGAAGGGAAATTTCGTGGAGGAGATCGAATTCCGGACCATCCATGAAACGGCTTCAAGGGTGATGGCCCTGATCAAGGGCGACATCAGCGGGTGCGACGGATATCTGCCTGCGGACCAGATTGAGAAACTGGAGAAAGACCCCAATATCAAGGTTTATGAAGAACAGTCGATGCGCATCGCCCTGATCAGGATGCACAACCAGAGGCCGCCGCTCAATGACGTCCATGTGCGAAGGGCGATCAGCTATGCCTTCGACTATGATTCCTTTATTAAGGATGTGCTGAAAGGCCGGGTGGCCCGGAATGCAGGCCCCATCCCGAACAACATGTGGGGAGCCCCGCAGGATTTGAAGGGCTACACCTTTGACCTCAAGAAGGCAAAGGAGGAGCTCCAGCAGGCCAAGGTGAAGATCGACCGTGCGCTTACGATCAATCCCATGACGGGTTACGCCCAGACCGATGATATCGCCCTGATTCTCCAAGCCGGGCTTCAGCAGATCGGGATCAAGGCAAATGTCGTCCGCGAGACCTGGCCCAATCTCTCCTCCCGTGGAAAGGACATCAACACCTCTCCTGACATGTGGATCCACTGGGTGAGCACTTACTATGCGGACCCGGAGAACTGGATTGGCGAGATGTACAGCTCGAGCCGGTGGGGAGCCTGGAAGGCCTCGTCCTGGTATAAGAACTCGGAAGTGGATGACCTGTTAAAGAAGGCGAGGACGACCCCGGACATCGAAACAAGACGGAAGCTTTACGAACAGGCAAGCCGTACCGTGGTTAGTGACGCGGCAGATGTGTGGATCTATAATACCAAGTGGTACGGTCCGAACCGGAAAAATGTGAAGGGGATCCGGTTCTGCCCCATTGGGGATGGGCAGGAGTGCCGGTGGATTTCCATTGGGTAATGGCCTGTCGCGCGTGTTAATTCTCTGCCTCCCTGGAAGTCGAGGGACCCGATCCCACCATTCCGGGGAGGCTTTTTATTGAGCCATGGACAGAAAGATTCTCTATTTTCTCAAGCGAATTGCCTATTTCATTCCGACCTTATTAGGACTCGTCATCCTTGTCTTTTTTATCTCCCGCGTAATCCCAGGAGACCCTGCGGCCCTGGTCGCTGGAGAGACCGCGACCGCTGAGCAGGTGAAGGAGATCAGGACTCAATTGGGATTTGATCGGCCCATCTACGTCCAGTTGGGAATCTATCTCCAGCAGCTCGTCACAGGGGACCTCGGAAAAAGCCTCTATTCGGGTCGCAGGGTGAGCCAGGATCTCATCTACCGGTTTCCGGCAACCCTGGAATTGACACTGGCGGCCATGTTTATTTCCGTCGTGATCGGGATTCCCCTGGGAATCCTGTCGGCTTTGAAACGGAATTCGCTCCTCGACCATCTCGTCAGAGGGTTCACCGTGTCCGGGCTCGCAATTGCCAGTTTCTGGCTCGGAATCATGCTCCAGCTTTTTGCCAGCATGTGGCTTGGGCTCACGCCTCTTGGCGGCCGTATCGGAGTTCCTGAACCTCGGTTGATCACCGGACTCATCGTCCTGGATTCGATCCTGACGCTCAACGGGACTGCCCTGCTCAGTTCGCTTAAGCACCTCCTGCTTCCGGCCCTCACGCTCTCCTTTGCCTCCCTGGCCACGCTGGCCCGTTTCACCCGCTCAGGGGTTCTCGACGTGATCCAGAAGGATTTCATCCTGTACGAACGGGCCATGGGGTTTCCCCGAAGGATCGTGGTGTATAAATACGTCCTCAGAAATGCCCTCATTTCAACGGTGACCCAAGTGGGCCTCCTCTTCGGGTTGCTTCTGGCCGGGGCTGTGGTGATCGAAACGGTCTTTGACTGGCCCGGCTTGGGCCTCTATGCCTACCAATCGATCGTTCTCTCGGACTATCAGGCGATCCTCGGCGTAACCCTGCTGTCCGGCTTTGTTTACGTCGTCGTCAATCTTGGTGTCGATGTGGGCCTTACCCTGGTCGACCCGAGGAAGGCAGAGGTATGAACGGCCTGAGACTCTCCTGGAAGAAGTTTTCCCGTGATCGGCTGGCCCTTACAGGGTTTCTGATCATTCTCTCACTGATCCTGACAGCCCTCCTTGCGGGGGTGTTATCCCCTTTTCCGGAGGACACCCACAAGATCCATCCAGCATCAAGGCTGAAGGCCCCCTGCGTGAAATACCTTCTGGGAACGGACCACATGGGCAGGGACATCCTCAGCCGGTTGCTATTCGGGGCAAGGGTGACGCTCATCATCTCGATCATTGCTGTGGCTACCTCGCTCCTGATCGGGGTTCCGCTCGGCCTGATTGCGGGATATCTTGAGAACTGGGTCAGTGAACTGATTATGAGGATTGCCGATATCTTTCTTTCGGTCCCGCAGGTGATCCTCGCCCTTTTCTTGGCCAAGACCCTCGGGCCCAGTATTCCGAATGTGATCCTTGCCCTTTCTCTTACCTACTGGCCCTGGTTTACCCGGATCGTCTTTGCCGAAACGAGGAGCCTCAGGAATTCGGTCTTTATCGAGGCAACGGAGGCAGTCGGGGCGAACCCCCTGAGGGTGATCCTGCTCCATATCCTTCCCAATGTCTCCTCTTCGATCATTGTCCGCAGCTCCATTGGAATGGGATACACCATCCTGACCGCTGCGGTCCTTGGGTTTCTCGGGGTGGGGGCCCAACCCCCGACCCCGGAGTGGGGCGTCACGATTGCCGAGTCGAGGCAGTACCTGCCGGATGCCTGGTGGTATGCGACCTTTCCTGGCCTGGCCATCTTTCTGGTCGTTCTCGGATTCAACATGCTGGGAGACGGGCTGAGGGATATTCTGGACCCGCGGATCCGGAGGAGTTTTGAGTAGAAGCAATTTCAGATTTTAGATTTCGGATGGAGATGAAATAGAGAGGATCGAAAGAATGACGCCTGACCGCAAGGAGACGCTCCTTGAAGTGAACAACCTGACCGTTCATTTTCATACGGACCGGGGTGTGGTGCAGGCCCTTGATGGCGCTGATCTGACCGTGAAAAAAGGCGAGGTTGTCGGACTGATCGGGGAGAGCGGCTGCGGCAAGACCACGATGGCCCGGAGCGTGCTGCGGGTTCTGCCTCCCGGCGGAAGGATCGTTTCAGGCAGCATCCTTTTTAAAGGACAGGATCTACTGGCTATGGGAGAAGGTGAACTGAACGGGATGGTACGGGGAAAGAGGATTACCCTCGTGCCCCAGGATCCCTTTAGCTCGTTCAATCCCGTCTTCCCTGTCGGAACCCAGATCAGAGACCTCTTGAAGTGGAAGGGAGAGGGGGAAGGCAAGAGCAGGGTCGATGAGGAGAGGATCTGGGAGATGTTGAATCAGGTGCAGATCCCCTCTCCGGGGAGCCAGCTGAAAAAATACCCTCACCAGTTCAGTGGCGGGCAGAGACAGCGGTTCATGATTGCCATGGCCCTTTTGCCCCATCCGGATCTGGTCATTGCCGATGAGCCGACCACGGCCCTCGACGTGACCGTGGAGGCGCAGATCCTCCGCCTCATGAAGAGCCTCGTCCAGGGGCGGGAGATCTCGGTTCTCTTCATCACTCATGATTTGGGCGTGGCGAGCGAGGTCTGTGAAAGAATAGGGGTGATGTACGCAGGACAGGACATGGAAACCGGGCCAGCAGAGATCCTGTTCTCCGACCCCCGGCACCCTTACACCTTTGAGCTCCTGGCAAGCCTTCCCCATCCCGAGGGTGAGATCAGGGACATTCCCGGAGACGTCCCCAGCTTGATCCGGCCACCCGGAGGATGCCGCTTTCATCCGAGGTGTCCACAGGCAAAAGGGAACTGTTCAAATGAAAAGCCGGAGAGAACCGAGGTCTCTCCCGGCCATTGGATTCGTTGTTTTTATCCGATTACAAGAAATGCATAGCGCATGGGATAAAGGGCCTAGCACCCAGCAAACAAAAATATGGGAATGCCGATTCTTGAGGTCAAAGGATTAAAGAGATATTTTCACGGTCACTCAGGCTTCCCAAGCGGAGGCGTCCGCTGGGTCAAGGCCCTTGATGGGGTCTCCCTCGAAGTCCGCAAGGGAGAGACCTTTGGCCTGGTCGGAGAGAGCGGATGCGGGAAGTCGACCCTGGGGAAGACAATCCTTGGAATCTACCGGCCCACGGAAGGTTCCGTTACCTTCAAGGGAAATGAAATCAGCCATCTCTCAAGACGAGAGGCCAAGAGGATCAAAAAAGATATTCAATATGTCTACCAGGACCCGGCGGCCTCTCTCGATCCTTACTGGAAGGTCGGGAAGATCCTCTCGGAACCCCTCGTGATCCACACCTCCCTTTCAAGGGAAGAAATCCGCAAGAACGTCAGGAAGATGCTTGACGACGTGGGGCTTCGGGAGGAGCATCTCTCCCTCTACCCTCACGAATTCAGCGGGGGGCAGCAGAGGCGCCTCGGACTGGCCCGTATCCTCTGCCTCAATCCCAGCCTAATCATTCTCGATGAGCCCACCTCGGGGCTGGACGTCTCTGTGCAGGCGACGATCCTGAAGTTATTCCTGGAGCTCAAGACCCGCTTCGATCTGACGTACATCTTCATCTCTCACAACCTCAGTGTGGTCCGGATGATGTGCAACCGGATGGCGGTCATGTACGCGGGAAAGATCGTTGAAATGGGCGATACCGGGCAGATCTTCAAAGACCCGGTGCATCCTTATACCAAAGTCCTTTTGGCAGCGATTCCTGAAATAGGGAAGAAGGTCGAAAAGAAAAAGGAGATGCCTCTTTCCGGCGAACCCCCCAATCCAGAGAACTTTCCAGAGGGTTGCCGCTTCTGGCCTAGATGCAACGTCAAGATGGCAGTCTGTGAATCCGTTGAGCCTCCCCTTGAATCAGCAGCCGATGGCCGTAAGGTCGCCTGCCACCTCTATGCAAGTCCCGGTGTCTCTGTCTCTGGGGTCGGACCAAACGAACTGGAGGAAGCCCATGAATCCTGACAAGAAGAGATTGCGTAAGGAAATTGCAGCCCGGGTGGAGAAGCATCGCGATGATCTGGTCCGCATTACCCAAAGCCTGGTTCGTATTCCTTCGGTAAATCCGCCCGGCGAATACGAGGGCATGGCGAAAAAGATGGCTGAGTTGTATCGGGGCGAAGGACTGATTCCCATCGTGACGGGCGCTTCGAAAGAGGAAATCGAAGCCCTCGGACTCACCTACCCCAGGCCCGATGTGATCGCTCTTCACAAGGGAACGGAGGGGGCTCCGGTGTTCTGCTTGGATGCCCACATGGACGTGGTCAACGTGGGCGAAGAATCGCGGTGGACTTATCCGCCTTTCGGCGGTGAGATCCACGACGGTAAAATCTATGGAAGGGGCGCGGAAGACACCAAATGCCACCTGGCCGCCCAGATCATCGTTTTTCGCGCAATCAAGGAAATGGGGCTGAAACTGAAAGGCGATTTCATTCTTTCGTCCACCGTGGATGACGAGATCGGCGCCTGGCCCGGCATGGGCTATCTCCTGGAAAAGGGTTTCCGCCAAAATGGTTTTCCCAGGCCCGACTACCACGTGGCCGGCGAGCCCACCGGGCTGGAACTCCTGGGGTGCCTGGCGCGGGGAAGGCTCTGGTACGAGTATGTCCTCAAGGGCGTGTCCGCGCATGGCGGCAACCCGAAAGAGGGGGTCAATGCCATTGAAAAGGCGATTGCTCTGGCTAATGCCGTCAAGGCTTATCCCATCCACACCGATCCCCTCATGGGGAGCGACACGATCAATATCGGCATCCTTCAGGGTGGATCAGCGATCAATGTCGTG
>Ga0316628_100003888_pt1 | contig 11603 bp, 10 predicted proteins | sample OWC_Aug_M2_C1_D5_FD_207648 | JGI IMG/M metagenome (GOLD analysis project Ga0316628, IMG submission 207648) | Wetland soil microbial communities from Old Woman Creek delta, Ohio, United States - OWC_Aug_M2_C1_D5_C | ecosystem: Environmental > Terrestrial > Soil > Wetlands | place: USA: Ohio... | reverse complement strand
GTGGTCGTGGCCCGCGCCGAGCCCCAGGCGAGCGCCTCCCGCGCTGGCGCCGGCCTCCGAATGGCGAGCCGCACCAGCGCCACCGAGAAACACGAGCGGGTCCGCCGTCGCCGGCAGGGCAGGAGGGGGTATGAAGCAGCTCGGTTCTCTGCGTCTCACCGCGGTCCTGGTCCCGGCGCTGGTAGGCGTCGCCCTGGGTCTGACCGGTGCGGGAACCTGCTCCGCTCAGGAGCAGCCCGCGCAGCAGCCCGGCCCCGAGGAGGATGCGGCCGCCGGCGAGCAGGCGGCGCCGGAGCAGCCGACCCAGGAAGCGACCGCGGGCGACCCCTGCGGGCCAGTCCAGCCCTTCAACACCTCGTGGTTCGACTGGCTGCAGCGCAAGGTCTACCGCACCACCTGCGGATCGGCCACCTGGTTCGACGGCTTCTTCGGCGACGAGCGGATTGAAGGCGAGAGCGAGGGCGCCTCGGGCAAGGTGTCGGCGTTCGCCCAGTGGTCCGAGGCCGAGGACTGGGACCTGGACGGACGCTTCCGGGTCAAGTTCAACCTACCCCACATGGACGAGCGGATCGAGGCCCTGGCCGCCCGCTGGCAGGAGGACGAGTACGTCTCTGACACCGGCGAGGCTACCGACCCGCTGCCGGTAGCATTTCAGGACGCCGGCGAAGCCGACTGGCTCCTCGGCCTCGGCTACAGCCCGATCCGCGGCCGCCGCCAGCGCCTGCGCTTCTCGGCCGGCATCGACCTTGACACGCCGGTGGATCCGTTCGCCAAGGCCGAGTTTCGTCACCACTGGATCTTCCCCAGTGACTGGATGGCGCGTTTCCGCCAGACCCTGTTCTGGCGCGACCAGGAGGGCGTCGGCACGACCACGCGTTTCGACCTGGACCGGCGCATCGACTCGCGGCTGATGCTCCGCAACACGATGCGGGCCACGGTCTCGGACTCCACCGAGGGCCTCGGCTGGTACGTTGGAGTGACCCTCTTCCAGGACATCTTCCACGGCCGCGCCATGGCCTACCAGACCTGGATCCGGGGCGAGACCGACGCCCCGGTCACGCTCGAGGACTACGGGCTCAAGGTCCGTTACCGCCAGCGCTTCCTGCGCGACTGGCTGTTCGCCGAGGCGAGCACCGGCATGACCTGGGTGCGGCCGGAGCCGAGCGAGCCGCGCGAGAGCTCCTGGGGCCTGGGCATCGGTTTCGAGATGCTGTACGGGTACCGGGAGTAGTCCCATTCCCGCTCCCGTTTCCGTTGCCGGATGCCGTTCCTCATCGAGAGACGCCCGCCCTCGGCAGCGGCGACGGTTGCGATGACGGGCTCGGGCTCGACAACCGCTATCGCCCGACGTTGGTGCGGAACTCGAGCCACGGGTGACGCGCCTTGAGCGCCTCGAACAGGGCCAGGATCTGGGCGTTGCCGCCGGTGCGCCAGTCGTCGTCCCGGAGTCGGATGGCATCGCCGTGGGCGGTCTTGATGCCGAGCTCGTAGCAGGTCGGGCCGGGTGAGCAGTCGAGCCAGACCTGCTCCAGCACCAGGACCTTCACCTCCACGTCGCGGGCGTGGTTGGTCAGGCCGGAGAAGCGCAACCCGTCCTCGTCCAGGTCGAGCCGGCCGGCCACCTCGCGCGACACGAGCCCGATCGTGGTCCGGTACATGCGACGCAGGGGTGCGAACGCGAGGGGCAGGGACTGGTCCAAGGCGGGCTCGGAGAGCCGAGCGTCGTCCGCTGGCTTGGACTCGGAGGGTACCTGTCGCGGCGCGGCCGCGACCACGGCGTCCAGCACCCGCTGCGGAAGCTGGCTGCGCGTCACGAACTCGAGGTCGCGCGAGGTAGGCCGGAGCGGCGGCTGCGACCGCTCGACCACGGCCACCACCAGGTCCACGTCCACCCCCGCGCGCACCAGCTCGACGATCTCCTTCAGACGCTCGTCATCGGGCCCGAGGGAGCGCTCGCGGTAGGCCGCCAGGACGTCCTCCGGGAGACCGGCCGCGACGAGCAGGCTTTCCTGGCCCGAGCTCAGCGGCTCCAGCGTGTCGCTCTCCTGGATGAGCTCGATGAGCAGCTCCCGGTCCATCCCCGAGCGATGCAGGCGCATCAGGTCAGTACAGGTCAGCGCCGCGGCCTGAGCGACGCCGGCAAAGGCGACCACGAGCGCGACGACGACCGGGAGGCATAGGGCCACGGGTCGATGATAGCGCGACCTGCGCGCGGCGCGACTCATTCCCATTCGATGGTGGCAGGGGGTTTCGAGGTCACGTCATAGACCACCCGGTTGATCCCCTTGACCTCGTTGACGACCCGGCGGGCGACCTGGTCGAGGACCTCTGCCGGGAATCGGAACCAGTCTGCGGTCATGAAGTCGTCGGTGGTCACTGCCCGCACCACGAGCACCTGCTGGTAGGTCCGCTGGTCGCCCATCACGCCGACGCTGCGGACCGGCAGGAGCACACACAGGCACTGGGAGATGCGGTCGTACAGGCGGGCTTTGCGGACCTCGTCGATGACGATCGCATCGGCACGCTGGAGGGTGGTGACCTGCTCCTGGTCGACCGGGCCGACGACGCGCACCGCCAGGCCCGGGCCCGGGAAGGGATGCCGCCAGACGAGCTCGTGGGGCAGACCGAGCTCCTCCCCCACCCGGCGCACCTCGTCCTTGAACAGGTCGCGCAGCGGCTCTACCAAGTCAAGGCCGAGCCTTTCGGGCAGGCCGCCCACGTTGTGGTGGGTCTTGATTACGGCCGCGGTGCCGCGCACGCCCGAGGATTCGATCACGTCCGGGTAGAGCGTGCCCTGGGCGAGGTAGCGCGCATCCGGGAAACGCCGCGCCTCGGCCTCGAAGACCTCGATGAACTCGCGGCCGATGATCTTCCGCTTGGTCTCGGGATCCGCAACCCCGCGCAGAGCAGCGAAGAACCGCTCCGAGGCGTCCACGTGCTCGAGCCCGATGCCGAGCTCGCCGAACCTGCGCACGACCCGCTCCCCCTCGCCCCAGCGAAGCAGTCCGGTGTCGACGAAGATCGGCACCATGCGGCCGCCGATCGCCTCGCGCAGGAGGGCGGCGGTGACGGTGGAGTCCACCCCACCCGAGACGCCGCAGATCACGCGCCCTTCGGGGAGGTCTCGCCGCAGAGCCTCCACCAGCTCGCGGCGGATGGCGGCCGGATTCCAGTCGCGCCGCGCGCCGGCCAGCTCGACAAAGCGCTCGAGCATGGCCGCGCCGTGAGGCGTGTGCTTGACCTCGGGATGGAATTGCAGGCCCACGAAGCGGCGCTCGCGATCGGCGACTGCGGCAATCGGCGTGTTGTCGGTCCGGGCCAGGACCTCGAACCCAGGCGGCAGCTCCTCCACCGAGTCGCCGTGGCTCATCCACACCTGCTGCGACCCCGGCGTGCCGGCCAACACCGGGTGGTCCGTGCACGAGATGAGGTCCGCGAAACCGTACTCGCGTCGCGACGACGGCCGCACCACCCCGCCGAGCATGTGCGCCATGAGGTGCATGCCGTAGCAGATTCCGAGCACCGGCACGCCGAGCGAGAAGAGCGCGGGATCGGGTACGATCGCCCCCTCCTCGAACACGCTCGCCGGACCTCCGGAGAGGACGATGGCGAGCGGAGCCGCCTGGCGCAGGGCAGGCGCGGCCAGGTCGCCGCGCTCGATCACGGTCTTGACGCCCAGCTCTCGCAGGCGGCGCGCGATGAGCTGGGTGTACTGCGAGCCGTAGTCGAGGATGAGGATCGTCTGGTGCCGCATCGAACCTCCCCGCGGGCCCGGCAACCTTAGCAGAGCGGAGGCCCCGTGAAGAGCCCTTCCGGCCGCACCGATCGTGTTGACGCCCCCCGGCCTCCCGGCTAGGATGCGCCTTGTGAAAACGGCCACATGGAGGGGCCTGAGATGGCCGAACAGTTCCTGCCAGTCCTGATCACCCTCGCCGTGGCCATCGCGTTCCCGGTCGTCCTCCTCGGCTTCGCGGCGCTCGTCGGCCAGCGGGGCCGGGAGAGCTCGCGGCGTAAGGGTGAGACCTATGAGTCGGGCGTTCCCCTCCTCGACCGATCCCAGAAGCGCATCTCAGTGAAGTTTTACCTGGTGGCCTTGGTCTTCGTGGCCCTCGACGTCGAGGTCGCGTTCCTCTATCCGTGGGCGGTGACCTACCGCGAGCTGCTCGCCAGCAGATCCCTGGTCGTGCTCTGGGACATGCTGGCCTTCATCGCCCTGCTCGGCTTCGCCTACGTCTACCTGTGGCGCAGCGGCGTGTTCGACTGGGGGCCGCGCAAGCGCCCGCTCCCGCCCACCGGCGGGGCCGAGACATGAGCGCCGAGCTGACCGCGCCGCTCGCCGTGACGCCTCGGCACGAGCTGGAGCAGGTCGCTTTCGACCAGGCCATGGAGGCGCGCATCGCCGACCTCCTCGGGCGCTACCCGACCAAAAAGGCCGCGCTCCTCCCGCTGCTCTGGCTGTGCCAGGACCGCTGGGGGTGGATCTCGCCAGGGGTGATGCGAGCCGTCGCCGACCGCCTGGAGCTGGCGCCGGCCGAGGTCGAGGGAGTGGTCACCTTCTACACCATGTACCGGCCGCAGCCGCCCGGGAAGTACGTGCTCCAGGTCTGCTCCACGCTGTCCTGCCAGCTCTGCGGCGCCGCGGCTCTGATCCAGCATCTCAAGCGCAAGCTCGGCATCGAGTTTGGCCAGACCTCAGCCGATGGCAGGTTCACCCTGGTCGATGTCCAGTGCCTGGGCGCGTGCGGCGAGGGCCCGGTGGTCCAGATGAACGACGACTACCACACTCGACTCACGGTGGAGGAGCTGGACCGGCTCCTCGACGGGTTGAGGTAGCTCGGGGGGGCCATGGAACCGATCTTGCTCCGCGCGCGCGGCGAGGCCAATTCACGCTCCATTTCCACCTACCTCAAGCTGGGCGGCTACAACGCCCTCAAGAAGGCCCTGATCACCGATCCCGCAGACGTGATCAGCGAGGTCAAGGAGTCCGGGCTGCGCGGCCGCGGAGGAGCCGGGTTCCCGGCGGGGGTCAAGTGGGGCTTCGTGCCCAAGGGCTCACCCAAGCCCAAGTACCTGATCTGCAACGCCGACGAGTCCGAGCCTGGGACCTTCAAGGATCGCGAGATCATCCACGTCGACCCGCACATGCTTCTGGAGGGGATCATCATCGCCTCCTATGCGATCGGTGCCACCACCGCCTACATCTACATCCGGGGCGAGTTCCAGCGCGAGGCCGAGATCCTCCAGCAGGCGATCGACGAGGCCTACCGCAAGAAGTACCTCGGCAAGAACATCCTCAAGACCGGCTTCCGGCTCGACATCCACCTCCACCGCGGCGCCGGCGCCTACATCTGCGGCGAGGAGACCGCGCTCATCGAGTCCCTCGAGGGCAAGCGCGGCCTGCCCCGGCTCAAGCCGCCGTTCCCGGCCGTGGTCGGCGCCTTCGGCTGTCCCACCGTGGTCAACAACGTCGAGACCCTGGCCTGCGTTCCCCACATCATCGAGCGCGGCGCAGGGTGGTTCGCCGGCATCGGGACAGAGCGCAGCACCGGCCCCAAGCTGTTCTGCGTCTCCGGTCACGTCAACCGGCCGGGCGTGTTCGAGCTGCCCATGGGGACGTCGTTCCGCGAGATCATCGAAGAGCACTGCCAGGGAGTCCGCAACGGCAACGCGCTCAAGGCCTTCATCCCGGGCGGTTCTTCGTGCCCCGTGCTCAAGGCGGACCAGGTGGACATCCCCGCCGACTTCGAGTCGGTGGCCGCGGCCGGCTCCATGCTCGGGTCGGGCGGCGTCATCGTCATGGACGAGACCGTGGACATGGTATGGGCGCTGGAGAACCTGCTCGCCTTCTACGCCCACGAGTCGTGCGGCCAGTGCACCCCGTGCCGCGAGGGCGCGGACTGGGCGCTCGACATCGTGCGCCGAATCCGCCGCGGCAATGGCCGGCCTGCGGACATCGAGACCCTCCTCCGCATCGCCAGGTACGCCAGCCAGGGGATGACCATCTGCCCCCTTGGCGACGCCTTCTGCATGCCGCTGCGGAGCTTTGTGGAGGGCTTCCGCGAGGAGTTCGAGGCTGCCATCGCCAAGGGCGAGCCGCCGCGGCCCACGAACCCGCCAGTGCTGCCGGTCCGCCACGACCAGCGCATGTTTACCTGACATGAACGAACCTCACCGACGATCTTCACCACTCTCTTGCGCGCTGGACGGACGCGAGAATGCTCGACGTGCCGAGGGGGTACACTTCCGCTTCTCGCATCCATCAGCGCATCAAGAGAGCGGCACACCTCATTCGGCAGGATGGCTCATGTCAAGTAGTCCAGTTGAGGAGCTTGCCGGATGGTGACAGTCACGATCGACGACAAAAAGATCGAGGTCGCCGAGGGGACCAACCTGGTGGAGGCGGCGAAGAAGGCGGGAGTCGAGATCCCGACCTACTGCTATCACCCGGGGCTCTCGGTTGTTGGCCAGTGTCGCATCTGCATGGTCGCCATTCAGGGCGTGCCGCGGCCAGTCATCGCGTGCTCGATCCCGGTCCGCGAGGGCATGGTCGTCGACACCCGCTCCGAGGCCGTGCGCCAGGCCCGGGCGGCAGTCATGGAGTTCCTGCTCGCCAACCACCCTCTGGACTGCCCGGTGTGCGACCAGGCCGGCGAGTGCTACCTCCAGGACTACTCGGTTGAGCATGGCCTCGACACCACCCACATGGTCGAGGAACGACGCACCTTCCCGGGCCTTGAACGGCGCTTGATCGGACCGCACGTGGTCCAGAACCAGAACCGCTGCATCCATTGCACGCGCTGTGTGCGCTTCACCCAGGAGATCTCCGAGACCAACGACCTGACCATGAAGGCGCGCGGCAACCACCCCTATATCGACACCTTCGACGGTGGGCCGTTCGACAACCCGTGGTCGGCGTGCGCCGCCGACGTCTGCCCGGTGGGCGCGCTCACGGTCAAGGAGTTCCGCTTCCGCGCCCGCGTCTGGCACCTCGAGGACACCGACTCCATCTGCTTCGGCTGTAGCATCGGCTGCGCGATCAAGATCAGCCACTACCAGCAGATCGTCCACCGCTTTCTCCCCCGTCATAGCCCGGAGATCAATGGCTGGTGGATGTGCGACTATGGCCGCTTCCTGGCTGAGGGGCTCAACCGGCGGGACGTGATGCGGCCGACCGACCGTTCTGGTGGCGAGGCTCGGCCCGTCATCTGGTCGAATGGGCTCGCCGCCCTGCACGCGCTGCTGGCGGGAGACAGGTCGGCGGTTGTCGTGGCCTCGGCCAACCTGTCCAACGAGGCCCTCTTCCTGGTCCACAAGGTGCTGGTCGAAGCCGCTGGCCTCCAGGTGGTAGTGCCGATCGACCCTGGCGAGGAACGCAAGGTCAAGAACAGCCGCAGCGAGTGGGTCCACAACGCCAACACCCATCCCAACAGCACCGGCGCCCGCATGATCGGCTTCAGGATCGTGGACGAAGGGGGGCTCGAGGCGTACCTCACCGCCTCCCGGGGCGCAGTTGTGTTCCTCGATGCCGACGCCCACCCCTGGCTGCACAGCGCGAGCGCGACGCAGCTCGTCAAGGGACGCGCCGTGGCGGTGCTGGCGCGCACCAGCACGCCGCTAGTGCGGAGCGCACGCTTGGTATTGCCCGCAGCCTCGTGGGTCGAGACCGAGGGCACGTACACGTCGTCCACCGGCCGCGTCCAGCTCGCCCACCGCGGTTTCGGACCGCTGGCGGAGGCGAAACCGGTGTGGGAGATCGTTAGCCTGCTCGGTCAACGCTTTGGGCTCGCCGACCTGGGCAAGGTCACGCCGCGGACCATCTTCGAACGGCTGGTGGCCGAGATCCCGGCCTTTGCCGGCGTGACCTACCGTCGGCTGGCGATCGAGCCCGGGGTCCCGGTGCTCGAAGGGGAGGCGACGGATGTGGGCTGACGCGCTGGTCATCGGCATCAAGCTGGCGGTGGGGATCGCGGTCCTCATGACCATGGTTCCGATCATGGTCTGGGTGGAGCGGCGGGGCTCGGCCCTCATCCAGGATCGGCTGGGACCCAACCGCGTCGGTCCCATGGGCCTGCTTCAGCCGGTGGTGGACGCGGTCAAGCTGATCACCAAGGAGAACCTGGTCCCGGTCGGGGTCAACCGCTTCCTCTACTTGCTGGCGCCGACCGTGGCCCTGCTGGTGGCCGTGAGCACATTCATTGCCATCCCCTTCGGCAAGGGCGACGGGCTCTCGCTCTTCGGCTACCTGGTCAAGGGCTTGATCGTGGCGCCCGACCTCAACATCGGCATCCTCTACGTCCTCGCCATCGCCTCGCTCGGGGTCTACTCCACCGTGCTCGCAGGCTGGGCCTCCAACAACAAGTACTCCCTGCTCGGCGGCATCCGCGCCTCGGCCCAGACCATCTCCTACGAGCTGGCGATGACCATCTCGGTGGTCGGCGTGCTGATGACCTCGAGCTCGCTGCGCCTGGACGACGTGGTCGCACACCAGGAGGGGGCGTGGTTGTGGGTCATCCCGCGCTGGAACGTCTTCCCGCAGCTGATCGGCGCCATCACCTTCATGGTGGCCGCGTTCGCTGAGACCAACCGGCTCCCGTTCGACCTGCCGGAGGCGGAAGCCGAGCTGGTCGCCGGCTACCACACCGAGTACTCGTCCATGAAGTTCGCCGCCTTCTTCATGTCCGAGTACGTGCACATGACCGTGTCCGCCGCCCTCGTCACGGTTCTCTTCTTCGGCGGCTGGGAGCTGCCCTATGTCGGAGTGATCGGCAGCGGCTGGACGGCCGCGATGTGCTCCCTCGCGGTCTTCGCCTTCAAGGTCGCGTTGATCCTCTGGTTCTTCGTCTGGGTGCGCTGGACTCTCCCCAGGTTCCGCTTCGACCAGCTCATGGCTATCGGCTGGAAGGCGATGGTGCCGCTGTCGGTGCTCAACTTCATACTCGTCGGCGTGCTCATCGCGTCCGGAATGATCTAGGGGGTGCGGCGATGGTGACCTACGTCTTCCTGGTGGCGGCGGGGCTGGCGGTGGTCTTCTCCCTCGTCGCCATCGTCCATCGCAGCCCGATCGTCAACGTGCTTTCGCTGGTCCTGGTGTTCTTCGCCCTAGCCGCGATCTTCGCCATCGCCGGTATGGACTTCCTGGCCGCCATTCAGCTCATCGTCTACTCGGGCGCAATACTGGTCCTGTTCCTGTTCGTGATCATGCTGCTTAACATCGGCTGGGCCGAGCGCCTAGGCAGCGGCCGGCCGCTGCAAGCTTTCCTCGGGTTGGTCGCCGCCACCGGTCTCGGCGCTGCCGTCATCCTTGCCGCCACCCGGGTGGTCCCCGATCTCGGCACGGTGCTCCCGGGCGCCGAGAAGGGTACGGTGTTCCCGATCGGCCGCGCCCTGCTCGGGAGTCACCTCTTCGCCTTCGAGTTCATCTCGGTGCTCCTGGTGGCGGCGATCGTGGGCGCCGTCTACCTGGCGCGGAGGGACGACTGATGGAACCGCTGCAGCTGATCCCCGTCCCCCACACCTGGTTGCTCGCCCTGTCGGCCACGCTGCTCGCCATCGGCACCCTGGGCGTGCTCCTGCGGCGCAACGCCATCACCATTTTCCTGTCACTCGAGATCATGCTTAATGCGGGCAATTTGGCCTTCGTCGCCTTTGCCCTCAAGCTGTCGGCAGAGCCGGGCGGGCTGGCCGCTGCCGTGGCCGGGCAGGTGTTCGTCTTCTTCGTCATCGGCGTGGCCGCGGCCGAGGCCGCGGTTGGGCTCGCCCTGTTCATCGCCCTCCACCGTCTCAAGGAGACCATCGACGTGGACCGGGTCAACATCTTGCGCTGGTAGGAGGACGCGATGCTCGGTTCCCTGTGGTCGATCCCGGTGCTGTGCCTCGCGGGGGCCATGGTCAACCTGCTCCTCGGCGCGCTCCAGGCCCGCAAGCCCCTGGTCACCGCGGTCGGCGTGGGATCGGTGGGCCTGGCGACCGCGGCCGCCTTCGTGTCCATCTGGCAGTATCTGCAGCAGGCTGAAGGGGTCCTCGTCGAGACCTACTTCACGTGGATCCACGCCGGGTCGGTCACGGTCAACGCCTCGCTCCAGCTCGACCCGTTGTCGTGCCTCGCGATCGCCTTTGTGACCTTTGTCGGTTTCCTGATTCACGTCTACTCGGTCGGCTACATGCACGGCGAAAGCGACCGCGGCTATGCCCGCTACTTCGCCTACCTCAACCTGTTCATGTTCTCCATGCTGACCCTGGTCCTCGGCTCCAACCTGGCCGTGCTCTTCGTCGGCTGGGAGGGGGTGGGCCTCTGCTCCTACCTCCTGATCGGCTACTACTTCGAGAAGGAGTGGTGTGCCTCGGCCGGCATGAAGGCGTTCATCACCAACCGCATCGGCGACTTCGGTTTCCTGCTCGCGATCTTCGCCGCCTTCTACTGGTTCGGCACGCTCGAGTTCACCGAGATGTTCTCCCGCGCCGCCGGCCACCCCGACTACTTCGCGCCAGCAGCTCTGGTCATCGGTCTGCTGCTCTTCGTGGGCGCCATCGGCAAGTCGGCCCAGCTGCCGCTCTACGTGTGGCTGCCCGACGCCATGGCCGGCCCGACCCCGGTCTCGGCCCTGATCCACGCCGCCACCATGGTCACCGCCGGCGTCTACATGGTGGTGCGCTGCAACGTCTTCTTCCGCTTAAGCCCGACCGCCATGCTGGTGGTGGCGATCGTCGGCGGCCTGACCGCGATCTTCGCCGCCACCATCGGCCTGGCCCAGAACGACATCAAGAAGGTCCTCGCCTACTCCACCGTGTCCCAGCTCGGCTACATGTTCCTGGGCGCCGGCGTCGGCGCCTTCATCGCCGCCATCTTCCACGTCCTCACCCACGCCTTCTTCAAGGCCTGCCTGTTCCTCGGCTCGGGCTCGGTGATCCACGCCTGCTCGGGCGAGCAGGACATGCGCCAGATGGGCGGGCTGAAGAAGCACATGCCCACCACCTACTGGACCTTCCTGGTGGCGACCATCGCCATCGCCGGGATCTTCCCCTTCGCCGGGTTTTTCTCCAAGGACGAGATCCTGGCCTCGGCGTTCACCGCCGGCTACAGCGACCTCAACGGCCACGGCGGCGTCTACTACCTGCTCTGGATCCTGGCCGTGCTCGGCGCCATCCTGACCGCGTTCTACATGTTCCGGCTGGTCTACATGACCTTCCACGGCGAGTTCCGCGGCTCGGAGGAGGCCAAGCACCACCTCCACGAGTCGCCCTGGACCATGACCCTGCCGCTCCAGGTGCTGGGCGTGCTGTCGATCGTGGGCGGTTTCCTGGGCGTGCCGGGCAAGCTCTTCCACCACCCGGAGTGGAACCTGGTCGAGCGCTTCCTGGAGCCGATCATGCTGCCCCTGGGCGGGCACGGGGCGGACGCCGGCGAGCACGCCGGCCACCACCCCGGCCTCGGCTTGGAGTTTGCACTCATCGCGCTCTCCCTGGCCGTGGCTGGCTTCGGCATCTGGCTGGCCTACCGCTTCTACATGGGCGCCGAGGCGTTCGTGCGGCCGCGCCGCCTCGCCGAGCGCTTCGCGTTCGCCTACCGCACGCTGGTCAACAAGTACTGGGTCGACGAGCTCTAC
>Ga0316628_100003887_pt1 | contig 11605 bp, 9 predicted proteins | sample OWC_Aug_M2_C1_D5_FD_207648 | JGI IMG/M metagenome (GOLD analysis project Ga0316628, IMG submission 207648) | Wetland soil microbial communities from Old Woman Creek delta, Ohio, United States - OWC_Aug_M2_C1_D5_C | ecosystem: Environmental > Terrestrial > Soil > Wetlands | place: USA: Ohio... | reverse complement strand
GGAGCGCTCCTCATCGGGATGCTGTTCGGCGTCTGCTACGGGATCTACTTCACCAGCGATTGGGCGCTCGCCTTGAGCTTGCTGCCGCGGGACGGATCGGACGCCAAGTACATGGGCATCTGGAACATCGCCGGCACGCTGCCGCAGGTGATTGCCCCGGGCATTGGAGGGCTGCTGCTCGATCGCTCCAACGCGATCGCGCCGAATCTCGGCTACCAGGTGGTGTTCCTGACCGTGGTGGCCTATCTGATGATCGGCACGGTGATGCTCTTCAAGGTCGTCGAGCCGGACACGATGCCGACCGCCGTGCCCGTAGTTCCGCCCGCCGAAGGGTAGGGACCTGCCGACGTTGCGCCCCGAGCGGGCGACCAGTAAAGTGCCCGTCATGCCTGTTGCAAGCCGGCTCGTGCGCCGTTTGGGGAAGGGCGGCGTGCTGCTCGTCTTCGTTGTCGCCGGTCTCGGCCTGCGTTTTGCCTTCGGACAGCCGCTGGGACCAGGCGACATGGACAAGTCCGACCCCCGCCAGCTCCAGGTGGCCCCGCACCGGACCGGCCGCCTTTCCTGCGTTGACATCGTCAACGCGGCCGATCGCTTGCGCTACCGTGACCCCCGCCATCCGGTGGACGTGACGGCCCTGAGTCGAAAACTGCAGCAAGAGCAGCTCTGGGTGCAGCATTGCATGGACCTCTACGGCCGCCAGATGTCGAAGCGGCTCCAGGTGGATGAGGAGGAACGTGAGGATCGCATGGAGTCCTGGGAGGAGAGCGAGCCCAACGAGACCGGTCAGGAGGAGACTGGCGAAGGGCGCTACAACCCGGCTCGCGACCGTCGCCACGGCCACAAGAAGTTTCCCCCCACGCCCACCCCGTTCACCGGCGAATTGCCGGGAGACTGAGTGCCGGCGCGAGGCGCCCGAGAACACCCTGATGCGGCCAGGTCATTGACATGCGGAGGGTCCGACACTAATCGAGGCGGCTATGGCGTTACTGGTGCTGGTCCGGCACGGCGAATCACAGTGGAATCTGGAGAACCGTTTCACCGGCTGGGTCGATGTGCCCCTGACCGAGAAGGGGCGAGCCGAAGCGCGTCGCGCCGGTGAGCTGCTTCGCGAGGTTCGGTTCGATTGCGCGTTTACGTCGGTTTTGCAGCGGGCCATCGAGACGCTCGACATCGTGCTCGAGGTCATCGGCCAACAGGGAATTCCGATCGAGCGGGATCAGGCGCTCAACGAACGGCACTACGGCGACCTGCAGGGTCTCAACAAGGCGGAAACCGCCAAGAAGTTCGGCGAGGAGCAGGTGCACCTGTGGCGGCGCAGCTACAACATCGCGCCGCCGGGAGGCGAAAGTCTCGAGGACACGGCCGCGCGCACGTTGCCGTACTTCGAGGGAAGGATCATGGCCGCGGTGCAGCAGGGCAAGAACGTCCTGGTGTCGGCGCACGGCAACAGTCTGCGGTCGATCGTGATGAAGCTCGATGGGCTGACGAAGGAGCAGGTCTTGGGCCTCAACCTGGCCACCGGAGTCCCCTTGGTCTACGAATTCGACGGCAGCATGAAGTTGCTCTCGAAGCGGGTGCTGGAGCACTAGGGCTGCGCTTACCTTGACCCTCGAGGGATCACATGGTAGCTCCGTGCGACCCATATGGGTTCGAGCCGTTAGCTCAGGTGGCAGAGCATCTGCCTTTTAAGCAGAGGGTCGCTGGTTCGAATCCAGCACGGCTCACTGAAGTTGGGTGCCCGCACCTCGTCCGGTCACCGTTGCCCACCGTCCCCGTCGTCTAGCCTGGCCCAGGACACCGGCCTTTCACGTCGGCAACACGGGTTCAAATCCCGTCGGGGACGCTTTCCTCAGCCTTCGCCTAAACCCACGCCTCAGCCCTCTGCGCACGGCAAGGCAACGCTCCTCTGCCTTTCTAGTTGCGATCGGTCGGTCAGAACTGCTTCGGCAAGCCGGCCTGTTTCAGTACTGCGTTGGCCGTATGCCGCGATAGAATCTTACCGTCGACAGTAAACGTCCGATTGGAGATCGGACTCGACCAGATCTCGTGATCACCCTTGCCCTGGCGTTCAAAGCGGCAACCGGCGTCGAGCAGGATGCGTTTCAAGCGCGGCGTGTAGTTCGCCACTAGGCAACGGCGCGAGAATGTTCGACGCGCTCCGCAGAAACCCGGAAGCTTGCGGACGCAGCCTCGCTTGGCGGCAGGATACCGTTTGCCTCCAGAAGCTCCGGAACCATCACGCGCAGCTTCTCTACCAGCCCATCGAAGGTTCCAGCCTCCGTTGCAAGACCGGGCACGTCTTCGCTCGTCGCCACCCACACCCCGGCGTCACCATCCCACTCCGCTTTCACGCTGTACACCTTGTGTACCATGCATTCTTTCTTACCACGCGTCTCTGTGATCCTAAAGTGACGTCGCGTTCGAGCCGCGACTGCCGGCCAGGCGCGACAGCCATTGCCGCGAGCAGCGTCCTCAGGGGGGCCGCCGCATCCGCTGGGTCCGCTCACATGATCCCTTGATCCGACCCGTAGGTTGAAAATTACCGCATCCTGATGGCGTTGTTCGTCCCTTTTCGTGACCCAAATGGCAGCCCTAAGCTCAAGAAGAAGCCCTGCGAACGAGGCAAAGCATCGTATTCTTGCGAGGTTGCCGCGGTCCGACCCCACGTCAGACGTCACCTTGGCGGCGGCTTTCAGCGGGATGACTCGAGCGGGCGCACGCGGTGAGACGTTCACGGTGGGCGTGGCACAAACTGTACTTCAAAGAGCTTCGGCCACAGCTTCCCGGTGATGAGGAACGTGTCGCGGTGAGCGTCGTAGGCGATGCCGTTGAGGACATTGGCGTGCGCTCGCTCTGCTGGAGTCAGCAAACCGGACGCGTTGATGATGGCGGTGACGGCGCCGGTGTGCGGATCGATCTTTACGATCGTGTCCGTTTGCCAGACGTTCGCGAACACTGCATCGCCGACGCATTCCAGCTCATTGAGGGCGGTGCTGGGTCGCCCGTTCAGCGTCACGCTGATCCGACCGGTCACGGCGAACGTCACCGGGTCGCGGAAATACAGGGTGTCGCTGCCGTCGCTCATGACGATCCGAGTGCCGTCGTAGCAGAGGCCCCAACCCGGTGTCGTGTACGTGAGCTCGCCGACTCGGCGGAACGTCGACAGATCGTACTCGAAGGCGACATGTTCTCGCAACGTGAGCTGAATCAGACGCTCGCCGACGAGGGCGAGTCCCTCGCCAAAGTACGTCGTGGAAAGTGGCGTGGAGCGCAACACGCGACCGGTGTCACGCTCGACAGCGCGGAGGTCGGAGACCCCATATCGGCCAGTGCTTTCGTAGAGTGTGCCGTTGTGAAGCAGCAATCCTTGCGTAAAGGCCTCCGGATCGTGCGGGTATGCTTTCAGCACGTGCACGTCGAGCGCCACCGGGGCTCCGGGTGTCGGTGGCGGCGCCGCGTGGACAGCCGAGCCGCTCAGCAGCAGCGCGAGTCCGATGCAGAGGAATTCCCCGATCTCCGTGCGCTCCGCGCCTTGGTCGACGCTGAGGCGCAGACGTTCGCCGACACGATCCAGCTTGATTTCTCCGGCATCTCGGCGCGGGATCTCGATGCGCTTGCGTGTCTTGAACACCTCGGCCCAGAATCGACGCTGACCGGTCATGTAGCCCCACGAGAACGGATTGAACGGTACCGACCCAGGATCATGGGCCGTCGGCGTGCTCGTGGGTGTGCAGTCGCTGCATGGCGTACGACTCGGCGTCGGGGTGAATGACGGTGATGGAGTCCAAGTTGGGGTTGCGACTGCGACTGTCAGCCCAAAGATCCAGGGGGCGGACCCATCTCGCCCCTCAGCCTCGGACGCCGCAAACAACCCCGTCTCGCCACGAGACGTCCCGGGAATCGCCGACGCCATGTCGACCTGTACCCGGACGCCTCGTGGTCAGCGGGAGCTAGGCGCCCGGTGGGCGGTAGGTCACCTTCTTCTTGGACGCCTCGTCGATCTCCTTGGGGGTGAGGAGGACGACGGTTTCGATCTTCACCGCTCCGGTGGCGGCGACGGTGGCTGCGAGGGCCGCCATATCGGCGTTGCTCGGCAGATCGAGGATGGTGTAGGTGTCGGTCGTGCCGAAGGCGAAGTAGAAGGATTCCACCTTCCCGCCGACGCTGGCGGCCGATTGGTCGACGGCGGCCCGCCGACCGGTACCACCGTCCTTGAGCACCCCCTTGATCCCCTCCGGCGTGAACGAAGCCTTCATGAGGTACTTGGGCATGGCGCCTCCTTCCGAATCGAACCCAGCGTACGTCCCCAGAGGGGAATGTCAAGCCGGTCTGCCAGCCTCCTCGCCGGGCCACGGCAGCCCTGGTTACTCGGCCCAGCATCATCGAAAACTCGTCTGCCCCAGCGGCGAGCTTCGGCACCAGCATCCAGGCGCGTGAGCAGCGCCGGCGACACCCGGAGCGTCAGATCTGGCCGAGCACAGCTTCGCTTTCCTGTCCTCCTTTTCGTTGGCCTCTCCAGCTCCTGGCTGGCCGCTGTCGTTTGCTTTCGTCGGTCCTAATGTTGCACAGCTCGTCCCAGCCCGAGATCGGCGATCTTGGGGCCTCTACAGGCATTGACCCCTTCATGCGGCCATCGTTGCCTGCGCCAGCGGAAGCCGACCACCGTGGCGCGAATTGCTGCGGCTGCGTCCCGGCCGCCCAGCCACTCGACCAGGAGCCGCGCCGCGAAACTGCGCCACACAGGGTGCCAACCCCCTTTTTCAACACCCTGCGCGAGCGGCGCGGGATGCGTTTGAGACGCGCTTCTGCGGCTGCCGGTTGTTCGCGCATGATGCCGGCCGATTGACAAGACACCGGCGGCTGGCGGACACTCGCGGCCGGACTTCGGCGGCGCGAAATGATCTACCCTTTCGTATCTCCTGCCCCCTATGCAAATGCACGCGCTCAGGGAAGTCTATTTCGTCTGATGCCTAGTGGAGACTTGGCATGGGTATCCTGGCGCCTGATCGGCACAACGGTTAGGCATTCATGAGGAACGGGAGAGGTCCAATGCATCAATACGTACTAGTCCCTGGAGCCTGGCATGGGGCATGGTGTTGGGCACGAGTGCTCCCACTGCTGCGGGCAGCTGGATGTGTGTCCCATGCGGTGACGCTTACTGGCGTGGGCGATCGGGCTCACTTGTTCTCCGCAGGCATACAGCTGACGGTTCACGTTCAAGACGTGATAAATCTCATCAGCTGCGAAGAACTGGACAACGTCGTTCTCGTCGGTCACAGCTATGCCGGAATGGTCATCACTGGAGTGGCAGACACCCTGCTGCAACAAAAGCGGCCAGTGCTTCAGCACCTTGTATATTTGGACGCTATTGTCCCCCACTCCGGTGAGAGCTGGAGCAGTCAACAGTCCCCCGAGGCTGTTGCTGCACGGATTAAGTCAGCGATGACGGAGGGTGGCGGAGTTGCGATTCCGCCACCGGATCCGAAAGTCTTCGGGCTTGAAGGCGGGGACTACGAATGGGTAAAACGCCGGATGACTCCGCAACCTCTCGGCTTGTACCAAGAGACATTGCACTTTGATGCCGTGCGAGTTGCCACGCTTCCGCGCACATTTATTGACTGCACAGACCCAGCCCTTGCTGCGATGGCAGCGATGCGAAAACGAGTGCGTGAGGAGGCAAGCTGGCGCGTGTTGGAACTCAAAGCAGGTCATGACTCGATGATCAGTGCGCCCCGGCAACTCGCTGAGGTACTTCTTTCATGTGCCGGCTAATTGTACAAAGTTATCGAAGCGCGGTTGCGGTTGAGGATGCCTAGGGGCTCATCGGCGCAACTGCAATCGTCGCACCCTGGGTTGCCGACATCGCGCAACGCTTCTTTGAGAAGGTGGTCGGCTTGGCGCGCGAGCACCGCTTGTTGTCGGACGAACACGTCACCATCGACGGGACCCTGATCGAGGCGTGGGCCGGTCACAAGAGTTTCCGGCTTTCGCGGCGAGCGGCGCAGCAACGAAACGCACCGTCCTGTTGCATCGCCCGAACGATGCCGTATCCGTTGCCACCTTCCCGAAACTGCTCTCCCGATCACCTCGCGTAACGCCGCTCCAACACCTTCAGCCCCTCGACCACTGCTCGCCGGGCCACGTCAGCCGTCGCTCGCCGCCACCCGGCCCTAGTACATGCGGGCAAGGCCGACTTCTTGTCACGTACCGAACGGTGCGTACGGCCTACGTGCGCAGCACCGGTACGCATCAGGACCGACTTCAGCTTTCAGCGTGATGTCGGCGGTACGGAAGCCGGTCGCAGCGGCCATCCCCAGGGAAGTGGCGCGGCGGGTTGAAGCATTTACAGACGTGCCGAGTAGTTTTTCCAGAGCGGCCGGTCGATCCCTCCGCTCTGACCCCGCGCGGGTGAGGTGGGCAGGGTGGCACCTGCCTTGCTGCACCGTGAATCCGTAGTTGATCAGACGGCGTCTCGCATCAAGAAGATCGAGGTCGTCCTCTGTCCGCGAACGGAGGTGAAGCCATGACCGAGAAGGGACTATTGCGCACCTTGTCCTGCGCGCTTCCCGCAGTGAATCGTCAGTACAAGCATCAACTGGCGCGCGCCGCCACGGCTGCTCGCCTGCGCCGCATGGGCTTCGACGTGCAAGAGGTTCCGCGCACGGAGGGCTACGACCTGCTCGTCGCCGGGAGCGTGCGGGTGGCCCTGCGGATCGCCTTTCCGGGCCGTTATGCCCATACCGTCACGGTCGGCGGCAAGCGCTACGCCTACGACTACAAGAGCTGGAACTTCAACTTTCACCGGCACGGGCACTGGAACAAACGCTACTGTGACGTGTTCGTCTGCATCGCCAAACGGCGGCGGGCCGCCGACGAGATCTTCGTCCTTCCCGCCACCGCGGTCTCGGGGCCGACCTTCAGTCTGCACGGTGCCGGCAAGCCTTACCGCGGTCGCTACGCGATGTACCGCAACCGGTGGAGCGTGATCGCTCAAGCCAAGCCGGAAGCCGCCGAACCGCACGATCGCGTGGCTTAGCGCGCGCGCCTCTGGCCGGGCAGGCGCTACCGAGTTGTGCCAGCAATCCGACCCCTCAATCGCGGAAGTTGATGAAGTGCAGCGGCAGGCCGAAGTCGTGCTGCCTCAGCACGGCGATGACAGATCCAGGGCGATCAAGTGCGCGTCAGCGGCAAGAAGCGCTCTGCGCCTGCACCTTCAGCTTCGTCCAGCACCATGTGCGGGTAGCCCTTCTCAGTGCGGCCTTCATCGCGAGAAAAGTCGGCGACTTGCCCGCGGGAGCGTCAGTCCGATCGAGACCTGGACCGGCTTACGACCGCGACGCGTGCCTTCGTGCGGGCAGTGGGAACAACGGGGGAGGCTTGGCGCTTTGCTGATTCAAATTCCCTTGCGCGCTCCCGGCGGCTCGTCGATGCCGAAGCGTTCGACCACCTCGATCCATAGGCTCTCGCGCAGCTCGGGCGACTTCTGCACCGCCTTGTTGATCTCCTTGCGCAGGGCGTCGAGGCAGACCTTGGAATGACCCCGTTCCTCGCACGGCAGCGCCTGCACCTCCTCGATGTCGCGCCGGATCGCCGAGTACCAATCGGCCGCGACGCCGTGCGCCGAGGCCGTCTCGGCCAGCCGCAGGAAGGTCTGGAGGCCGCTGAAAACGGCAGCGACAATGCTCACGAACGCGATCGCGACGCGAAACGGGATGTCGATCTCCTGCTTTTGCAGGGTGGCAAAGACCGTGGTCCCCACCACACTCGACAAGATCACGGCGGGAACCCCCAGCCAGAAGTGCCAACGCCTGAACCGCTCGGCCTCCCTGTAGTAGGCATGCTGGCTGGCGTACATCCGCCGGTGCCAATCCCGGAGGAGCTCTTCCACCTCGCCAGTCCAGCTCGCAACATTCCTATTGCGATCGTCCGGCTCCTTGGTTGGGTCCATACCCCGACCTCCTGGCGCCAGCGTCCACCCTCGGAGGCTGAGCTGTCAAGTGGCTGCCGCGCGTCATCGGTGCGAAACCGTGACGGTAAAGATTTGCGTCGCTGGCGGTACGCCGAGTCGCGGTCGGAGAGACGTCGGCAGGGGCCGGAACCGAACTGCGCGGGGAAGGGAGCATGGGGCCGGCACAGCCGGCCCCACATCCTCGATCTCCGCGAAGAACGCTCCGCCGCTGGAGGCGGTGGAAGGTTACGACATCGTCTAGCTCTTCGGCACCGCGACCGTCACCTGGCGCGCCGAGACATTGCCGTTCGCGTCTTCCGCTTCGTAAATGATCGTGTAGATACGCCCGGTGCCTCCGCCGCTGCGCTCGGCGCGGAGCAGGAACTGCCGGTCGTCGGTGCCGAACTGCGCGTCTTGAATGTCCGGGCTGGTGTGACCGGAGCCGTCCGCGAGATGGCCCTCGTTGCTGGTGATCGACACCAGGCGCAGCGTCGGATTCGGATCGCAAGTGTCGCTGGCGTCCACGGTGACGGTCACCGGCACGAGCTTGTGATTGGGAGGCCAGAGCACCGTCGGCGAGGCTGACACCGAGAGCGCCGGTGCGGTCGTGTCCACCACCTGGACCGCGGCCGTGTCCTCGTCGGACTGGCCGAACGCGTCGATCACGCGCAACACGTAGTTCGCCTGCCCGCCCAGCTCCTGTTGGAGCTCGACCGTCTCGCCGAAGCCGATCGGCTGACCGGCGCGGCCGTCACGGAACCAGGAAAAGAGGACGGCGTTATCCTCGGGATCGCCGCTGCCGCGGCCGTCGAGCAGCAGCGTCGCGCCCACCGGTGAGGTGCACTCGACCACCTGATCCTGCCCAGCGTCGGCGTGCGGCGGCTCGTTGACGATCGAGCCCGCCAGGTCCACCGTGGCCGTCAGATCCTGGTCGCCCTGCTGTTCCGCGTCGACCGTGCCCGCCAGGTTGCCGGACAGCCCGCAGACGTGGTCGTTCCAGCCGACGAACATGTCGAGCGCGTCGGGGTTGGTGAACACGAACGCCCGGGTGTCGGAATCGCGCCGGCCGCGCACCGAGGTGTCCGTCTGCTGCGCGCCGACCGCGCCGGACCCTCCCGCATCGACGAGCGCCGCGTTGGGTGCGCTCGACCCGGTGGAGGCCAGGTCTTTGAACGTCGCGGACTGGAAGAAACCTCCAAAGGTGACAGGGTCCATGGTCAATCCATAGGCGAGACCCACCGAGCACTGGCCTTGCGGACAGGGCTTGCCGATGAGACCGATGCTGCCCTGGGCCGGTGTCGTCTTGTGCTCGTCCCCAAGCTCGATCGTGGCCGGACCGTCGACGTGACACTCGCTCTGCTGCCCGTACATGGCGGCCGCAATCGGTGACGGAGTGCTCGTGTCGGCAAGCGCACCGGCGGTGTCGGCGAGCGCACTGGCGGCGTTGGCGGGCGGGAGCGGCACGACGCAGACCGGCGTATCGCCCTCAACGTTCGTCGCGCCTACGGTGCCGAGCGGGGGGTTGAAGTTGGAACAGGTCGGATCGAGCGGCACCGCGTTGCAGGGATTGTTGCACGAGTCGTTGAACCGCTGCGAGTCCGCCGTGACTTCGCAGGTGCACTCGGCGGGATAGCCGCACGTCAACGCCAGGTCCCCAAACGTCTTCTGGACCCGCCCCTCGCAGTCGGCTTGCAGCTGATCCGGCTGCGGGGTGGGATGATTGTCGCCGTTTGCGTCCTTCAGGTTCGGGTTGAGCGCGTCCGGCATGCACACGTTGAGCGCCTGGGCGGGGGATACCTCGAACTGCACGCTTAGCATCGCGGCGCGTGCGGGATTCCCATCGAACGACTCCGCCTCGCGCCGCCCGCCGGCGCCGGCGAAGATCAGAGTCAGCGCGCTTCCGGACCGCCAGCCCGCTCGATTGACCACCTCCTGAATCACCTGGCTCAGATCGGGGGTGAGCTGCGCCGGTCCGGACTGGGACACCGCCCACGGCGGTACGTTCCAGCCGACCGACCGCGCGGTGCGAGGCAACGTGCCGAGGTTAGCGACCACGTTGGCGCCGAAGGGCGGCGCGTTGTCGGCCGCCTCGGCGAAGACGTCGAGGTTGAGGGGCGTGGTATTGTCGGCGCCGAACGACTGATCGGCCGTGAACTGAACCGTGGCCGCGGTGATGACGGCGCCCGGCGGGATCGCCAGCGAAGTGAAGCGGACGGCCACGATCGCTCCGCCGAAATCGAGATCCGTGACGCCGTCGGGGTCGCTCGCTTGCGGTCCCTCGACGTCGTCCAGAGCGGCGCTCAGGCGCACGTTGAGTGTGGGGCTGGCACTACAGCGACAGTTGCAGGTGTACGAGTTCGGCGCGTCCATGTTGTCGTCGACCTCGTTGGCGGCCTGAGACTGGAAGCCGCAGCCGAGCAACGCGCCGTGGGAGAGGGCGAACAGGTAGAACGAGACGACGAAGAGCCGCGGGACGAGTTTGCCTGTGATGCGAACCATGGTTTCAATTCCTCCTCCGGCGCCGTTACCAACGACGCCTCTCTAGTGTGATTGGGTCTTGGTGCCGTCGGCGATCCGTCACCTGACGGGCGAATGGGCTCCGCCAGGGGATCGTCTCGCGCGGCGGCGCCCGAGACGACGTGCTCGCTGCGACCGCGTCCGATGCCGCTCCGCGAGGCCGACGTCAGCACGCGGCTGCACGACGAACGCCCCCTTCGCGGGGAGCGCGGGGATCTCCTGCAGCGTCTGTCTCGGGTCCGTCATTCCCAGGGGCCGCAGACTAGGGAGGGCATGGGTTAAGAGCCATGCCGTTCCGGTAAGAATCGCGGTAAGGATTCGCGCCCCGGTGCATGCCGGCGGCCCACCCGCGCTGTGCCGAGCTCGAGGGCGAGCCGCGCCCGAAGCGCGTGCCGGTGGCCATTCGCTCGGCGTTGTCGCGGACTTCGGACGAGGCTCGAGGGTTGAAGCGCGGCGCGATGGACTACGTCACCCGGCGAACCACGCGAGGTGCCTACCTGCCGGGCCGTTGCCGCGCAGCCGAGGCCCGAAATCGGGGGCCAGGCCTGGAAAGTCGAAGGGATGAGAGCTGAGAGCAACGTCGACGAAGATGGAAACGTCTTCGTCACCGGCGAAAATCACCGCGCCACGAAGCCCACGTGTCCGTAAGGGAGAGCCGCCGCTACGACCGCGGCCCCGCCACACGCGGGCGCAGTCTCTCGCGCAGTGAAGCATGCTCCAAGAACGATCGGCGGAGATCGTGCCCCGGCGGCAAGGTATCGGCGAGCTGGTTCACGAGGGCGACGGACCGCAGCCGGGCCGCCTGCGCCTCAGCGCGCCGGCGTTGCCGATCGTGCACGCGGGCGGCGGTGGCGGTGATGCGCCATTCGACGACCGGCAGCTCGCGCGCCTGGATAGCGGCACGCGCCTCGCCGAGATGCACCTCGGCTTCCGACAGGCGTCCGCCCCGCAGCGCGATCTCCGCCAGCAGCCGCGCGGCCTCCGCCCGCGGTCTCGGTTCGTCGGCCGTAGCGGCCAGTGCCTGTAGTGCCTCGGCCTCGCCGCGAGCGCGCTCGAGGTCGCCACGCGCCAACCACATCTGTGCTAGCCCCTGGCGGAGGCGGAGCTTCCCGGACCACGGCATGGCCGGCCCTTCGGCCG
>Ga0316628_100003886_pt1 | contig 11607 bp, 7 predicted proteins | sample OWC_Aug_M2_C1_D5_FD_207648 | JGI IMG/M metagenome (GOLD analysis project Ga0316628, IMG submission 207648) | Wetland soil microbial communities from Old Woman Creek delta, Ohio, United States - OWC_Aug_M2_C1_D5_C | ecosystem: Environmental > Terrestrial > Soil > Wetlands | place: USA: Ohio... | reverse complement strand
TTGAGCCGCGACGTCCGACATTTCGTCAAAGGGACGTTCCTCGAGTCGGCGCCTATCCTCCCCGTCTCAGCCCAGAAGGGCGATGGTCTTCCGGCGCTTGTCGCCGCTCTCCGGGCGATCGGTTCGCGCGTCAAGCCGCGCGAGGACTGCGGCTACTTCCGGATGCCGCTGGATCGCGTTTTCATCCGCCAAGGGTTCGGAACGGTCGTCGCCGGAACGGTCCTTTCCGGCCAAGTCAAGATCGGCGATACGGTCGAAGTCCTGCCGGAGATGCTGTCCACCCGCATTCGCGGCGTCCAGGTCCATAAGGCCAAGCGCGAGGCCTCGCGGCTCGGCCAACGAACGGCCGTGAACCTCCAGGACCTTGACAAGGACGTTCTCCGGCGCGGCCAATGCCTGGCCATGCCCGGATTCCTTCATCCGGCGACCCGGATCGACGCCCGGTTGAACCTGCTGCCCGACGCGCCCAAGGAGCTCAAGACGCGCGACCGGGTTCGTTTTCACATCGGGACGGATGAAGTCATCGCCCGGGTCGTCCTTCTCGAACGGGAGAAGCTCGCTCCCGGCGGATCGATACTGGCCCAATTCGTCCTCGAATCGCCGACGGCCGCCCTCTACCAAGACAGGTTCATCATCCGGACGTTCTCGCCTGTCAATACGATAGGCGGCGGAGAAGTCCTCGATACCGCGCCCGCCCGCCACAAGAGGTTCGACGAAGCCGCCCTGGCCGGGATCCGCCGGTTTGAAGGGACTCTAGATGAAGCCGTCTACCAATATGCGGTCAATGCCGGAGCCCGTCCCGTTTCGGCGGCCGAAATCTCCCTCCGGCTCGGAAAGCCCCTCGGTCGCATACAGGAAGCCGCAAACCGAATGGCCGCGGCCGGAGGATTCCGAAAGATCGCCGAGGCTAAGAGCGACCGCTTCCTGACCGCGGAAACCTTCACCCGGCTGACGGCAAAAGCGGCTGAGGCGGTCACCAAATTTTTCGCCGCCAACCCGCAGAAGCCGGCCATGACTACGGCCGAATTCCAAGCCGCCCTGCCGACGGAAACCGGCGATGCCGCCGCCCGGACGGTCGCTGAGGAATTGATCAGGGCCAATCGGATTATCCGAGTCGAAAGCGGTATCTCCATCCCCGGCCATCAGGCGAAATTCGCCGACCGGGAGCAGGCGCTGGCCGACAAGGTCGAGGCGGTATTCCGGCGGGCCGGCTTCGAGCCGCCGCTCGAGGAGGATGTTTGCCGGACCCTGAATCTTCCCCTCAGCGCCTTCCGGAAAATCATGGGGGCGCTCAGCCAGCAAGGCAAGCTCGTCCGCTTGGATCCGAAGGTCACGATGCACCGCGAAGCCTTCGAAAAAGCCCGGACCTCGGTCCTTCAGTATCTCGGCCTCCGAAAATCCATTTCCATCGCCGAAGCCAAGGACATCCTGAAAGTCTCCCGGAAATACGCCTGCGCCCTCCTCGAATACCTGGACAAAACGCAGGTCACGCGCCGCGACGGCGACGCCCACCGGCTCAAGTAAAGGCTGGTTTCACCTCGCCTTTCCGATCTCCTTCAGATTCGCGATGCGGTATCTCTTTAAAAACACGTCACCGGATTCCGGATCACTCGTCCAGGCATAGAGCCGATCGTTTCGAAAAAGATAATTCAGGGATACGATCAAAGACGGGAGGACGATCCGGGCCAGGTATCGGCCGTCCGCGTCGAAAACGTCGAATCGCAAATCCGGTCTTTTCCCCTTTTCGACCGGCGTCCTCATAAGATAAACCCATCCGTCCTGATCCGCCGTCATGCCGTAAATAAACGACTTTCGATCCGGGAAGACGTACATATCCTTGAAATCGCTGATTGGCTTTTCGTTGGCTTCGCTTTCCGCGGCCAATATGGAGGACTTGTCCTTATCCGTATACGATTCCCCTTTCTCTTCCTTTTGGACTTCGAGAATCATCCGGCCGGATGGATCAAGAACCCGGTATCGATAATCCAGTCCGTAAACATACGCTGCCTTTCCCCCTCCCAGCGGAGCAAAAAAAATCTGCGGCAGAAAAGGGTTCATATAACCAAATCCCATCTGAAACATGGCGGCCTTTTGCACGGGCCAGGCAAACCGATCCAATTCGCGAATCGTCTCCCCTTTCGGAGTGATCATCTCCACGGAATAACTCTCGCGGACCATCGTCCTCCCTATGAAATTCTTTCCAAGCGGAACGCTCGCGCCCAGTTGTGATTGCCACGTCATCGTCTCGGGGTTCTTCCCGTCGGGGCCATAAACGATCAGGCGATTGGTTTCGAGAGCTATAAGCCGGCCGTTTTCATCGTAAAAGAGGGATTGGACGAATTGATATTCTCCCGGTCCCTGGCCCTTTCGGCCGAATGTCCTGAGATACGTTCCCGAAGCATCATATTCCCTGATCACGGCGTCTTTGTAATTATAAATTGCGATATTTCCGGCGGCATTGACGGCGAGGGGTCCCCAACCTGAAATCAAATATCTCTCGTCGTCCTCGCGGCCGAGGCTCAATTCCTCGCGGAGATCGAGCCGGACCTCGCCGTAAACCGGCTTTTCCGGGTTATAAACGATGCTGACGCCGTCTTTATTTTCGACGCGGCCCTTCCAGGCGTTTTTCTGTTCGACGGACTCCACCGACGCGACAATCGAGCCGCCGAAAAGCAAGAGAACGGCGGCGCGGCAAACATATTGTCTTTTCATATCTCCCCCATCTATTTCAACGTTGCTCAAAGGGCATACGCGTTTTCCCCAAGAATTGTTTAGTTTGGAAGACAATCCCTGATACGAAATCCATATTCATTTTTGTTGATGTGAAATATAACACGGATGAGGACGGAGCTTAAACGAGCTTCAAGCCCTCGAAATACTTCGCATAGAATCCCCGGTCTCGGGTCAGCAGGACATCGGCTTGGACGAGAGCGTGGCGCCGAATTTTCGAATTGATAAACCCGGCTCGAACAAGTACCATGGGCGCAACGAGGCGCGATGCTGAGCCCGATCGATAAAACACTGAGTCACCCAACGATGCGTACGAAAGCTCTCTTTTTAGCCACGGCCATCGCGACAGCCGCCGCCTGCTCTCCCGCCCCGCCCCCGGTTTCGGTCAAAACGCTGCTTGCCGAAATGACCGATTTTGCGGCCCTGGCCGAACGGCCGAATCCGTATTTCAAACAAGCCTCGGCCTCAAGCTACGACCGCGAAAGCCATAAAGGCGGCGAGGCATGGTTTGCCAACCGGGACGTCGGCCAGTATGTCCGGACCGAAACCAACGGCGGCCGCAAGGAACACGTCCTGGCGGACCTGCCCGGACCCGGAGCGATCACTCGGTTCTGGTCCGCCAACCCGGATTTGAACGCCCCCGTCCGGTTCTATTTCGACGGCGAAACCGAGCCCCGGATCGCCCTTCCGCTTTCGTCCCTTTTCACCGGCGCAACGCCGCCCTGGGGCCCGGAATTCTCCTACATCAGCGGAACCGGCGGAAATCTCTATTTTCCGATCCCCTTCGCCGCTTCGCTCAAGATCACCATCGAGGAAAAGGAAAAGCCGCTGCGGCTTTATTACGAAATCGGCCACCGCACGTACGAAGCCGGGGCTAAGGTCGAGTCCTACGACCCTTCCCGGGCGGCCGAGTGGGCCGAAATCCAGGCCGAAACGGCCCGAGCCCTGAGCCGGCCGGCTCTTATTCCGCAATATGCGGAAAAAGTGTATCGGGCACTGCCCATTGCGCCCGGAAAGACGGCGGAAATTCCTGAAATCACGGGGGAAAAAGCGGTTGTCGAAATGCTCGCCCGGGTCCATGGCGCCCGCGAAAGCCGGGATTGGGACGATCCGCATCGGGCCCATAACGCCTGGCGGCGGTTGATTCTGGAGGTGGATTTCGACGGCGAAAAAAGCATCGCCGTTCCGCTCGGAGATTTCTTCGGCTCGGCCCCCGGCGTCAATCCTTATGGAAACCTCTTTTTTACCGTGGCCGAGGACGGGACGATGGCCAGCCGGCTGCAGATGCCTTTCAAAAACTCGTTGCGTCTTCGCCTGACGAATACCGGAAGCGTTTTTTATGAGGTCGAAATCGCTCTCCACCTTGTCCCCCGCAAATTCGGCGACGGTTCTTATCATTTGCGGGCCCAATGGGGCGCCCTGAGCCGCGAATCCTGGCCGCCTTTCGACGTGAATTTCTTGAAGACGACGGGCGAGGGCAAAGTCGTCGGCACCGTTTACCAGGTCGCCAATCCGTCCCTGGTCTGGTGGGGCGAAGGCGATCAGAAGATTTTCATCGACGGCGAATCCTTCCCGAGCACGTTTGGCACCGGGACCGAGGATGATTATGGGTACGCTTATGGGGACAACCGCCCATTCGTCCGCCCCTATCACGCCCAAACCCGGGTCGATGGACCTTGGAGCGGCGGCCATATCAGTCTCAACCGCTGGTACGTCCTGGATGCGCTCCCTTATCGGACCGGGATCACCTTCGACCAGGAGATCTGGCATTGGATGTCCTGCCGTCCGACCTGGTCGCATGTGATCTATTGGTACGCCCGGCCCGGGACGCCGGGGCCGCTGCCTGTCGACCCAGCTTCACTCGATCCGATCGACCTCGGCATCCGCGAAGACATGCTCGAACCCTTCGAAGGCGAAGCCCTCGCCCATTCGGAAACCGGCGGCGCGGCGGCCAAGGAGCGGTTGGCCAATTGCGCCGGCGCCGAGCACCTCGTCTGGCGCAAAGCCAGGCCCGGTCAACGCTTGACCGTCCACATCCCCGTCGCCGCGGCCGGCCGTTATGCGATCGAGCTCAACCTCTGCCAATCGCCCGATTACGGCCGGTATCGTTTCTTCATCAACGGAGTCGCCGTCCCCGACGCAATCGACTGCTACGCCCCGAAGCTCCATTGGATCCAGGCCCGGTTGGGCGAATTCGACCTGAAATCCGGCGACAACGTCTTGACCGCCGAAATCCTGCCCCCGAATCCGGCCGCCCAACCCGGCAATCTCCTCGGCCTCGATTATGTCTTACTCATCAAGAAATAGGAGGGATCGATGCGCTCAAGAACAATTCTCTCGATCGCGTTGGCGGGAGTCATCATCTCGGCAGGTTTCTTTTCCAGGCCGGCATCAGCCACCGGTCAAAACTCAGCCCCCTCCCTCCTTCCAGTCCGCGCCAGGGCCGAGCTCACGTATAAAATCGTCAAAAAGCGCCTCGACACCCTGCTCCCGCGCCTCATGCGGGAAACGGGATTCGATATGTGGATCATCGCCTGCAACGAGGACAACCTCGACCCGATCTTCGAGACGATGATGCCCTACGAAAACTGGTGTCCCATCACCCAAATCCTGATCTTCTTCGACCGCGGCCCGGAGAAAGGCATCGAGCGGCTGAACGTCTCCCGGACCGACACTCAGGGCCTATTCGTCAATTCCTGGGACGCGACGGCTTGGGACAATAAAAAAGGCGAAAGCCAATGGGAGGGCCTGGGGCGCCTCGTCCGGGAGAGGAATCCGCGCAAAATCGGCCTGAACGAGGGCGAAGTCCAATGGATGGCCGGCGGACTGACGTCCGTCCTGAAGAAGAAGATCGTCGAGGCCGTCGGGCCGGAGCTCGCCGCCCGCCTCGCCTCGGCCGAACCGCTCGCGACGGCTTGGGGACAAACCCTCCTCGAAGAGGAAGTGGAAATCATCGAACGCGCCGCGGCGGTTTCCCGGTCCATCATCGCCAAGATGTTCTCGAGCGCCGTGATCACGCCGAACCAGACCACGACCGACGACCTGCGCTATTTCTACTGGCAGCGAGTCGCCGACCTGGGGCTTAAAGTTTCGTTCAGCCCCTTCGTCAGCATCCGCGGCCGCCGCCCCGACGACCGGGAAAAATTCGGGCCGAACGACAACGTCATCCGGCCGGGCGACCTCCTGCATTGCGACGTCGGGGTCAAGTACATGCGCTGGAACAGCGACCACCAGGAAGTGGCTTACGTCCTCCGGACCGGCGAAACCGACGCGCCCGAAGGATTGAAAAAGCAGATGGAGCAGGCCAACAGGCTCCAGGATATTTACGCTGGAGAATTTCAGACCGGCCTGACGGGAAACGAGATCCTGGGCCGGATCCTGAAAAAGGCGAAAGAATCAGGTGTTCCCGGGCCCCGGGTCTATTCCCACTCGCTCGGATTGTTTCTCCACGAGCCCGGGCCGCTGATCGGTCTGCCTTGGGAGCAGGTCAACAACGCGGGGCGGGGCGACGTCAAGCTCGTCCCCTGGAGCTGCTTCACCTGCGAGCTGAGCATCACCTCGCCGGTTCCCGAATGGGGAATCGATTTCCGCCTGCCCCTCGAGCAGGACATCGTCTTCAACGGCGATAAGGTGATCTTCTTAACCGGGCGTCAGACCGCGTTCCACCTGATCAAATAGAGCTCAATCGACGATTCCGCTGCCGATCGGATAGGCATCGCTGACACGGACCGGCAAACGTCCCTTCGGCTTTAACTCGCCCTTGAGCGCTTTTATAAACGAATCGAAATAGACCATCTGGTTCCCGAACCAGCCCTTTTCGCCATACCCGACGAGGAAGGCGGCGACGCCGGGAATTTTCCGGATCAAGTGCGGATTTCCATACGACATGGCCACGACCGCCTTGGATTTGGCTGCGATGATTGCGTTGAGGAAGGCCAAATCGGCGGGACGGAACGGAGTCGCGTCGCCGAGTCGGGTCCGGGGGATAAAAAGCGACATAACGACCAGGTCGGCCCCGGCGACCGCCGGACGGATTTGATCGTAATAAGCGGGGTCGAGGTCCGGCCGCAGGGTATAGCTCTTCAGACCGGGGAAAGCCGCCGCCAGCTTCGCGGTCAGGGCGGCTGGAGACGGATCCCCGTCGATTTTCTGGACGTTGATGTTGACGACGTTTAAAGCCCGGCCGGCCGGGAGCGGAAAGACGCCGTCGTTCTTGAGCAGGGTCAGGGACCGGTCGGCGATCTCCTGTACCAGCGCGGCATGCTCGGGCGTTCCGACGAGGGCGCCGACATTCGCTTCGTCGACGAACCGGTTTTCGGCCAGCCCGAGCCGGGCTTTCAAGAAAAAAAGCTTCCGGACCGAAGCGTCGATCCGCTCCTCGCTCAACCGGCCCGACCGGACGGCGGCCGCAACCGCGGCGATCGTCGCTTCGGGGCTCTTCGGCTTGAGGATGATGTCGTGCCCCGCTTCCAGAGCCTTGACCGCGACTTCCTCGGCCCCGAAACGCGAAACGACGTGGTCGTACCATAGATCGTCGGTGGTCAGCACGCCCTGAAAGCCAAGCTTTCCCCGGAGCCAATCGGTCGCCAGCTTTTTTTCCACGCTGGCGGGGAGCTTCGAACCTCCGGTGACGGACGGCACGGCGATATGCTCGGTCATGACGAAATCGACGCCCGCTTCGACAGCCAGCTTGAACGCCCGGAACTCCTGGGCCTCCACGTCCTCGGCCGGCTTATTGATCCAGCTCCAAACGGGGGTATCCGGCATCGCCTCGACGTCGCCCCGGCCGGGAAAGTGCTTGGCCGTCGTCAGCATCCCGTTGTCATGGTACCCGCGGACGTAGGCCTTGAGGAGGCGGCCCATGAGGTCAAGATCACCGCCGAAGGAGCGGACGCTCTCGGCCGGATTTTCGGGCCGCCAGGCGATGTCGGAGACGGGAGTATAAGTCAGATGGATGCCCATCGCCCGGCCTTCGACCGCGCCCGCCGCCGCCGCCCGATAGACGAGATCCTCGGACCCGGCCGCGGCGAATCCCATGTTGGCCGGGTATTCGCTCGCGCCCGCGACCTGCTGGCCCGGCCCGCCTTCGAAGTCGGCGGAGATGAGGAGCGGGATCGCCGCCGCTTTCTGGAGCCGGTTCACAAGATGAGCGACATCGCGCGGCGTGCCGCCGTAGAGGACGAACATCCCGAGCCCCCGAGCCCCGGCCAGCTCGATCCAGCGGGCCAGGCGGGGATCGTCGTCGGCGACATATCCGCCGATCGTGATATCCGAGCAGACGATCTGGGCGATTTTCTTTTCCAGGCTGAGGCCGGCCAGGATTTTTTCGGCCCAGGCCGCGGCGTCTTCGGTCGAGACGGCCGCGATCGACGGCGCGTTTTGCCGGGGGACGAACGCGAGAAACAAAAGGGACGCCGAGAGGATTCCGACCAGGCTTCGTTTCATGCCGGACTCCTTAAAAAAGCTTCATCAGCCAGCGATGGAGCGGCTGCATCACGGCAAAGCGCTTGACGCAGTAGTCGATGAGCCCGGCCGAATAGAATTCCTCCGGGATCTTGCCCTCGATTCCGCCGTAAAGGCCCCGATGCTTGAGGAGCTCGGCGTTCGGATGGCCGGCGTCGAAACCCGCCGGAACGCGCTTGTAATGCGTCCCTTCGACGGTGAATCCGGGGACGGCCCGGATCGCGGCCACGATCTTCCGGATCTCGGCTCCCCTTTTCGGATCGACGACGGCCTCGCGGTACCTTGTGATCAGGTTGTCGGGGATCATATACATCCCCCCGCCGAGCATCATGTTCGGCGGCTCGAGATGGAAATAGAACCCGGCCGACTCCATCCGCGGACGGGCCGCGTCCCAGAAATAGATCCCCAGATTCGTCTTGTAGGGCGTGGGGTCCAGGCTGAACCGGGTGTCCCGGTTGAGGCGGAAGATGGACTTGTTGACCTTGGGCACAGCGACGACGCCCGGGACGATCGATTTCAGCCGCGGCCCCATGGCCTCGACGAAGAGCTTGGCCGGGGCCATGACCTGGGAGTCGTAGACCTCCCGGTTCCGCTCGAACCATTCCTTGGTGTTGTTTTTCCGGAGCCCGGTAAAGAACCGGACCGTAGCCTTCGAAAACCCGTGGAAAGCCGCTTCGTCCATGGTTTCTCAGCCGATGATGGCCAAGGTGAAGGCCATGACGAAGATGGCCACGGTCTCGCACAGCCCGACAACGATCAGGTCCTGGGCGAAGCCCTTGCCGGTTTCCCCGAAGGCGTCGCTTGCCGCCGCGCCGCATTGTCCCTGGACGACGGCCGAATAGCCGATCGCCGCTCCGGCTAACACCCCGAGCGCCAACTTGAACGGCGCATCAATGGAAGCGCTCTTGAGGGCGTTCATGCAGATGAAGCCGTAAATCGTCTGGGTCAAGGGAGCGCCGGCAAAAACCACGATGAGAAAGGACGCGGGCTTATTGGCGACGAAATTGCGCTTCCAGGCGCCGATGGACGCCTGCCCGGCGATGCCCGCGCCGATGCCGGACCCGAGGGCCGACAGGCCGAAGACCGACGCGATTCCGATGAAACTGATGATGTCCATATCCCTGCCTCCTTGAACGACTACCGTTCGGTTTTCACCGTGACCCGGAAGGGGTCGTATTTGATCCCCGACCACTCCATGCCGAGGTGGTTGGAGAATTCGAGCATGTTGAGCCGGATGCCGTGGACGACGACCGACAGGACCGAAAGGGCCAGGTTGAGGACATGGCCGAAAACCAGCAGGACGAAGCCGAAGACGAGCATCGCCGCGGCCTTGAACATCCCGCCGCCCATGTCGTTGATGATCGCCCCGAGAGACGAGCCGGCCAGGCCGACCGCCCAGAGCCGGATGTAGGACACGATATCGGCGAAAACCCCGACCGAGCCGAGAAAGATGGGAATGATGTTGGCCAGTCCTCCGAGCAGCGACTTGAGGATGTTCCCCTGATAAGCGCTGAAGAGGAGGTTTGCCGCGAATCCGCCGGCCACCAGCCAAACGGCCGAGGGCGGAAGCGGGAAGCGCGTCGAATCGACGACCAGGTTGAGGACGAAAAACAGCATCCCGAAGATCATCGCCAGCGAGCCCAGCTGGGCAAGAAACTGGAGGTTGGGGAAGAGCCGCCGGATGTTCTTCAGCCGGGCCAGCGACAGCTGGACCACCCCGACCAGGAAGCAGAATATCTGGACGTTCTTGCCGGCCTCGGGATTGCCCGCGGAAATCGGCCTGACCGTTATCGCCTGAAGAAACCGCGGAAGCGCGTCGAAGGGAATCGAAAACCAGCTGCCCGTCGCCGCTCCCCAGAGGATGAGAACGCCCGTAAAGAACAGGAGGAGGCGGACGCTGTCGGGCACGGCCCGGCCCTTGCGCCTGGCCTTGAAGGCGGCGAACAGTCCGGCGCCCAGCATCAGGAGCCCGTAGCCGGCATCGCCGAAAATCATGGCGAAAAACAGGGCCAGAAAGATCAGAAACCAGAACGAGATCTCGAATTCATGGTAGCCCGGCACCGTTCCCAGGAAAGCGAAAATCGGGTCGATCATCCGGACGAAACGGTTATTGACGATCTTCGTCGGGACGACGTCGTCGGCCGCAGGATCGTCGGCGGCGAAGGCCCAGTTCCGGCGCTGAGCCAAGGCGGCCAGCGCCGGAACGTCCGCCGTCGGGACATATCCCCGGGCATGGCAAACCGGCCCTTCCTTGGCGAACGCGTCCCGGACATTATCGAATCGAATATCCTGCTCGACGGCGGCCAGGGCGTTCCTGAGGGAAGCGGTTTCCGCCGAAGCTTCCGCCTGGCATTTCTTGATGGCCGCAATCTCGACGGCTCCGGCCGCGATTTTTTCCCGCATGAGCGGAGTCGCAAGATGCGGCGGCGGACATTCGATGAACGTCCGGGGCATTTCGGGTATCGGCCCGGACCGGCCGACGACGGCCAGATAGGCGCGTCGTTTGCGGCGGGCCAAAACGACGATCTCCGCTTCCGCGGGCGCGGCGGCGAGGTCTTTTTCGTCGACCTCGAACATCCGGACGTCCACGCCTTCGGCCAGCAGGCTCTGAATGGCGCCCGGATCGAACTCCCCCCACGGGGCGCACCGGTCGAGTTCCCGCTGGAAAGAGGCGGCTTCATCCTGAAGCGCCTTGATCCTGTCCTCGCCGGCCAGGATATCCTGGGCGAGAGCGATCGCTTCGCCGGTCGAAAGACGGGCGGCCCGCGGCTTTTTCTCGACGGGGATGGTATTGAGGGCGGCCGAAACGGCGTCCCGGGTTCGGGACAAACGGTCGAATTCGACGCCGGACGGACGGGAGCATTCGACATGCAGCACGCCCAGCTCGCGCAGCCCGCGGAGCGCCTCGAGCTTCTCCCTTTCCAGGAAAACGAGCCAAACCTTCTTCATCGGCGCGATCATGCGGCGGTCCTCGCGACGACTTTGCGCTGGGCGATCTTGCCCCGGACGACCTGGGCGATCTGCTGGTCGCCCAGGGAAATCCGGATTCTTCGGATGTTCTCGAAGGCTTCGGGGATTTTCACTTTCTCGAAAAGGTTGACGCGTTGGGACGTCGTCCGGAGCTCGTCGGAAAGCCGGGCGATCTGTTCTCCCAGGACGCGGTCCTCGAGGTCGAGGCTGAGCATCCGCTTCAGCCGCTCGACGGCCGCGTCGACCCAGAGCGGCGTGGTGAAAAGGTCGTATTCGGCGACGGCGAAATCGGCCCCTTCAAACACCGGGATGTCCACGCCGGCGACGTTTCCCCGGCTCGTCCGGACGGCGGCGACCGAAACGAAAGGCCGGCCGTCGGGGCAGCACAAGGCCGAGGCCTCGCCGAAAACCGCGACCCACGTCCGGAATTCCCGATCAAGCGAC
>Ga0316628_100003885_pt1 | contig 11607 bp, 9 predicted proteins | sample OWC_Aug_M2_C1_D5_FD_207648 | JGI IMG/M metagenome (GOLD analysis project Ga0316628, IMG submission 207648) | Wetland soil microbial communities from Old Woman Creek delta, Ohio, United States - OWC_Aug_M2_C1_D5_C | ecosystem: Environmental > Terrestrial > Soil > Wetlands | place: USA: Ohio... | reverse complement strand
ATTGGTCAACACAACAACGATGTCACCGTCGTCGACAGCCATGCGCCCCCTCCCCTCATTCCAGGACCCTGCGTGCGGAATGCATCGGTCAGTATGACCTGGTCGCTTCCCAGGCAGCCACGACGCCGTGTTGCGCCGACGGGTAACGCAGATGCACACGCAACTCCTTCTTCAATCGCCCGTTGGCGAGTCGCCGGGATTCCCGCATGAACGACAGCAGGTTCTCCGGAAGCTGCGTTTGCGCAACCTCCCAGCTCACGCGTGGCGGACGCGGAAGATCAAATTGCTCGGCGACCATGTCGAAATACTCGCCCATCTTCATCCAGCAATCATCCGAAGCGTTATAAGCCCGTCCGCCACGTCCGCGAGTCAGCGCCGCCAATACGATACGCACCAGATCGTCTGCGTGGATGTGGTTTGTATAAGGATCGCGCTCCGGGGCCAGTGCCGGTATGCCCGCTTTGAGACGCGCGATCGGCAGCCGCCCGGCAGAGTAGATTCCCGGCACGCGAAGAATGCTGACCTGCACGCCGGTTTCCGCGCCCCATCCACGAATCTGCTTTTCCGCATCGAGCCTGCGCCGGGCACGATCACTGGACGGACGGACGCGACGCGTCTCGTCGATCACTTCGCCGTCGCAGTCACCGTATACGCCGCTGGTGCTGATGTATACCAGGCGCTGTGGTAGACTGCCGCCCTTCGCGAGGGTCCTTATCAGGCTGATGGTCCGCGTATCGCGAGTGCCCGAACCTGGCGGTGGGGCAAGGTGCACGATGTCCTGGGCAAGACCGGCAATTCGTACCAGCGTTTCCGGATGATCCAGGTCTCCCGACACCGGCATAACGCCTTCCGCGCGCAGCTCGGCAAAACGATCCTGGGAGTGAGTAAGCGCGTAAATGCGCCAGCGTCCTCTCAGCGCTTTGGCCAGGCGCAGGCCGACGTCTCCGCACCCGATGATTAACAATCGTCTCATGTGTTTATTTTAACCCGGACCCGGTTCGGCCTCGGCAGAGTATCGACGTTATGTCTCATCAGGTAACAATCAAACCCAGCAACCATACGTTCACGTGCGGGGACGGGGACACCGTGCTTGCGGCGGCGTTGCGTGAAGGATTCACATTGCCTTATGGATGCCGCAATGGAGCTTGCGGCGCTTGCAAGGGAAAAATCCTCGAGGGCAGTGTGGACTATGGCAATCCGCAGCCTTATGTTCTGGCCGAGTTCGAGAAAAAGGCGGGACTGGCGCTATTCTGCCAGGCGAGGCCGCTAACGGATCTTGTTATCGAAGCGCGCGAAATACGCGGTGTCGGCGAGCTCGAAATCCGCAAGCTGCCTTGCCGGGTGCAGGAAATGCACAGGGTCGCGCCCGACGTCATTGTTTTGAAACTGAAGTTGCCGGCGAACGAACGCCTGCAGTTTCTCGCCGGTCAATATATCGACATTCTCATGAAGGACGGCAAGCGGCGGTCGTATTCCATGGGCAACCCGCCGCACGACGATGAATATCTCGAGTTGCATGTGCGCAACATGGCCAATGGCGCGTTCACCGAGTTTGTTTTCAACAAAATGAAGGAAAAGGACATCCTGCGCTTCGAGGGTCCCTTGGGCACATTTTTCATGCGCGAGGATTCCGACAAGCCGATGATCCTGGTAGCCAGCGGTACCGGCTTCGCTCCGATCAAAAGCATCATCGAACACGGATTCCACTTGAAAACCACGCGTCAGATGGTGCTTTACTGGGGCGGCCGCCGCCCTGCGGATCTGTACATGGCGGAACTCGCCGGGAAATGGCAGCAGCAGCACGACAATTTCAGTTTCATCCCGGTCGTTTCGGATGCCCTCCCGGAAGACGCGTGGAACGGCCGCACGGGATTCGTCCACAAGGCGGTCATGGAAGACCTCCCCGACCTCTCGGGATATCAGGTGTATGCCTGCGGTGCCCCAGTGGTGGTCGAATCCGCGCACAAGGAATTCACCACGCTGTGCAAGCTGCCGGAAGACGAGTTCTATTCCGACGCGTTCACGCCTTCGGTGGATCCCAAACCCGCAACTGCATAAAACCAATTTGCCGACAAGGCGCCAGGAAGGACAAACACAAAATCCGGTAGGCCGGCAGAAAGCGCGTTTGAAAGCGCTTCGTAGCACCGAGCGCTCTTGTACCTATTTCCAGGGTTTACCTTGGCGTCTTGGCAGCCAACCGGGATTGCTAGCCGCTGTTGCGCAAGCCGGCAGCGATCCCGTTCAGGGTCAGCAGGATTGCGCGGCGGGTCCGCTCATTTGTGTCTCCCGCGCGATAACGCCTGAGCAATTCGACCTGGAGGTGGTTCAGCGGATCGATGTAAGGCGACCGGTTGCGCAGGCTACGCGACAGCGCAGGATTCGCCTCCAGTAATTCGCCCTGGCCGGTAATCGCCAGCAGGTGACGCACCGTCCGGTGCCATTCCTCCTGGATCCGCCCGAATATGCTGTCGCGCAATGTCACGTCCGTCACCAGTTCCGCGTACCGCGATGCAATACTGATATCGCTTTTTGCCAGGAGCATGTCCATGTTCGACAGCAAGGTGCGGAAGAACGGCCAGTCCTGATACATCTTCTTCAGCAACTCGATACCCGCATCGCCGCGGCGTCCCACCAGATCTTCGACTGCCGCCCCGAAACCGTACCAGCCGGGCAGCATGATGCGCGACAGCGACCACGAAAAAACCCAAGGGATCGCCCGCAAGTCTTCGATGCGGTCGGTCTTCTTGCGCGAAGCAGGCCGGCTGCCGACATTCAAATCAGCAATTTCCGTAATCGGCGTCGCGCTGCGGAAAAACTGCACGAATCCCGGCGTTTCGTAAACCAGATTTCTATACGCGGCAAATGCCGTAGCGCTCATCTCTTCCATGATTTCGAGATAGGCTGGCTGTCCCGCCCCTTCATGTCTGAGCACCGTGGCTTCGAAAGTCGCCGCCACGAGCGTCTCCAGATTGCGCCGGCCGATGTCCGGATCGGAGTATTTGCTGGCAATCACTTCGCCCTGCTCGGTAATCCGGATCTGTCCCGCGACGCTGCCCGGCGGCTGGGCGAGAATGGCCTGGTAACTCGGGCCGCCGCCGCGACCGACCGATCCGCCGCGACCATGAAACAGCCGCAGCTTCACCCCATGACGCTCGAACACCTTGACCAATTCGACTTCTGCCTTGAACAATTCCCAGTTGGCGGTGAGGAAGCCGCCGTCCTTGTTGCTGTCCGAATAACCCAGCATGACTTCCTGCACGCCGTCGCGGCTCGCCAGCAATTGCCGGTAGTACGGTTCCGAGAACAACTGGTCCATGATCGGGCCGCAGCCCCGCAAATCTTCGATCGTCTCGAACAACGGAATGATGTTGAGTTCCAGTCGCGGATTCTCGCCCGGGTGCAGCAACCCGGCCTCTTTCAACAGGAGCGCCACTTCGAACAGATCGCTGACGCCGTCGGCCTTGGAGATGATGTAGTTGGGCAACGCCTGCCCACCGAACCGGCGATGCATCTGTCCGGCGGTATCTATGATGGCCAGTTCCCTGGCGACATCTTCGCTGTACTTCAGATAAGGCGAGCGCAACAATCTGGGTACCTTGAGCTCCTGCAACAGCCACTCGCGACGCCTGTTTTCGTCGAGTTCGGCGTAGCCGAGCTTGCGCGTGCCGAGCGCGAACAACTCCGTGACGACTTGTTCATGCACGCCGCTATGCTGGCGCATGTCCAGCGGCGCCAGATGGAAACCAAAAATTTCCGCCGCCCGCAAAAGATTGCGCAATCTGCCGCGGGCTACGCGCTTCGAACCGTTCGCCGCAAGCGAATCCGCCAATATCGCAAGATCCTTCGCAAATTCGGTGTGATCGAGATAGGGGCGGGCATCGGCAACCGCGGGTCTGTCGGGCGCGCGGTGCCTGAGCGCATGCGAGGTCGCGGAGAGGCGCGCATAAATACCGGTCAGCGCCCGGCGGTAGGGCTCGTCACGGCGATGTTCGGAAACATCCGGCGAGCGTGCCGCCAGTTCATCGAGTGCCGGGGTGGTTTCCACAACGCGCACCGACTGGGACAGCTCCCCTCCCAACTTATGGAGCTCGTCGAAGTAAAAATCCATCGCGGTCGCGGACTGGCGCGTCAGCGCGTGGCGCATCACGTCGTCGGTCACGTAGGGATTGCCGTCGCGGTCACCGCCGATCCAGCTGCCCAGCTTGAGAAAACCCGCGGAACCGACTTTGCCGAAATTGCACTCGGCAAGAAGGTCTTCGATCTCCGCATAGAGCTTCGGCAACTGGCGCAGAAAAGTATAACGGTAGTACGAAAGCCCGTTCTCGATCTCGTCATTTACGGTCAGCCGCAACTCGCGCAGGATGCGCGTCTGCCACAGCGTGAGTACCACGCGGCGAAGAGCCTCTTCGTTATGCGCCAGTTCATCGGGAGTCAGTTGGATGCGATCACGCTCGGTCAGCAGACGCGCTATCTCCAGCTGGCAATCGAGAATGCTCTTGCGCTGGACTTCGGTCGGATGCGCGGTCAGCACCGGAGAGATCAGCGCGCCTGAGAAAAATTCAGAAACCTGGTCCGCAGTAACTCCTTCCTCGATCGCGCGAGTTAGCGCAAGCGCCATGCTGCCCTCCTGGGCAGCCGAACCCGCGATCAGATGCGCGCGACGTCGCCGGTTGTGATGCTGGTCCTCGGCGATATTGGCCAGCTGCGAAAAGTAGGTGAATGCCCGCACTACCGCGATCGTGCGCACGGGATCGAGCTTGTTCAACATGGCTTCCAGCTCGCGCTTTGCGTCCGGGTCGCGATCCCGGCGAAAGCGGATCGCGTTCTGCCGCGTGCGTTCGATCAGGTCGAATATTGCCTCGCCTTCCTGTTCCCGCAGCGTATCGCCGAGGATGCGTCCCAGCAGGCGGATATCCTCCCGCAATGGCGATTCCTTGTCGGTTGCGGCCGGATTTTGGCTTGGAGCATTCATGAAAAAAACTCGGTCATGGTTTCGCTGCTAAAAGGCGGCAGCATGAAGGAAGACTTACGACAGCGACTGGCTTGCACCCCACCCTTTCCAGCATCCCACAAAGCAAGCCCTGCGCCCGCTCGGTAGTGGATCGATTTTCCTCTACCGCTCAATGCGTTAATCCCGCCATCGGGCGGTCGCCTCGCGCACCGTCCGCACCAATAGTGCGCAATATCAAACCACCGGCCTTCGGCGTCCGCCACCACGCTGCTTCAATTGATCCAGCGTGACCTCCAGTGCCTTCTGATACTCCGTCGCCGCTTCCGCGGGTTTTCCCTCGCGCTCCAGCATGCGTCCGAGTTCGAGGTGCGCCGAGTGCGTGGGCTCGATCGATAAACTGGCCTCCAGATAGCTTCTTGCCTTGCCCCACAGGCCCTGACGGGCGCAAAGCCGTCCCAATGTAAGCAGCAGGACCGCGTCGCGCGGGTGCTGCTCCAGCCACATTTCGGCCCGCTCCAACTGCCGTCTCACGTCCGTTCCGAGGCATTCGGAATACATCGCCAGAAGCGCCGAGTCCCACTGACGCTCCAGGCCGTCCTCGACAATCCTGTGCGCATCCTGGCAGGCACCGAGCGCGATAAAAGACTGCGCAGCCGTTGCGGCAACGCGGGAATCGTGTCGATCCTCGGCGGGCAGCCTGTCCCAGTATTCCCGCAGCGATTTATCGTCCACTGCCTTGCGCTTGAGGTTTTCGATGATGGCGTGCCGGCGCAACTGCGCCACGACGGGACGCTCGAACACCCTGCGCTTCTCGAGCTGGGGAATGAGCGCCAGGACACGCTCCCAGTTCAGTGCCATCTGCTGGGCTCGCAACTCGAGGCGCAGCGCGGCCGTGTGCTTCTCGGGAAGCTTCTTGAGTACATCCAGTGCATCGTAGTAACGACGTTCGTCGAGCAGCATTTCGGCTTGCGCCATCAGTTTCATGGCGTCCTCTTCGGGATTCGCGCCGGTCGATCTTGCGAGGTATTTGTCGCGGGTTGCGAATGCACGCATGCCGTGTGCAGCACGTGCGGCGAGGATTGCCGAGAGTGCGGGAGACTCCCCGGCCTTGAGCGCCGCGGAGGCCGCTTTTTCCGCACGGCCAAAGCGGCCTTCGAAGAAATTGATCAGCGCTTCATTGAACGTGGCGCGGGCGCGACTCTCGGATCGCCGCTTCTGGAATGCCCGCACTCGCGATGGCATCGTAGCCGTGATGACGACCGTGCGCACCAGCACGTAAGCGACGAGAAAAACGCCCAGAACGAGGATTATCGCGAGATTGAGCGAAAGTTCGGCGCGCCAGGGCGGCAGCACCACCAGTACGTAGCCATTGTTGTAGCGTGCTGCGATAACCAACCCGACCGCGAGCGCAAACAGGCCCACTACCCATAAAAGGGCCCGCATCAGGTCACCTTGCCGCGTTCAGATCGCATCGGTCAACGAAGCGCTCGTTCGCGCACGAGTTTGTAATTGCGTGCGGCATCCAGGCTCGCGGAAATATCGGGCAATTGGCCTGCGACGTCGTACTGGAGCAATTGCCTGAGCGTGGACTGCGCCGTCACCACGCCCTTGTCGGCGCCATCGTAGTAACGGGCCAGCCACTCGGAAGCAGCCTTCAGGTCCGCCCTGAAACTCGCCTGGTCGTGCGCAAGCAACGACAAGCGCGCTCCGAGCAGGCGCAACTTCAGATTCTCACGCAGGAAAAATGTCTGGTCCGGTGAGATTAGCGGAAGCTCGGGCTTGTCGACATTCTGGATGCGGATCAGATCGCGCAGGTCCCGCTTCCCCTCGCGCCACAGCCGCTGCCAGAAACCGGCGCCGGTCGATTCCGGCTCGGGGTTCGGCCGCGCGGGTCTTTGATCCATGGCAAGCGACAGGGTGTCGACCTGGTTGATGACGCTGTCCAGGCGCAACGCCATGCCTACGACGTCGACGTAAGGCACCGCCTTCAATCGTTCCATATCCTGGTTGATCACGCGGCGCAGGGCGGTCAGTTGCGGCCGGTCCATGCGCGCCAAACGCGCATCGGCCGTTTCCAGGGCGATCAGCGCCGCCTTCACGTTGCCAGCCAGTTGCAACTGCTGGTTGGCGATCAGCAGAATCTGCTCGACTTCGGCCAGCGTCCACTCGTCGCGACTGCGCGACAGATCTCGATAAAGCGACTCCAGCGCAAGACGCTGGTTCTGCGTTTCAAACATGCGCGCCTCGAGCTGTCCGAGTCTTGCATTGACGTCGGCCATCGTGTCGCGCGATTGCGCCGCCAGCGCGCGCGCGTCACGGCTCAAGGCATTGACTTCGCCCACACGCTTTGCCACCTCGAGCTCGAGAAGGCCGAAACTGCGACGCGAATCGAACCATTGCCACCCGGCAAGCGCCGCCGCGGCAAGCGCCAGCAACAAGGCCATGGCTGCGACCGGCGACCGGCGCGTCGCCGGTGTTTGCGCTGCAGTGACCAAAATCTTATCGTCGGATTGATCGGCCATATCTTCTGCGTGATATACGATGTCTCATAATGCGACGCGTGCTGGGCGCAGCCGCGCGAACCAGGTTTGCATGCCTTCCACCAGGGCTTCATCGCCGTTTCCGGCAACGAACACGCATTGCACCCCGCGGGAAAATGCCGTGGCAGCCACGCGCGGATGGGAAACGAAGAACGGCATGCCGCACAACCAGGAGCGCCCCGCCGTTCCAGCCATCTCAAACAGGTTCTCGACGATGCTCGAACTGGTTGCCAGGCAGGCTCTCAGGCCATCGCCGCCTAACCGCGACAACAGTTCCAGCATGTCCCCATCCGGCTTCACCCGGCGATAACATTCTAGATATTCGACTACGGCGCCGCGCGAGCGCAATGTTTCGCCCAGTAATTCGCGACCGCCCTGTCCCCTGGCGATCAGAACCCGGCTGCCGCCGAGCCGCAGGGTCGAGAGCTCGCCGATCAAGGCTTCGCTGTCGAATCCCGCCTGCGGAGAGATGATGTTCCGCACCCCGGATTTTTTCAACTCGGCCGCCGTTCCCGGCCCGACCGCGGCGACTCTGGCCTGAGCGGGGATACCGCCATGCTCCAGAATGTTCGGCATGGCCACGCGCGCCGCGGTCGGGCTGATGAAAATCACCAGATCGAATTGCGACAGGCGTTTGAGGACAGGTGCAATCGCCGTTTCGGCCAGCGGTTCAATTTCCAGCGCGGGGAACAAAATGGGTTCGCCGCCGGCATCGCGGATAAGCTGGACGAGTCTGACGGATTGTTCTGCGGGCCGCGTAACCAGGATTCCCGCTCCGGCCAACCGCGGTGTCATTCGGGCTGCCCGTCCAGACCGGCCAGGATTTCGCGCGCACCCTGCGCGATGAGGCGCTGCGCTACCGCGTTACCGAGATCCTGGGGCACGCCCGAACACGGCGTGGTAATTTCGTCATAAATCATACGGCTGCCATCCGGGCTGGCAACGAAGCCGCGCAGCCGCGCACTGCCGCCGCTGATCTGCGCGAAACCGCCCAGTGGAACCTGGCAACTGCCGGCGAGGGCGCGGCTCAACGCACGTTCGGCTTCCACGCACCAGCGCGTATCCGGGTCATTCAGCGGAGCCAGCGCCGCGATCACGTCGCTGCGTTCGGAACGGCATTCGATCCCCAGCGCGCCCTGCCCGACTGCCGGCAGGCTGTATGACGGTTCGAGAATCTTGGTGATGCGCGCGGAAAGTCCGAGACGTTTGAGTCCGGCTGCGGCAAGGATGACGGCGGCGTACTGGCCTTCGTCCAGCTTGCGCAGGCGCGTCTGCACGTTCCCACGCAGGGGTTCAACGCGAAATTGGGGAAAACGCGCGCGCAACTGACTCTCGCGCCTTAGGCTGGAAGTTCCAATCACGCTGCCCGGCGGCAGGCTTTCCAGGTCCCGAAAGCGGTTGGAGACGAAGGCATCCCGCGGATCCTCCCGCACGGTGATCGCCGCAATGCTGAATCCGTCCGACAGATTCATCGGCACATCTTTCATCGAATGTACCGCGATGTCAGCCTGACCGGATTCGAGAGCCAGCTCGAGTTCCTTGACGAACAGGCCCTTGCCGCCGATCTTGGCAAGCGGGGTGCCGAGGACGCGGTCGCCTTCAGTGGTCATGCCCAGCAGGTGTGTCTGAACGGCCGGATAAAGGGCTCGCAGCCTTTCCTCGATGTGGCGCGCCTGCCACATCGCCAGTGCGCTTTCGCGCGTGGCGATGACGATTTTGGATGGATGATTCACGGCGGAAAGCAAACCTGCGCTAGGACCAAGACAAATTTCCGCTGCTGCAGTTGGCCGGCAGCGGCCGGAGGTTAGACTAAACTCGAATGCGCTTGCGGATCTGCGTTCTGGATTATTTCTCCAGCAGGCTTCTCAGCATCCACGCGGTTTTTTCATGCACCTCCATGCGCTGCGTGAGCAGATCCATGGTGGGTTGATCGCCGGCCTTTTCGGCCGCGGGAAAGGCCTTGCGCGCAGTACGGGTTACAGCCTCGTGCCCCTCCAGCAGGATCTTGATCATGTCCTGGGCCTTCGGCACGCCCACGGTTTCGCGAATCGACGCGAGCTTCGAAAACTGCGCGTAAGTGCCCGGCGCAGGCGCATCCAGAGAACGGATGCGCTCGGCGATCAGATCGATACTCGTCCATAGCTCCGTATACTGCGTCTGAAACATGAGGTGCAGCGTCTGGAACATCGGACCAGTCACGTTCCAATGGAAGTTGTGGGTTTTCAGGTAAAGCGTATAGCTGTCGGCGAGCAGCCTAGAAAGCCCCTCCACGATCTTGAGGCGGTCCTTTTCCTTGATACCGAGATCAGCAGCCATGAGGTCTTCCTTTTTGGTCGGAATGAAAAGACATTTTTTCGAATGATAGGCCAATTCCGCGCCAGCTTCACCGGACAGCGGGCGGCGACAGCGCAAATGCGCGAAGGAATCTCCCGGCAGGAACGGCCCGTCGATATGGGCCGATCGCGGATCACAGCAGATTTTTTCCGAGTTCCCTGACGATGTGCTGCTGACGCCGGCTCACAGGCAGTTTCTCATCCAGACCGTTGAGTATCACGGTCCAGCGTGATTCGCCCGCCTCCAGGGAATCCTTCTCGAATCCGATGATGTGTGCCTTCGCCACCAGGCAGCTGCGATGGATGCGCACGAACTCATCGGTGAATTCCTGCTCCAGCCGGGAGAGCGACTCTTCGACGAGATGCTCCCGGGTTGCCGTTCGTACGGTCACGTATTTGAGTTCGGCCCTCAGATAGCGAATGTCGGACACGGCGATGAGCATGACCTTGCCGCGCTCCTGAACTGAAAGATGCTTGCGCGGCTCGGGCGCGATTCTTTGCAGGACATCCAGACGCAGGGGTGTGATGGCCCGTGCCCTGGTCAGCGCATCGTGCAAGCGCCGCAACCGTATCGGCTTCACCAGATAGTCCACCGCATGCAGCTCGAAAGCCTTCAGTGCGTGGTCGTTGTACGCCGTGGTGAAAATGACCGAAGGCGGCTCGGGGAGTTTCAGCAGGTGCTGCGCCGCCTCGAGTCCATCCATCTCGGGCATGCGGATGTCGAGCAGCACCACGTCTGCCGGCGTTTCTCCGATCAACTCGAGCAACTCTCGCCCGCTCGCGGCTTCGCCGACAAGTTCGATCGGAAAACTGCCGGCACAATCCTCCAGCAGATCGCGCACCCGGCTGCGGGCGGGCGCTTCATCGTCGGCTATGACGACTTTCAATGCCTGGGGATGCTTGGTCATTCGTCCGCCTTCACGTACGGGATCGTAATGTGCACTTCGTATTCGCTGTCGCCGACACGGGCCTGCAGGGTCGCTTCCGCGTCGAAGTGCAGCGCCAGTCTTTCCCGGATATTGCCCAGGGCCATCTTGTTGCCAGCGTGGTGATTGCCGTCCTTGCGATAGGGATTGCGCAAAACCATGTGCACCTCATCCCGCACATGGTAGATGTTGATGCTGACCACCCCGGGTTCGACCGACGGCTCGATGCCGTGGTAGACCGCATTCTCCAAGAGCGGTTGCAGGACCAGCGGCGGCACGAGCGCATCCCTGGGCATATTGTCCACGTGCCAGTCGATCTTCAGCCTCGCGCCCAGGCGCAGTTGCTCGAGGGCGAGATACTGGCGACAAAGTTCGACCTCGTTTTCCAGCGGGGCGAGGTCGCGATTGTCGGCCATCAGCACACGGAAAAGATCGGCCATGTCCTCCAACGCCGCTTCCGCGCGCCGCGGCTCGGCCCGTATCAACGACAGCACCGCATTGATACTGTTGAAAAGGAAGTGCGGCCGGATGCGTGCCTGCAACGCCTGCAGTCTGGCCTCCGACAGCGCCGGCGACAGCGCGCGATTGCGCAGGTTGAAATATCCGACCAGCGCGAGTGTCGTCACGATGGCGAAGAAGACACCTCGTCCGGCATCCTCCATTCCGGTCTCGAGGATCAATGCCCCGAAGCGCAGCACGAGCAGCGTAATGCCAATTTCCGCGAACACAACGAGCACGACTGCAGAGCGGTACTCGAGCTCGTGCAGCCAGGAATTCGCCGCACCCAGCAGCAACACCGACAGGATCGCAATTGGCTGCACGACGGCTGCAATGCCGACCCATTGCTGCAAGAAGCC
>Ga0316628_100003884_pt1 | contig 11607 bp, 16 predicted proteins | sample OWC_Aug_M2_C1_D5_FD_207648 | JGI IMG/M metagenome (GOLD analysis project Ga0316628, IMG submission 207648) | Wetland soil microbial communities from Old Woman Creek delta, Ohio, United States - OWC_Aug_M2_C1_D5_C | ecosystem: Environmental > Terrestrial > Soil > Wetlands | place: USA: Ohio... | reverse complement strand
CGTGGACGCGGCGCACACCCAAATTGTAGGCCTCGCGCGCCGTCGCCTCCGCCGCGACGGTGGCCGCGAAGGGCGTGGACTTCTTCGACCCCTTGAAGCCGGACTTCCCGGCGGAACCCCACGCCACGGCGTTCCCGCTCAGGTCGGAGATCGTGATCAGCGTGTTGTTGAAGGTCGCCATCACGTGGGCGATGCCCTCGGCCTCGACGACCTTCTTGCCCCGCTTGACGGCGGTCTTGCGCGCCGCCTTCTCACCCTCGGCGGGCGCGGCGGTCGCCTCCGGGGCGGCCGGAGCGGGGGCTGGCTGAGACTGCAGCTGTTCTTCGCTCATGGGCTACTTCTTCGCGACCGCCTTCTTCTTGCCGGCGATGGTCCGGCGCGGGCCCTTCTTGGTCCGCGCGTTCGTCCGGGTCCGCTGGCCGCGAACGGGGAGGCCCCGCCGGTGCCGCACGCCCCGGTAGCAGCCGATATCCATCAGCCGCTTGATGTTCATGGCCGTCTCGGTCCGGAGCGCTCCCTCGACCTTGTAGTCGCGCTCCAGAACCTGGCGCAGCCGCGACACCTCGGAGTCCGAGAGGTCGCGCACCCTGGTGGCGGGCGAGATGCCCGTCCGCTCCAGAATGGTCATGGCCGTCGCCCGCCCCACGCCGAAGATGGCGGTGAGGCCGACCTCGATCCGCTTGTCGCGGGGCAGATCCACGCCTGCGATGCGCGCCATGGATCAGCCCTGCCGCTGCTTGTGCTTGGGCGAGCGCTTGCAGATGACGCGAATCACGCCGCGGCGCTTCACGACCCTGCAATGCTCACATATCGGTTTGACGCTGGTGCGTACCTTCAAGAACCGCTCCGAAGACCGGGTTCGAGACAGACTTTAATCATAGGGGAGACAAGAAGTTGACGCAAGCCGCCACGGACTACCGGCCCATCTCCGCCAGAATCGCGAGCGCCGCCCCGCGGGGATCCGAGGCGCCCGTCACCGGCCGGCCCACCACCAACAGGTCGGCCCCGGCCGCCGCCGCCTCGCCCGGGCCGGCGCTCCGCGCCTGGTCGTCGCCGCTCGCGCCCGGCCGGCGGATGCCGGGAACCACCAGCAGCGCCCGCGGCCCGAGCGCGCCGCGGAGCCGCCGGGCCTCGGCGGGCGAGCACACCACGCCGTCCAGCCCGGCCGCCACTCCCGCGAGCGCCAGCCGCTCGATCTCCGCTCCCACGTCCTCCACCGCCCGGCCCACGACCTCGCCGTAGGCGACGCGGTCCAGCGACGTCAGCACCCCCACACCCACCAGCCGGATCCGGCCCGCAGCCGCCCTCGCCGCCGCTTCGAGCATGGCCCGTCCGCCCGCCAGATGGACGGTCCCCAACGAGACGCCCAGCGCCGCCGCCGCCTCGACCGCGCCGCTCACGGCGTGAGGGATGTCGTGCCACTTGAGGTCGAGGAAGACGCGCGCGCCACGGTCCAGCAGGTCCCGCACCACCGCCGGGCCTTCGGCCACGAACAGCACCGGGCCGACCTTGTACCAGCGCACCGCGTCGCCCAGCCGCTCCACGACTCCCAGGGCCCCGGCGCGCGAGGGCAGGTCCAGCGCCACCACCAGCTCGGCCATCAGGTTCCCCCGTCCCCGAGAAGCGCGGCCAGCTCGCGCACGATCCTCTCCGGTGCCCGCGGGTCCGCCAGAGCGGCGGTCCCCACGCCGACCAGAGCGGCTCCCGCCGCCAGGTACTGCATCGCGTCGCGCCCGGTCCGCACCCCGCCCGTCCCGATGACGGGCTTGCCCGTGGCCTCCGCCACGATGCGCGTCACCCGCACGCCGACCGGCAGCAGCGCCGGCCCGCTCAGGCCGCCGGTTCCGTTGCCGAGGCGCGGCGTGGCGGTCCCGTCCTCGAACAGCAGCGCCGGGAGAGTGTTCACCGCGGTGAAGCCGTCGGCCCCGGCCTCCGCCGCGCGCACGGCGATGCGCGCCGGGTCCGGCAGCGCCGGCGAGAGCTTGACCACCAGCGGCCGGTCGGTGGCGTCGCGCGCCCGCCGCACCAGGTCGGCCAGCGTGTTCTCGTCGGCGCCGAACTCCACGCCGCCGGCCCGCACGTTGGGGCACGACACGTTGAGCTCGAAGACGGAGACCGCGGGCTCGCTGGCCAGAGCGCGCACGACCTCCACGTAGTCCTCCACCGTCCGGCCGACCACGTTCACCAGCACCCGCGCCCGGCGCACGTTCTCGACGAGCCAGGGCAGCGACTCGCGGCGGAACACCTCCAGCCCCGGGTTGGCGAGGCCGACGCTGTTCAGCATGCCGCAGCGCGCCGGGGCGACCCGAGGCGCCGGATTGCCCGCCCGCGGCTCGACGCTCACCGCCTTGGTGGTGATGCCTCCCAGACCGTCTATGTTCACGACGCGGTGCACTTCCCGGCCCATGCCCGCGGTCCCGGCGGCCAGCACCACCGGGTTCTGGAATCGCAGGCCGAAAGCGTCGCGGGCGAGGGACGCCGGGCCGCTCACCGCAGGCTCTCCTCGGGCGGCACGCGCGGCGAGGGCCTGGAGGGTGTCGGCCGTGGCGTCTGCGCGCCGCCGGGCCGCTCCTGGCCCTGCCGTGGCCGCGCCTCCTGCCGTGGCGCGCGCTCGGGAACGAGCCGCTCGCGCCCCGCGGCGGCGAGGGCGCGGCCCAGCGAGTCCTCGAGCGCCCGGTACGCCTCGGCCTCCGGCCCCTCCGCGGCCCACCCGAGCGCCACGCTGCGATACGGGCTGTCCCGGTACTCCCCGTCGAGCAGCGCCCTCAGCGAGTCGGCCCCCGGATGACCCGCCGCGATCGCGGCCAGCAGGCCCTTGGGCGCCCACGGCGACCGCGGGAACCGCGCGGCCATCCCGGCGAACGCGCTCGCCGCCAGTCCCCTCGCGCCGAGCGAATCGCGCAGCAGCTCCGCCCGCAGGTACCAGCTGGCGTCGGGCGCGACGGTGTCCGCCTCCAGCAGACCCGCGCGCTCGAGCGCTCTGAGCAGCGGCTGCGCCTCGCGGGCGGCGGCGCCGCCCTCGGCGGCGAGGGCCTCGAGCCGCAGCTTCGCCTCCGCGAGACCGGAGCTGTCGGCCGCCGCCGTCACCGCGATCCGCGCCAGCCGCACTCCGGCCACCCGCGCCTCGACGCTGTCGGGCGCCGCCTCCGCCGCCCGGCGGTAGCTGGAGCCGGCGCCCTCCCGGTCCCGGGCCGCGAGGCGCCGGTCCCCGTCGTCGAGGAACAGGCGGGCCCTCTCTCCGGGGGTGACGTCGGCGCGCGACGCGAGCCGCTCGGTCAGCAGGGATGCGCGCCGGGCGGCGCCGAGCAGCGCCAGAGTGTCGAGCGGCCCGCGCCACCGGAGCTCCTCGAACCGCCGGGCTCCGACCAGCAGCTCGAGCTGCGCGGCCGCGCCCGCGGTGTCGTTCCCCGCCAGCAGCGCCCGGGCCCTCTCGAGGGGCGCGCGCGCGTCCCTCGAGGCCGCGAAGTCGGCGAGAGCGCCGTCCAGGTCGCCGAGAGCCAGGAGCGCACGGCCCCTGAAGAGCAACGCCTCCGCCGCCACGCCGGCGTCCGGCACCGCGAGCGCGGAGTCCAGCTGGGCGAGCGCCGCGGCGAAGCGGCCCAGCGCCACGTTGGCCTGGCCCAGCAGCGTGAGCGCCGCGGCGCGCTGCGCCGGGGTCCCGGCCCGCCGCACCGCCTGCTCGAGGACGACCGCCGCCTCCGAGTTGAACTGGAGCCGGACCAGGGCGCGCCCACGCAGCAGCAGCGCGTCGTCCGCCCACCGCGAGCGCGGATGCCGGGTGGAAAGCGACTCGGCGTGGACGACCGCGCGCTGCCAGCGGTCGCGCGCCTCGGCGGTGCGACCCTGCCTCTCGAGCGCCTCCGCGTCGCGCGCGGCACGCTTGGCGTTGAACATGCCGTTGAAGTACGCGCAGGCCGGCGCCGCCGCGAGCGCCACGCACAGGGTCAGGACCGCACGCGCGGCGGGGGCGTTCACGGCCGCGCCGCCCCGGGGCCCGCGAGCCGCCGCTCGTACTCCGCCAGGTATCGCTCCACCGCGTCCGCCAGCGCCCGCGCCAGGCGCCTCTGCCCCGAGGAGCCGGTCAGGAAGCGGGCCTCGTCGGCGTTGCTGCCGAACCCGATCTCGATGAGGATCGCCGGCATGTAGCTCGTGGCCAGGACCGCGAACCCGGCCTGCTTCACGCCGCGGCTCTCCGCGGGATGGACCCGCTCCAGGCTCCCCTGCACCAGCTCCGCCAGGCGGCCGGACTCGCGCAGATGCTCGTTCTGCGCCAGGTCGTTCAGGATGAACGAGAGGGGATCGCCCTCGGGAGCCTCGGCGCTGGTCTCGAAGCGCACCGATTCGTTCTCCATCCGCTCCACGCGCTGCGCGTCCTCGGTGCGCGCCTCCGCCAGGAAGTACGTCTCGAAGCCGCGCGCCCCGGCGGCGTCGCGCCACCGGGGGTTCGCCGCGTTGACGTGGAGGGACACGAAGACGTCCGCCCCGCGCGCCGACGCCACGCGCCCGCGCTCGTAGAGCGGGACCAGCGTGTCGCCGCTCCGGGTCAGCACGGCGCGCACCCCCCGGCGCCCCAGCTCGCCGGCGAGCTCGCGCGCTATCGCCAGCGTGACGTCCTTCTCCCGCAGGAACGGTGCCGAGCCGATCGGGCCGAGCATGCCGACATCCGCGCCGCCGTGGCCGGGGTCGATCCCCACGACCCTCGCCACGCGCCGGCGCGCCGCCGCGGGAGACTCCGCCGGCGCGCCGGGCTCGGCCGCGGCCCGCTCCGCGGGGCCCGCCGCCGGGCGCGCGGCCAGCTCCACCAGCTCCCGGCGCGACGCGTCGAACCTGTACCGGCCGGCGAGCAGCCGGGGCAGGAACTCCACCGCCAACTGGAACGGCACGAACAGCGAGTCGCCCGCGACGGACGGAGTTCCGGCCAGCACGTAGATCCGATCCGCGAAGCGGAAGTACGGCGCGTCCAGCACCAGGTCGAAGCGCTGGCCCAGTACCCGGATCTCCGCCGTCCCGCCCTGCGGCACCGCGCTCTCCACGCTGAGCACCGGCGAGAGCTCCGAGACGCGGAGCGCCGGGTAGCCGCGCACCGTCCGAACGCGGAGCCGCCTCTGGCCCCGCGGCGAGACCACGGTGAGGTACGACTGCACGGCGCCGGCGGGTGCGACCGCGGCGCCCCCGGACTGCGCCTCCGGCCCCGCGCCGCCGAGGACCGCGGCAACCGCGCACGCGACCAGCGTCGCGGTCACGGCCGGCTCCGCCCGTGCCGGAAGGAGCGCGCCATCTCGCGCCTGGCGTCCCGCTCCCTGATCTCCTCGCGACGGTCGTGCGCCTTCTTCCCCCTGCCCAGCGCCATCAGCACCTTCGCTCGGCGCCCGTTGAAGTACAGCTCCAGCGGCACCAGCGCCAACCCCTTCTGCTCGACGGCGCCGATCAGGCGGCGGATCTCCCTGCGGTGCATGAGCAGCTTCCGCGAGCGCAGCGGATCGTGGTTGTAGCGGTTGCCCGGATCGTACGGAGGAATGTGCATGGCCTCCAGCCACACTTCGCCCCTGCGCACCAGTCCGAACGCCCCGACCAGGCTGGCCCGCCCGCCGCGCAGCGCCTTGACCTCCGTGCCCGTGAGCACGATCCCCGCCTCCCACTTCTCGAGGATCTCATATTCGTGACGGGCTCGAGGGTTCCGGGCGATGGTGCGGGGCCCCTTGGGGCCGGCGGCCGACCCGGAGCGGACCGGGGCTTTCGAGAGAGAGGCCACGAGTGTCGTAAGCTCAAGATAGAAATGGATTTCCGGGGGGTCAAGCAAAGGGTTGACTGCGCCGGAAGGCCAGCCTACCTTACGCGTCCCGCCGAAGTGGTGGAATTGGTAGACGCGCGGCGTTCAGGGCGCCGTGGGCGCAAGCCCGTGTGGGTTCGAGTCCCACCTTCGGCATTCCCATCCCCGGCCCGCCTCCCCGTGAGGAGGCTCGGCAGACGGCCGGCACCCCACTCGATGTTGCGAGAGCCTCAGACCGCGGCAGACTCCTGCCCGATGATCGCCCGCACCTCGGCCTCGCTGTGGACGAGGTCGCTGAGCCGGATGGCGGAGAGAGTGCCGTCGATGCGCCGCTGGAGCAGCTGCCACACCGGGCGGATGGAGCACGCGGTCTGGCTGTTGCACCGCACGTCGCCTACGCGGTGGCAGTCGCAGTTGACCTCGAACGTGCCGTGCTCGGACGCGTCGAGCACGTCCTTGACCGTGAGATCGCCCGCGGCGCGGGCCAGGAGGTAGCCGCCGCGCGCGCCCCGCACCGAGTCGACCAGGCCCGCCCGCCTGAGCCGCAGCAGGATCTGCTCGACGTAGTCCGCCGGCAGGTCCTCCTTCTCGGCCATGTCGCGCGCCGCGACCGGCCCGTGGCCCGACCGACGGGCCAGGTGCAGGCTCACGATCAGGCCGTACTCCGCCCAGGTCGTCACGCGCATATGCTACCTCCCATGTCGTGTATATGGAGATGGGAGCGGGAAATGTCAAGAATTCGCGTTCGGGATTTAAGTGCGCTCTCAATGGGACTTTAGGACCATCGGGCGGCTCGCGGGCGCCGCGATCCCGGCCTCCCGGGGCCACCCCTGGGCGCCCCGGGCCGGGCGGGATCCTGCACCCCGGCTGGCTAGCGAGTCACCTCGACCCTGAGGGCGTTGTTCACTCGGTTGAAGTAGCAGAACAGCCCCACCACCATGGCGATCTCGACGATCTGGCCCGAGTCCCAGTGCGCCGCGAGGGCGCCGAACACCTCGTCCGAGACCGCCTGGGCCCCGGCCACCGTCATCGCGTCGCAGAACGCCAGCGCCGCGGCCCACGCCGGCTCGAAGGCGGCCGGATCCACGGGCCCGTCGGCCCACAGAGCCGCCAGCATCTCGTCCTTCGCTCCCAGCCGCCTTGCCAAGGCGGTATGGGAGGCCAGTCAATAGCGGCAGTGGTTGAGATGCGAGACCCGGACCGAGAGCAGCTCCTTGAGGAGCGCCGGCACCGTGCCCTCGTTCATGACCGTGCGGAAGTGCTCGATCATGGTGACCAGGTGCTTGGGTCGCACACCGACCGTGCGGAACATGTTGGGGATGTTGCCGCGCTCCCGCAGGTACGTCTCGAAGATGCAGCGGACCTCCGGCTCCACATCCTCGGGGCCAAGGGCGGGCAGGCGTGCTTGTGGCATCACGACCTCCATGGGGCGGCGCGCCTAGCGCCGGGTCTCGCTCCGCGGGCGCACGAACGGGTTGGCGCGTTTCTCGTCGCCTATCGTGGTCGCCGGGCCGTGGCCCGCGTACACGATCGTCTCGTCGGGCAGGGCGAAGAGCTTGCTGCGGATGCTCTCCACCAGGAGCTCGCCGTCACCGCCGGGCAGATCGCTGCGGCCCACCGATCCGGCGAACAGCGCGTCCCCGACGAAGACCATGCCGTGGCCCGCGATGCTCACCCCGCCCGGGGAATGCCCGGGCGTGTGCAGCACGTCGAACGCCAGGGAGCCGAGGCGCAGCGGCTCGCCCTCCGCGAGCTCGCGGTCGGGCGGCGGCAGCGGCCCGAGCGAGAGTCCGAACCAGCGCGCCTGGTCGGACGCGGCGTCGTACAGTCGGCGGTCGCCGGGGTGGAGCCAGATAGGTGCTCCGGTGGCTTCCCGCACGGCGGCCAGGCCGAACAGGTGGTCCACGTGCGCGTGGGTGAGCCAGATGGCGCCGAGCCTCCAGCGCTCACCGGACAGGTGCGCCAGAAACCGATCGGACTCCTCGCCCGGATCCACGATGGCCGCTTCCCCCGCCAAGGGGTCGGCCACGATGTAGCAGTTCTCCGCGAACGCGCCGTTGGGGAGCGTCGCCACCACCGGATCAGGCACCGGCGGAGCGCTCCCGCGACTCGACGATGTACTTCGACACGGCCACGGCGGCGGTGGTCGCGTCTCCGACAGCGGTGGTGACCTGCCTGATGAGCTGGGCGCGCACGTCGCCTGCGACGAACAAGCCGGGGATCGAGCTCATCATGCGCTCGTCCGAGATGACGTGGCCGCCCGCGTCGCGCGTCACGTCGCTCCGCACCAGTCCGGTGTTCGGCTTGAAGCCGACGAACACGAACACGCCCGAAACATCCAGAGGCGACACGGCTCCGCTCCGCACGTCTCTCAGGACCAGCCGCTTCACCGCCGCGCCGTCGCCCTCGATGCGCTCGACGACGCTGTTCCAGACCACCTCGATCTTCGGGTTCCCGAAGACGCGGTTCTGGATGATCCTGGAGGCCCGGAACTCGTCGCGCCGGTGCACGATGTGGACCTTGGAGGCGTACCTGGTGAGGAAATCGGCCTCCTCGCACGCGGCGTCGCCGCCGCCCACCACGGCGATGGTCTCCCCGCGGAAGAAGTGCCCGTCGCACACCGCGCAGTAGGAAACCCCCTTGCCCGCGTACTCGGCCTCGCCCGGCACTCCCAGCCTGGCCGGGGCGCCCCCGGCAGCCAGGATCACGGCGGGAGCGCGGTACTCCGAGCCGCTCTCGGTGGTCACGGAGAACGACCCGTCGGCGCGCTTCTCGATGCCGGAGGCCGCGTCCGTCACCAGCTCGGCGCCGAACTTCAGCGCGTGCCTGGCGAACCTGTCGGCCAGGTCGAACCCGTGGATGGACTCGAAGCCGATGTAGTCCTCGATCTCCTCGGTGTTGAGCAGCTGGCCTCCCGGCACTCCCTTTTCGAGCACCAGCGTCCTCAGCATCGAGCGGCCGCAGTACAGCGCCGCACACAGCCCCGCGGGTCCGGCGCCGACCACGATCACGTCGTAGCTCGTCATCGCACGGGCCTCCCTCAGCGCACCCGGCGGCCGCCGTCCACGACCACCGTCGTGCCGGTCATGAAGTCGCTCTCCAGCAGGAACAGGACGGCGTTCACCACGTCGTCGGGCCGCCCCAGCCGGCGCAACGGCGTCGTATCGAGCAGGTGGCGCGTCGCCTCGTTGCCGCCCTCTTCCGGCAGCTCCACCGGCCCCGGGGCGACCGCGTTGACCCGCACCGACGGCGCGAGGACCTTGGCCAGCATCTCCGTCAGCGCGACGAGGGCGGCCTTGCTGACGCAGTGGACGGGGTACTCCCGCCACCGCTCGAAGGCGGCCACGTCGGCGATGTTCACGATCGCGCCGCCCGCCTCACCGAAGGCCGCCGCGGCCCCCATGGAGACGAAGAACGGCGCGCGGACGTTCAGGTCCATGGTGCGATCCCAGTCGGCCGGGCCCACCTCGAAGGCGGGACGCCGCTCCAGGATCGCCGCGCTGTTCACGACTATGTCCAGGCCCTCGAGAGCTTCCCGGGCGCGGCCGGCCAGCGCCGCGGCCTCCTCGGCCACGCTGAGGTCGGCGCTCAGCACCCGCGCCGTGACGCCGAGCACCTCCGCCTCCATAGCCGTGGCCCGCGCGCCCCGCTCGGAGGCGAAGTGGTGCACGGCCAGGTGGACTCCCCGCCGCGCGAGGCCGAAGGCGATCGCGCGCCCGAGGCGGCGGCCCGCGCCCGTCACCAGGGCACGGCGACCCTTGAGATCCACGCGCCTAGACCTCGCCGTGCGCAACGGGAAGCACGTGCCCGGTGATGCCCGACGCCAGGTCCGACGCCAGGAACAGCACCGCGTTCACGACCTCGGCGATCTGGACCCACCGCGCCTCGGCGTCGTCGCCGACGGCCTCGAGGTTGTCGGTCGTGCGGGCCAGCCCCGGAGCGACGGCGTTCACCCGCACACCGTGGTCGCGCAGCTCCAGGGCCAGGCTCCGCGTGAGGGCCGCCACGCCCGCCTTGGAGGCCGAGTACGCGGCCATCGCCGGCCTGGCCAGCAGCGCGGCCACCGAGGCGAAGTTCACGATGGCGCCCCTCCTCTGGCCCACCATCACCTTCGCCGCGGAGTGGGAAACCAGGTAGGTCGTCTTCATGTTGATGTCGAACTCGCGGTCGAGCACCGCGATGTCCGTGTCGACCATCGAGCCGACTCCGGTCAGGCCGCCCGCCGCGTTCACGACCACGTCCAGCCCGCCGAACGCCTGCACCGCCTGCTCCACGCACCACGCCGCCACGTCGGGCATCGTCAGGTCCCCGGCCGCGGCGCGGCACGGAATCCCCGAGGCCTGGAATTCCTTGGCGCGCGCGGCGACCCCCACCGTGTTCACGTCGCACACCACGAGCTTCGCCCCGGCCTGTCCGAAGGCGAGCGCCACGGCGTGGCCGATCTGGCCGACGCGGTTCACTCCGGTGACGAGAACGACCTTGTCGCGGAAATCGAAGGGACCCACCCTGCCTCCCGCTCCTTGACTGTGCCTTGTGTGTCCTGCCGAGGGGGCCGCTCGCGGCGGCTGCCGCCCGGCCCCGCGCCGGAACCGGCGCGCGCCGGCATCACCGCCCGCGCGAGTAGCCCAGCTCCGGCGAGGTCCACGCCGGCTGGCTCTGCCGCAGCAGCGCCGCAAGCCGCGCGTCGGTCAGGTTCTCGAGGACGCTGCTCCAGCGCCCGATGCCAACGGGCGAGCAGCGCGACACCCTCCGCACGCGTCTGCCGTCGGGAGCCGCGCCCTCGAAGAGCAGCGGCAGCTCGTCGCGCCCCGGGGCGGCTCCTGCGGCGATGACCGACACCGTCCACACGGCGCCGTCCGCCGAGAAGGTCCGTTTGGCCATCAGTCCTCCTCTTCGCCGAGCGGATAGTCGACCAGCGACCGCACCGGCTCGAAGCGCCGCGACAGGTCGCGCAGCCGCTCGATCTCGTCGCCGAACACCCGAGGCGCTCGCTGCCCCTCGGCAGGCTCCAGCGGACCCTCGATGAACAGCACTATCTCGCCCGCGTGGATCTCGTTGCGGTACGCCCAGAAGCGCCAGCCCGCCGCCCGGGCGCTGCGCTGCGCCGCGACCAGCAGCTCGTCCACGCGGGTCTCGGTGCCGGGAGCGGGCTCGAGGATCAGGACGAGCAGCTGACGAGACAGGCTACCTCCGTGGCCGTGACCTGCGGGTCGCCAAGCCCGGCGGACCGACCCGCCGCTTCGGGCATCCCGCGGGACAAGGTGGCCGCCACCCCGTGCGGGAGTCAAGGCTAGATTACGGGACGGAGGTGATGAATGGCCTCGGCGACGCTCGCGATCCAGGGAATGTCCTGCAGCCACTGTGTCATGGCGGTCCAGAAGGCCCTCGCGGCCGTGCCCGGGGTGGGCAAGGCCACGGTCACGCTGACCCCGGCGAGGGCGCGCGTGGAGTACGACGACGCGGCCGCTTCGATCGCGGCGCTCCTCGCCGCGGTCGAGAAGGCCGGCTACTCCGCGACTCCGGCCGGCTAGCACCCGCCATCGGGCCCCGAGGGGCCGGCACCACGGCGTGCGCGGCTCGCGCGCGCTTCCCTAGTAGGCGCCGCGCACCCTGAGACCGGGTTCCTCCAGGCCGCGCAGCTCCGCCAGGAAGCGCTTCACCCGCCCGTCTATCTCCGACTCGCCGACCGCGGCGGTCGCGACCTCGACGCTCACGCCGTGCCCTCCCTCGGTCGCCACGTGCAAGTCCACATGGCCCAGGGGCCCCGCGTACCTGGCGTAGTCGCCCTGCCCCGCCTGCGTGGCGAAGCCGCGCGCCGAGAAGAACCGGTCCGCGAA
>Ga0316628_100003883_pt1 | contig 11611 bp, 5 predicted proteins | sample OWC_Aug_M2_C1_D5_FD_207648 | JGI IMG/M metagenome (GOLD analysis project Ga0316628, IMG submission 207648) | Wetland soil microbial communities from Old Woman Creek delta, Ohio, United States - OWC_Aug_M2_C1_D5_C | ecosystem: Environmental > Terrestrial > Soil > Wetlands | place: USA: Ohio... | reverse complement strand
TCTCGTTGGCGATGATATCGGCGAGGTCGGTGCTCGCAAGCATGGAGGGCGGAACGTTGCTCTGGTTGAGCGTGCCCCACGGCACGGTGGCCGTGAGGACGTAATTGTCGTCGGCGTTGCTGTGGATGGATGCCTTGAGGTCGAACGACTGGTGCGGGCCCGCGAGCGACACCGATGACCTGTTCACGGCCAGGTACATCACGCGCGCCACGGTGCCCGTCACGACGGATTTGTCGTGCGTCGAGTTGTGGGGCGTGACCACAACGTTGCCACGGAAGTTGGTGAAGGAGATGGATCCACCGTCGCCGACGTCGGAGCCGGCGAGCTTGAGGGTGCCCGAGTGCTCGCCGACCGTCAGGTTCGAACCGGACGAGGAGGCCTCCACGCTCGCGCCATGGTGGGCGAAGCCGGTCGCTCCGTCGCCCGAGAGGGTCGCGCCGGTGCACACGATGGTGCAGCGACCGCGGTAGCTCGTCGAGCCTACGGTCAGGTCGGCCTCGAGCAGCCTGATGGTGATGGAGCCCGAGCTGGCCGTGGCGGTGCCTGTGTAGGGGCCCAGGTCCGCGGTGGCCGCGACCCCGGGCGCGCCCGTGGCATGGACGCCCACGGTGCCCTTGCCGGTGAAGTTGTAGCTCGCCGCGCCCTCCATCGTGCCCCACGGGGAGACGGCGGTCGCGTCCAGCGCGCCGGTGCCGACCAGGGAGCCGAACGCGTCGTAGACCGATGCCGAGGAGCTCACGACCTCCTCGTAGGTGAACGAATGGTTGACCGCGCCCGCCCAGTTGCCGGCAACGCCCGTCGACCCGTGCATGACGAGGTGGCTGGTGTAGACGGTGCCGCTGAGCGAGGTGCCCGAGAGGTCGCCCGTCGCGGTCACGTTCGCGGTGGTGTTGTGCGGGAGGTCCCTTCGTCCGACCGGGTCGACCGGGCCGAAGCCCAGGGCTATCACCAGGTTCTGGAACTGCTTGAGGTAGGCGCTCATGTACGCGCCGAGCACGAGGCCGACGCCCATCTTGAAGATGCCAAGGCAGATGCCCACCCCCATCGCCACCCCGCCCAGTATCTCGGTGGCGAGGCTCGTCATCTCGCCCGCGACACTGTTGGCGATGTCGCAGGTCACTTGCAGTGCGGCCTGGATCTGGCTCGTGATGTTGACTATGGGATTGCCCGCGAGGACGACCGCGTCCCCGTGGCCGTGGTCGAAGATGACCTTGAACTCGGTATGGAAGTAGTTCGACATGCCCGCATAAACGATGTCGGTCCCGAAGGCCTTCGCGAGGTTCTGGATGGTGCCCGCGAGGCCGGGGGCCGAGGCCGCGATGTCCGAGATTCCCGACGCGACGAGCTCGAGCGAGTACATCAGGCTCAGGTAAGCGGCCGCGATGAACGCGGCGGTCTTTGCCCGCGTCTCGTTGTAGGCCGCCTTGAACTGCTCGGGAGTGCCGTAGCTGGTGCCCGCGACCCATTCGACGACGGCGATGACCGCGTCCCCGAACTTGTTCATCGCATCGCCGAACAGCTCGACGGAGCCGCCGACGGCGTAGTAGGTGGACATCATCGACGACAGGATGCCTATGATGGCGATGGCGCACATACAGCTGCACAGGCTGAAGTGCAGCCCGCCCTCGCCGACCGAGTAGACCTTCCCGGTCGCCGGGTCCTGCTCCCACCACGCGATGCGCGGCTTGCCCGCGATGGTGACGTTGGACTTGGGCACGACGACGGTCTTGCCCGAGTCGAGCGCGCGCTTGATGCGCATCTTGGCCTCGCGGGATATTTCGAGGCGCTCGACCATGAAGTCCCATTCCTTGTCGAGGTACACCAGGGGGATGCCGTCCTCCTCGGCCTGGATGAGGATGGCGTTGAGGCTGATGACGGTCTGGTTGGGCGCATAGGCCTGCATCAGCTCGGCCTCGGCGTCGGTGTCGGTCACGCCCTTCTGCTCCTGGTACTTCCAGGGCATGTGGATGGAGGTGCCGGGCTTGGCGATCGCGCGGATGTCGTTGTACCTCCAGTCGAGGATGAAGTAGAACTCGGGCGACTTCACCTCGAATGATGCGATGATGACCCTGGGCTCCACGTAGTAGCTCCTTATTCCGAGCACGTCCTGCGAGAGCAGGTCCCTCATGTCGGACACGTGCGCGAGCTGCAGCGCGGCGAGGTGCAGCAGGTCGACGTGCTTCCTGGTTATGGCCTTCTTGAGCGCCTCCTTCTCGGCGGGCGTCGAGTTGTGCTTGGCCGACTCGTTGTAGGCGGCGTACGTCTCCTGGAACCGCTCGAGCTGGTTGTCGATGGCGGTGTAGGGGACGCGGCCGGGCGCGATGAGGATGGAGTAGATCTCGACGCCCCGGATGGGCGGGGTGCGGATCATGTATGGCTCGTCGACGTAGCAGCTGTCGTCGTCGCGGCGGTACTGGTAGCCGACCTTGTCGAAGATATTGCGACTGACCGTCGTCTTCTTGCCGTCGGGCGATGTGAGCTCGATGTCGAGCCACTCGGCCATGAACTCGTTGGAGAGCAGCTCGTAGGCGTCCGTCGGGTACAGCTCCTCCATGTACGTCTTGCCGTAGGTCGTCTCGTTGGCGATGATGAGCTTGTCCTGGTAGGTGATAGACTCGGAGTAGTAGGGGTTCCAGCCGCCGAACGGCAGCCGCTCGGGCCCGTTGCCCTTCTTGGTCACCTCGTGCGTGAAGTAGGAGTTCTGGCCGACCAGCTTCGCGGTGGGGTAGACCTCGTTGAAGACGGTCATCATATTGAGCTTGCCGTTCGCCATGGCGAAGAGCTCCCACTCCTCGACGCGGACTTTGACCCTCACGTGGTGCCTCCAGTGCTCGGGGGTCTCGCTGAACCTGTCCGTGGGGGAGGCGAAGTCCTCGCCCATTGTCGCCCCGGGGAAGCTCGGGTCGAGCGCCCTCCACTGGTCCTGCCCGACGTAGTACTCGACCCAGGTGTGGTTCTTGGCCTCGGCGAGCAGCGACGCGTCGTTCGCGGGGTCCGCGAGCGGCTCCCCCGGTGCGTAGTGCCCCATGATGGTCTCGCCAGAGACGAACATCGAGCCCACCAGGACGCGCGCGTCGTCGGTGTCGAGGGTTCCCGTCACGTAGCGGCAGGGGATGCCGGCCCCGCGCAGCATGGCGACGAGCAGGTTCGATTTGTCGACCGAGTTGCCCGCCATGCCCCACAGCGTGCCCCGGGCGCCCCGGAGCGAGCCGCGGTAGGCCTCGTACAGGATGTAGTCGCGGACGTACTCGAAGATGCCCGTGACCGAGCCGCCGATGGCGATGCCGGCGTTCTTGACGTAGAGGTCGTCCTTGTTCGCGTCGACGGTGGACTTGAGGTACTCCGACAGCCACTTGTTCACGAACCGCAGCGGTGGCGAGTGGGCGTACACCGCCCTGCCGCCGCGGTGGCCGTAGACGCGCAGCCCCGTGTCCGCATCGGTGAAGTTGGCCGCGGCGGTGGTCACGCTGAGGTCGAGCCGCACCGTGAACGAGCCGTTCACGGCAAGGTCGCCGACGGGCCACAGCAAATCTCCGCCGTTCGCGCTGGGGGGGATCGAGGCGTTGACCACCGTGACATTGTCGGTAAGGCGCTGCTCGAGCATGATGCCCCTCACCGTGCCGCCGTAGGTGTTGACCACGAAGATCTCGACGGACACGTTCGTGGTCGTGTTCTCGTCGAGGATCCAGGTGCTCGCGACCTTGGATAGCGCGAGTGCCGGGTCGTAGTCGTGCCCGTTCACGACCGGCGCGCCCTCGGGCGGCTCGATCGGCGTCCATTCCTCGGCGGGGCTCCCACCCTCGCCGAGCGGCGACCCGAACGGCCAGCGACCGTCCTCGACGGCTGCGAACAGGCTGGAGCTGACGGTGCTGCCCAGCATAAGGACGGTCGTGAAGGCGGCGAATGCCCTAAGCGCTCCTAATGAAAGCGCCCTGTCTGGTTGTGCCATCATATCCCCCCGGTGGCGGACGGCTTCCGAGTGCTTCGCCCCTCCCTCCCATGGCTTAAGTATCCACTGCGCGGACGTCGGAGAGGCGCCATTAGAAGGCCCTGGCGATTTTTATACCTTTACCCAGGGGCCAGGGATATTTAAGGGGGACCGAAGTAGCCCCATGAGGACGTCCGGCGGGGACCCGGCCGGACGCCAGGCGGGGTCCGGCTCGACCCCCCCCCAAGCCCACATTCGCCCACCCCCCGGGGCATGCCTTATCAGCCTCCATGCCCATGGGCGCCTGGAGAGGGCATTGGGCGCCATCGCGCACCCGTTCGACGACCCGTCCCTGGTGCGGCGGGTCGGCCACCAGCAGGAGAGGTCGAGCCAGTGCATCCTCTGCCGCGGCTCCCGCATGCTCTGCGGCAAGGCACGGTGCCCCATCCTGGCCCGCGTCTACGCCCGCGTGCGCAGCTCCCCCCTCCTGGACGCGGCCTCCCTGAGCGGCTGCTCACCGCCCAGCATCTTCGTGGGCCGGGTGGGCTACCCGCGCGTCGACATCGGGCCCATGCTCCCGCCCAGGTTCGGCGACACGCACCTGCTGGACACGCCCGAGGAGTGGGTGGGCCAGTCCATCGAGGGCATCATCGCCATGAGGCAGGAGCTCGTGCGGGGACGCCATCCCGTGCGCGTGGACGAGCCCGACGCGCCCGACCGCCTCCTCCAGCTCACGAGGGAGCTCGCCCTCGGCAGGGGCTGCCCGCGGGTCGACGCCACCTTCGGGCGCAAGATAGCGGGCCGCATCGAGCTCAGCTCCGAGGTCCAGCCCATGGGCCCCTCGGCCCCCCTGCGGACGTTCGAGGTCGAGAACTTCCCCCTAGACCGCGACCTCGAGCGCGCCTTCTCGGACACCGACCTCCTGGCCAGGGACGCCATCCTCGAGCTCTACGACAGGGGCTCGTACCTCTCGCGCATACAGCGCGCGCTCTCCGCGGGGACGCTGGGCGACGGCCACCGCCGCCGGCTCGTCCCGACGCGGTGGAGCATCACCGCGGTCGACAGCACCATCGGCGAGTCGCTGATGGAGCGCACGCGCGTGGCCCCCACCATCGACGAGTTCCGCGTCTACGAGACCGTGAGGCTCGACAACCGGTGGATCATCTTGATGATGCCCACCGAGTGGTGCTACGAGCTCATCGAGGCCTGGTACCCCGACACGCTCTGGAACCCCAACCGGAGCACCATCGAGATATTCGGCGACTACGAGCATCACGACGGGCGCACGACCTACGCGCGCATCGGCGGGTGCTACTACGCGGCCCGGCTCGCGGTCAACGAGCTGCTCACCAAGGAGGGGAGGCAGGCCGGCGTCGTGGTCCTGCGGGAGGCGCACCCCGGCTACATCCTGCCGGTCGGCGTGTGGAACGTGAGGGAGCACGTGCGGGAGGCCCTCCGGAGGCCCCCCGTCCGGTACGACTCCCTGGGCGCCACCCTCAAGCACGTCGAGCGCCTCATGGACATCCCGCTCAAGCGGTGGATAGCGGTCTCCGGCATCCTCAAGGACCGCCTCTACCAGCGCCGCCTGGAGGACTTCGCGTGAGGGCCACGAGGCCGGGCGCGCCCGGGGGCGGGGGCGCCGCGGCGACCGCGCCGGGGGCGCAGGACATGCCCCTCGAGGCGTTCGCGGGCGGCGCGGACGGCCCCGGCGGGCCGGTCCCCCGCGTGAGGACGGTCGACGTCAGGTCCGCGCTCTCCCCCTCCGGTCTGCCGGGCCTCAAGTGGTCGCTTAATCCCTACCGGGGCTGCGCGCACGGCTGCGCCTACTGCTACGCCCCCTCGGTCCTCAGGGTCGAGCGCGAGGCGTTCTGCACGGCGGTCGAGGTGAGGAGGAACATCGCGTCCGTCATGGCCAAGGAGCTGGGCCGCAGGGACAGGGGCGTGGTCGGGCTCGCGACCGTGACGGACCCCTACCAGCCGCTCGAGGCCCGGTTCCAGCTCTCGCGCATGTGCCTCGAGCAGCTCGCACAGCATGCCTGGCCCGTATCCGTGCTCACCAAGAGCGACCTGGTGGCCCGCGACCTGGACATCCTCTCAGGCATGCCCGGGGCCGAGGTGGGCTTCACCATCACCACGCTCGACGAGCACCTGCGCCGCCTCCTCGAGCCCGGCGCGCCCCCGGTCGCGAGGCGCCTCGCGGGCATGCGCCTCGTGGCCGAGGCGGGGGTGAGGACCTATGCCTTCCTGGGGCCCATCCACCCGACGGCGTCACCGCAGGACGTGAGGGCGCTCGTGCGCGCCGTCCAGAGCGCTGGCGCCTCCTCTGTCATGGTCGACAGGCTCAACCTGAGGCCTGGCGTCTGGCCCTCGGTCGAGCGCGCGCTCTCGGCAGATGCGCCGTTGCAGGCGCTCGCGAGGCGGAGGCTGTTCCCGCGGCAGGGCGACGAGGGCTTCTACGGGAGGGCTTTCGCGGCCGCGGAGGAGGAGGCCCGATCCCTGGGGCTCGGCTTCAGCCTGGCGTTCTGACCCCGGGCATGACGTGCGGGGCCGCCCGAACACGAACGGAAGCCTTATCCGCTCAGTGCGGCCATTATGGGTCGGGAGCCCCGTCAGGATGCCGCGATTGGAATCGCTCTGTGCCGCGATGGTGGCGATCGCCGCCGTGGTCCTCCTCGCACTTCTCGTGGCAGGGTGCGTCTCCGCTGACAACGCCCCTCCCACCATCGAGATAACCGAGCCGCGGCCGGGCGCGGCCCGCGGCGCCGGGGTCCCGGGTTCAACATCATGAGCTGTGTGGAGATGGGGTGGGACGAATCCCCGTGGTACTGGATCTCGACCACCCCGGGCGACAAGGGATTGCAGCTCTCCTTCTGCGTCACCGTGGGGCTCACCACCTTCCTGCCGGGCGCGCACCTCCTCCGCGCGCGGGCGTTCGACGGCATCAACTATAGCGCGGAGGCGAACGTGAGCGTCAGCATCCGCGACATCCCGGACCTCGTCGTGTTCCCGGCCGACATCCGCCTCTCCCCCGAGGACGCGAGGGCGGGCGAGCGCATCACGCTCGTCGTGGTCGTCCGCAACCAGGGCGGCGAGGACGCGACGAACGTGACCGTCAGGGCGGTGTGGGAGGGCGCCGCCCTCGGCGAGGTGCGCCTCCGCGTCGTGCCCGCCAGGGGCACCGCGACGGCGAGGCTCAGGTGCACGCTTCTGGCGGGCACCTCCAACCTCACCGTCCATGTCGGGGCCGGGGCCTCCGGGGAGGAGCGGAACACCTCCAACAACGACGCCTCCGCCACCTTCGTGCTCGAGGATGACCCGCTCGCGCGCGCCGCGAGCTGGCTCTTCCTCTCCATCGGCACGCTCGCCGCCGTCGCCATCCTCGTCGGCGCCTACGTCAGGACGCGGCGGCCGAGCTAGGGTTGCCGGCGCGCAACCATTAAGAGCACAGATGCCTCTCCCAGGGCCCGGTCTGGTGGGTCATCGATGGTGAAGGTCACTCCCCTCGGTATGGCGCTAGCGGTCCTCCTCGTCCTGCTCATGCTCGCACCGAGCAGCGTGCCCCTGCTGCCCGCCGCGGACGCGGCTGGCGCCGCGGCCGCATCCCCCTGGAAGGGCTCCGTGAGGGTGGACGACGGCCCTAACCAGGTGCGCGACATCGGAGGCCTCGTGCTCGCAAGGGGCGCCGGTGACGACCTCTACGCCGCATGGATCGAGGACCGCGAGCAGGGGACGGACTGCTTCGTCGCCGCCTCGTTCGACGGCGGCCTCACCTGGTCGCCCAACGTGCGCGCCAACCCCATCGCCAACCCCGCGCGACCGTGGAACGACACGTGCGATGTCGATGCCGACGGGGATGGCCACGTGTGGGCCACCTTCACCGACCGCCTGTCCGCGGGATGGCGCGTCAAGCTCACCCGCTCGGACAACCGCGGGCAGTCGTTCAGGACGCCCTCGGAGGTCTACGCGTCGGGGGACGACACCGAGGTGCAGGAGTACCCATCGCTCGTGCGCACGCCCCAGGGGGCGGTTAGCGTGCTGTTCCTGCGCAGGACGCCCACCGAATCGAGGTTGCTGGTCGCGACGGCCGCCGACGGGCTCAACCCGTCCCAGCCCAGGCAGGTGGAGCCCAACGCCCCCGCGACCGAGCAGCACGTGCGCGGGGACATCGCCTCCCTTCCGGACGGCACCCTCGTCGTGGCCTGGGGCTACAAGAGCCCCGGGCACGCGGGCATCAAGGTCGCCACCAAGGCGCCCACGGCCAGCGACTTCACCGTCCGGACCATCTACGAGCTCGACGAGGCCGTGCCGCGGGAGCTCGCGCCCCGCGTCGCGGTCTCGGGAGGGGGCGTGGTCGCCCTCGCCTTCTCCAAGGGCGACGTCGAGGGGGTCATCCACATGCGCTCCAGCGACCGGGGCGAGACCTTCTCGGAGCCCGTGCGGGCCTGGATGGACCCCGACAGCGCGATGCAGTCCGACGGCGCGATATGGTTCGACCGGCTCGGCAACATGCACCTCGTCCTCACCCGCGAGCTCCCGACCCCGAGGGTCCTGCACACCTACACCGCGGACGGCTCGACCTTCACGCCCCCGGTCGAGGTCGGCGCGGACTGGGACGAGGAGGTCGATGGCGCGCGCGGGCGGGAGGGCAGCTCCGCCGTCGCGGCCCTGGACGACGGCACCGTCGCCGTCGTCTACACCGCGGTGCGCAACGCCACCTACGGCGTGCGCGCCTCGCGGTGGGCGAACCTCGCCCCGACGGTCGAGGTCATGGTGCCCGGGAACGACACCTTCGTCAGGGGCCTCGTCACGGTGCAGGGCAACGCCGTCGACCCCGGCGGCATCTCGGGCCTCGTCCACGTGTACGTGTCGATGGGCGCGCTCGGGCCCGTGGAGATGCCGGGCACGACCTCGTGGTCGCACGACTTCGAAAGCGCGCAGCTGCCCGACGGCCCCGTGGAGGTCACCGCGTGGGCGGCAGACGGCTTCCGCGTGGGCGAGACGGACGGGATCACCCTCCACATCGACAACAACCTCCCGCCCGTGCTCGACATGGCCCTGCCCACGGAGAACTCGCTGCACAGGGGCACGGTCCATCTCAAGGGCTCCGCGCACGACGACCGCGGCTTCCGCCAGGACTGGAAGGCTCAGTGGAGGCTGGGGGACGATAACTGGACCGACCTCCCTCCCACCGCGCTGACGGACCCGCTCAACGCCACCATCGACAGCCTCCTGGACCTGTCGCAGCTCCAGAACGGCCAGTACATCGTGAGCGCCCGCGTGACCGACGGCGAGAAGTGGTCCGAGACGTGGACCACCCCCATCCGCCTCGAGAACAGGCCGGACATGTGGCTCAACCTCACACGGGTGGACATCCTGCCCCCGCAGCCCAAGGAGGGGGACGAGGTGCAGCTCACGGCCTACGTCGAGAACCTGGGCGCCACGGTCGCGCCGAAGAGCGGCGTCGAGTTCAAGATCGGCCCCAAGCCGCTGTCCTACATCCAGACGTCGAACATACCGCCTGGCGGCGAGGAGCCCATCATCTTCTTCTGGAACGCCACCGAGGGCAACTACTCGTTCACCATCACGGTGGACCCGCGCACGTTCATCGCGGAGGCCGACGAGTCGAACAACGGGATATCCTTCGCCATCTACGTCGCGGAGGGCGAGGGAGGGGAGGAGGGGCTGCCCGCGGGCCTCATCGCGATCGCGCTGGTCTTCCTGGTGGTGGCCGTGCTCGTCGCGGTGCTGCTATCGAGGCGCCGCAAGAGGCCCGCCGAGGCGGGACCGGCGCCCGGGGCGGCGGCGGACGCGGCCCCGCCGTTCGATGGGCAGGGCCCGCCCCCCCCACCCGCGATGGACGACGGGGCGCCGCCCGCGCAGGGCGGGGACGGGGCTGGCTGACCGGTCCCCGGCCCTGGGGATGGCGCGCGCGCTCCCACCGGACCATTGCGAAGCCGTTTTATACGCAAATACTGATGCCAAAAGGCGTTCATCGACCGTCTCCAGGGGGTTGTCATGGAATGAAGCGGGCATCTGCATCGTTGGTCCTCATCGCGCTCCTTGTCCCGTCCGCCCTCTCGGCGCTCTCACAGGCGCCATCGGACGCTTGGGATGCCCGCGGCCCGGGGCCGGACCCCTCGGGGGCGCTCGCCGCATCGGGCGAGTGGATGGCGTTCTCGGACCTGGGGGGCGACGACGAGTACGTCTCGTTCGAGGACGCGTCCGCCGATGCCGGCCTCGGGAGCGCGACCGGCAACTTCTACGACTGGGGCGACTACGACCGTGACGGCCACCAGGACCTCCTGGTGGACGGCCGCCGGCTCTACAGGAACCTCGGGGCGCCCGACTGGCACTTCCAGGACGTGACGTCGCAATCGGGCCTCGCGGGGCTGCCCGGCGTCAACACCGGCGTCTGGGGCGACTACGACAACGACGGCGACCTCGACATCTACCTCGCGGGCGGCGGGTGGAGCACCTCGACGCCGACGCGCACCGACCACCTCATGCGCAACAACGGGGCGCCCGACTGGAACTTCACCGAGGTCACGCAGGAGGCGGGCGGCGTTGTGGACGACTACCCCTCCGTGGCGGCGGCCTGGGGCGACATCGACGGGGACGGAGACCTGGACCTCTACGTCGCGAACTACGAGAACGGGGCGATGACGGCCTACTGGCCGGACACGCTGTGGAAGAACGACGGCGACGGGACCTTCACGGACGCGTCGGTCGCCTCTGGCATCCGCGCCGCGACGGAGCCGGGCCGGTCCGTGGGCTTCTGCGACTACGACCAGGACGGGGACATGGACATCCACGTCGGCAACTACCGCATCCGCCCCAACCTCCTGTGGCGGAACGACGGGACGGGCCGCTTCACCAACGTTGCGCAGCAATCGGGCGTGACCGGGGACGCGAGCTACTACCAGGGCTCCGGGCCCTACTACGGCCACACCATCGGCGCGGCCTGGGCGGACTGGAACAACGACGGCCTGTTCGACCTGTGGGAGGCGAACCTCGTCCACAAGTACGTGGACATGAACGACATCCGCGGCTACATCTGCGACGACTCCAAGTTCTACCGCGCGAGAGGAGCCCCGGCATGGGACTTCGAGGACGCGAGGCCCTCGACGGGCATCCCCACGAAGCCCGTGGGCGGGGCCGGCACCTACATCGGTGACGAGCTCTACTCGGGCATTGCGTGGGCGGACGTGGACAACGACGGGGACCTGGACGTGTACATGCCGCAGGTCTACGGCGACCTCTCGTACGCCTACTCTTACTTGTACATCAACAGGGGCGACGGCACCTTCCAGGACATGGGCGACATCTACGGCACGCGGGTGTGGGACACCTACGGCTCGGCGTGGGCCGACTACGACGAGGACGGCGACCTCGACCTCGTGACGGGCGGCAAATCGCCGTTCGGCGGCAGCTACCACATCCACCTCTTCCGCAACTCGGGGAACGGCAACGGCTACCTCAGGCTGGCGCTGGAGGGCCGCGAGTCGAACCGGGACGCGCTGGGCGCGAGGGTGACGGCCATCGTGGGGAACACGACCATGACGCGCCAGGTGGAGGGCAGCACCAGCTCGCACGGGCAGATGGGCGACCTGCCCGTGGAGTTCGGCCTCGGCAGGGCCGCCAAGGTCGACACGATCATGATACGGTTCCCATCGGGGGTGGAGG
>Ga0316628_100003882_pt1 | contig 11614 bp, 11 predicted proteins | sample OWC_Aug_M2_C1_D5_FD_207648 | JGI IMG/M metagenome (GOLD analysis project Ga0316628, IMG submission 207648) | Wetland soil microbial communities from Old Woman Creek delta, Ohio, United States - OWC_Aug_M2_C1_D5_C | ecosystem: Environmental > Terrestrial > Soil > Wetlands | place: USA: Ohio... | reverse complement strand
CCCGGAGTGCGGATCGGTCAGCGCGAACGCCAGGTGCATCGCGCGGATCCCGTAGTCCTCGACGCGCGTGCGCGGAGGCGGTGCACCTGCGAGCCGCTGGGCGACCGCGACGCCGAAGCCGTCGTCGCCGAAGAACAGATTGCCGATGCCGGCGACGAGGATCACAGGAGCTCGACCTCGTCGGTGCGGTAGTAGTGGAAGCGGCCGTACCAGCCGTGGAGCTCGGCGGCCGGGTCGTCGTCGATCGTCACCGCGACGAAGATCGAGCCGTCGACGTCGTGCTTGATCGCGGCGACCGTCGCGACGTGGCCGGCGTAGAGGAGGTCCTGCGCGTCGGTGCGGCGCGACCCCGGCTGCAGGCGAACCTTCGCACCGATCGCGGGGATCTGGGCGCGTCGTTGCGGAACCATCTCGCCCGCGTGCAGGTCGCGGGTGGCGCCGTGCAGGCGCTCCATCCACTCGGCGGGCAGCGCGTCGGCGCGGTCGATCATCTCGGCGACGCGTGGATCGGTGGCGCGCGCCCACCGCTTCTCGTCGTCGGTCATCGTGCGCGTGCGCAGCACGAGCAGCTCGTCGATCTCGCATGCGTCGCAGAGGTCGCCGGTGCTCTCCGGCGCGACCTGCGGATGGTCGTACATGACGAACGGGGCCGCGAGCACGACATCCGAGCTGCCGGGCGGGCCGACGAGCACGGGGTAGGTGCCGGTGCTCGTGCAGGTCGAGGCCGCGGTCGCGGCCCACTCCGGCGGATCGATCGCGGAGAGCAGGGCTCCGCCCTCGACGCCGACGAGCAGGTGCGTCGACGCGAACGCGCTCGCGACCACGTGCTCGCGCGGGGCACCCGGCTCGAACCACGGCGTCGTGTTCTCGATGCGGACCACCACGCGCCGCAGCGGCTGCTCGGCGGTGATCGGCTCGCAGCGCACGAACATGCGTCCGGTCAGCGCGCGGCGCTCGCGGATCACGCGCCCGCTCGGCATCGGCTCGACGCCGACCACGGCATCGAGGGCGAACACGTGCTCGTAGTCGTCGTCGAGCGGGACCTGGAAGTCGATCGTCTCGACGACCCCCTCGTCCCACGCGACCGCGAGCCGGTCACCGTCCTCGAGCGCGGGAACCGGCCGTGCGCTGGAGTCCTCGGTGCGGCGGCGCTCGACGTGGAAGAACCGCAGCTGGCCGGCGATGCGCGCCGGATCGCCGCCGACGAGCACCTGCACCTCGAGCCACCATGGCTCGCAGCCGCCGGCCTCGGACCACGCGCGCGGCGCGAGCGTGCCGAACGTCCACCGGTAGCGGTTCTTCGGTGCCGATGCGCGGTACGGGTAGAGCGAGTAGCCCTCCATCAGCACGGCGTCCGCGATCGTGCGCGCGAGATCGAACTTCATCGCTTGCCTCCACGTGCGTCGAGCTCGGCGAAGAACGCCGCGAGCTCGGCCTGCGCCTCGTCGCCGCCGGTGAAGCCCTGCCAGGTGCGGCGCAGCCGGCCCGCGAGCTCGTAGGCGGCGGTCACGGGCACGAGGTAGCAGCCGCGCGGCGGGCCCGATCGCGGCGTGTAGACGACCAGCGCCTCGACGTGTGGGACCAGCTGCGCGGCGAGGGGCGTCGCGGCGACGAGCGCGGCCCACGCGCCGCCGTCGAGCTCGCCGTCGGTGAGGCCGGCCGGCCCCGGGTACCAGGTCGCGACGCGCTCGTCCTCGCGCACGAAGCACGCGAGCCCGACCGGCACTCCGAGCTGCGCCGCAGGGAGCGCGAATGCCGGATCGCGGAGCACGCGATCGGGGACCGTGTGATAGCGGCCGGAGGCGTCGCCGCCCTCGAACAGGATCGCGCACGCCTGGCACGCGCACGCGACACCGCGGACCCGAGGCTCTGCGACCTCGACGACATGGCGGTGCTGCTCGGGGATCGGCGATGCGCAGACCTCGCAGCGTGCGGCGGTGGCGCGCGGAGGACCGGCAAACGGTGCGAGCGAGCGAAGTCCGATCATGGCGCGCGGGTCCGGATCTGCACGAGGGTCGGATCGCGCGGCACGGGTAGGCCCGCGATCTCGATCGACGAGACCTCCGGCGCCGCCGCCTCGACGACACGGTGGACGATGCCCTCGGCGACGCGCGACGCCATCGCACCGCCGCCGAGCGAGCCGCTCGCGCGCAGCAGGACCGCGCCGTCGGTGAGCGACTCGAGGACGAGCGCACCCGCGGGCAGCCCGAGCTCCTGGCAGAGCACGGCCAGCGCGGCCTCGATCCGTTGCGCGGTCGTGCGCGGGTGCATGCCGTGGAGCAGCAGCAGGCTGGCGAGCAGGTCGTCGTCGCAGCACAGCTCGTCGAGCCGGCGGTGGTCGGCGCCCGCGGCGCGGCCGTGGGCGAGCGCGCGCGCGATGCCGGCGCCGTACATGCGCACGACGCGGCCGATCACGTCCTCGACGCGCGAGAACGCCGGCGCGGTGACCAGCGAGCGCAGCTCGTCGAGCAGCTGCTCGATCTGCGACGACTCCGCGCGCAGGACCTCGTCTTCGCCCGTCACGGCATCGCCTCCAGCTCGCTGCGCAGCCAGCCGATCCATTCGGCCATGCCGTGGCCGCGCGGCGCCGCGACCGGGAACACGCGCAGCTCGGGGTTGATCTTGCGCGCGTGCTCGATGCAGCGCGCGGGGTCGACGTCGACGTGCGGCGCGAGATCGACCTTTGTCAGCACGAGCACGCTCGCGGCGCGGAAGATGTGCGGGTACTTGAGCGGCTTGTCCTCGCCCTCGGTGATCGACATCGTCACGACCTTCGCGCGCTCGCCGAGGTCGAACAGCGCCGGGCACACGAGGTTGCCGACGTTCTCGATGAACAGCAGCGATCCCGCGCGCGGCCTCACCGCCGCGAGCCCGCGCTCGATCATCGACGCGTCGAGGTGGCAGCCAGTGCCGGTGTTGACCTGGGTCACCGTGCAGCCGGTCGCCGCGATCCGCCGGGCGTCGTGATCGGTCGCCTGATCGCCCTCGATCACCGACATCGGCGTCGGCGAGAGCGCGCGGATCGTGTGCTCGAGCAGAGTGGTCTTGCCGGCACCGGGCGTGCCGATCAGATTGAGCGCGACGACACGGTCGTGCTCGAGCCGCGCGCGAACCGCCTCGGCGATCCGCTCGTTCTTCGCGAGCAGGTCGGTCTCGAGCGAGATCCGGCGCTGATGAGGATGCGGGTGATCGTGGTCGTCACAGCCACAGGTGCGGCACATCTAGAGGACCTCCACTTCCACGAGCCGGAGCTCGTCGCCGGCGAGCAGCTCGCGATCGAAGCTGCCGCACGGACAGGGTTCTGCGAGCCCGCGCGGGGCGTGCTCGCCGCCGCAGCTGCGGCAGCGGGCGCGCGGCTCGATGGTGCGGATGTCGAGCTCGGCACCGGCGAGCGTCGTGTTCTGCGTGCAGACGTCGAAGCAGAACCGCAGCGCATCGACGTCGACTCCCGCGAGCTTGCCGATCGCGAGGCGCACGACCGCGACGCGTTCGCCGTCGAGGCGGTCGACCACGGCGTCGACGACTCCCTCCATCAGCGCCAGCTCGTGCACTCGCGCGAGCGATGCACACCGCGAGCCCGCACGTCTCCGGCGACGATGCGCGCTCGTGACGCTCCCGCCGCGGCGGAGTAGCCACAGCGGGGCGCACGCGCTCGGCGAGAGGACTCTCGCTGTGGCGCGAGTTGCGCGGCGATGTTCGGGAGATCCATGTTCGCTCAATGGAGACGGGGATCGAGCGGCGCGCGATCCGGATCCGTGGAGTGGTGCAGGGTGTCGGGTTCAGGCCGGCGATGTTCCGCCTCGCCGATGCGCTCGGGCTCGCGGGCTTCGTGCGCAACGATCGCGAGGGCGTGTGGCTCGAGATCGAGGGCGCACCGACGCTGCTCGACCGGTTCGTCGCCGATCTCGGCTCCGCCGCGCCGGCGGCGTCGCGCATCGACGCCGTCGAGATCGCGCGCATCGGCGCGATCCACGAGCACGCGTTCCGGATCGCCGAGAGCCCCGCGACCATCGCCGGACGCGACGCCGCCGCCGCGATTCCCGCCGATCTCGCGCCGTGCGCGGACTGTCTGCGCGAGATGACGGATCCCTCGGATCGCCGCCATCGCTACCCGTTCATCAACTGCACCGCGTGCGGGCCGCGCTTCACGATCGTGCGCGACGTCCCGTACGACCGCGCGAAGACGACGATGGCGACGTTCGCGATGTGCGACGCGTGCGTGCGCGAGTACGAGGATCCGCGCGACCGCCGCTTCCACGCCGAGCCGAACGCGTGCCCGGCCTGCGGCCCGCGAGCGCGCCTCGTCGGCGCGGCTCCACCGGAGGGCGGCGCGGATCCCCGCGCGCGGCTCATCGGCGGCGAGCCCCTCGAGGGTGACGCGGCGGTGCGCGCGGCGGCCGGTGCGATCGCGGCCGGCGCGATCGTCGCCGTCAAGGGTGCCGGCGGCTTCGTGCTCGCGGTCGACGCGACGAACGAGGCCGCGGTGCGGAGGCTGCGCGAGCGCAAGCGGCGGCCGCACAAGCCGTTCGCCGTGATGGGCCGCTCGGTCACCGAGCTCGCGCGCATCGCCCGGCTCGACGACGCGGCGCGTGTCCTCGTGAAGGCGCCGGCCCGGCCGATCGTGCTGGTGCCCGCGCGGGCCGGCGGGCTCGCGCCGTCGGTGGCACCCGGGCTCGCGCCGTCGGTGGCGCCCGGGCTCGCCGACGTCGGCGTGTACCTGCCGGCGACGCCGCTGCAGCACCTGCTGCTCGCCGACGGGCCCGCGCTGCAGGTGATGACCAGCGGCAACCTCGCCGAGGAGCCGATCGCGCGCAGCGATGCCGAGGCGCTCGACAGGCTCGCGGGCGTCGCCGATCTGTTCCTCGTCCACGATCGCGAGGTCCACGCGCGTGCCGACGACTCGGTCGTGCGCTCGGCCGCGCGGCCGATCCCGATGCGGCGGGCACGCGGGTTCGTGCCGGGGGCGATCGATCTGCCGTGGGAGGGGCCGCCGGTGCTCGCGGTCGGCGGCCACGAGCGCAACACCGTGTGCCTCGCCGCGGGCGGCAAGGCGGTGCTGTCGCAGCACGTCGGCGATCTCGATCACACCGAGTCCGCCGCGTTCTTCGAGGAGGCGGTCGCGCACCTGTCGGAGCTCGTCGGCGCGAAGCCCGAGCTGGTCGTCCACGACCTGCATCCCGACTACCGGTCGACGCGGTGGGCGCTCGCGTCGGGGTTGCCGGCGGTCGCCGTGCAGCACCACCACGCGCACGTCGCGGCGTGTCTCGCGGAGCACGGCCGCACCGACCGCGTGATCGGCATCGCCTTCGACGGCACCGGGCTCGGCGACGACGGCACGCTGTGGGGCGGCGAGATCCTCGAGGCCGACCTCGCACGGTCGCGACGGCGCGGCCGGCTGCGTCCGCTCGCGCTCGCCGGTGGCGAGGCCGCGATCCGGCAGCCGTGGCGGCTCGCGGCGGCGGCGCTGCGCGATGCCGGCGAGCCGCTCGATCTGCTCGGCGAGCGGCGCGAGCTCCGCCATGTCGCCGCGCTGCTCGCGACCGAGCGGTGCACCGCGGCGAGCGGCGCCGGCCGCTGGTTCGATGCGGTCGCGGCGCTGCTCGGCGTCGCCGAGGACATCAGCTACGACGGCCAGGCCGCGGCGCAGCTCGAGGCGATCGCGGCCCCCGGTCCCGCGCAGCCGCTCGGGCTCGTGCTCGGCGGCGGCGACCCGTTCGAGCTCGATCTGCGCCCGGCGATCCGCGAGCTCGCGCGCGAGCTGCGCCGGGGCACACCGGCCCCCGTGCTGTCCGCGCGCTTCCACACGACGCTCGCCCACGGCATCCGCGCCGCGTGCCGGTGGGTCCACGCGGGCACCGTCGTGCTGACCGGAGGCTGCTTCCAGAACCGCCGGCTCCTCGAGGAGACACTCGCCCTCCTCGCCGCGGACGGCCGCGAGGTGCTGACTCACCGCGAGGTCCCGCCGAACGACGGCGGCATCGCGCTCGGCCAGGCGGCGATCGCCAGCTTCCAGAGGAGCCCGTCATGTGTCTAGCGGTGCCCGGCGAGATCGTGTCCGTTCACGAGCGCGAGGGCCTGAAGTTTGGCCGCGTCGCGTTCGGCGGCATCACGCGCGAGGTGTGCCTCGAGTACCAGCCGGCCTCGCAGATCGGTGACTTCGTGCTCGTGCACGTCGGCTTCGCGATCGCGACGGTCGATCGCGAGGAGGCCGCCCGCCAGTGGGCGGTGCTGAAGGAGCTCGGGGAGGTCGAATGAAGTTCGTCGACGAGTATCGCGATGCCGACGCGACGGCCGCGGTCGCGCGCGAGATCCACGCGGCGGCGACCAGGCTGCACGTGATCATGGAGGTCTGCGGCGGTCAGACGCACTCGATCCTCCGCTACGGCCTCGACCGCCTGCTGCCGCCGCAGGTCGAGCTCGTCCACGGCCCGGGCTGCCCGGTGTGCGTCACCCCGCTCGACGCGATCGACCGCGCGCACGCGATCGCGCAGCGCCCCGGCGTCATCTTCACGTCGTTCGGCGACATGCTCCGCGTGCCGGGCTCCGCCACCGATCTGCTCGGGCTGCGCGCCCGCGGCGCCGACGTCCGCGTCGTCTACTCGCCGCTCGACGCGGTCGAGCTCGCACGCAAGACCCCCGAGCGCCAGGTCGTGTTCTTCGGCATCGGCTTCGAGACCACCGCGCCTGCCAACGCGATGGCGCTGATCGCGGCGAAGCGCCAGGGCGTGACGAACTTCTCGATGCTCGCCTCGCACGTGCTCACGCCGCCGGCGATCGCGAGCATCCTGCAGCCCCGGGACAACCGCGTCCAGGCGTTCCTCGGGCCGGGGCACGTGTGCGCGATCGTCGGGTTCCGCGGCTTCGAGTCGCTCGCGCAGCGCTACCGCGTCCCGATCGTGATCACCGGGTTCGAGCCGGTCGATCTGCTGCGCGGGGTGCTCGCGGCCGTGAGGATGCGCGAGCGCGGCGCGTTCGGCGTCGAGAACGCGTACGAGCGCAACGTGCGTCCCGAGGGCAATCCGGCGGCGAAGCACGCGATCGCGGAGGTGTTCGATGTCGTCGACAAGAACTGGCGCGGTGTCGGCGCGATCCCGAAATCCGGGATGCGCATCAACGACCGCTACCGCGCGTTCGACGCCGACTACATCTACGACGTCGGCGACATCGACACGCGCGAGCCCGAGGCGTGCATCAGCGGGCTCGTGCTGCGCGGCGTGAAGCGGCCGTGCGACTGCCCGGCGTTCGGCAAGGCCTGCACGCCCGAGACCCCGCTCGGCGCGACGATGGTGTCCGCCGAGGGCGCGTGCGCCGCCTACTACGCGCACCGGAGGCCGGCGTGAAGGACAGCATCCTGCGCAAGGTCGCCGAGACCACCGAGCTCGCGACGAGCTTCTTCGCCGCCTGCGCGCCCGCGCTCGAGAACGCCTGCACCGCGCTCGCGCAGCGGTTCCGCCGCGGCGGCCGGCTCCACGTCATGGGCAACGGCGGCTCGGCGTGCGACGCGATGCACGTCGCCGTCGAGTTCCAGCACCCGATCATCGAGAAGCGCCGCGCGCTCCCCGCCGGCTCGCTCGTCACCGACACCGCGCTCGTCACCGCGCTCGCGAACGACGGCGACTTCGCCAACGTCTTCGCGGCGCAGCTCTCGGCGATCAGCGACCGCGACGCCGTGCTCGGCATCTCGACCTCGGGTACCGCGGCCAACGTCATCCGCGGCATCCGCCGCGCGCGCGAGCTCGGCGCCCTGACGGTCGCGTTCACCGGCCGCGACGGCGGGCCGCTCGCCGACACCGCCGAGCACGCGTTCGTCGTGCCGAGCTGGTCGATCCACCGCATCCAGGAGGTGCACACGATGCTGCTGCACCTGCTCTGGGATGGCACGCACGTTGCCCTCGGAGAGCCCGATGTCCTCTAGCTGCCCGCTGCCGATCTCCCAGACGGATCGCGTCCTCCTCGGCCACGGCAGCGGCGGCAAGCTGACCGCGCAGCTCGTCGAGCAGCTGATCGTGCCCGCGTTCAGCAATCCCGCGCTCGCGCAGCTCGACGATCAGGCGCTGCTGCCCGCGCAGGCCGGCCGGCTCGCGTTCACGACCGACTCCTACGTCATCTCGCCGATCTTCTTCCCCGGCGGCGACATCGGCGAGCTCGCGGTCAACGGCACGATCAACGACCTCGCGATGGGCGGCGCGCGCCCGATCGCGCTGTCGCTCGCGTTCATCCTCGAGGAAGGGCTCCCGCTCGCGGATCTCCGCCGCGTGATCGAGTCCGCGCAGCGTGCCGCGGCTCGCGCCGGCGTCCCGATCGTCACCGGCGACACCAAGGTCGTCGGCCGCGGCGCGGGCGACCAGATCTTCATCAACACGAGTGGCATCGGGGTCGTACCGAGCGGAATCGACCTCGGCTCCGCGCATGTGCGCGCCGGTGACGCAATCCTGCTGTCGGGCCCGATCGGAGATCACGGCGTCGCGATCATGGCTCACCGCGCGGGGCTCGAGCTCGACGGCGATCTGAGGTCCGACACCGCCCCACTCCACGAGCTCGCCGCGGCGCTGCTCGAGGTCTGCCCCGAGGCCCACGCGATGCGTGATCCGACGCGAGGTGGTCTCGCCGCGACCCTCGTCGAGATCGCAACTCGCCGCAACCTCGGGATCGAGGTCGACGAGGCCGCGATTCCGGTGACCGACCCGGTGCGCGGCGCGTGCGAGCTGCTCGGACTCGATCCGCTGCTCGTGGCCAACGAGGGCAAGCTCGTCGCGTTCGTTCCGGAGCACGCCGCGTCACGGGCGCTCGCGGCACTGCGTGCTCATCCGCTCGCAAGGCACGCCGCTCGCATCGGTTGCGTCACGGACAATCACCCATCCGTGGTCGAGCTCATCACGCCCGTGCGCGGGCGCCGCCTGCTCGATCTTCCGTTCGCGGAGCCGCTGCCCCGCATCTGCTGAAGGAGGTCTGCCATGGCGCCGGCAGTCGAAGAAGTCCACATCCTGTGGATCTCGGAAGGCATGAGCTGCGACGGTGACACCGTCTCGATCACCGCCGCGACCAATCCGAGCATCGAGGACGTGCTGCTCGGGCTGATCCCCGGGATCCCGACGGTGCACCTGCACAACAAGGTGCTCGCCTACGAGACCGGCGAGCCATTCCTCGAGCCGTTCAAGAAGGCCGCCGCCGGCGAGCTCGCGCCCTATGTCCTCGTGATCGAGGGCTCGATCCCGAACGAGAACATCAACGGCGAGGGCTTCTGGACCGGCTTCGGCACCGATCGCGACGGCCAGCCCGTCACGCTCAACGAGTGGATCGATCGGCTCGCGCCGAACGCGTTCGCGGTCGTCGCCGTCGGCACGTGCGCGACCTACGGCGGCATCCACGCGATGGCCGGCAACCCGACCGGCTGCATGGGCCTCGCCGACTACCTCGGCTGGGACTTCCGGTCGGCGGCGGGCCTGCCGATCGTCAACGTCCCCGGCTGCCCGGTGCAGCCCGACAACTTCATGGAGACGCTCGTGTGGCTGCTCCAGCACGCCGCCGGCAAGGCGCCGATCATCCCGCTCGATCCGAAGCTGCGGCCGACCTGGCTGTTCGGCAAGACCGTCCACGAGGGCTGCGATCGCGCCGGCTATTACGAGCAAGGCGACTTCGCGGTCGACTACAACGCGCCGCGCTGCCAGGTGAAGGTCGGCTGCTGGGGACCGGTCGTCAACTGTAACGTCCCCAAGCGCGGCTGGATGCACGGCATCGGCGGCTGCCCGAACGTCGGCGGCATCTGCATCGGCTGCACGATGCCGGGCTTCCCCGACAAGTTCATGCCGTTCATGGATCAGCCGCCGGGCGCGGCGCTGTCGTCGAAGCTCGTCAGCGCGTACGGGCGCGTGATCCGGGCGCTGCGCGGCGTCACCAACCACACGATGGACCAGGAGCCGAAGTGGCACCACAACGGGCCCGCGCTGACCACGGGCTATGACCCGCGCCTCGTGATCGGCAACGGCCACCGCAAGGAGATCCGATGAGCACGACGACGTATCCGGGCGCCACAGGGCAACGCAAGCTCGTCGAGATGGCGTGGGATCCGGTGACCCGCATCATCGGCAACCTCGGCATCTACACGAAGATCGACTTCGCGAATCGCGAGGTCGTCGAGTGCAAGAGCACGTCGTCGCTGTTCCGCGGCTACAGCGTGTTCATGCGCGGCAAGGATCCGCGCGACGCCGGCTTCATCACGAGCCGCATCTGCGGCATCTGCGGCGACAACCACACGACCTGCTCGGTCTACGCGCAGAACATGGCGTACGGCATCAAGATGCCCCCGCTCGCGGAGTGGATCTTCAACCTCGGCGAGGCAGCCGAGTACATGTTCGACCACGCGATCTTTCAGGACAACCTGGTGTTCGTCGACTTCTGCGAGAAGATGGTCGCCGAGACGAACCCTGCGCTGCTCGCGCAGGCCGAGACGACACTCGCGCCGAATTCACACATCCACGGCAAGCGCACGATCGCGGACATCATGCGGTCGTTCAACCCGTTCACCGGTGACATCTATCGCGAGGCGCTGCAGATGAGCCGCCTGACGCGCGAGATGTTCTGCCTGATGGAAGGGCGGCACGTCCACCCGTCGACGCTGTACCCCGGCGGCACCGGCACCGTCGCGTCGCCGCAGGTGTTCACGGATTACCTGTCGCGGTTGATCAACTTCATCGACTTCGCGAAGAAGATCGTCCCGCTCAACGACGACATCTTCAACTTCTTCCTCGAGGCGCTGCCCGGCTACGACAAGGTCGGCGACCGCCGCGTCCTGCTCGGCTGCTGGGGCTCGTTCCAGAACCCCGACGTCTGCGACTACAAGTACGAGACGATGGGCGAGTGGGGCCGCGCGATGTACGTGACGCCCGGCATCGTCGTCGACGGCCAGCTCGTCACCACGAACCTCGTCGACATCAACGTCGGCATCCGCATCCTGCTCGGCAGCTCGTACTACGACGACTGGGTCGGCGAGGAGATGTTCGTCACCAAGGATCCGCTCGGCAACGAGATCGATCCGCGCCACCCGTGGAACCAGACGACGATCCCGCGGCCCCAGAAGCGCGACATGAACGGCGGCAATTACAGCTGGGTGATGAGCCCGCGCTGGCTCGACAAGCGCACCGGCGATCACCTCGCGCTCGACACCGGCGGCGGCCCGCTCGCGCGGCTGTGGGCGACCGCGCTGGCGAACATGGTCAAGACGCCGTTCGTGCGCTCGACCGGCAAGAGCGTCGTCATCCACCTGCCCAGGACGAAGTCGTTCGGCGAGATGGATCTCGAGTGGAAGATCCCGCAGCGCGCGAACACGATCGAGCGCGATCGCGCCCGCGCGTACTTCATCGCGTACGCCGCGGCGATGGCGCTGTACTTCGTCGACAAGGCGATGGAGCGCGTCCACCAGGGCGACGTGAAGGTGTTCCAGGAGTTCGACGTCCCCGAGGAGGGCATCGGCTGCGGCTTCCACGAAGCCGTGCGCGGCGTGCTCTCGCACCACCTCGTGATCCGCGACGGCAAGATCGCGAACTACCACCCGTACCCGCCGACCCCGTGGAACGCGTCGCCGCGCGACCACTTCGGCACGCCGGGGCCCTACGAG
>Ga0316628_100003881_pt1 | contig 11615 bp, 6 predicted proteins | sample OWC_Aug_M2_C1_D5_FD_207648 | JGI IMG/M metagenome (GOLD analysis project Ga0316628, IMG submission 207648) | Wetland soil microbial communities from Old Woman Creek delta, Ohio, United States - OWC_Aug_M2_C1_D5_C | ecosystem: Environmental > Terrestrial > Soil > Wetlands | place: USA: Ohio... | reverse complement strand
AGAAGCCTTGAAATATATAGAGAAGGCCCTGAAGTCCTATCCCGAGGACGCCCGGGTTCTCTACCTTCAGGCCGATCTTCTGTGCCGGGCTGGACAGCTGGACGCGGCCCTCGAGGCCTTGCGCAAAGCCGTTCAGGGGGAAAAAACCTACAGGATCCTGGCCCAAAACGAGCTTGATTTCGCTCCCCTCTGGGAAGATAAGCGCTTTAAATCCATCACCAAGTCCGCTTGACGGCGGAGAAAGGCGGGGATATGGACGGTCGCTTGACCGGCCTCATTCTGGCCGACGGCGGTGACGCCGGCTTCAAATCCGAAACCCCGAAAATCCTCCACCCCTTGTTGGGAATATCGCTTCTGCGGATGACCGCGGAAGTCCTCAGGGAGGCCCGCCCGGCCCGGGTGATCGTCGCGGCCGGGATTCCCGTCGCGCGGGCCGAAGCCGAGTTGGCCGGCTATCCGGCCAAGGTTGTCGGCTTGTCCTCCGAAAAGGGACCGGCGGCGATCGCCCGCCTTCTTCAGAAGGAATTAAAGGCTCCCGGCTCGGGTGACATCCTGGTCCTTCCGGCCGATATCCCTTTGATCAAGCCGTCGCTGCTCCGGGCCTTGACCGTCCATCATCGCCGGCGGGGCTACGCCTGCACGATGCTCTGGATGGACGTCGAAAACGCCGAACGCGCCAATGGCGAAAGCGCTTCCCGGCCCGCCGAGGCCGGAAAGTCCGTCCCCGCCGTTCCCCAGTCCCATCGCATCCCCACGGGTGTTTTCATTTTTCGGTCCGAGGATCTGCTGAAGGTATTGCCCAGGGCGGTTAAAGCCAGCCCTGCCGGCCGGCTCGATCCGGCCGCGGCCTTTTCCCTGCTGGCTTCATCGGGACGGCCCATGGGCGTTTTCCTCGCCCCCGATCCGCAAGACGTCCGCCGGATCGACAGCCGCTTCGAGCTGGGGCTCCAGGCCGACCGGATGCGCTTGCGGAAGATCAAAGCCCTGGCCGATTCGGGCGTCACGATCCTGAGCCCCGCGACCACCTGGATCGATTGGACCGTCGACATCGGTCCGGAATCCGTCGTGTATCCGGGAGCGGTCATCGAGGGCCCGACGACGATCGGCCGGAATTGCCGGATCCATCCCAATGCCCACATTCTCCGTTCGACAATCGGCGACGATGTCCACGTCTATGGATCGACCGTCATCGAGGAGGCGACTGTGGAAAGCGATGTCCGGATCGGTCCCTTCGCCAGGGTCCGGATGCAGACGGTCCTCCGGTCGGGAGCCCGGGTCGGCAATTTCGTCGAAATGAAAAAATCCGATTTCGGCCCCCGTTCCAAGGCCATGCATCTTTCCTATCTCGGGGACAGCGAGATCGGTGAAGCGGTCAACATCGGGGCGGGGACCATCACCTGCAACTTTGATGGCGTGAACAAGAACCGGACGTTCATCGGGGCGGGCGCCTTCATCGGATCGGGGAGCGAGCTCATCGCGCCCGTCCGGATCGGCCGGGGCGCCTATGTCGCAGCCGGGTCGGTCATCACCAAGGACGTTTCCGACGACGCCCTGGCCTTGGCCCGGGGCCATCAGGTCGAAAAGCCGGGCTGGGCCGCGGAACGGCGGGCGAAAATCGCCGCCGAAAAGGCCGCCGCTTCAAAAAAGTAGCCTGTTTTTTTCCCGAAATAAAATGGTATACTGATTTGCCCGAAGGGGTTGTCTGTGTTTGAATCGGGCGGAGGAGGAGCGCGCGCATGTGCGGAATCGTAGGGTACATCGGTCCGAAAAGTGTCGTTCCTGTTCTTATCGAAGGATTAAAAAAGCTCGAGTACCGCGGCTACGACTCGGCCGGGGTGGCCGTTGCCGGCGCTGCGGGACTGCGTTTATGCCGGGTCATGGGCAAAGTCGCGGTCCTCGAAGAAACCCTCCGGAAGTCGCCGCTTGAGGGAACGTACGGACTGGGCCACACCCGCTGGGCAACCCACGGCCGGCCGAGCGAGCGGAACGCTCATCCGCATGTCGACTGTTCGGGCGATATCGTCGTCGTCCATAACGGGATCATCGAGAACTACCTCGACCTGAAGGCCATGCTCAAGGGCGAGCATCACGAATTCCGGACCGAGACCGACACCGAGATCATCGCCCATCTCGTCGAGAAATATTTTAAAGGCTCGCTCGAGGATGCCGTCCGGCAGGCTCTGGGCGTCATGGAAGGAGCGTTTGCCGTCGGGGTGATGTCGGTCAAGGACCCGGGCCGGATCGTCGCCGCTAAAATGGGACCGCCGCTGCTTGTCGGCGTCGGCGAGGGCGAAACCCTCCTTTCCTCCGACATCAACGCGATCCTGGTCCACACAAATCGCGTAGCTTTCCTCGAAGATGGAGAGATGGCTGTCATCAACGCCGCCGGTCCCCGCTTCACGGATTTCAAGGGCAACCCAATCGAAAAGAAAATCGAAAAGATCCTGTGGAACCCCTTGATGATCGAGAAGCAGGGCTTCAAGCATTTCATGCTCAAGGAGATCTTTGAGCAGCCCCAGGTCGTTCGGGACACCCTGATGGGGCGGCTGTCCCTGGACCAGGGCGAAGTGCTGCTGGATGAGACGGGCCTCGGCCCCGATGTTTTCCGCGGCGTCCGGCGGGCGGTTCTCATCGCCTGCGGGACATCATCGCACGCGGCTTACGTCGGCAAGTATCTCCTCGAATCCCTGGCCGGGATTCCGGCCGATGTCGAGTTTGCCTCGGAATACCGCTACCGCGATTTCATCCTGGACAAGGACGCCCTCGTTATCGTCATTTCCCAATCCGGCGAGACGGCCGACACCCTGGCCGCTCTCCGGGCGGTCAAGGCTCGCGGCGCCGTGACCCTGGCCATCACCAACGCCGTCAGCTCATCGATCGCTCGGGAAGCCAAGGGTGTTCTCTACACCCATGCCGGCCCGGAAATCGGCGTGGCTGCGACCAAGACCTTCACCGCCCAGATGACGGCCCTGACCCTGATCGCCCTCCACCTGGCCCAGATCAAGGGCGCCATGAAAGCGGAGGACCGGCTGGCGGTTCTCGAGGAGCTGCAGCGCCTTCCCCACAAGATCGAGAAGATCCTGTCCAAGTCCGGCGCGCTCGAGGACCTGGCCAAGCAATTCATGTCCTTCTCCCACTTCCTCTTCCTCGGCCGTTGGGTGAATTTCCCGGTCGCCCTCGAAGGAGCCCTCAAGCTCAAGGAAATTTCCTACATCCATGCCGAGGCGTATGCCGGCGGCGAGATGAAGCACGGTCCGATCGCCTTGATCGACGAGAAAATGCCGACCTTGGCCATCATTCCCAAGGACCGGGTCTACGAGAAAATGCTCAGCAACATCGCCGAGATCAAGGCCCGTCTGGGCTGCATCCTGGCCGTGGCCGACGAGAATGATACCGCAATCGGCGGACATGTCGACGTGGTCATCCCGATTCCGACGACCCATCCCCTTCTGGTCCCGTTCCTGGCGGTCGTTCCGTTGCAGCTTTTCGCCTATTACATCGCGGCCAAGCGGGGCTTGGACGTCGATCAGCCCCGCAACCTGGCCAAGTCGGTTACGGTCGAATAACCGTCGCCGGACGCGCGTTTTTCTGTCCCCAGCGGAGTGTTTTTCCGGCGGCTTCTCTTTTCATAAAAAAAACATCAACGAACGAAACTATTTTTGTTCAATAAACGTATTCTCGTTTGGAGACCGAATATGAAACTACTCTCACGGATCGAGGAAATCGTCCTTCTGGCCATTCTGCGCCTGGGCGCGGACGCCTACGGCCTGACGATCTGCCGGGAAGTCAGCCGTCTGACGGAGAAGGGTTGGCTGGTGGGGGCCATCTATGCTCCGCTGGGCCGGCTGCACAAGAACGGCCATGTCGAAATCCTGCCCGGTCCGGCGGGAGCGGACCAGGGTGAAACCCGGCGCATTTATTACCGAGTGACCCCGCAGGGCCTGGAGGCCCTGGAGGAAGCGCGGAAAATCACGGCCCGGGGTTGGCGCGGTCTGGCCCTTCCGAGCCGTGAAAAAGCCTGAGAGACAGATGTCCGCTCCTTCATTCCCGCCCCGCCTGGCTCGCCGCGCCTTGGAGTGGATCGCCGCGCGAGACCGGTCTTTCGGGGCGGTCCGGGACCTGGAGGAACTCTATCACTATCGTTTGGCGGAAGGACGGCCAAAACTCGCCCGCCGGGAATACCGCCGGCAGGCCGCGGCCTCGATCCTTGGCTATTTCCGAAATCGAATTTTATGGAGCCCTTCGATGCTGAACAACTATCTGAAAATCGCCTGGCGGAACATCACCCGGAGGAAGGGCCTGGCGGCCCTCAACATCTTCGGCTTGTCGGTCGGGTTGTCCGTCTGCCTTTCGATCCTGATTTACTACCGGCATGAAACGAGCTACGACGCGTATCATGAATACCGGGACCGGATCGTGCGGCTCGAACGCCAATTTCTCGCCCAGGACGGTTCGGTTCGCGGCGGATTCGGCTCCGTCGCTCCGGGGTTCGTTCCCTTTTTGGAAAAGGATTTCCCGGCCGTCGAAAAAGCCGCACGCCTCGTGTCCATGAAGATGTTCGGCGACACGTTCGTGACCAACGGCGACTCCGTCACCCGCGAGACGCGGTTCTACCTGGCGGATGCCGCGCTGTTCGAGATCCTGACTCTGCCGATGGTCGAAGGGGATGCGAAAATCGTCCTGTCCGAGCCGAACACGGTCGTTCTTTCCGCTTCGACCGCCCGCCGGTACTTCCCGGACGGCCGGCCCGTCGGCCGGATGCTGAAAATCGAGAACCGGCTCGGCGGTCCGATCCTCTTCCGCGTCGCGGGCGTCATGCGGGATACCCCCTTGAATTCCCATTTCCGGTGCGACATTCTCGGCTCCCTGACGACGATGAAAAACGTCCAGGGCTTTGAAAACTATTTTTACGGGACGACCAACTTCAGCGACAACGTGACCTATGTCTATCTCCTCCTGGCCCCGGGCGCAACGGCCGCTTCGCTCGAAGCGGCCCTTCCGGCTTTCCTCGACCGCGTCGTCCCCGTCCGGACGAACGATGCCGGCCAGCCGGTCCGGCCGAGCGCCCTCTCGCGCTTGGCCGTTCGTCCCGTCGACGAAATCCACCTCCAGGCTCATAATCCCAACGAGCTCGAACCGGAGGGGGATCCGAAGCTCCTTTCCTTTTTCGTCCTGATCGCGGCTCTGATCCTGGCCGTCGCCTGCATCAATTTCGTCAACCTGGCCACGGCCCGGGCCTCGAAGCGGGCCCGCGAAGTGGGCTTGCGGAAAGTCGTGGGCGGACGGCGGAAAACGCTGGCCGTCCAATTTCTGCTCGAATCCGTCATGATCGTCTTCGTCTCCCTCGTCTTCGGCCTGGCGATCACCCGGCTGACCCTCCCCGCCTTCAGTTCCCTGGCCGGCCGGCCGCTTTCCTTCGCGGCCGTGACCCAACCGGGCTCTCTCATGATCCTGGCTGCGGTCTTCATTCTCGCCGCCCTGGCCGCCGGGACGTATCCCGCCCTCTATATCAGCGGATTCCGTCCGGCCTCGATTCTGCGCGGCGAGCTGACCCGAGGCACCCGGGGCGCTTTTTTCCGCAAGGTCCTGGTCGTCTTCCAGTTCGCCGTTTCGATCGTCCTGATCATCAGCGTCGTCGTCGTCGGACGGCAGATGCGGTTTCTCCGCGACGCCGATCTCGGATTCGACCGGGAAAACGTCATCCTGCTGCCGGCCTCCGCCGAAATCTTCCGGAGCTGGGAAAGCATCCATCAGATCCTGACCGCCGACACGTCGGTGCTCGAAGCCTCCCTTTCCAAGCGGGCGCCGTCGGGGACGCTCGGCGACGCGCCGGGCTTCACCGCGACGGTCAAGGGGCAGCAGGTCCGCGGCGGATTCAGCATGCCGCATAACCGGGTCAGCCATGAATTCTTCAAGACCTATAAGATCCGCCTCCTGGCCGGCCGGGATTTCTCGAGGGAATATCCCACCGACGCCTCGGAAGCCTACATCCTTAATGAATCGGCGGTGAAGAGGTTGGGCTGGGCCGCCCCGCAGGAGGCCATCGGCCAGCCGTTTGTCGCGAACGGCTTTCGCGAAGGCCGGATCATCGGCGTTGCGGCCGACTTCAATTATGAATCGCTCCATAAGCTCATCGTGCCGATCGTCACATACATCGCGCCCAACCAGGCCAACACGCTTTCCGTCCGGATCGCGCCCGGCCGGCTGGACGACGGCTTGAAGCATGTCCGCTCCGTTTGGAGCCGGTACCGGCCGGGGCTTCCCTTCGAATTCGATTTCCTCGAAACCCGGTTGAACGGCCTCTATGCGAGCGAGGAACGGATGATGAAAATGTTCGGCGCCTTCAGCCTCCTGGCCATTTTCGTCGCCAGCCTGGGACTGTTCGGCCTGGCGTCATATGCGGCCGAGCAGCGGATCCGTGAAATCGGAATCCGGAAGATCATGGGCGCTTCGGCCGGCCGGATCGTGACCATGTTTACGGCCGAATTCGGCCGCTGGGTTCTGGCTTCGATCCTCGTCGCGTGGCCGGTGGGGTACGTCCTGATGAAGCGCTGGCTGGGAGGGTTCGCCTACAAGACGACCTTGGGCTGGGCGCCCTTTGCTGTTTCCGCCGTTCTGGCCTTGGTCATTGCCATGGTGACGGTTATTTCTCAGACGTTCCGGGCGGCCGCGGCCAATCCCGCCGTTTCCCTGCGGCACGAATAAGACCGCTTCACCCTCTGGTCGATAAAAACTTCACCTTGGGCAAAAGCCGGGCCGGCCGCGGCGGCTTCCTTGACACGTTCGGATGCAGGCGGTACAGTCGTCCCCATGAAGTTCCGAGCGATGTCCCTCGCGATGTTCGCCTGTCTTATGTTCGGCTTGTCCTCCTCCGCCATGATGGCCCAAGCCCCGGGTCCCGGCGGCCCAGTCCGCATCCTCGAGCTCCGCGGGACGCCCTATGAAATGGGATTGGCCCATGGGAAAGCCCTCAAGTCCGAGATCGCCGAGCTCGTTTCGAGATGGAAAGAGGATCTGGCCCGAACCTACAGGGCGCCGGCCGCGGATTTCATCCGAAAATTTCTGGCTTTCACTGATTTCGCGCCCGCCATCGACCGTTGGACGCCCGGTCTTCTGGATGAGGTCAGGGGCATCGCGGCGGGAGCCGGAGTGGATTTCGAGACGATGTTCGCCTTTCAGTTGGTCGATGAGATCTGGGTCATGGGCCGGGACGCCGCCGCGGAGAAATGCACCAGCATGGCCGCCGGCCCGCGCAAGGGATTTCCCGCCTTCACTTCCCAGACGATGGATATCCCTGCTTTCTACCACGGCTATCCCACCGTCCTTCGGATCCGGGGCGATGGGAGCCGCCCCGAAGCCCTGGTCTTCACCTTTCCGGGAGTCGTGGCCCTCAACGGATTGAACAGCCGCTCGGTCGGCGTCTGTGTCAATGCCGTCACCCAGCTTTCCTTTTCACCCAAAGGCCTGCCCGTCGCTTTCACTATCCGCGGTCTTCTGCGGCAGGACTCGTTTCGGGACGCCGAGAAGTTCCTGCGGGACATCCAACCCGCGGCGCCGCAAACGTACGTCCTCGGCGGCCCCGCGGAAACCGCCTGCTTCGAGCGCTCAGCCGGCCGAATGGCCCGGTTCCTGCCTTTCGAGGGGGCTGAGTTTTCCTTCCACACAAACCATCCCGTGGCTAACGATGACCTCGCCCCGCGATTCGCCGAGTCTTTGAAGAGAGAGGGACAGACTTTAGCCCAATACGGCGGTTTTTGCACCCGGTTCGCCTTCCTCCGGAAGTCGCTCCCCGACAACTCCGCGATTCTCGACCTCAACCGGCTGAAGCTCCTGTATTCCGACCGCCGTTCGGGCATCAATAACGCCTCGACCTACGGCTGCGTCATTATGCTTCTGGGCGGAAAACCCGAATTCCATGTGGCCGGAGGACGGCCGGACGAGACTCCGTTCCAGGTTTTTGATTTTTCGGGTCGGAAAAGCGAATAATCGGCCGGGCGTCCTGCGCTAAAATTTTACTTTGGCCGATAGCCGGGCCTGCCGCGGTTGCTGCCGTCCCCAGACCGCATTGAAGAGGCCGATATCTTCCTTGACGTAGGAGACCGGTTGCTGGCTGTTGAGGACATTGAAGACGTCGAAACGGACGGCGATCGCCGCGCCGGACAACGCTCCGGTTTTAGCCAGGGCGAAGGATTTCTCGAGCGAGAAATCCAGATATGTGTGGGCCGGCGTCGTCAGTGTTCCGCGGCCTTCGGGGAAAGAATAATACCCGGCGAAGAAGGGGACATAACCCAGTTTTTCCCAGGCGTATCCGGAGAGAAATTCGAAAGCAGCGGCGGCCCGGATTCCAAACGGCCCGTTGTAAAGGACATTGATCTTGACGTCGTGGTCCACGGAATAGGGGAGCCGGCCGTACCAGCCCTCGTCTCCGATCCCGCGGCCGCCTAATCCGGCCATCGCGGTGTCGGCCCAGGCTTTAAGGGCGGCCAGCTCGGGGAGCGGTGGGACATAGAGATGTTTTCCGAACAGGCCGATGTAATATGTGCTGCCTTCTTCCTGGGACCAGGCCCCGGACTCGGACTGGCCGGGATTCGTTCCCCGGGCAAGGCAATGGGCGTAGGAGGCGTTGAGGGTGAAACGGTCCCCGATTGTTCCGTTGACTTCGAGTTCGACCCCGAGATAGTCGCGCCGCTTGTATTCGAAGTTGTCGTAAACGAAGCGATATCCCGTGTCCTTGTCGAAGATGGCAAGGATCTCCAGGAGGTTTTTGGCCTTGGTCCCGACGACCCGGGCTTTTGCCGCCCAGCGGGGGCCTATCCTGCGGTCGAATTCGATCATCCAGCGCGTCTGGAAGTCCGGGTGGGCGGTGTCGTTAATCTCGAATTTCTGGGGGACCAGGCCGGGAACGTTGGTCCAATTGCCCGGATCGTGGATTTCGGCATCCGTCGGCGTCGCCGGGCCGCTCCACTGGTAGGCCCGGTAGGTCAGGCCCGCGCCCGGATTGAAAAAGCCGAGAGGCATGGTCGTGATCATGTCGCTGAACCTCCCCCACGCCAGCTTGAGAATGTTTTTCCCGTCGTTAGTCAGGTCGGCAGTGAAGGAGAGGCGGGGTGAGAGGAAGTCGTCCAGGCCCCAATCCCAGAGCGTTTCGCCGGCGTCGGAGATGCAGGCTTGGGTCTGGGTTCGGAGGCCGGCCATGAGGGTGAACCGGTCCCAGGAGATCTTGTCCTGGACGAACAACCCGATGCCCCGCGACGTGTTGATGAATTTGAAGTCGCCGTATTCGAAGAGCGAAACGGGCGTCCCGGTTCCGCCGTTCCAGGACAGGAAGGAGTACTTGGTCCCGGCGTCGTAGCCGTTGCCGGGAAACAGGTCCTCGCTTTTCCCGGTGAAGTCCACCTGGAAGTCCGAGGAGATTTTGTAATACTCGAACCCGGCCGTGATCTCGTGGCGGCCGGCCCGTTCGGTTTCCAAATGGGTGGTGATCTTGACGCTCGCGTCCAGGCGGCGCTCGTTGTCGGTCACGTCGCCGTAGGAGTTATGGACGGTCCGGGCCAGGTCCTCGATGAAGTACATGGCCGGCCCGAGGTCGCCGTCGGTCGGAGTCGTGTACAAGTCCCGCTTGACCTGGCCGATGCCCGCTTCGATGAACGTCTTGGAGCTGAGGATGCCCCGATAGTTGAAGCGGAAGAGGAGATCTTTGCCCCGGATTTCTTCATTCATCTCCGGAAGCCCGATTCCGCCCTTCTGGGGGAGGGACTTGTCGAGCATGAAGGTCAGGGCCAGGTTGTGATTGACATGAGGGGCGAAGCTGAGTTTCCCGAAAATGTTGTTGTGGCCGGTCGTTTTAGTCCCGGCCGGGGTCGAAAGATAATCCAGCATTCCCGCCGTGGTTTCCTGGGCCAAGGTCTGGTAGTTGTCGGATAGGAAAAACCACAATTTATCCTTGACGATCGGGCCGCCGAGATTGAAATACGCCTCGGTGTTGGAAAAGGCGCTCGGCTCGCTGACGATCGAAAGCTGGGATTGGCGCGCGGCCTGGAGGCCCTTGTTCTCCAGGAGCAGGCTGGCCTCGCCGTGGAAGGCATTGCCGCCGCTCTTGGTGACCATGTTGATGATCCCCCCATAGGCCGAGCCGTATTCGGGGGAGAAGGGATCGGAAATGATCTGGATTTCTTCCATCGCGTCGAAATTCAGCCGCAGCCCGGAATCCTTCATCCGGACGCCGCTGACCTGGAGCCCGTCGACGATCCAGTTATTGCCCTCGGATCCGGCACCGCGGAAGCTGGGCTGCCCCTCGACCGACGTTCCCGTTCGGGTGTCGATCCTGACGCCCGTCGCTCCCGGAGTGAACTTGACCACGTCGACGATCGTACGGTTCTGGGCGGGGATCTTGTCCAGGTCGGTCACGCCGAGGCGATAAGATGTGTCGGTCGATGTCCGGTCGAGAAGGGGAGTCTCCGCTATGACGACGACCTCATTTTCGATCGCCGCCTGGGGCATTTTAACCGCGACCGCGGTCGTCAGACCGAGCCGGACGATGGTGTCCTGTTGAATGACGGTCGAGAATCCCTGGAGCTTGAACTTCAGGACATATCGGCCGACGGGAAGCAGGGGGAGATGGAACGAGCCGTCCCGGGCCGAGAGGACGGTCCGGGAACCTTGAAGGGCCGGGCTGGTCGCGGTGATCTCCACGCCGGGCAGTCCCTGACCGGTGTCGTCGGTCACTTTACCCTTGATTTCGCCCGTTTCGTCGGCCGCCGCCGCTAAAACTAGGGCTATAAGCAACACCGGGAAGAAAAACAAATGCTTTTTCATGGGCCTTGTCCTTGCCGGAAATCCGCCGAATGGGGGTATTGTAGCGCGATCCGGAAAAGATGGCTAACTGGCCGGCTGCTTTCGTGCCGGCTTCCCAATCCCGCCCGCTTCTGTTTTACTCAGGCTAAAGGGAAGAACAAAAGAATCTTGACGGGGAATTTTATTGCGCCTAAAATTCTAACGATAAGCATATGGCCGTGGCGAGGGGGACCCCAATGACGGCCGGAAGAACTCTTTCGAATAAACCGTGGATTTGGCTTCACCTTTTCATTTCAATCGTTTTATTGTTGGCTTTAATGACGGCGAAGTTCGCGATAGGCAATAATAAAAGCGAAATCTCTCAGAACACATCTCCGGTCGAGATCATATTCAAGGAAAAGAAATTGGTCGTCGATCTGATATTAGGGAAATCGGAAAACAAAAACGAAACATTTGAATGGCCTATCGCGGTGGGTGTGGACGACGAGAGGCGAATTTATATCGCCGACTACGAAAAAAACAGGATCACGAAATACGCGAAGGATGGAACATTTATCGAATCCATCGGTGAGAATAAAAAGAATAACATAAAAATCTCGTCGCCGACGTCGATCTGCTTTAATGATGAGGGGGTATTATTCATAGCCGAAAGTGGAAGAAAAAGAAAAATCTTGTCCGTTTCGAAACAAAATGCCCTCATTAACGAATTTACGCCAAAAGCTCCTCCAATGAGGATTTATTCGCATGGAAACAAGCTATATATCGGTTCGAAGATATCGGAATACAACATCTATGAGTATAGCGATCAGGGGAAAAATACC
>Ga0316628_100003880_pt1 | contig 11615 bp, 10 predicted proteins | sample OWC_Aug_M2_C1_D5_FD_207648 | JGI IMG/M metagenome (GOLD analysis project Ga0316628, IMG submission 207648) | Wetland soil microbial communities from Old Woman Creek delta, Ohio, United States - OWC_Aug_M2_C1_D5_C | ecosystem: Environmental > Terrestrial > Soil > Wetlands | place: USA: Ohio... | reverse complement strand
GCGCGGTCCCAGTCGGCGGTTTGATCGGCCAGCAGCTTCAGGCCTGGATTCCTGGCCAGAACCTCGCGCGCGCCCTGGTCGCGCTTGATCTGCGCCGCCTGCCCCATGAATCCGTGCATCATGAGCACGTTGCCGCGTCCTTGCAGCCGCTCGGCGATGTAGCCCATGGCGAGGCGGCCCGACTCTTCGTCGCGTGAACCGACGAAGGCCGTCGGAGCGGAGCGGGTTTCCGAATTGACGTTCACGATCGGAATCCCGGCCTCGATGGCTCTCGCCACGGCTGGGGAACTGGCCTCGAATTCGCACGGGTTGAGTATGATCGCATCCACCTTCTGTGCGGCGAAATTCTCCGCCTGGCGGACCTGCGTGGCAGCGTCGCGCTGCGCATCGTTCACGATCAACTGGACGCCGAGTTCACGGGCCTCCGCCAGCATGGCGTCTTTCAACATCACGATGAACTCGGAGGAGAGGTTCAGCAGAGACACGCCGATGACCACAGGCTTCTTCGCCGGGTCCGGCGTACCGCTCCGGCACGACAGGCACGCCAAGGTCAAAGCGATGGCGACCCCGCTGAGCACCCATTTCGTCTTCGCGCTCATGCTTCCCGGCTCCTGTCCATCCACACCGCCCCCACTATGATGACCCCTTTCACGATCTGCTGATAGTAGGACGAGACGTTGAGGAGATCGAGACCGTTGTTGATGACGCCCATCAGCAGGGCCCCCTGAATGGTCCCGCCCACACTCCCTACGCCGCCCGAAAGGCTGGCGCCGCCGATCACCGCCGCCGCGATCGCATCCAGCTCATACCCGACGCCCGCGTTGGGCTGCCCGGTGGTGATGCGCGACGCGAGCACCACGCCGGCCAGCCCGGCCAGCGCGGCGCAAACCGTGTACGCGAACATCTTGACCGCGCCCACATTGATTCCGGAGGCGCGTGCGGCGTCCTCGTTCCCCCCGACGGCGTAAATGTAACGCCCCAACTTCAGGTTCCCAAGAAAAGCATACGACGCCAGGGCCACCACAAGCAGAATGAAAGTGGGGCTGGGGATTCCGGCAACATTGCTGCTGCCGATCCGCGTGAACTCAGGGCTCAAGTTCGATACCGGCCTGCCGCCGCTCGCCACCAGCGCCAGGCCGCGCGCGGCCGTCATCATGCCGAGCGTGACCACGAACGGCGCCACCCGGCCCTTGGTGATAATCCAGCCATTGAGCGCTCCGCAGCCAGCGCCCGCCAGCACTCCCATGAGCACGGCGACGGCCAGCGGGTACTGCTGTGGGTGGGCGAACGAGGCCGCGATCACGCCCGTGAGAGCTACCAGCGAACCGAGCGACAGATCCACTCCCCCCGTGAGGAGCACGTAGGTCACCCCGACGGCCAGGATGCCGTTGATGGAGATCTGCCGGACCAGGTTGATCAGGTTCGGCCCCGTCAGAAAGGCCGGCTTGGCGATCGCCAGCGCGGCCGAGATCAGCACCAGCGCGAGGACCAAGCCCCATTGCCCCAGACGGGACCTCACGGCCGCGGAGCCATTGCTCTTCGTGTTACTCAGTTGGGCACGGCCCATCTCATGATTTCCTCTTGCGTGGTGTGTTGCGGGTCCAGCTCCGCGCTGATCTCGCCCTCTCGCATGACCAGGATACGATCGCTCAGAGACAGGATCTCGGCCAATTCGGACGACACCATGAGGATGGCCTTGCCTTCGCGCGCCAACCGCCTCACGATGGCGTAGACCTCGGCTTTGGCGCCGATATCGATGCCGCGACTGGGCTCATCCAGGATCAGGATCGTCGGATCTGTGAGCAGCGCCTTGGCAATTACGACCTTCTGCTGGTTGCCGCCGCTGAGGAGCTTCACCTTCCGATTGCGGCCGGGGGACTTGATCGAGAAGGCCTGAATCTGCTGGTCGGTGACGTGGTTCTCCGCGCTCTGGTCTATGAACCAGCCGCGCGAGCAGCGGTCCAGGCTCGAGAGCGTGACGTTGTGCTTCACGGACATGCTGGGCACCAGGCCATACCGCATGCGGTCCTCGCTGACCATTGCGATGCCGCTCGAGATGGCATCGCGGGTGTTGCGAATGCGCACGCTCCGGCCTCTCACCCTGATTTCGCCGATCTCCGCCGGCGCCAGTCCGGAGATGGCGCTGACCAACTCCGTTCGGCCAGCGCCCATCAGCCCGGCGATCGCCAGGATTTCTCCACGCCGCACTTGAAAACTCACCGTGCGGGACGCGCCGGCCCTCCGTAGCCCCCGGACCTCCAGTGCCACCTCCCCTTGCCCAACGGCACTGGCCGGCTTCGCGGGCTTGAGATCCCGCCCGACCATCAAGGCAATCAGCTTGCTCTCGTCCAGTTCGCCGATCGCGTGCGTGGCGACGTGAAGACCGTCGCGCAGGACTGTGACCGCGTCGCTCGTGCGGAAGATCTCTTCGAGCTTGTGAGAAATGTAGATTACCGCCACCCCTTGGCGCTTCAGGTCGCGGATCACTCCGAATAGCGCCTCCACTTCGCGCCCCGAGATGGCGGACGAGGGTTCATCCATGATGATCACCTCGGCACGGTAGGCGAGCGCCTTGGCGATTCCGACGGTCTGCATTTCCGCCACGCTCAGGTCCTTCATCTTCCGCCAGGGCGGCAGGCTGACGCCCAGGCGCTCCAGAAGTTCGCCCGCCTCGCGACTCATGGCGGGCTTGTCGAGCCAGCCTGGGAACCACCGGGTCGGCTCGCGTCCCATCGAGATGTTCTCGGCCACGGTCAAATCGGGGAAGGGGAGCGGCTCCTGATGAATCATGGAGATCCCCATCCGGAGCGCCTCGTGCGGGTTCCCGAGACGGACGGGCCGGCCCTTGAACAGTATCTCCCCGGCGTCCGGCGCGTGAATGCCGGCGAGGATCTTCATCAGCGTCGACTTGCCGGCGCCGTTCTCGCCGGTCACGGCATGCACCTGGCCCCTTTCGACATCCAGGTTGACGCCTTTCAGGGCGATCACGCCGGGAAAGGACTTCGAGAGATTCCTGACCTGCAGTACAAGATCGCGTCCCATCAGACAGATCACTCTAGCCTAAAACAGAAATTGTGACTCATAGTTGGAGGCTAGAGACCCGCGACCGTAACGGGGCGGCCGCAGAACCCACTGTTTCTGATGTCAAGGGAATGCCGGTCGTGCGGGTCCTGCCCGCGGCAAAGTGTGCCCCGACTATACGTCACAGATGTCAACGGCCTGGGCCAGAGATTTCAGCGGATCGGCTCTCGCGGGCGTGAATTCGTGCGCGAAGTAGCCGCTGAATCCCGCCTCCACAATCGCCTGTGCGATGGGTCTGTAATTCAGTTCCTGCGTCTCGTCGATCTCGTGGCGGCCGGGGTTGCCGCCCGTGTGGAAGTGGCCTAAGTATTCCATGTTCTGGCGGATGGTGCGAATGATATCGCCCTCCATGATCTGCATGTGGTAGATGTCGTACAGCACTTTGATTCGTGGCGAATTGACGCGCTTGACTGCTTCTACGGCCCAGGCCGTGCGGTCGGCCATGTAATCCTTGTGGTCGACCTTGCTGTTCAACAGTTCCAGGACCACCGTCACGCCCCTGTCCTCGGCGATGGGCTTGATTCGGTTCAGACCCGCCACGCAGTTCTCCAGGCCCTCCTGGTCGGACATCCCAGCACGATTGCCGGACATGATGATCAGGTTCGGCACCTTGGCCGCCGCCGCTTTTCCAAGGGCCTCACGGAACTGTTTCTCGATCCCGTCGTGACTCTCCTTGCGGTTCAGCGGGCCGACCTTGTCGCCGCCGGGGTAGCCCAAAGTCACTACCAGACCGAACTTCTGCACGATCGGCCATTCGGGAGGGTTGAGCAGATCGATCCCGACGAGTCCCAAGCGGGCAACTTCACGGCAGAAATCTTCCAGCGGAATCTTGTTGAAGCACCACCTGGAAACCGACTGCTTGAGCCTGCCCTTGCGCGCAATGCGCACAACGGGGGTCTGCCCCAGAATTGGCAACGCGGTGGTGGAGGCAACGAAGGAGCGTCTTGTCATGCCCCCATGTTTTCACGGACTCCTCTGCATGTAAAGCCTGGAACGTGCGCCAATCCGATCCGCGTCATACCGTACGAACCGTGGAGATCCCCGTCCGGAGCGGCTCGTGGTGGTTCCCGAGGCGCACGGGCTCCCACGGGCTCCCCCGGCACAGCATCAATTCAGCCTAAAACAGAAATTCTGGCTCAAAAAGAAGCAACCGGGCGTATACTGGCCAAAACGGGAGTTTTGGCTGCACGAGGGTAGTCGTTGCTGAGGTATAGGAGGCGAAGATGAGAACCTCTTGCATGGCCTTGTTCCTCTCGTTGATGGTGTTACCCCTCTGCGCGCAGCGCCGAGTTGCCCCCATCAATGCCGGTACGCCGGAAGGTCTGTTTCTTGTGCAGATCAGGGACGAATCCGACGACGCGAAGAAACTGGCTTTGATGGACCAGTTCCTGGCGCAGTACCCGAAGCATGAGGGCGCCCTTTGGGTGTATTCCCAGATCACCACCATTGGCTCGAAGCTTGGCCAGTTCGACAAGGCCATGGCTGCCGCCGAGAAACTGCTCGCCCAGGATCCAGCCGACCTGGAAATCGCTCTGGCGGCGGTCAAAGCGGCCGAGGCGAAGAAGGACCCCGATGCCGTGCGCCAGTGGGCCGTCCGGTCTTCGGACCTGGCCCGCAAAGGCGTTCAGACGCCCAAAGCCCAGGACGAAGATGGCGACGCGTTCAAGCAGCGTGTCGATTTTGCCAAACAAGTAGACACCTACACGGAGTACGCGCTGTACGCCGCGGCGCTCCAGGCGCCGGAGGCGGCGAAGCGGGCCGAGCTGTTAAAGGCGCTCGATCAACGGGCTCCGGAGAGCACGTATCTTTCCCAGGCATACGGTCTCTACTTCCTGGCCCTCGTGCAGAGTGGCGACATGCCGGCCGCGGTGGTCGTGGCGGAGAAGGTCATCGCCAAGGGCCAGGGAACCGAAGAGATGCTGGCAACGGCTGGGGACTTCTACCTGCGCCAGAACACGGAGCCGCAGAAGGTCCTCGACTACTCCGCCAAGCTGATCGAACTGGCCGGCGCCAGGCCAAAGCCGGGCGGGGTGAGTGACGCCGACTGGCAGAAGAGGAAGGACTCCTTCCTCGGGTTGGGGCAGTGGATGACGGGCGCGCTGTACAGTTCTCAGGGCAAATTCAGCGAGGCCGATAAGGTGCTCAGGGCGGCGCTGCCCCTGCTCGAGGGAAACGACCAGCTCAAGGCCGGGGCTCTCTACAATCTCGGGCTTGCCAACCAGAGACTCAAGAACCTCCCGGATGCGATGAAGTTCTATGAGCAGTGCGTCGCCATCCAAAGCCCTTACCAGCCGCTGGCCACCGGAAACCTGAAGGGGCTCAAATCGGCGTACCGCGTCGTCAAGTGAATATCCCGGCGGTTTTCAGAAGCTCCACGCGTCGAACTTAATCTCGGTCTTGTCGGCCATCTGCCCGAGCCACAGAATGCCGCGGCGAATCTCCAGGAAAGGTCCTTGTTGGCCGCGCCGCGCGGTAGCGTTCCAGATCTTCATCTGCGGGCCCGTGGACCAGAACGTGTGGCCCTTCAGAAGCGTGAACGGGCCCCACGGCCGGGCCTCGTAAGGTTTGTTGGTGCCCAGTTCGTAGTTGCGCAACAGCGGCGCTATGGACTTGTCGATAGCTTCTAGCGGCGAGACGACGATCTCGTTCGGGACCGCGGCACTCACACCCACGGGCAGATAGAGGATGGTGTACCTGCCCGGAGCGAAACCTCGGAAATCGAACCGGCCCGTCTTGTCCGCCGTGGCGATCGGCACGTTCGCGAGGAGCCTGGCCTTGCCGCGGAAGGAATCCCGGTCTTCGAGCACTTCGCAGAGGATCAAGCGCGCACCGGCCATCGGCTTCCCGCTCTTGCCGAGAAACACGCCGCCCGCGGACGTGGACGGCTTGGGTTGCGACTTCGGTTGCTGGCCCGGGAGAGACCCGGCTATTGCCAGAAGGATAAGAGCATGCCACCACTTGGGCCGCATAACGTCCTCCTTGCCGCTTTCCAGTATAGGCCCAACCGCCTCCGTTGGAGCCGTTTTTTCGGTTTTTTTATTCCAAGGGAGCCGGAGGCTCTTCGGGGATGCGGTCGGCGGTGGTGACAAACGCGTGGTACTCGACGCGAACCGTGCTCTTGGCCGGGATCCATCGGAAGCAGGGGACGCCGAACAGGCTGCCCCGCTCGATCATCTGGCGGCGCGTTTCGGGCATCGGCGAGACCCCCAATTCCATGCCGCGGGTGATGGTCTTGCCATTCCAAGGGGGCCCCGTGCGGCAGCAGTTTTCCTCCCAGATGCCGAGCCACGGGAAGTCCGACTGCCTCCAGACGTAGCCCACCAGCACCTTCGACTTGGGGCTCCAGGCGAGGAAGAACGCGTTCCGGCGCCCGGGGTCCATCAGGTGTGTCGAGAAAGCTCCCGACACAGGCAGGTCAACGAAGGTCCGCATGTCGACCGTGCCTCCGCCGATCCGCGGGACGTTGGGCCAGTCGAATTCGGCGCCGGCTTGCATGTAACTGTCGCGGCCGGCGAAGTCGGACTCGAATACCTTCGACCTGGTGGCGGACGCGCGGAACTCGGTGACGCCCGGTTCGACGAACGGACTCCCAAGGGTGACGTGCTGGGTCCACCCGATCGGGCGGTCCCACGCGGTGAGGTTCTCGACCGCTTCGGCGACGTGGATCACGGCGGGGGACGCAAACGAGATGGTGCGCTGGAAGCGGAGACCGGCCTCGGGGTAAGCGGCGCGGGCGGTGAGGACGCCATCCTTCAAGGAGATGTCGTAGGGCGCCAGGGAGGCTTCACCGTGCGCCGTCATGCCGGCCGCGGCCTCTTCCTCCGACGGCCCGCCGAAGATATCCATGCAGAGGTTATGCCCCATGAGGCCGGCGAGTAGTTTGGCCTCGCTGCCCGCACCGTATTCCGGATGTTTCTCCGGCGTATATGTCGAGGGCTCGATGGATGGCCAGGGCGGCGTCCATAGCGGGTTTACGCCCGAGGCTTTGTGCAACAACTCCGCGATGTGCCCGCCTTCAACCAGTACCGTCAGGCGAACTTGCTCGCTCTCCAGTTGAACTGCCTTGCGGTTTCGGTAAGAGGTCATTGCGCTTGCGAGCTCTACAGCTTCTTAAACAGGACATTCCGGAACTCGTTCTTCATGGGCTGGCCGACGTGCAGTTGCAGGCCCAGCAGCCCTTCCATGGCGCGGCCCTGTGGCTCCTCGTCAATGAACATCGCCATCACATGCCCATTGATGACGTGCACCAGCGTGTTTCCCTTGGCGATGATGTGCATCTGGTTCCATTCGGCGCCGGTCTTGATGAACGCCTTGAGTGCATCGGCCTCACCGAGAACCGCGATCTGCTTGGATGTCTTGTTCTCCGCCAGCCGGTTGAACATGCCGCGCGGGGCCAGGAACCCGCGCCCGCGCTCCTCATACACCATGCCGGTGTACGTGTTCGCTCCGTCCATATCGGCCTGATAACCCTTCATGGCCCACTTCGAAACCTCCGGCAGTATCACGCTGCGATACTGAATCCCGCTGTTAGCGGATGGGGTGAGCCTGAACTCCAGCTTCAGCTCGAAGTCCCTGACCGTGCCGCCGCGCCAGACGACAAAAGTGTTCTGCTTGAGCGGCTTTTCGGCGGTGGTCTCACCGACGATGGTTCCATCCTCGACCCGCCAGAACCCCGGTTCGCCGTCCCAGTTGTTGAGCGTTTTGCCGTCGAAAAGCGCCTCGAATCCCGCGTTGTCGTCGGGCGCCGCCGCGCCGCGGCCGCCGCCCCCTCCGCCGCCTCGTCCGCCACGCCCCGGCTGGCCTGCGCCGGGCTGCTGGGCCGCGATCAGGGCGACGCATGCAGCCACAAGTGCAACCAGCATCACCCAACGATGTTTCGTAAGTAGTGAGAACATGTCTCCTCCCGTCATCACTTAGGCGCCGGAGGTGTTACCCGGGGCCGATTCAAACCACTCTCAGCATCAATGGTCGCGTGCAGCGCCGCCATGCGCGCCGCCTTGGGTATGTCGGGACGGCTCAGGGCGGCGTAGAGGGCGAGAGCCCCCGTACGGTCCCCTTTTGCCAGCAGCGCCTCGGCCGAAATCAGTCCCGCCGCGGCAACCGAGGTGCGCACGGGCCCCTTGGTCTTGGCCAGGCCGTCCTGAAGCGCCCTGGTGGCCTGGGGCCCACCGATGTACCCCAGCGCTGCCGCAGCCGCCTGGGCCACCTCGGCGTCGGTGTCGTACATCAGCCTGGCGAGGGGTTCCGCCGCCTTGGGGTCCTTGCGCAGCCCGATAGAGTTAAGGACGCCTACCAGCAATCTCCCCTTGACCTTCTTCAGCGCGTCGCGCAGGGCATCATCCACCGATGGATCGGGAATCGCCTCCAGACCGAAGCGGGCGTAGTGCGCGAGCTGCTGATTGGTCAAAAGCGCCGCCAGCAGAGGGACCGACTCTTTGGTGCCCACCTGCGCCAGACGGTGGCACGCCTTCCCCTTCTGGAACACCGACGCCCCCGGATCTCTCAGAAGCTGGTTGAGCTTCGCGACGTCCATCTTCTCGATTTCCGCGGCCTGGAACTCCGGGGGGATCGTGCCTCTCGCAGGGCGCTGCCCGCGCCCTTGTCCGGCGCCACCGCGCCCCTGTCCGGCTGCACCGCGTCCCGGTCCAGGAGGAACCGCTTGTCCAGTGTTTTGCATGTCCGAATCTCCTTATCCTGGCCCCGTACCCTATATCCGCCACGGCTCCCGCATGGCCCGCGACCGCATGCGGTTGGCCTCGGCGTCGCCCACGAACTCCTCCTTGACCGGGTCCCAGGTCAGCTTGCGGCCCAGTTGGAAGGCGATGTACGCCGCGTGGCACGTTATGTGCGTGTTCGCGGCCGCGGCGGCGTTTGCCCGAGGTTGAGAGCGCGTCCGGATGCAGTTAATGAGGTCGCGCCAGTGGTAGTGCAGAGTAAGATTGGTCGGAAAGGCGGCGTTGAACTCGGCCTTGAGGTTGTCGGACACCGCGACCTTCCCGCCGTCGCCCGTCTCCACCCAGCCGTTGTCCCCCTCGAACCGGATGCTGCACGAACCCAGGCCCAGCCAGCCGACGGGCGGGAAACCGCCTCCCAGTTCGATTCCATCCCGCATCACCAGCCGCACGCCGTTGGGATAGCGGCAGTCCACGGAATACGGGCCGCTGTTGTCGCCCTTGGGCACGTACTCGATGGCCTGCGTGTCGTCGCAGTCGGCGGCCCACTGGCACAGATCCACGGTGTGCGAGCCCCACTCCAGGATTCCGCCGCCATGGAAATCCCACCAGTTGACCCAGGCGCCGCCGCCGGTCATGTAGTAGGGGTTGTACGGCCGCCACGGGCAGGGGCCGAGCCACCGGTCCCACTCCGCCACCTCCTTGGGCGGCTCTGGCTGCCCGGGCAGCCAATCCTTGCTCGGGATGGGGGGCCACTGCCGGTAACTTCCCACGTTGGCGTGGACCGCCTGGAGCTTGCCGAGCTTGCCACTCCGCGCCAGTTCGACGGCAAACACGAAATTGGGGCCGTTGCGCCGCTGCGTGCCGGCCTGGTAGATCCTGCCATAGCGGCGGAAATAGTCGCGCAGCTTCTGGCTCTCTTCGACGGTGCATGCGCAAGGCTTCTCGCAGTAGACGTCCTTGCCGGCCTGCGCCGCGTAGATCGCCAGCGGAGCGTGCCAGAACTCGGGCGTGGCGATGATCACGGCGTCGATGTCATCGCGGGCCAGGACCTCTTCCTGGTACGTGTACATCCGGCAGTCCGAGCTCTGGTACCGCTTGTCCACCAGGCTCTTGACCACCTCGCGGCGCTCGTTCCTGACGTCGCAGATGGCGACAAACCGTGCGTCGCTGTAACTCAGCACGGCATTCAGACTGGACATGCCGCGGCTGCCGATGCCGATGCCGGCGATCGCGATTCTGTCGCTGGGCGCCACCGCGCCGGCGCTTTGACCCAGCACGGAGCTGGGGACAATCATGGGCGCCGCCACCGCGGCGCCCGCAGCGGTCACAAACTGCCGCCGCGAAACAGAACCACTCCGCTCAGTCATCAGCACTCTCCTGGAATGAGAAGTTACCACAACAAACCCGTGGGGCGGGCGCCGCACCACCCCGACACGGGCTACCAGTTCCTCAGCCAGAGGTTGCGGAAATAGACTTCGCCCAGGCCTTCAATCTGCACGGCGATGCGGCCGCTCGGCTTGCGGCGGACCGGATCGTCGTCGATCGTGAGGGTCATCAGGCGCCCATTCAGCAGATGGATCAGAACCGGACCCCTGGCGATGATGTGGAAGTAATTCCAGCCGTTGACATTCATGGCGCCCTTGAGGTCAGTGCCATTGCCCGTGCAGCCGATGGTTTCGCGCCTGGCGTCCGGCAGCAGATGCACCACTTGCCCTTTGTAGGTGATGATGCCGCGATTGCTGGTGCCTTCGGGAGCGCCGGCCGGCATGCCGTTTTCATAGAGTTGGCCGGGATAGTTCCCCGCGAAATCGAAATCATACTGGTACCCGCCGACATTGTACGGGCTGGGACCCCGTCCAGGTCCGCCAGCGCCCGCCCTGCCCGCTGCGCCTGCCGCTCCGGCGCCAGGAGCACCCGTAGCACCGCCCGGTCCGCGGCCGCCACCACCACCGCCGCCACCACGGCCCGCCTGCACCGGGTACATCACCGGAATCTGCATCTCGCAGGGCTGCGCGGCCTGCAGAGCTGACGTCACTGGGACGGGTGCGGCCGCAGCCGCTGGGGCCGCGGGTGCGCCGCCGCCGCGTCTGCCCGCTGCGCCGCCCGCGCCTCCGGGCGCGCCGCCCCGGGCCGGCTGCGGAACGCTGCGGTATTGGATGCCGCTGTTGCCGCCCACCAGCATTCGAAATTCTACTCTGAACTCGAAATCCGCCGGTTCGCCGCCCATCCAGGAGCAGTATGTCGTGCCTGTGGGTTTCTCCGGTGTCGACTTCGCCGTGATCGCACCATCGACCACCGACCAAATGGCGGGATCGCAATTCCAGTTGTTGAGCGTCTTGCCGTCGAAGATCTGTGTCCAACCCTCGTGGTTGTTCCAGTCTGCCGGTGGCGGTTGGGAAAAACCACCGCCGCCGCGGCCGGCGGGAGGCGCCTGCTGCGCGCAGATCGATACCGCGGCGAAGGCCCCGAGGACGAGGATAATCGCTGTGAATCGTGAAATCACATCACCCTCCGCGTGGGACAGGCCTCCCGGCCTGTCGTCAGTTCGCGCGGCCGCGGCCCAGAAACCCGCTAGTGTCGGCCTCGGCTGCCGCGCCAGTCGGCGCCGGCCACTTTTTCACTCCCGCGGGCGGCGGCCCCGCGGCATTCAGGACGCGAAGCGCCGTCAGGCGCACCGGCGCGGGCATCGACGTCGCGCTCAGCTCGGTATAAAGCTCCAGCGCCCGCGCACGGTTGCTCGCCATCAGCCCCTCGGTGCACAGCAGGCAGGCCCGGGCCACCACGGGAAACACCGGAGGCTTCGTGCTCTTCAACGCCGCTTGCAGCAGCTTGGCGGCTGGAAGGCCGCCAATCAGCCCC
>Ga0316628_100003879_pt1 | contig 11616 bp, 11 predicted proteins | sample OWC_Aug_M2_C1_D5_FD_207648 | JGI IMG/M metagenome (GOLD analysis project Ga0316628, IMG submission 207648) | Wetland soil microbial communities from Old Woman Creek delta, Ohio, United States - OWC_Aug_M2_C1_D5_C | ecosystem: Environmental > Terrestrial > Soil > Wetlands | place: USA: Ohio... | reverse complement strand
TAGCCCGTGCCGTCTTCGGCCTTCGAGCCCGTGCCGTCTTCGGCCCTCGAGCCGGTCGCCTGCGAGCCGCCCGTGAGCCTCGACCCGGCCGACATCACCCCTGCCTCGCTCGGGTTCGAGGTCGCGGAGGACGCGGCCAAGGACGCCCCCGCCAAGGCGCCCGACGCCGGCAGCTCGAGCGGACCTCCCGAATCGACCATGCCAGTGGTCGAATCGCCGGGGAAGGCCCCGGCAGATCGCGGGCTCGCCTTCGCAGCGACGATGATGGCCGCGCCGTCGCCGGCCGGAAAACCATCGATGCCGCTCACGGGGGGCACGCTCATCGGGAACCCTGCGCCGGCCGACCTCGCCCGTGACCTCGACCGGGCCCGGAAAGCGGCGCAGGCCAGGGCGGCTGCGGACGAGCCGGCCCCTGCCGCCCCGGTCGCCGTCGCGTCGGCCCCTGCCGCACCCGACCGCACCGGAGAGACACGTCCGTCCGAGCCTGCGCCGCGCGTCCCGGTGCGCAAGAGCGGGACGCCGTTGCTCGTTTGGGTCGGTGTCGCGGTGGTCGCCGGCGCCCTCGCCGCAGTGCTGGTCCCGTCGAAGCGCAACGCGGCGGGGACCGAGGCTCCTCTGCCGGAACACCCTGCCGCTCGGGCCGCCGCTGCAGGGGTCGGGGCGACCGTGACGATTCCGGCCAGCGCCGCTCGCGAGCCCGCGGCCGATCCAGCGCCGAGCGTTGCGCGCCAGGAAGTGCCGGTTTCCCCTTCCGCCCTCCCTCCGAGCGGCTCGCCACCTGTCGGGAGCGGAGCTCCGACGAGCGGCGAAGCGCCGAGCCCGAGCGCATCCGGCGGTCCCGCCCCGGAGCATCCGGCTGCGGCGGCTCCGCCGTCGGCCGACGACGCTGCCTCGGACGAGGCAGCAGTTCGCTCGTTGCAGAAGGGGTACGCCCTGCTGTACGTCGCGTCGCCCCTCGCCACGAACGTGTACGTGTACGGCCTCCTCGCCGGCAAGACGAACGAGCGAATCACGACGAAGTGCGGTCCGCGGTTCATCCGCCTCGGCACCGCGGCGGGCGCCTGGCAGGGTGAGGGCGTCGTGCAGGTCGCCAAATGCGGCACCCTCACGCGGATCGAGATGTCCGGCAACTGAGGTCGTCGGTGCCAGAGCCACTCCTGTTCTTCACCGAGGACACGCTGCGAACCTTCCGGGCCGCGGCCGGCTGCATCGTGCCATCCGAGCCCGGGTCGGAGGGCGCGGACAGCGACGCCGCGCTCCGCATCGCCGATCGCGCGCTGTCCGAGCGCCCCGAGCGGGACAGAAGGCTCCTTTCGACGTTCCTGAAGCTCATCGAGCTTCTGCCCGTGCTCCGCTACGGCCGGCGCTTCTCGTCGCTCGAGCGAGGGCGGCAGGCGGCGTTCCTGCATTTCCTCGAGACGACCCGGGTCGCAAAGCTCCGTCAGGGGTTCTTCGGACTCAAGGCATTCGCGCTCATGGGCTACTACGCCCTCGACGACACGTGGCGCGAGCTCGCGTATCCCGGTCCGCGCCTGGATGCGCCCTACTACCAGCTCCGGCGAGGCTGACATGGTGCGCCTCATCGAGCTCGACGTGCTCGTGATCGGATCCGGAGCCGGAGGCGGCACCGTCGCCTCGCGTCTCGCCCACCTCGCGGGCGCGGGCGCGCGCATCGCCGTCGCCGAAGCAGGGCCCTTCTGGGGTCGCGACGCGTTCGACATGCGCGAGGTCGACATGCTGAAGCTCTTCAAGGACAACGGGGCCGTACCGTCGAAGAACTTCGAGATCGCCGTGTCCGCCGCCGAATGCGTGGGCGGCAGCACGTCCGTCTACACCGGGGTCACCTTCCGAGCCCCCGAGGGGTTGATCGCGAGCTGGGCCAGAGATTTCGGGCTGCGAGAGCTCTCCGAGAGCGACGTCCAGGAACGGTTTTCCCGGATCGAGGAGGAGATCGACGCGCACTTCCCCGGCCCCGAGATGGAGAACCGGAACAACCGGATCTTCCGCGAGGGCTGTGAGCGCCTCGGGCTGCCCGTCAAACCGTTTCGCGTGAACATCCGCGACTGTGTCGGATGCGGCTTCTGCAACCTCGGGTGTCCGTACGGCGCGAAGCGAGGCACGCTCGAAGTCCAGATCCCGCGCGCGATTGCCGGCGGCGTCGAGCTGATCCCGAACTGCCGCATCATGCGCGTGTTCGATGGTGGGGCGGAAGGGGTCATCTTCGCCCCGCCGAGGGGGTCGCGCCCCGGCCCTCACGATCCGGGTGAGGTGCGATTCTCGGCAAAGGTCGTGGTGATTGCCGCCGGAACACTCGGCTCGTCCGCGCTGCTCTTGCGCTCCAACCTGCCGAACCTGAGCCCCGCGTGCGGCAGATACGTCACGCTGCACCCCGCGCTGACCTCGTTCGGTCGCATGAGAGACGCCGTGCGCGGGTTCGACGGCTTTCCGAAGCTCTACTACACGGACCACTTCAGCGAGTCGCATCATTATTACATCGAGACGGCCTTCTACTTTCCCTTCGTGACCGCCAAGTCGCTCCCGAAGTTCGGCGCGGAGCTGAAGGGGTTCATGCGCGACTACCAGTGCCTCGCCTGCGCGATCACGCTCGTCCACGACGAAGCCGAGGAGCGAAACCGGATCCGCGTCCAGGGTGATCGGATGGTTCTCGATTACCGGCTGAGCCGCGCATCGAGGGAAGCTCTCGTGCACTCGCAGCGCGAGGCCGGACGCATTTACTTCGCGGCTGGTGCCGAGGAATACGTCTCGCTCGTGAGTGAGCGATTCTCGGTGTCGCGTCCGACGGAGCTCGAGCAAAACATCCGGCAGGAATCGCTGATGAGCGGCAAGGTCGTCGTGAGCAGTGCCCACCCCATGGGGGGGTGCCGGATGGGATCCGATCCGGAGACCAGCGTCACCGACGCGTTCGGCCGTGTCCACGGCCATCCAGGCCTCGTGGTGGCCGATGCGTCCCTGTTCCCGACGAGCAGCAAGGTGAACCCCTATCTGACGATCATGGCGCTCGCCGAGCGCAACGCCGTGCTGATCGCGCGGTCCCTCGTCTGAACGCCGGATCCGGCGTGGTCGAGGCCGGGCGGCGCAAAATCGGGGCCCGGCCGCGCCGATGAGCTAAAATCGCGACCGTGGCCGAGAACCGGGTGTTCATGAGCACGTCGCTGATCGACGCGTGGATGATGTCCGGTCGCGCGGACCTGCGCGATGGTGAGCTCCTGCTCGGCAACGGCGATGCATTCCGGATCGAGGAGGCGGCTCACGTGGTCCGCGAGGTGACGGGCGCGGGTGACGCTCACGCCCTCGTCGGGCGCGTCCGTCCGATTTGGGCTCTCGGAGCCCTGGGCGCCGAGGTTCTCGATCGCTCCATGGTCATCGGGGATCTCGCGTACGATGTGGTCCCCGGCATGCTCGGCTCTCCGATCGGGCGGCCGGGGGGCACGCCGAGGTCGAGCGCTGCGGTGCTCGCGACGTTGTCGGAGCTTTCCGACCGAGCCGCGGCGGGCCAGAGTGACGAAGACCTCCTCGCCCGCTACCTGATCGAGAGACTCGAATGATCACCGCCGCCATCATTGCCTTCTATCTGGGGGTCGTCGCGTACTCGGTCGCGGCAACGCTGTTCTTCGTCGAGCTGGCCAGGCCGGACAAGTCGTTCGGTCGCTGGGCTGCTTCCGCGCTCGGGGTCGGTCTGACGATGCAGGTCGCGCAGTTCGCGTCGGAGCTCTCCATCGGCGAAGCGTCACCCTGGTCGCTCAAGTTCGCGCTCTCGCTGTCCGCGTGCTCTCTGTCTGCGGCGTACCTTGCGCTGCGCACCCGCCTGCGCATCGACGCCATCGGGGTCGTGGCCGCGCCGCTCTCGCTGACGCTCCTGGTGGGCGCGCAGTTCCTCGAGGGTAGCGGCAAGGTCACGGGGTTCCCGCGCACCCTGCTCGTCATGCACATCGCGGCAAACCTCCTCGGGGTCGGTCTCTTCCTGCTCGCGGGTGCCGCGAGCGCCTTCTACCTGTTTCAGGAGCGTCGCCTCAAGACCAAGCGCGTCACGCCCCTTCAAGGCCGGTTACCCGCGCTCGATTCGCTCGACACCACCGAGCACCGGCTGCTTTTGGCCGGCTTCCCCTTGCTGACGTTCGGCATCGTGAGCGGGGCCGTGGTCACCGCTCGCCTCGACGACATGACGGCAGCGAGCGTCGCGCGCGCGGCGCTCGCCTACGCCACCTGGGTCTTCGTGGCCGGAGTGCTGGTGCTCCGTGCGGTTGCGGGCTGGCGCGGGCGCCGCGCGGCCTATGGAACCCTGGCGGGTGTCGCGTGCATGCTGGTCGTCATCGCCATCTACGTGGCGCATTCCGGGGCGCGGGGCGGTCTATGATCGTGGTCGTCGGGCTGTCGCACCGCACGGCACCGATCGAGGTCCGGGAGCGCCTCGCCTTGCCGGCCGATCGCGTCCCGAGCTTCCTGCGGGGGCTCGTCGAGCGTGAGCCGGTCGGCGAGGCGCTCGTCGTTTCCACGTGCAACCGCGTGGAGGTGGTCGCCGCCGGGACGGACGGCGCGCGCTCGAACCTCACCGACGTGGCGCGGGTGACGACCCGGGCCATCCTCGATCTTGCGCCGGGCGTCGCCGGCAGCCTCTATCAACACGAAGGTCGCGACGCCGTACGTCATCTGTTCCGCGTCGCCTCATCCCTCGATTCGCTCGTCGTCGGCGAGCCGCAGATCCTGGGTCAGGTGAAGGACGCGTACGATGTCGCGCGCGAGAGCGGAACGGTCGGCGGCGTGCTCAACAGGGTCGTGCCGCGGGCGATCAGGTCCGCGAAGCGCGTCCGCTCCGAAACGACCATCGGCGCCGGGCAGGTCTCGGTGCCGAGTGTCGCGATCGATCTCGCCCGGCAGATCTTCCGGGACCTGTCCAAGCACACGGCCCTGCTCATCGGGTCGGGCGACATGGGTGAAACGGTGGCTCGCCTGCTCCGCCACGCTGGTGCGCGCCTGCTCGTCACCGGTCGCAACGACGAGCGGGTTCGCGCAATCGCCACCGCGATGCAGGGAGAGCCGCGGAGCTTTTCCGAACTCGATGCGACCCTCGTCGAGGCCGACGTCGTCGTGACGACGACGAGCGCGCCGCATTTCATCGTCGAGCTCGAGCAGGTGCAACGGCTCCGGCGAGCGCGCAGGGGCAGGAGCTCGTTCTTCATCGATCTAGCGGTTCCGCGGGACGTCGATCCGCGGGTCGGCCATCTTGATTCGGTGTTTCTCTATAACGTGGACGACCTGTCCAATGTAGTGGCGGCTTCCATGGACAGCCGCCGTCGCGAGGCGGACCGGGCGGAGGCCATCGTCGCGGAGGAGGCGCAGAGCTACGAGCGGTGGGCCGACGCGGAGCAGGTGACGCCGACGATCGTCGTGCTGCGCGAGCGGCTCCGGCGCGTGCTGGAAGGGGAGATCGACCGGAGCTTCTCGGGCAAGCTCCGGCACCTCGGCCCGGCCGAGCGCGCGGCGCTCTCCGTCATGGTCGAGGCTGCGCTGAACAAGATGCTCCATCCGACGACCGTGAAGCTGCGCCGCCTGGCGACGGACCCTTCCTCGCGTGCGGATCTGGATCAGTCGATCGCGACCCTGAACGAGCTCTTCGGGCTCGAGCCGGACGCGGTGGATGGAGTTGCGAGCGTAACGCAAAGCGAGCCACCCGACCCCGCTCTGGACTCGGACCTCGGCTCGAGGGAGGCATCGTGAACCGGCCCCTGATCGTCGCCACTCGCAAGAGCCAGCTCGCCCTGGCTCAGTCCCGTGCGTTCATGCGAGAGCTTTCGGCCAGGGCCGGCGTTCGAACGGAAGAGCTCCACGTCACGACCACGGGTGACCGCGTGCAGGACGTCGCGCTCTCGCAGGTGGGCGGCAAGGGGCTGTTCGTGAAGGAAATCGAGGAGGCGCTCCTCGATCGCCGTGCGGACATCGCGGTGCACTCGATGAAGGACGTCCCTGCGGAGCTCGCACCTTCGCTGGTCATCGGTTGCGTTCCGCCCCGGGAGGACCCTCGCGACGTCATCGTGACTCGCGATGGACGACGGTTCAGCGAGCTCGCGGCGGGGAGCAAGGTCGGGACGTCCTCGCTGCGCCGGTTCTCGATGCTGAGGGCCTGGCGACCGGACCTCGACTACGTGCCACTCCGGGGCAACGTCGACACGCGCCTCAGAAAGTGCTCGGAGGGCGTGGTCGACGCCATCGTTCTCGCGCTGGCTGGTCTCCGCCGGCTCGGGCTCGAGTCGCGTGTCACCGAGGTGCTCGATCCGTCGCGGTGTCTCCCGGCCATCGGACAAGGCGCGCTCGCCATCGAGCGGCGCGCAGACGACGCCGAGGTCGGCGCGATTCTCGATGGGCTCGGGCACGAGGACACGGCAATCGCGGTGGCCGCAGAGCGGGGCGTCATGACGGCGGTAGAGGGCAGCTGTCAGGTACCGGTCGCCGCCTACGCCGTGCGCGAAGGCGCCGAGATGTGGATCCGCGCGATGCTCGCCGACCCGGATGGAACGCGAGCCCGCTTCCGGGACGCGCGCGCCCCCTGGCCGGTGGAAAAAGAGGCGGCGTTCGCCACTGGCGTCGCCCTCGGACGCTCCCTCCGGGACACGTGATCGGCTTCGCCATCAGGGGTGCGGCAGCACGCGCCCTCGAGCAGGGGGCCCTTCGTTCGCTCCTGCCACGGGCGCTCGGTGCGGTGTGGTCGAGGGTCGCACGCGTCGAGCGCCCGCTCGAGCTACCCCGGGGAGCCCGGGTGGTCGGCATCGGTGGTCCGACGCTCGGCGGCTCGTACAAGACGCCCCTGTCGCTCGCGTTCGCGCGGGCCATGACCGAGACGGGCGTCCGCGTGGCCATCGCCGCGCACGGCCACGCGGGCACGGTGCGGTCCGCGCGCCGCGTCCTTCCGGAAGACGACGCGCGCGAGGTCGGTGACGACGCGGCATGGCTCGCTCGCGACGGCAACGAGCTCGGTATTTCGGTCTTCGTGGGCCGCCATCGGTCCGAGACGGTCGCGCTCGGCGCGAGGCACGCCCGCCTGGTCGTCGCGGACGCGCTCCTGCAGGCCTCTCCGCAGCGGCTCTGGCTCTCGATCCTCTCGGTCGACGCGCGAACGCCATGGGGATCCGGGCTCTGCCCGCCCGCCGGCGATCTCCGCGCGAGGAAGAGCGCGCTGATCGCCGCGACGGATGTGCTCGTCGCCGTGACCTCGGACGAGTCTCGCGATGCGGCCATGCTGGCCGATCTGGAGTCGTGGGCGCTCCGCGCCGGCAAGCGTTTTTTTTTCGTGCGAAGCTCGCTGTCCGCGGCATCGGCGGCAACGGGTCGCGACGTGCCGCTGTCGCCACTGGCCGCGTGCCGTGTCGGGCTCGTGCTCGCGATTGCCCGGCCGGAGCGTGTGACCACCGCTCTTGCCGAGCAAGGCATCGTCCCCGCGGCGATACGCCTGTTCCCGGACCATTCCGTGCCGCCGAGACCGGCAAACGTGCGGGTGGACGCCTGGCTCACGACTCCGAAGTGCGCGACCAAGCTCGGCTCGAGTTACGGCGGCGCTCCGCTCGTCGTGCTCCGCCAGCGGCTCACGCTCCCCGACGGGCTCGTCGGGGTCGCCCCGGTCGGATCGGCGGCGGCGTCTCCCTGAACGTCGGACGGGGCACGGGCAGGAGAGGTGAAATTTTCCGGAGAGTCTCGTTTCAATCGCCGGGTTCGAGGGCCCAGGGAGCCGTGGTAATGTCCGGGACATGCTCGGCTCCCGCAAGGTACTCAGGCTCGGATTGGTCGTCTCGTTGCTCGTCCCCCTCTCGAGCGTCGCTGCATGTGGCGGATCACAGTCGCAGGCGGCCGCGATTCCCAAGGCGGGCGACATGCCCGAAGGCGGCGAATGGACCGGCGTCTACTTCAGCCCCACGTACGGTAATCTGCATCTCGTCATGTCTGGTGGGTCCATCAGCGGCAAGTGGCGGAACGCGGCCGGCGACAAGTGGGGTGAGATGCACGGAGAGGCCACCGGAAATCTGTTTCGCTTCGAGTGGAAGGAGAACAGGATCGGCATGGTCGGGCCCTCTGCGCAGACGACCGGCCGCGGCTACTTCCAGTACGTGCGGCCCCCGGGCGACAACGTGAACGACGAGCTTCACGGCGAGTGGGGCCTCAAAGACGCCCAGACGGGCGTTTCCTGGAGCGCGATCAAGCAGCGAAATGCAAAGCCCGATCCGGATTCCGTCGTGCCGGACGAGACGCAGAAGATCGAGGGCGGCGGCTGGGACGAAGACAAGAAGAAGTCGAGCGGCGGCGGCAAGGGCTCGGACAGCGACGAGTGGAATTGATGCGGGGTCTGCGCGTCCGGCTCAAAGGCGTCGCCGAGGCGCGACCGGTCGTGTAGAAGCGACGGGCCATGCCCTTCGAAGCCAGTCGAGGCCTGCAGTTCTCAGAACCCAGCATTTTCGAGCGCGGCACGCCCGGGCGTAGCGGCGCTTCGCTTCCAAAGCTCGACGTCCCCGCGGTGGATGTCGCCTCGGCTCTCGGGAGCTTCGCACGCATCCAGCCCGCGGCCTTGCCCGAGGTGAGCGAACCCGAGGCGTTCCGTCACTTCGTGCGCCTGAGCCAGTGGAACTACTGCATCGACACGCAGTTCTATCCGCTCGGCTCGTGCACGATGAAATACAATCCGAAGGTCAACGAATGGGCGGCGCGGCTCCAGGGCTTCGCGGGGCTGCACCCGCTGTCGCCGCCTCACCTCGCGCAGGGTGCGCTGGAGCTGATGGTGGGGCTTTCCGCGATGCTCGCCGAGATCGCAGGCATGGACGGGGCGAGTCTGCAGCCTGCCGCAGGCGCACAGGGCGAGCTGACGGGCCTCATGATGATCCGCGCGTATCACGAATCGCAGGGCCGCTCGCCCCGCAAGGTCCTGATTCCAGACAGCGCGCACGGCACGAACCCGGCCAGCTGCACCCTGAACGGATACGAGACGGTGCCGGTACCCGCCCACGCCGGTGTCGTGGATCCGAAGGATCTCGCGCGAGCCATCGAGCAAGCAGGCGGAGAGATCGCCGCGCTGATGATCACGAACCCGAACACGATAGGCCTGTACGAGCGAGCGATTCCGGAGCTCTGCCGGATGGTGCACGACAAGGGCGGGCTCGTGTACGGGGACGGGGCGAACATGAACGCCGTGCTCGGGCGTGCCCGGCCCGGCGACGCGGGCGTGGACGTCATTCAGTACAACCTGCACAAGACGTTCACGACGCCGCACGGGGGCGGAGGGCCGGGCTCGGGTCCCGTGGCGTTCAAGAAGCACCTCGAGCCATTCCAGCCGAGCCCCGTCGTCCGCGCGGAAGGCGGTCGGTACATCGTCGACGGCGACCGGCCGAAGAGCGTCGGCCGGGTACGCTCGTTCTTCGGCAACTTCGGGATGATGGTCCGGGCGTATACGTACATCCGTGAGCTCGGCCCCGAGGGTCTGCGGGACGTGACGAGCATGGCGGTGCTCAACGCGAACTACCTCGCCGCGCGGCTCAAGGAGCATTACCCGCTCGCGTTCGATCTTCCGCCGATGCACGAAGCCGTGTTCACCGATCGCGACATCGAGGCGGAAACGGGCGTCAAGACCCTGGACATTGCGAAGCGACTCATCGACTTCGGCTTCCATCCGCCGACCGTGTACTTCCCCCTCGTCGTCCGGGGCGCGCTCATGATCGAGCCCACCGAGACGGAGACGAAGCAGACCATCGACGCGTTCGTGGACGCGATGGTTGCCATCCGCAAGGAGGCCGAGGAAGCCCCGGAGCGCGTCAAGCAGGCGCCCCACGATACCCGGGTGGGGCGCCTCGACGAAGCGCGCGCCGCTCGCAAGCCCAAGCTGCGCTACCGGCCAAACGATGCGGACTGAGCCGCTCCGTTGGGACTGCCCGGGCCGCGTCTCCCTTTGCGGGATGCGGCCACGGCCGCGCAGGGCTCAGTCGCGTCCGTAAAGGCTTTCGCGGTCCAGAGCCTTCGGATGCGGTGGCGAGGGCGGAGTCGTCGGAGTGGGCTCGACGTGGTGCTCGGGCGGGGGCGTGGCGCCGTGATACTTGCCGCGCGGACCCGGTGCGCTGACCCGGCGTGGCGGCTCGTCCACCGCGAGCCCCTCGATCTGCACCGGCGGTTCCACCGGGGCGATGGGCAGCTTGTCGATGGGGGTCACCCCTTGCGCCTCGGCCGAGCTCGGCGGGGCGACGGCGGTGGGAGCCGCGGTCGCCACGACCACCGCGGAGGGTGAGCTGTAAGCTGCAGGTCCGGAGCGGATGACCTCGTGGCTCTCGCTCGAGCGCAGCGACAGACCGACGCCCGCTGCGACCACCGCTGCGGTCAGTCCCGCGAGCGCACCGATGACGACGAGACGGCTGCGCGGCGGCTTCGGCGGTCCGAGCGAGAACGGCAGCTCCCCGCTGGTCACCGAGAGCGATACCTCCGTGTGGTTCTCGCGGGGCGCTCCATTCGAGCGACCTTCCACGACCGCGCCCACACTCGGCGTCGTGTGGCGGAGCACCGGCACCCTTCCCGAGGGCGACTCGAGGGTGGTGGGCAGGGTCGGCCCCGCAGCAACGCGCGCGCCGGACGTCGGCGGATCCGGCAGTGCCGCCGGGAGGACCGGGGCGTCCACCTCGAGAGCGACCGCGAGCTCACCGACCGCGGCAGTCGCGCTCGCGAAGCGATCCTGCGGCCACCGGCTGGTCGCCTTGAAGAACCAGCCGTCGAAGGTCGATGGGAGCGTGACGCTCGAGCGCGCGGCGCGCTCCGAGGGATTGTCCTTCGGTCCGTGTACCGCGATGCTCGCGAAGGCAAACGGGTTCTCGCACTTGGTGTGCTCTTCGGTCCAGTAGTGGACTCCGACGAGCAGCGTGTAGGCGAGCATCCCGAGCGCGTAGATGTCCGTCGCGGGAGTGATGCGTCCGTCCGCGCGGAACTGCTCCGGCGCCATGTAGATCGGGGTGCCCACGGTCTGGGTCCGGTGCTCCCCCGAGCGGTCCACCGTGAGCACCTTCGCGATGCCGAAATCCAGCACCTTCACGAGTGGCGTCCCGTCCTCGCGTCGGGTCAAAAACAGATTGCTGGCCTTGAGATCGCGATGAACGATCCCGGCCTGGTGCGTCCGGTCGAGAGCGAGCGCGACGTGCCACAGGTATCCGACCACCTCTTCGCGCGAGAGGGGGCCCTGCCGGAGCAGCCGCTGGCCGAGGTCCTCGCCCTCGAGCAGCTCCATGACCAGGTAGGGGGCCTTGTTCTCGTCATCGACGCCTGCGTCGAGGACGTCGACGATGTACTCGCTGCCTATCTGCGCCGCGAGGCGCGACTCCTGCATGAAGCGCTTGCGCAGCTGCTCTCGCTCGACCGTGTGCGAAAGCATCACCTTCAGCGCGCAGCGCCGCTCGGTGACGGTGTGCACGCACTCGTACACCGCTCCCATGCCCCCGGACGCGAGCTCGCGCACGATCCGGTAGCGATTGGCGAAAACATCGCCCTTCTGAAGCGCCGCCGCCGCCATGGTGGCTGAATGAGCGTACAAGAATACCCCGGGGTATGCCCGCGAATACCCTGGAATTCGCGTCCGCCGGGGCCCGG
>Ga0316628_100003878_pt1 | contig 11616 bp, 10 predicted proteins | sample OWC_Aug_M2_C1_D5_FD_207648 | JGI IMG/M metagenome (GOLD analysis project Ga0316628, IMG submission 207648) | Wetland soil microbial communities from Old Woman Creek delta, Ohio, United States - OWC_Aug_M2_C1_D5_C | ecosystem: Environmental > Terrestrial > Soil > Wetlands | place: USA: Ohio... | reverse complement strand
CTTTGGTCTCCGCGCCTTTCGCCGCGTATTCGGCCGTTTGGTTGGTGCCGAAATCGATGTGTCCTTCCTCTTCCCGAAGCATATCGGGATCTTCGACGACGCCCGCCAGCGGCAGATACGTGCAGCCGATGAATTCTTCAAGTTGGTAACGGCCCACGCGATCGATCAAAAACCCGAACACCGCATAGTGTTCCCAGGTCGTAATCGTGCCGCGGAACGCCTCGACATAGCGCTTCTGATTCGGCCAACTGAGCACGTAAGACACGTCGACGCCGATATCGCCCGCCAGACGCGCCATCTTTCTAAAATGATCCATTTCCTCGGCGGCGGTGCGCGCGACGATAAGCTGGTCCAATTTGGTCGGCGCAGAGGGCAAAACGTGCTTCACATACAGATTGGGGCCGCCGATCTCGCAATCCGCTTGAATCGCCAGCACCCGTTTCAACAAGTCCTGGTACTCCGGGTCCTGTTTTTCAAAATCTTTAAGATCAACTTTGCCTGTAAACATCAATGGCCCTCCTGCAGACGTGCTTCGGGAGTCACCACACAAAAAAGTTCCTTAACAAACCGGCCCTGATAAATCAACAGCCCATTTCACCGCTCAGTCGAAGGGTTTCAAGCCGCCATTGACAACGGCGGCGGCGATCGCTGTCACCCGTGAACAGTCTGGGGCTGGATGTTTACTCGCCTTGCGGTTTAAACTAAACTCGCGCGTATCCGAAGAGGAGGCTTCGTGAGCACCGGCGAAAATTTGGCGCTTTTAACCGACCTTTACCAGCTCACCATGGCGCAAACTTACCTGCAGAACCGCAAAACTGAGCGGGCGACGTTTAGCCTTTTTATTCGCGCTTATCCCCGCCACCGTGGCTATTTCGTTTCCGCCGGGCTTTACGATGTCCTGGATTTTCTCGAAAACTTTTCCTTCGACACGGGCGCCATCGATTATCTAAGATCGAAGCGTTTGTTTAGCGACGAATTTTTGGACTTTCTTAAAGGGCTGAGGTTTACCGGCGAAGTTTGGGCGATGCCGGAAGGGCGGCTATTTTTCAAGGATGAGCCGATCCTGGAAGTCACTGCGCCGATTATCGAGGCGCAGATCGTCGAAACTTTCATCATCAACCAAATCAATCTACAGTCGCTTATCGCCACCAAGGCGGCGCGTTGCGTTTATGCCGCGCGCGGGCGCATGGTGGTGGATTTTTCGTTGCGGCGCACCCAAGGCATTGATGCGGGAATGAAAGTGGCGCGGGCGAGTTATCTGGCGGGTTTTTCCGGAACCAGCAATGTGCGCGCGGGACAGCGCTACGGCATTCCGATCGTCGGAACCATGGCCCATTCTTTCATATCGAGTTTTGCGCGCGAGATCGATGCCTTTCGCGCCTTTGCTACAAGCTTTCCTGACAACTCAGTTTTGCTCATCGATACCTACGACACCATCACGGCCGCGCAGAAAGTCGTCTCGCTCGCCCGGGAAATGGCCGCGCGCGGTCAACGCATTCAGGGCATCCGCATCGACAGCGGCGATCTGGTCAAACTGGCCAAAGAGGTTCGGAATATCTTCGACGCGGCCGGAATGAAAGACATCAAAATTGTCGGCAGCGGCGGCTTGGATGAGTATGACCTTGCCGATTTTTCCGACGCCGGTGCGCCGTACGACAGCTACGGCGTCGGCACGAAGATGGGGGTGTCGGGCGATGCGCCCTGGTTCGACATCGCCTACAAACTGGTCGAACACGCCGGCCGTTCGGTTCTCAAATTGAGCCCCGGAAAAATTTCCTGGCCGGGCGAAAAGCAGGTTTTTCGTCAGCGCGATAACCAGGGCCAATTGCGGTGCGATGTCATCGGGTTGCGAGAGGACCATTTTCCCGGGATGGAGCCATTGCTGAAAAAGGTAATGGAGCACGGCAAAGTTTTGCCGCCGCGGCCGACGCTGGATGATTCCCGGACAACTTTAATGCAGGAGATCGCTTGCCTGCCCGATTCCGTCAAGGCGATTCGCAACCCATCTTCTTATCCGGTGGAATTCACGCCTGGGCTAAGAGCCTTGCTCGAGCGAACCGAGCAAGAGGTCAACCAGGCAAGATAGCCATTCGTCTTAATAGCCAGGTTTCGGAGCTTCTAAAATCTAACCACAGCCGCGCCCCAGGCAAATCCGGCCCCGAAGGCGTTGAGCAACACCACATCTCCCGCTTTGATCCTTCCCGTGCGGCGAGCTTCGTCCAATGCAACTGGCACGGAAGCAGCGGAGGTGTTGCCGTATTTGTCGAGATTGATCATGACCTTTTCCAGCGGCACGTCGAGGCGGTCCGCCAGCGCTTCGATAATCCTGCGATTGGCCTGATGCGGAATCACCAACGAAACTTGATCGATCGTGACTCCCGCCTCTTTTAGCGCCTGGCGGCTGATTTCCTCCATGGATCGAACCGCGACTTTAAAAACTTCTTTGCCGTTCATCATGATCGTGTGCTCGTTGTTCTGAACCGTCTCCGGGTTGGTGGGATTGCGCGATCCGCCCGCCGGCACATAAAGCGTTTTGACGTGAGAGCCGTCGGTTCGAAGTCGCGTGCTCAAAATTCCCTTGTTGCCGTTTTCCACGCTTCCCAAAACCACGGCTCCGGCGGCATCGCCGAATAAGATGCACGTGGTTCGGTCTTCCCAATTGAGCAAACGGCTGAGCGCATCCGAACCAACAACCAGAGCATTATTGATCAAGCCCGTCCGAATGAAAGAGTCCGATATCGCCAGGGCATTGAGAAAGCCTGAGCAGGCGGCATTGACGTCAAAAGAAAACGCTTTGCGGGCGCCGAGCATGTCTTCAAGAACGCAAGCCGAGCTTGGAAAGGGATAGTCCGCCGTAACGGTGCCCATCACGATCGCGTCCAGATCGTTGGGTTCCAATTTCGCGTCTTCCAAGGCGCGCAGCGCGGCTTGGTAAGCCATATCGGCGTTGCCCTTTCCTTCCTCCAGCACTCTGCGTTGTTTGATGCCGGTGCGCACCGTGATCCACTCATCGGTGGTTTCTATCAGGCTTTCCAGGTCTGCGTTGGTGATAATCTTGTTCGGCAGTTCCGAGCCGGTGCCGAGAATCACGCTTCGCCGCTGCGCGCCGCTCATTCACCCCTCCTGAAAACCACGCAGGCGTTGGTGCCGCCGAAGCCGAAGGAGTTGGAAAGCACCACCCGGACATCGCCTTTACGCGCCTGATTGGGCACGTAATCCAGATCGCATTCCGGATCGGGGTTCTCGTAGTTGATAGTCGGCGGAATCATTTGGTGATGTAAGGTCAAAACGGAGTAGGCGCCCTCGACGGCTCCTGCCGCGCCGAGTAGATGGCCGGTCATGGATTTGGTAGAGCTTACCGCAAGTTTGCGCGCGTGCTCGCCAAAAACTCTCTTGATGGCGAGCGTCTCATTAGCATCGTTGTACTCCGTCGATGTGCCGTGCGCATTAATATAGTCCACATCCGCAGGCGCAATGCCGGCATCCTTCAAAGCCAGGTTCATGCAGCGACCGGCGCCCTCTCCTTCCGGCGCCGGCGCGGTCATGTGGTGCGCGTCGCCATTGGCGCCGTAACCGATCACTTCCGCGTAAATCTTCGCGCCGCGTTGAAGCGCTCTTTCCCTTTCCTCAAGGATCAGCACCGCCGCGCCTTCCGCGATGACAAAGCCGTCGCGCTCTTTGTCGAATGGACGGCTGGCGCGCTCCGGCTCGTCGTTGCGCGTGGAAAGCGCCTTCATGGCGCTGAAGCCGCCCACCCCGAGCGGCGTAATCGCCGCTTCGGCGCCGCCGGCAATCACCGCATCCTGCAGGCCGCGCCGAATCAGATGATACGCCTCGCCGATGGCGTGGGTGCCGGACGCGCAAGCCGACGTCGGCGTCCAATTGACGCCTTTTGCGCCGTGGCGAATCGCGATATGGCCTGGCGCTAGATTGGAAATCACTTTGGGAATGAAGAACGGCGAAATCTTGCGCGGACCACCATCGAGCAAAGCTTGCTTGGTCGCTTCAATGGTATCAATGCCGCACAGGCCGACGCCGACAATAACGCCGACTTGCGGCGCGATTTCGGGACTGATCTTGAAATTGCTGTCGTCCATCGCCATGCTAGCGGCCGCCACCGCATATTGAATAAAGAGATCCATTTTCTTGATCTCTTTGGGCTCGATGAAGTCTTCGGCGTGAAAGTCCGGGACTTCACCGGCGATCCGCGAGCCATAAGCCTCGACGTTGGGGAAGCGCGTAATCTTCCTGATGCCCGACCGGCCCGCAACCGCCGCCTCCCAGTTTCTTTCCAGCCCCGTCCCTAGAGGCGAAACAATCCCGAGTCCTGTTACCACTACTCTGCGTTCTTCTCTTATTGCCACACGTCTCTCCAATTGTGACCCTATTAGATAAAACAGCCGGTGCCAAGGGTCAACAGTTTTTTGGGGTTAATAGTTTTCGTGAAGTTGACGGATTCTACGAATCAGAGCTTGAATTTTCTCGCTCTTTGCCGCCGGGGGATCTTTGCGCGTCTTTTGTTGCATGGCATTCAGCACCGCTGCCACTGAGTTGTTGAGAGCGGCAAGATCGTACCCGCCTTCCAGCAAAAACGCGATCTTTCCGCCGGCATGGCGCTCGGCCAGCCGCAATAAAATTTCCGCCATCGCGCCGAACCCCTCCTCCGTCACGTTCATGCCACCCAGTGGGTCGCGTCGATGGGGGTCGAAACCAGCGGAAACCAGAATCCACTCCGGCTCGAACTTGTTGGCCGCCGGGACGACAATTTCTTCGAAAACGCGAAGATACTCCGCATCAGCGCAGCCAGCGGGAAGCGGGATGTTGATCGTATACCCCTTGCCGCCGTTGGCGCCGATCTCGTCCATCGCGCCGGTCCCGGGGTAATACGGAAATTGATGCGTCGAGATAAACAACACCGACGCATCGTCGTAAAAAGCCTCCTGCGTCCCATTGCCATGGTGGACATCCCAATCCATGATGAGGACGCGCTTCGCGCCGTGAACCCGCCCGAGATAGCGGGCGCCGATGGCGATGGTGTTGAACAGACAAAATCCCATGGCGCGGTTTTTTGTGGCGTGATGTCCTGGCGGCCGCACCAGCGCAAAACCGTTGGCGCTTTCGGCCGCGGCCATAGCATCGAGTAGACGCAAGAAGCCGCCAACGGCGAGCAATCCCACGCCAAAGGAATCGCGGCAGGTGATGGTGTCGCCGTCGAGCGCGTACTGGTTCGTCTTCGACGTTGCCTCCACAAGCGCCACATAATCCGCGCCGTGACACAACTCGATCTCGGAGCGATTTGCGGCCCTCGGCGCCAACAGTTGAAATTTTTGCCCATCGAGTTGCTCCGCGAGATCGAGGAGAACGCGGATGCGCTCGGGGCCTTCCGGATGAAACTCGCCTGGGTCGTGCTTCAAGTATGCGCGATCGACAACCACACCAGTAGGGGCCATAGCCAAAACCTACCACCTAAGGCGCGGCGCTGCAAAAGACGTATCAACCAACTTGCGAAGCCCCCCAAAATCGCATAGCCTAACTTTATGTTTGGCATCGGAATGCCGGAGCTGCTCCTGATTTTGGCTGTTGCGCTGATTGTTCTCGGCCCGAAGAAACTTCCCGAGCTCGCGCGGGCGCTTGGAAAAGGACTGGCGGAGTTTCGTCGCGCTACGGAGGACCTCAAAGAAGAATTCCAACAAATGGAGCACCAGGTCGAGAACTCGCCGCCGGAAGCTAGTGTTAAAGACGACGCGCTCTTGAACACCCCGCCTGAGCCTGCCCCTACTCCTCATTCGAATGCCGCCGTAGAAGATCATTCAGCCGCCTCCGCAGAAAAAAAGTGAACACGCCCCAGGGAACTGGACCGTCGGCCGACGTCCAGATGCCTTTTACCGCCCATTTGGCCGAACTCCGCTCTCGTTTAATCAAGTCCTGCATCGCTGTCGGCATCGCTTTTCTCGCCTGCTTTCCGCTTTCCGAACAGATCTTCGCCGTGCTCTCCGATCCACTGCGGCGCCTGCAAATACCGGGGTTAGTGCTCATCGGCACTTCGGTTCCCGAAGCATTTTTTACCAAGATGAAAGTCGCATTCGTCGCGGGTATTATTCTCGCCTTGCCCGTGTTGCTTTGGCAGGCATGGCAGTTCGTTGCTCCCGGGCTTTACGAGCACGAAAAGCGCTATACGCGCAGTTTCGTTGTCTCCGGCTCATTCTTCTTCATCGCCGGCGCGGCCTTTTGCTACGAGGTGGTGCTTCAACTCGGCCTGCAGTTTTTATTGCGGCGCTATCAGGCGATTCATGTGCAACCCTTGATTCACATGAACGAGTATTTGGCTCTGGTCTCGCGACTGGTGTTGGCCTTCGGGGCGATGTTCGAATTGCCCGTCGTCGTCTACTTTTTGGCTCGCGTAGGACTGATTGACCACCGCTTCTTAATCCGCCACATTCGTTATGCGATCATCGCGGTCGCGTTTGTCGCCGCCATTCTGACCCCGCCGGATCTGATTTCTCAGGTGCTCTTCATGCTGCCGCTGAGCTTGCTCTACGCGGTCAGCATCGCCGTCGCCTACTTTGCACGCCCGAAAGAAGTCTCGGCAGAGAATTAGCCGCAAAGTGAACAGGGGCCGGCCTCCAAGAGGCCGGCCCTGATTTACTGGAACAATTTGCCTTCGCCCGACCCGTTATGGGCCGGTCTGCTGATTGTCGTCGTTAATAAACACGCATGCCGCGAATACTGTGGTCCACAGTCCATCCTTGTTGCCGATGGCGGACTGCGTAATATTCGTGGTGCGGACGATTTTGCCGGACATTTTGAAAAGATTTTCGCGCTCGTCCCACGCCGTGTCCGGATCGAACTCGATTCCGAGCGTCGTCGCAAGCATGCTCGCCGCCAGATCTTCGGCGTACTCCCCTGCTTTCTCTTCAGTTTCTCCAAAAGAATGATGTTCTGAAAGATACCCGTACTGCTCCTGATCCGCCGGTATGGCCACGCCGACTGAGGCCGCGACCAGGCGGTTGGGCTCGTTGCTGCTCTCGCGATCGTAGACACAAAAAACGATTTCCCCCGGGCGCAGCAGTTTAGTCCCTTCTTCTTTGGATATCCGTTTGCAGAACGGCGGATAAATGCTCGAAACCAGAACCAGGTTGCAATAAGCCAATCCCGCCGTCCGGAGCGCCAACTCGAAAGACGCCAACTTTTCTTTGTGAACGCCTACTCCCTTGGTAAAAAAACATTTTTTTGGAATCATTTTTCGCGTCTATAACATGAAAGAAAATCCCTGACAAGAATTTGTTTGCAAAGTTAGGACTGAGTAACGGAAACTGGGTGACAGATGGCAAACTCACTCATGGCTCAGTCCTCTATTGCTTAGCTTGCTAGAGGGGTATGTTTCCGTGCTTCTTGGGTGGATTGTGAACCTGCTTATTTTTTAACGCGTCCAGCGCTCGAATCAAGCTTGGACGGGTGTCCTCCGGAAAGATGACGGCATCGATATAGCCCGACTCCGCCGCTTTAAACGGATTGGCGAAGGTCTGGCGATAATGATCGACCATTTCCGCCCGCGTCTTGGCCGGATCTTCGGATTTCTCGAGTTTATCGCGGAAAACAATATTGATCGCGCCTTCCGGACCCATGACCGCAATTTCACCTGTCGGAAACGCAAAGTTGATGTCGCCGCGGAGATGTTTGCTCGACATCACGATGTAGCCGCCGCCGTACGCCTTGCGCGTCACCACGGTGACCTTGGGCACTGTGGCTTCCGCGTAGGCGAACAACAACTTCGCGCCATGGCGGATGATGCCCTGATATTCTTGCGCGGTGCCGGGAAGAAAACCCGGCACATCGACGAATGTGACAATCGGAACGTTGAAGCAGTCGCAAAATCTTATAAACCGCGCCGCTTTCACCGAAGCGTTGATGTCCAAGCACCCCGCCAGGCTTGCGGGTTGATTGGCCACGATCCCGACCGGCCGTCCGCCCAAACGCGCAAACCCCACCAGGATATTGCGCGCATACTCGCGCTGGACTTCAAAAAAATGGCCATGGTCCATCACTGCGGTAATGAGTTCCTTCATATTGTACGGGCGCGCCGGATTCTCGGGCACCAGGTCTCTCAAGCGATTATCGCGGCGCAACGGATCGTCATCGGTCGCGCGCAACGGCGGCTGCTCTCGATTGTTACCCGGCAGAAAGCCGAGCAGCTCGCGGATCATCAGCAAGCAATCTTTCTCGGTCGGGGCGGTAAAATGAGATACGCCGCTCTTTTGGCTATGAGTCTGCGCTCCTCCGAGCTGTTCTTTCGTCACCTCTTCATGGGTCACGGTTTTGATGACGTCCGGGCCGGTGATAAACATGTAGCTGTTGGTCTTCACCATGAAAATGAAATCAGTGATAGCCGGTGAATAAACCGCGCCACCCGCACAAGGGCCCATGATCGCGGATATCTGCGGCACGACGCCCGAAGCCATCACGTTTCTTTGAAAAATTTCACCATACCCGGCAAGGCTCGTTACTCCTTCTTGAATGCGCGCGCCTCCGGAATCGTTGATGCCGATAATAGGCGCGCCGTTTTTCACCGCCATATCCATGATTTTGCAGATTTTCTCCGCCACTACGCCGCTCAGGCTGCCGCCAAAAACAGTAAAATCCTGCGCGAAAACGTAGACCGGACGGCCCTCGATGGCGCCAAAGCCGGTGACTACGGCATCGCCGAGAAACTTCTGTTTTTCCATCCCAAAATCGATGCAATCATGGGTGCGCAAGCGGTCCAGCTCGACGAAACTGCCCCTGTCAAGGAGCAGATCGAGCCTTTCCCGCGCCAAAAGTTTGCCTTGGTCGTGCTGACGTTGGGCGCGCTCCTCGCCGCCGCCGGCCAGCGCGCGTTGATTCGATTGTTGCAGCTTTTCTAGATTGTTATTTGTAACCATGGAAACGACATCCTTGGATGGAGACTTACGCAGCAAAGCAAGTGGCGGCATCATAACAAAAGTGCCGGGGGTGTCAACACAAGTTCGCGAATTGGCAGTAGAAACCTTGCGGTCGCGGGGCGAAATTGTTACCTTGGCGTAAGCGCGAAACAGCAGGACCGTTTCGCGAGCCCGGCGTCCATGTTTGAAGAAAAAAGCAATCGCTCTAAAACCCGCAAACCTGAACTCGTAGGGAATTCACCGCCCCTGGTGCGCAGCGACCAGGCGATTCTGCTCGTGGCCGCCAGCGAAGGCGATTCCAACATGCTCTATGCGGCAGGATTTTTCGTTCCGGATCCGTTTATTTTTTTCCGGCACAAGGAAACAAAATATATCGTCATGAGCGATCTGGAGATCGATCGCGCCAAGAAGCAGGCCGATGTCGATCGCATTCTGTCCCTTTCCGTCTATCAGCGAAAATTACACCGCAGCGGAAAAACAAAACCCGGGCTGATCGACCTGCTCGATCTCTTGTTTCGCGAACGCGGCATTCGCTCGCTCGTCGTCCCGGCTAATTTTTCCGCATTGCTCGCCGATCAGCTAAGAGCCAAGGGCTACAGCCTACAGATCAAGCGCGATCCCTTCTTCGCGCAGCGGGAAACCAAAAACAGCGAAGAGGTAAGACATATTACCGAATCGTTGCGCGTCGCCCGGCTCGGGCTGGAGGCCGGCATCCGCGCGCTCAAGCGAACAAAAATCAAGCGCGACGGTTACCTGTACTTAAATGGCCGCCGCCTGACTTCGGAAACCTTAAAAACTTTTGTCAACACGACAATTATGGCGCAAGGATGGCTGCCGAGTCACACCATCATTTCTTCCGGCAACCAGTGTGTCGATCCGCATCACGAGGGAAGCGGCCCGATCAAAGCTCACAGTTCAATTATTTTCGATATCTTCCCGCGCTCCCAAAAGACGGGTTACTTTGGCGATTTGAGCCGTACCGTGGTACGCGGGCGGGCGTCGGAAAAGCTCAAGGAAATGTACGCTGCCGTTCAGGCCGGCCAGCGCATCGCTTACGACCTGATTCGGCACGGCGCGAACGGCAAAGAGATCCATCAAAAGATCCTCGCTCTGTTCGATGCGCGTGGCTTTAAAACGGCGAGGCGAAACGGCAGAATGCAAGGATTTTTTCACGGCACAGGCCACGGCTTGGGGCTGGACATCCATGAGCCGCCGCGCATCGGATCGGTTGAGGCCACCTTGCAGACCGGTCACGTGGTCACGGTGGAGCCCGGCCTTTATTACCTCGGCGTCGGCGGCGTCCGTCTGGAAGATGTCGTGCTCGTCACACCGCGGGGCAACCGCAATCTGACGGACTGTCCGCAATTCCTGGAAGTCTAACTCGGCCCCTCGCGGGACAGCTCTGCCGCGAGCGAGCACTCAGCCGGCACTGCAATATTTTTTCATATGTATAGCGATAACAACATCACTGCGCTCATCGCCGATCTGGAGCACGGTGAAAAACCAATAATCCGCGCGGCTGTGAACGCCCTGATTTCTCTGGCAGAAGCTTCGCCAGAGCTGAGAGACACGTTGCGCCGCAGGATGGGCGAGCCGCAAGTCAAGAACCCCTGGGCCATTGCGTACGTGCTGGCGCGCATGCCGCAGCCATTCCATGACGTGACCCAACGGCTGCTCGAAGACCTCGGCCATCCCGACCCGGATATTCGCTGGGCTATCGGTTTGCTCTTAGTTCAATTGGCAAACCGCGATGAGGAGATTACACGCCAGTTCCTGCGACTCTGCGCGACCGGCAACGCCTTGCAGCGCCGCATGGCCATCTACTGTCTGCGCGATCTCAATTTGCAGGATGCGGCCAGCACGCAGGTTTTTTTCCTTGCGCTGCGCGACCCGGATCCGCTGGTGCGCATCGCAGCCGCGGCGGGGTTAAAAAGAAAGACGCACTTGGATTCACGCGAAAAGGACATGTTGCTGACGGTGTTTTTGGAAGATCCGGACAGCCGCGTCAAGAGCGTCGCAGCCGTTACTCTGGCGCAGATGGGAGCGCCCTCCGAACGTTTTTTGCGGGCGCTGAATGTCGCCGAGAGCAGCGAGAATGAGCAGATAAGGCGGGCAGCGAATGCCGCTCTGTCCTTGCTGGAAAATACAAGGGCCGCTCCATCCGGTAGCTAACGCGACCGTTGGAGCGGCCCTCTAGGTGGACTGAGGGGGATTCCCAGGCTCCAGGCCTGAATCCCCGTCAAAGATTCCGCCTAGAGCCTAAGTCTCAGCCACCTCGCAGTCAGTACATTTATCTATCATGTCTGGACCACCTCCTTTCCCTGCTGATCGGTAGTTTACGCAAGCGTGTTTGCCGTGTCAATAAATATTTGCAGCGTATTTTTTTCGCGCGTTGCCCTTGAACATTATGCCGCGGTCAGAGGGAATTTGACTTCAGTCGCGCGCTGCCGCAATGATGAACACTCCAGAAAATGTGAATGGCATTGACCGTGGCGGAGCAGGAAGAAACAACTCAAGATCAATGGATCAAAGATTTTCTCGTCACATGGATTAATCGTTTTAGTTTCTTTCTCGCTCACCACCTCACCCGGCCGCTGCTGCCGCTCTACCTGGTAAGTTTCGGCGCCAGCTCGACGGTAATCGGCGCGGTGGTTGCCGTGTTCACCATTGCCGCGACCATCTCGCGCGTACCCGTCGG
>Ga0316628_100003877_pt1 | contig 11617 bp, 10 predicted proteins | sample OWC_Aug_M2_C1_D5_FD_207648 | JGI IMG/M metagenome (GOLD analysis project Ga0316628, IMG submission 207648) | Wetland soil microbial communities from Old Woman Creek delta, Ohio, United States - OWC_Aug_M2_C1_D5_C | ecosystem: Environmental > Terrestrial > Soil > Wetlands | place: USA: Ohio... | reverse complement strand
TTATCAACCGCCTGGTCCACCTCGTCATCGAAAAAGTCGGCAATCTTTGCCAGCATGGCGTCAAGCGTACCAGTGGACTCACCCACATTGATCATCTGGACCACCATGCCGGGGAAAACGCCGGTCTCCTCAAGGGGCTCGACAATAGGCCGCCCCTCGCTGATGCTGTCTGCCACCCTAAATACCGCGGTTTCTATGACCTTGTTGCCGGCGGTGCGGGCCACCACATTTAAGGCCTCCAGGATCGGCACGCCGCTTTCCAGCATGGTTCCCAGGGTTCTGCTGAATTTGGCCACGGCAACCTTCCGGACAAGGGGGCCAAAGACCGGCAAATTGAGGAGCAGGGTATCAAGCTTCATCTTCCCCTTTTCGGTCTTATACGCCTTTTTCACTGCGAACACCGCAGCAACTATAATCCCGATGATAAGAAGAATATATTTTTTTACAAAATTGCTCATCGCCACTACTATCAGGGTTGGAGCCGGTAATGCGGCGCCAAAATCGGAAAACATTCGTTCAAAAACCGGCACTACGAAGATGAGTATGACCGCCAAAATAACTACGGCGATGCAAAGACATATGACTGGATAGGTCATTGCCCCTTTAACCCGTTTTTTTAGCTTCATGTTTTTTTCCAAAAATACAGCCAGTCGGGAGAGTATGGTATCAAGAATACCGCCGAGCTCGCCGGCCTCAATCATATTACAAAACAAGTTATCAAAGACATTGGAGTGTTTCTTCATGGCATCGGCAAATGTGGATCCGGTCTCCACATCCATCCGGATTTCACCAAGAAGTTTTTTGAAGGTACGATTATCTTGTTGGTTGCCAAGAATCTCCAGACTCTGCACCAGAGGAAGTCCTGCATCAATCATGGTGGAAAGTTGGCGGGTAAAAATGACTAGGTCCTTGCCCGTTACCTTCTGCTGCATGAAGGCAACATTTTCAAAAAGGTCTTTTGGGGCCTCTTGAAGTTTGGATGGGGTAATACGTAATTTTTTCAGATAGGTAAGAACCACCCTTTCATCCGCTGCCTCAATCTTGCCGCTTCTTTTTTCACCATAAGAGTTTTTCCCTTTCCAGACGTATATCGGCATGAATTTCTCTCCTGAGATAATAATTGAAGCTGTCGCTCTACGGCGGAAAAGCAACAGTTCTAAGAGGAAATGTTTGTCAGTAGCGAGTCCCTTAACGTTTTCGATTTATTGCGAATCTATTATGATTGTAGCGGAAGCGAGGCCGGAAAACAATAGCAACACGGTAATCATTTCATCGAGATTTTGTGATTGACAACGGTTCATGAATCTCTTATGTAAAGCGTTTTTAGTAAAAAATTTATATAAGGAGAATGAATCCCATGCCAGAAGCAAGCATGTTTACCAACGGTACTTTCAAGTCTATTGTGGAAAAATGCGAAGGCTGTGACCGGATTATCGAGGTGGAGGCAGCGAGATACTGTAAAACCTACGCAGACCCCACTGCCAAGTGGCGACAGGGACTTTGTAATTTTGCCACCCACGCAAAATCCGAAAGCATCAACACTAAAGGAAAGGTTAATCCCCTTAAGGCATCAAAACGGGCGGGAGCCAAGAAAAAGTAGCCCCTGCCTTGAAAAAATCTTTAAGCAAACCGGGCCATGGCCTCTCTCAGTCTCTTCATGCCCTCTTCAATGTCCTGCGTGGAGGTTGCAAATGAAAAGCGAATGAAGTCGTCGGCACCAAAAGCAATTCCCGGAACCACGGCAATAAGGGCATCTTCCAGGAGATAGTCGGCAAGGGCCACCGAGTCATTGATCTTCTTTCCGTTCACAGATCGGCCATAATAGGCGGAAAAGTTGGGGAAGACATAAAAGGCGCCCTGGGGGATTACGCACGTTACTCCCGGGATGGCCCGTAATTCCTGAACGATCAGATCACGCCGGACCCGAAAGATATCGCGCATCTGCCGGGGGAAGTCCTGGGGACCGGTGACGGCTGCCAGGGCCGCCTTCTGGGCTATGGAAGAGGGATTTGAGGTGCTTTGGCTCTGAATCTTGGTCATGGCGGAAATGATGTGCTTGGGGCCGGCGGAATAGCCTATCCGCCAACCGGTCATGGCAAATGATTTTGAGACACCGTTCAGGATAAGGGTCTGATCATAAAGCCGTTCCTCCACCGAGAGAATGTGCGGAGAATCCCCGTCATCATAAACAATGGTATCATATATGTCGTCGCTGATGACCACCCATCGGCGTTCCAGGGCAAGACTTGCCACGGCCTCAAGGGCCGACCTGGAAAAGATCGCGCCCGTGGGGTTGGAAGGGCTGTTTAAGATAATACCCCTTGTTCGGTCTGAAACGCATTGTTTGAGTGCCGAGGGATCAAGATCAAATCCATTCTGCTCCTTAAGGGGCACAAATACCGGTTCGGCGCCGGAAAGATCAACAATTGGCGGATAGGAAACCCAGAACGGCGCCGGGATAAGAACTTCATCCCCTGGACCGAAGAGGGCCTGGGCCATATTGTAGAGACCTTGTTTACCTCCGCAGGACACAACTATCTGGTCTGGTTCGTAATGCCAGCCGCGGTCTTCTCGAAACCTTTGACTGATGGCCGTCCGCAACTCAAGAATACCAGCCACTGCCGTGTAACGGGTGAATCCGGAATCAATGGCCGCCTTGGCTGCCTCGCGTACGTGAAGCGGGGTATCAAAGTCCGGTTCGCCAACACTGAAATTAAGGATGGCCAGACCCTTTGCCTTCATGGCCTTGGCCTTAGCATCAATGGCGAGGGTAGGGGAGGGTTTTATCTTTTTTAGCCGTTCCGACAGGGGTAGCATTACTCGTTCCATGATAGTGTCCTTATAAAAAATCTTTGTATAAAACCTTGTACAAAAAAAGACCCTGGGCCGGAGCGGTCGGTCCGGCCTTGGTGCGATCGCGGGCCGCCATAATAGTGAAAAAATCGTTTATTGACCATCTCCCCCTGCCCACCTCAACGAGGGTGCCAACAATATTACGCACCATATGGCGAAGGAAACCGTCCCCGCTGATCTCAATTCGCAGACATGATTGCCTGGCCGGCTCCACATCAAGGGAGGCGGAAAAGATTTCCCGGGTAAAGCCCTTGCCGGTGTGGGCGTAATCGGCAGATCCGGAAGCAGCGAAGCTTGCAAAATCGTGTACACCCGCAAGCGACATCAGGCAGGCCTTCATGGCAAGGACATCAAGGTCCCCTGGGACGAAGACGCTGTATAGTCGCTCGGTGGGAAGATGGACAGCACCGTATGCAAGACGAAAGATATAGCTTTTCCCCTGGGCCGAATATTGGGCGTGAAAATTCTCTTCCTTATCCCTGGCAGAAACCACCCGAATATCGGGAGGAAGCAAGGAGTTAAGTCCTTGTTTAAGTCCCGCGCAGGGAATTTTGGTCCCGGTATAGAAGTTGGCTACCTGGCCGAGTGCGTGGACCCCGGCATCAGTTCTGCCTGCCCCGTACAAAACGGCCTTCTCCCCGCTGAGCCGGGCAATTTTTTCTTCGCATACCGCCTGGATCGTGGGCAGTTCTTTTTGGTTCTGCCAACCATGATAACAGGTACCATCATAGGCCAGAACCAGGCATATATTACGCCGGGCCTTCATGGGAAGAGCGGCACGATGCCAAGTCCCATGTCTTCTTCTAATCCGGCAACCAGATTCATATTCTGAATTGCCTGACCGGCTGCCCCCTTGCCGATGTTATCAATGGCAGAGAGGATTATAATCCTGTTTGTGCGTTTATCAATCTTAAAGCCGATATCACAATAATTGCTTCCCCGGACAAACTGGGTGGCAGGAAGTTCACCTTCATCATACAGGCGGACGAAAGATTCCTTAGCGTAAGCCTGACAATACAGGTCGCTGACCTCCTTATGCCCGAGTTCCCGGGTGAGTCCTGCATAGATGGTGCTTAATATCCCCCGTGAGATGGGAAGAAGGTGGGGGGTAAAGGAAATGCGGACCTGGCGGCCGGAAAGAAGGCTGATCTCCTGCTCCATCTCCGGGGTATGCCGGTGTTCGGCCACCTTGTATGCCTTGAAACCTTCCGTAACCTCGCAAAAAAGGGTGCCTACCGTTGCTGAGCGGCCGGCCCCGGAGGCACCTGATTTGGAATCAACGATGATACTTTCCGGATCAATCATGCGGGAGCGCAACAGCGGGGCCAAGGCAAGGATAACGCTGGTAGGATAACACCCCGGGTTAGCAATCAAACGGGCCTTGGAGATTTTTGTGCGGTAGATTTCCGGCAGGCCGTATACCGCCTCTGCAAGGTATTCCCTGGCCGTATGGGTCTGGTACCACTCCTCGTATACGGCTGCATCGCGAATCCGAAAATCGGCGCTTAGGTCCACCACCTTCTTCTGGGCGGCCAGGAGTTTGGGAACTATACCCATCGCCGTCTGGTGGGGAACAGCAGTGAAAAAAAAATCGGCCATCCCGAACAGTTCATCGAGGGCCGGATTCTCGAACTTAAGCCCTGTCTGGCCCTTAAGAATCGGAAAGATAGACGCCACCGGGCGTCCCGCATACTGCCTGGAGGTTACCACGCTCAAGGTAACCCCTGGGTGTCTGCACAACAAGCGAATTAACTCAACGCCGGTATACCCCGAGGCCCCGATCACCCCCACCCGCATTCTTAAATCCCTCCTCGTAAAAAACAAGAAAAGGGAAGGGCCCTCTGGAGCACCTTCCCTTTCATTATACACACCGATACACTATCGGAAAATCTATGTCTATGGATGCCAGGTCTTGCGAAGAGCGACGTTTAGGACCTTCTGCTCAAGTCCTAAGCAACAGGACCAAGACCATAACCGATGGATTGAGTGTTAACGTTTTGAATATTGAAAGCGGGCCCGGGCACCCTTCTGGCCATATTTCTTTCGTTCCTTGGCCCTGGGATCGCGGGTGAGCATGCCTGCCCTTTTCAGGGGGAGTCGCATGTTGGCATCGACTTCCAGCAATGCCCTGGCAATGCCATGGCATAAGGCATCGGCCTGAGAGGACTTTCCGCTGCCACGCACCGTGGCTACCACATCATATGTGGTGTCGGTGGCGGTCAAAACCAGGGGGCGGCTGATTTTTTGCAGGGCAAATCCACCCCCAAAATAGTCCCCCACATTCATCTTGTTGACGTGTATCGTTCCATTGCCTGGCTTAAGCCACACCCTGGCAACGGCCGTTTTTCTTTTTCCGGTTGCATAATATTTATCCTGCATCGCCTTTCTCTCCATCTTTATATTGACAATGGCTAGCCGTTGATTTCCAAGGTTTGGGGCTCTTGCGCAGCATGGGGATGTTTGCTGCCGGCATATATCTTTAATTTTGTCAATTGTTTGCGGCCAAGGGAATTTTTGGGCAGCATCCCTTTTACGGCCTTACGAAGTAGTTCGGTCGGCTTCTTCCGTAACAGATCCCTGGCGGTTATCGATTTGAGTCCGCCCATATAGGTGGTGTGATGATAATAGACCTTGTCGTCCATTTTTTTTCCCGTGAGTTTTACCTTCTCGGCATTTACCACCACAATAAAGTCGCCCATATCAATAAAAGGAGAATAACCGGGCTTATGCTTTCCCCGGAGCCGGGATGCAATTTCGGACGCCAACCGACCAAGAACCTTGTCCTGGGCATCCATCACATACCATGTTTTTTCGATGTCTTTTACTGGCGTTAAATGCGTTTTCATCCCTGCCACCTCAAAGCTCTACGTTCTGCTCTCTCACTAAGGGCTGCCTTTGTTAAAACCACGCAGCAAACCTTGTCATATAAATCCATCACAGTATTCTGTCAATAAAAAAAGGTTCGAATCCAATTCGAATCGAACCCCAGTCTCGAAAAGATTTGGAGCGGGAAACGGGATTCGAACCCGCGACTTCAACCTTGGCAAGGTTGCACTCTACCACTGAGTTATTCCCGCATCAGTACCTTGATTTAGAACTTGGGGACTATAACCAACGGAGAATACCATTGTCAATAAAAAATGCCTAGTTGTGCCCCCTCTCTTTTCCAAATACCCATTTTTCCAATTTCTCAAAGACCACTTCCCGTTTTATCGGTTTGGGGATATAGTCATTCATGCCGGCTTCAAGGCATATTTCCTCATCTCCCTTCATAGCATCGGCCGTCATGGCGATTATCGGCAAATCCACCATTCCTTTTTTTCGGATGATCCTGGTCGCCTCCCGGCCATCAAGGATGGGCATCTGCACATCCATGAAAACCAGGTCAAAACTCTTCTCACTGATCATGTCAACGGCCACCTGACCATTGCAGGCCAATTCCACGTTATATCCACCCTTGGTCAACATCTGGATGGCCAATTTTTGATTTATAGGATTGTCTTCCACCAAGAGGATCCGCACGGTGCGTTTCTTTTCCTCGGCAATAGCCCGGCTGGTCACCAGTTCTTCTCTGGAGCCCGGACCTGCACTCTCCTTACCCAACATCTGCCTGAGCATGGCAAACAGGCGTTCCCGGCGCACAGGCTTGGTCAAAAATGCATTGAAACCGGCATTCTGGCACTGTTTGGCAACCCTATCCATGAACGAGGACAGGGCAAGGAGAGGCAACTGTGTAAGGCACTTAGTCTTGCGGATCATGCCGGCCAATTCAAAGCCGTTAAATCCGGGAAGCAGGATATCAATGATGGCCATATCAAACGCCATCCCTTGCGCATGAGCGGCAACCAGGGTCTCGACAACCGTTTCCGGTCGGTCAAGGGATACGGTGCTAACTCCTGCTCGGGCCAGAAGATGTTGGATAATCTCCTGATGGGTAAGGTTGTCGTCCACCACCAGCATCCTTTTGCCCTTGAGATCTATACTTTCCAGGACTCTAATCGGCGTCTCTTTACCCTTTCCCATCCAGCAGGTAAAATGAAAGGTGCTTCCCTTGCCCCCCTCGCTGTGCACCCACACATCCCCATCCATGGCATGGGCGAGGCGTTTGCAAATGGAAAGCCCCAGGCCGGTGCCGCCAAACCTCCTGGTTGTTGAGCCATCTGCCTGTTCAAAGGCCTCAAAGATCTTGTTATATTTGTCTGCCGGAATACCTATCCCCGTATCCCGGACAGCAAGATGGAATTTCACCCGTTCTTCCGACTCCTCCTCAACAACGGCCGAAACCTCGATCTCTCCTTTTTCGGTGAATTTGGGTGCATTGCCCATAAGATTTGTCAATACCTGGCGGAATCGGTGGGGGTCACCCATCACCTTGGAGGGAAAATCATCAGAAATCCTGCATAACAGTTCAATGGGCTTTGAGCCGATCTTTACCTTGATAAGATCCACGACATCATAGACCGATATCTCCGGGTCAAATTCGATCCGCTCAAACTCCATTTTTCCCGCCTCGATCTTAGAAAAGTCAAGGATGTCATTTATCAGGGCAAGAAGGGTTTCCCCGCTTTGTTTGATGATATTGCTATGGTCGCGCTGCTCCGGGGTCAAATTGGAATCTAGGAGCATATCGGTAAAACCGATGATGCCATTCATGGGGGTCCGTATTTCATGACTCATGGTGGCGAGAAAGATGCTTTTGGCCTGGCTGGCCGCCTCGGCCATTGTTTTTGCCTCCTCAAGTTCCCTGTTCTTGATCTCAATATTCTTGGTATATTCCTCTACCTTGGCCAGGGCCTCCTCGGTCTCACACTGCGATTTGGCAAGTTCAAAGGACATCTCCTTTTCGTTCTGGAATGCATCTATCATGGCCCGACTCATGTCCTTGGCCTCTTTTTCCGCCATCTTGAACTCAGTGACGTCGCGCGCCTCCACCACCACGCCGGCCATATCCACATTGACCAATGGATAGATGTTATACTCCAGGATCGCATCCCCCCATTCCTCAACCACCTTTACAATATGTTTTGATTTCATTACCCGGGCAATAGTCGGCACACAATCGGTCAGCCACCCCTCTTGCGTCAGGGAGGAAATATTTTTTTTCAATAACTGCTCAACCGGCTGACCCAACATTTCTGCCGCCACCCGATTAAGATGAAGGATGCAGCCCTGTCCGTCCAGAAAGTAAATGGGACTTAAGATAGCGTTGAGGATTGCGTCGCAGTTCACATTTTCTCCCGTTGCATTATGTAGGTATACCTGGTCATGGCGTTTCTTGACCCAATTCTTTTCAGTATAGCTAATAGGTCACAAGTAAACAATTGTGATGAAGATAAAAAATCGAAAAGTGAGAACGGGTGAAAACCCATTGAATTCGTTGTTAAGACTGATATTATTACCGTGAATTCAGAATTCAGAATTCAGAATTCAGGAGTCAGGAGTCAGAATTCGCCCATCTTGTCTTTACTTCGGTATTCTGGCTCCTGTCTCCTGAATTCCTTATTCATGTCCAGGGGGGTACGTATGTCGGAACGATTACGGGTGGCGCTTCTTGCCGGAGGTACATCCGGCGAGCGGGAGGTTTCCCTTAAAGGGGCACAAGGGGTCATCAAGGCCCTCTCGCCGGAACGATATGAGGTAACACTGTATGACCCGGCCCAAGATCTCAGTCGGCTGGTCGCCGACGCAAAGAATATAGATGTGGCCTTTATCCTTCTCCATGGACCGTTGGGTGAGGATGGCACTGTTCAGGGATTTCTTGACCTCCTGGGAATCCCTTATCAGGGGTCAGGGGTGCTGGGGAGTGCCTTGGCCATGAATAAACAGGTGGCCAAGACCCTCTATTGCCATGCCGGTATCCTCGTTCCCGACTGGCGGCTGATCACCAATAACGATATACAAAATCCCGCCGGACTTACGCGGCGCCTCATAGAGCAACTGGGACTTCCGCTTATCATTAAACCCGTTTCCCAGGGATCGAGTTTGGGCATGAGCTTGATAAAGAGATCGGAAGAACTCCTCGCCGGGTTAGAGGCGGCGCTGGTCTTTGACCATGAGGTCCTGGTGGAACAATTTATTTCGGGTCGCGAAATCACGGGCGGGGTCCTGGGAAACGAGGATCCCATTGCCCTGCCGTTGGTGGAGATTATCCCGGGCGAGACATACACCTTTTTTGACTATGAGGCCAAATATCGGCCAGGCGCCTCAAGGGAAATCTGCCCGGCGATTCTCAGCCCCCCCCTTACCGAAAAGGCCAAGGATTATGCGCTAAAGGCCCACCAGACCCTGCATCTTCGCGGGTACAGCAGAACCGATATGATGGTGCGTGAAGAGGAGATCTTTGTCCTTGAGACCAACACCATCCCCGGCATGACCGAAACGAGTCTCCTTCCGCAGGCCGCCCAGGCAGCCGGCCTCTCTTTTTCCGAGCTTCTTGACCGCCTTATCGAACTCGCCCTGGAACCCTAAACACGAGACTCCAGATAAGGCCTCAGCACCGTCGGGATTTTGATGGACCCATCGGCCTGTTGGCAGTTTTCCAGGATCGCTGCCATGGTCCTTCCCACTGCCAGTCCGCTGCCGTTTAAGGTGTGAACCAGGGCGTTTTTCTTCTGCCCGGCGCGAAGGAAACGGATGCCGCCTCTCCTGGACTGGAAGTCCTCAAAATTACTGCAGGATGAAATCTCCCGGAATTTTTCCTGGGCCGGCATCCAGACCTCAATATCATAGGTCTTGGCTGCGGAAAAGCCAAGATCTCCGGTACAAAGACTGATCACCCGATAGGGGAGTTCCAACAATTGCAGTACCTTTTCGGCGGCGGACAAAAGACCTTCCAGCGCCTCATATGAGGCCTCCGGAGTGGTAAACTGCACCAATTCCACCTTATTGAACTGGTGCTGCCGGATGATCCCCCGGGTGTCCTTTCCGTACGAACCGGCCTCGGAACGGAAACAGGGGGTGTAGGCCACATATTTCTTCGGCAGTTCCTCTTCGCTTAGGGTCTCGCCCCGGTGGAAGTTAGTGACCGGGACCTCGGCAGTGGGAATGAGATAGAGATCCCGGTCCTGGATCTTAAAAAGATCGGCAGCAAACTTCGGAAGCTGTCCGGTTGCGGTCATGGTAGGAGAATTGACCAAAAAAGGAGGGAAGACCTCTTCATAACCATGTTTACTTACATGAAGATCGAGCATGAAGTTTATTAGGGCGCGTTCAAGCCGAGCCCCAAGACCCTTGAGAATACAGAATCGGGCCCCGGAAATTTTGGCCGCCCGATCAAAATCAAGCATCCCCAGATTCTCCCCGATTTCCCAGTGGGACTTGATGGAAAAGGGAAAGACCGGGATCTCTCCCCAACGTCTGATCTCAATATTGTCATGCTCATCCTTGCCGATCGGCACCGAATCATGCGGAATATTGGCAATTCCCATGACAATATCCTGCACATCCTCTTCAACCGTGGCCAGCTCTTTTTCTAATACCTTGATGCGGTCGCCGACCTCGCGCATCTCAATGATGAGAGGCTCTGCATCCCTTTTTTCTTTTTTAAGAAGGTAAACCTCCTCGGAAACCGTATTGCGCCGGTTACGCAGGGACTCCAGTTCGGACAAAAGATTGCGGCGGATCTGGTTGGCGGCAGGAAATTCATCAATACGGGTGGCAATATTACGCCCGTCCATCTTTTCCTTTACCAACGGGAGATTCTCTCGGATAAATTTAAGTTCAAGCATGGTTGTACCTTTCACCTGGCAGGAAGGGGGTCATTTATGTTAACATGCACCTGAATTACGCGATTAGCCGTTTATATGAAAATGAAGAATTCAGAATTCAGAAGACAGGATGGGGTTCGCGAGGCCCTCTATTTTTGATTCTGACTCCTGACTCCTGAATTCTGACTCCTGGATTTCATACAATTTTTATCACGCCCGCCTGCAGAAAGCAACCCATGATCATTTCTGATATCGATAAAAGAAGGGAGTTGCGGAAAAAAATTTTGTGTCTGCGGGATAACCTCGGCGGACAACAGAAACAGGCCAACGACACTGCCATCCTGAATAACCTCTGGGAGGTTTGGGCCTTTGTCAATGCCGCCACGGTCTTTACCTACGTCTCCTTCCGGAGCGAGGTGCCAACCCATTTGCTCCTTGCCCAGTGTCTTGCCAGGGGGAAAACAATTGTTGTACCGCGCACCAGGCCTAAAGAACGCGAACTAGAGCTCTTTACCATCACCGAACCTGAAAAGGATCTATCCCCGGGCTATTGCAATATCCCTGAACCCGATCCGCACAAATCCGTCCCGGCAAATGAAGGGACAATCGATGTGGTACTATTGCCGGGCAGTGTTTTTGATGAACAAGGAGGTCGGCTGGGATATGGGGGCGGATACTATGACCGTTTCCTTGCCCGGGAAACGGTTCAGGCAATACGCATTGGTCTTGCCTATGAACTGCAGGTCGTCCGGGAACTCCCCCTTCTCCCCCATGATCAACTGGTACACATCCTGGTGACCGAGCAACGGATAATCTGGTTTCATGAAAAAAACAAGGGGGAACAATAAAATAAAATACGGTATAATGGAAAAAGCACCTTTACGGCAACCGGCCGCAGTAGAAGATAATTTTTAGACAGCCGGAAAAGTAATGAGAAGGAACTTTATGCGTAAGTCCGCAATTTTTAAAGATGCGATCTTCCTTGAACATAATCCGGGACCATATCATGTGGAGCTTCCGGAGAGGCTTGCGGTCATCTATAACGCCCTTGACCGCTC
>Ga0316628_100003876_pt1 | contig 11617 bp, 12 predicted proteins | sample OWC_Aug_M2_C1_D5_FD_207648 | JGI IMG/M metagenome (GOLD analysis project Ga0316628, IMG submission 207648) | Wetland soil microbial communities from Old Woman Creek delta, Ohio, United States - OWC_Aug_M2_C1_D5_C | ecosystem: Environmental > Terrestrial > Soil > Wetlands | place: USA: Ohio... | reverse complement strand
GGGCCTCGGTGCCTGTCGGCAGCACGCTGCGCATCGGCGGGCCGGGCACGGTCGCGTCGGCGCCGTTCGTCGTGCACGGGGACGAGGGCTCCGTCGCGACGCTGCACGTGAAGAGAGCCACGTCCGTCGGCTTGACGGGTGGGATAACGCTCGCGTCGTACGGCGCGACGGCGATCCCGGGCGGATCGCTGCTCGCCTTGGCTTTCGGCAGGTCCGGAAGCATCCTTTTCAGCCCAGGGTGGGCGGCGCTCGGCGGTGTGTTCATCGCCACGGGCTCGCTGGCACTCCTCGCCGGCGTCGTGCTCATCGCCCTCAACTCGTCGACGCACGTGAGCGTCACGACCTCGCCGCAGGGGCGGCCCGACTCGAACGTCGAAGTGGTCCCAACCGCGAACGCGTCGATCCCGCTGGTTCGCCTCGCGTTCTGAGAACCACCCAAGCACGCTGGAGATCGCTACGCTCGAGCGATGACGACGAAGAAGGTGTGCGTGGTGGTCGGCGTGGGTCCTGGCAACGGCGCGGCGCTGGCGCGTCGCTTCGCGAAGGAGGGCTACGCGGTGGCGCTGCTCGCGCGAACGACGGAGACGATCGAGCCGCTCGCCGCGAGCCTGGACGGCGCGCGCGCGTACACGTGCGATGCGTCCGATGCGGGCGCGGTGGCGCGCGCGTTCGACGCCATCGAGCGCGAGATGGGGCCCGTGCACACGCTGATCTACAACGCGGGCTCGGGCACGTGGGGGACCGTGGAGGACATCGATCCCGCCGCGTTCGAGGCGGCGTTTCGCGTGAACGCGCTCGGGCTGCTGCTCGCCTCGAAGAAGGTCATCGGGCAGATGAAGGCGCAGGGAGGCGGGAACATCGTCGTCATCGGCGCCACCGCCTCGCGGCGCGGCGTCGCGCGCACCGCCGCGTTCGCGCCCGCGAAGGCCGCGCAGAAGAGCCTCGCCGAGGCGATGGCGCGGCACCTCTGGCCGCAGAACATCCACGTGTCGCTCGTCATCGTCGACGGCGTCGTCGATCTGCCGCGCACGCGCGCCATGATGAAGGACAAGCCGGACGACTTCTTCATCGCGCCGGACGATCTGGCCGACACGGCGTTTCACCTGACGACGCAGCGCCGCTCCGCGTGGTCGTTCGAGGTCGAGGCGCGCCCGTTCAAGGAGACCTGGTAGAGCGTCGAAGCCTGCGGGCGTCTTGTCATCCCACAGGGATGATTCCCATCGACGCACCCCGAACTTATCGTGCGCTAGTGGCCGTGCGCCCGCAGCCGACAACCCCGTCGTCTGCATGTTCACCGCGGAGGTACGCATGAGGTGTTCAGGGCTGGTCCTTATTCCCGCTTTCTTCTTCGTCTTCGGCTGCTCGGCGCCTGCGAGCTCCGATTCCACCGCGCAAGAGTCGTCCGCGCTGGCCTCGAGCCCGTGCGCTCAGCTCTTCTCCAAGCAGCACTACGTCCGGGTCTCCGACGACGTGACGCTGCACGTCCTCGAGAAGTACTCGGTCGGCTCGCTCGCGACGCAACCGCGGCGAGCGGTGCTGATGCTCCCTCCGACGCTGGCGACCAACGCGATCTACGACGCGCAGGTCCCCGGCGACCCCACCTACGACGCGATGGAACGCATCGCGAACGACGGCTACTTCGTCTTCACGCCGAGCTACGAGGGCTACGGGCTGAGCACGCGCCCCGCCGACGGCAGCACGGTCACGAAGTGGCGCATCCTCGGCGACCTCGGGACGCTGGTCGAGTGGATACGACGTACGCACCACGTCGATCAGGTCGACGTGTTCGGCATGAGCCTCGGCGCGTCGCTCGCCGTGGCGCTCGGCGGTACGCAGTCGTCGACGGATCCGAGCCACATCGGCCGGATCGTGCTGGCGTCGAACGTCTACAAGTCCGTGACGCCGTTCTTCCAGTCGGTGTTCTTCACGCCGCAGTTCCTGGCGTTCCTCCAGAGCGCGCCCAACGGCTACATCGACACGACGCCGGCCGCGTACGCGCCGCTGCTGTCCAACGCCACGCCGGACGCGACGACCTGGGCCGCCGAGAACCTGCCCGGCTCGTACGCCACGGGCCCCACGCTCGAGGGGTTCTACCTGCCGCCGTTCGACGCGCAGGAAGGTCGCGCGCCGGCGCTGCAGTTCTGGGGAACCGCCGATCCGGTCACGCCGCCGGAGGACGTGGCCGCCTTCCAGTCGGAGTACGGCGGCCCGGTGCAGCTGCACGTCGTGGAGGGAGGCGCTCACGCGCTGCTCTTCGAGCCGGGACGCGACGAGCTCTGGCAGAGCGCGCTGGCGTTCTGGGACACGGGCCGGCCGCCGGTGCCGACCTTCTGCAGCGTCGCGAGCTGCGACGACGACGACGGCGACCTGTAAGCGCAAACCACCGATGGCAACTCCCTTCGTACACTCCGAATCTCGCGGCCCGGCCGTGAGCCACGACTCCACCACCCTCCCCGTGACGCGCGACGCGCGACCCTCGGTCAGCATCGCCGAGTCGCTCGTCGACATGCTCGTAGGCGCGGGGGTCACCCACGCCTACGGGCTCATCGGCGGGGCGATCGCGCCCTTCGCGCGCGCGGTCGAGAGCAGCCCGATCCAGATCGTGCACTGCCGGCACGAGGCCGGCGCCGCGTTCGCCGCCACCGAGGCCTACTTCGCCACCGGCCGCCCCGGCCTCGTCTTCGCCACGACGGGGCCGGGGGTCATGAACGCGCTGACGGGGCTCGCCGCCGCGCGGTGGGAGGGCGCCAAGGTGCTCCTCGTCTCCGCGGCGACGCCCGCGTCCAACCGCGGGCGCTGGGCCTTCCAGGAGACCGGCGTCGACCGCGTCTCGGACTCGGGCACCTTCCCGCGAGGCGGGCTGTTCGACGAATCCCTCCTCGTCGACGACGCGAGCTCCTTTCCCGTCGTCGCCAACCGGATCCTCCGCGGCCTGCGGCGCGCCGGGCCCTACGTCGCGCACCTGCAGCTCCCCGCCTCGATGCAGTCGGCGCGGGCGCCCACCATGACACCGCGCGCGCCCGAAGCGCTCGGGCGCGCGACGTGCGACCAGACCGCGATCGACGTCGTGGCGCACCTGCTCGCGGGGTCGTCCTTCGTCGTGTGGGCCGGCTTCGGGGCGCGCGACGCCGCGCCGGCGCTCCGTCGCTTCGCCGAGCGGACGGGCGCGCCGGTGATGAGCTCGCCGCGCGGCAAGGGCATCTTCCCCGAGTCGCACCCGCAGTACCTCGGCGTCACCGGCTTCGGCGGCCACTCGCTGGTCGACGAGTACATGGCCGCGCACCGCCCCGACCACGTGCTCGTGCTGGGCACGCGCCTCGGGGAGATGACGTCGCTCTGGGACTCGCGCATGGTGGCGCGCAAGAGGCTGCTCCACGTCGACATCGCCCCGGACGTCTTCGGCGCGGCGTTTCCGGACGCGCCGACGCTCGCGCTCGAGTCGGACGTGGCGCTCTTCCTCGAGGCGCTCATGGATCGCGGTCCGTCGCTTCGCTCGACGGCGCCCGCGCCCGCCCGCACGCCGTTCCCCGTGATCGCCGGACCCAGGGCTGAGGGGCCGGTCCGGCCGCAGGCCCTGATGGCCGCCATCCAGACGCACGTCGTCGAGGCGGGCGATCCGATCGTGCTGTCCGAGGCGGGCAACGCCTTCGCCTGGGCGACCCACTGGCTGCGCTTCGACGGGCGCGCCGCGTACCGCACGAGCCTCGGCTTCGGATCGATGGGCCACGCGGCGACCGGGGTGGTCGGCGCGGCGCTCTCCAGCGGCCGCAAGGCGCTCGCGATCCTCGGCGACGGCGCGATGCTCATGAACAGCGAGGTCAGCACGGCGGTGCAACACGGCGCCCGGGCGATCTGGGTCGTGCTCAACGACAGCCAGTACGGGATGATCCGCCAGGGCATGGAGTCGGTCGGGTACGAGCCCTTCGCGACCGCCATTCCCCGGACCGATTTCGCTCGCATCGCCGAGGCGATGGGAGCGCGTGGCCTGCGCGTGCGGCGCGAGTCGGAGCTGGCCGGGGCGCTCTCGGCCGCCATGCGCGAACCGGGGCCGGTCGTCGTGGACGTGGACGTGGATCCCATGGAGCTGGCGCCCTCGCGAAAGCGCAACGCCAGCCTGCTCGAGCAGGGGGTCGGAGGACAGCGATGAGATCAGTCGGAATGCGTTCGCTCGCGGTGGCCTTCCCCAGCATCGTGCGCGGCAACTCTTACTTTCGCGCCTGCTACCCGGACGTGGTGGCAGAGGCCGAGCAGTCGGCGCTCGCCCGCCTGTGGTCGCGCTCCGGCGAGCAGGCGAAGAACCTCTTTCAGGCGGAGATGCAGCCCTACCTCCACGACCCCTTCCGCGGCTCGGTCCAGCGGCGGGTGCTCGGACCAGGCGAGAGCGCGCTCAGCCTCGAGACGAGGGCGGCCAACGACGCGCTCGCCGCGGCGAAGTTGAGCGCCTCGGACATCGATCTGGCGATCGTCGCGTCGTTCCTGCCGGACCAGATCGGCGTCGGCAACGCTCCGCGCCTCGCGGAGGCGATCGGGGCGCGCTGCGCGGCGTGGAGCCTCGAGACCGCGTGCTCCGGGTCGGTGGTGGGCTTCGAGACCGCGTCGGCTCTCGTCGCCGCCGGCCAGCACGAGAACGTGCTCGTGGTCGCGTCGTGCACGTACTCGCGCTTCCTCGAGGGCAGCGACTCGCTCTCGTGGTTCCTCGGCGACGGCGCGGGCGCCTTCGTGGTGTCGCCCGTGAAGGACGGCTTCGGCTACCTCGGCGGCACGTCGATCCACTCGTCGGACACGTGCGGCACCTTCTCGTTCGAGCTGCACAAGGACGGTCGCGACGAGCCGTGGGTCCACATGGTCGCTTCGCCGAAGACCGGCCGCGTCCTCGCCGAGACCGCCACGCGCTACGTGCGCGAGTGCTGCCTCGGCGCGGTCGAGAAGGCTGGCGTCTCGCTCTCCGACATCGCGCTCTTCGTCTTCCACACGCCGGTGCCGTGGTTCGCGCGCTTCGCGGCGCGCGCGCTCGAGGTCGATCCAGAGCGGACGATCTGCACCAACCGGTTCTACGCCAACACCGGACCCGCGCTCATGCCGGGCAACCTGCACTACGCTGCGCGCAAGGGGCGCCTCCGCACCGGCGATCTCGTGCTCCTGCAATCGATCGGGAGCGCGTCATCGGCCGCCGCGGTGGTCATGCGCTGGAACGAACCCGCGCTCGGTCCCGATCCCGATGGCGTCGATTGACGCCCGGGGCCGGCCGAACGCGGACGCCCCGTATGCCCAGGTCCTCGCGGTCCTGGCACGCCACGTCTCGCGCCTGAACGCGGAGGGCGTGCTGCACAACGCGCTCCGTCGCCGCGGCCTCAGCCCGACCAGCCTCAGGTCCACCGACGTGCCCGCGCTGCTCGCCGATCTGCAGCACGGCCTCACCCTCTTCGGCAACGTCGACCCGAGACGGCTTCGCAACGAGCTGCTCTCGGTGGGCACGGCGGCGACGCCGGAGCCGCGCCGGGTGCCGATCACGGGCGAGCAGGACGTGCTGCTCGCGCGGCAGGCCGCGGTCGCGCTGTGCGAGGAGTTCGGCGCGCGCAGCTTCGTCATCCAGCGAGTGGCCACCGTCGTCGCGGAGCTCGCCCGCAACATCGCGCTCTACACGCCGCGCGGATCGATCGAGGTCGGGCCCAAGGGCCCGCCGTCCGCGCGTACGGTTCGGGTCGTCGCGGCGGACCGCGGGACCGGCATCCCGAACCTCGACGAGATCATGTCCGGCCGCTACCGCAGCAAGACGGGTATGGGGCTCGGGCTGCTCGGGACCAAGCGCCTGTCGAAGAGCTTCGAGATCGAGACCGGCGCCCGTGGCACGACCATCCAGGTGGAGCTGTCGGTATGAAGCGAACGACCCTCCTGCTCGCGCATCGCACCCGGCCCAAACGCGGCGAGACCGAGTGCGGCGACCGGATCGTCGTGCGCGCCGAGGGCGCCTTCTCGCTCCTCTGCGTCATCGATGCGCTCGGGCACGGTCCCGAGGCCTCCCAGGTGGCCGACGTCGCCGCGCAGGCCGCCGCCCGAACGGAGATCCATCAGGGGCCGATGCGCGTGATCCACGCCATCCACGCGGCGCTCCGCGGCTCGCGCGGCGCCGCGGCGATGGTGTGCGTGCTGGAGGAGGACGGCGTCGTCCGCGGCTGCGGCGTCGGCAACGTGGAGCTCCGCTCGTACCCGCGCCAGGTGCCTTCGGTCCTCAGCTCGGGGATCCTCGGCGCTCAGGTGCGCTCGTTCAAGCCGTTCGAGGGCCGGCTCGGCCCCCGCGCCCGGCTGATGATGTTCAGCGACGGCGTCGCCACCACGCGCCTCTCGGTCGAACGCTTCGACGCGCTCAGCCCGCAACAGACGTGCGACCGCATCCTCGAAGCCTGCTCGCACGATCACGACGACGCCGCGATCCTCGTGGCCGACGTCACGGAGGACCCATGATCGAACGCATCCCCATCCTCGGCTTCTGGAACATCCTTCTCGTCGCGGTCCAGGGCGAGGTGGACGACGCCGCGGCCGGGACGCTGTGCGGCGAGGTGCTGCTGCGTGTGCACCAGGGCGGGGTCCGCGCCCTGGTGATCGATCTCACCGGGGCCTGGATGATCGACAGCCATCTCTGCGCGATGCTCTCGCGCCTGGCCACCTCGGTCGCGCTGATGGGCACGCGCACGGTGTTCTCCGGCATGAGCCCCGAGGCCGCGATGACCGTGCAGACGATGGGCATCGAGATGCCGCACGTCGACTCGGCGCGGTCCCTCGAGGCCGCGCTGGCGCTGCTGGGCGCGCGCATGGAGTGGAGCGAGGAAGACGACGAGGGGGCGGGCTTCGACGAATACGACGAGCTCGACGATCCGTTCGACGACGACGACGACGAGCAGCACGACCGGAGGGAAGGAGCGCAACGACGATGAGCGACGACAGGCTGACCAAGGGCTTCAACGTGGAGCAGACGATCACCTTCATCGACAGCCGTTTCTCGGCGGCTGTCCGCGACCAGATCGTGGCGCAGCTCGCGCCCGACATGCGCGAGAAGCTGCCGCGCGTGCGGGCGGGCAACTGGTATCCGATCGGCGATCTGGTGGCGCTCCTGACCGCGATGGCGCACGTCGCGGGCAGCGAGCCGGAGGCGGAGCGGACGGCGCGGGCCCTGGGCCGGCACCTCTCCGACGCGGCCACCGGCACCTTCATGCGCCTGCTGCTGAAGGTGATGACGCCGCCGGTCTTCCTCAAGAAGATGCCGGACATCTGGCCGCGGATGTTCTCGTTCGGCAGCTTCGAGGTGGACCCGTCCGGGTTCAAGGACAAGCGCGCGAGCATGATCATGCGAGGCGTCGACGGCTTCGACCACGTCGCCCCGGTCTCGGCGGGGTGGATCGAGGGCGTGCACGCGGCGATGGGCTGCGGCGGGGTGGACGTCCGGTACACGGGGCTCGAGGCGGAGCCTCGCGGCAGCGCCTTTCGTTTCGAGGTGAAGTGGTCTTGAGGAGGCTTCGATCATGAACGACATCGACATCGACGTTTCCGAGCGCATCGCCGACATCCTGCTCACGCTGGCCGACGTCGGCGCCGGCGACTACTCGGTGCGGCTCGAGACCGACCTGCCGGAGTCCGATCCCTTCGGCGCTCTGCGAGCCGCGATCAACGAGATGGTGGCGTCGCTCGAGCAGGCCCACAAGCACGCCACCGCCTACCAGGCCGAGCTGGAGGAGAAGCTCGCCATGATCGAGCGGCAGCGCGAGGCGATCCGCGAGCTGTCCACGCCCATCATGGAAGTGTGGGACGGCGTGCTCTGCCTGCCCGTCGTGGGCGTGATGGACTCGCACCGCAGCGCGGAGATGACCGAGTCGCTGCTGCAGGCCATCGTCGCCAAGGGCGCCGAGTGCGCGATCATCGACATCACGGGCATCGAGGCGATGGACACCCGCACGGCGGATCACTTCCTTCGCATGGCGAAGGCGGTGCGCCTGCTCGGCGCGCACTGCGTGCTCACCGGCATCAATCCCGGCATCGCCCAGACGGTGGTGCACATCGGCGTCGAGCTGCACGGCGTGCGGACGCACCGCAGCCTGCGCGACGGGCTGCGGCAGTGGGTCAACCGCTCTTCCGCGCGCAAGGCCAAGGCCGAATGATCCCCGCGCGCCAAGCGGACCTCGCGCCCGGCTTCGAGGCGTCGACGGTGACCCTCCAGCACCGGACCGACGCCTATTTCGCCAGCCGGCTCGCTCGCAACCTCGCCGCCTCCGCCGGCTTCGACCGGACCGCCGAGGGGGAGATCGGCATCGTCGTGATGGAGCTCGCGTCCAACGTCATCGAGCACGCCGGCGGCGGCGAGCTGCGCGTGCGCCTCGTCGAGGACGCGGGCCGGGGCGTGGGCCTGGAGATCATCGCCGCCGACGAGGGCCCGCCGTTCCGCGACCTGTCCCTGGCGCTGCGCGACGGCCACGACGACCGCGGGCCGATCGCGCCGGAGGCTCTCGTGCGGCGGCGCGGGCTGGGCTCGGGCCTCGGCGCGGTGCTCCGCATGACCCACACGTTCGAGCACGAGCCCACGCCGCGCGGCAAGAGCATCCGCGTCGTCAGGTATCGACGTTGGGCCTAGGCCGCACCGACTCGCGGCGCGCGAGCGTGTGCGACGAGGGCAGGCGCACGTACACGATGTCGGCCACGAGCGCCTCCGAGATGGGGATCAGGCGCCCTTCGACGGGGCTGGCCTTCAGCGGCAGGTGCACCCAGAACGTCGTGCCCTCCCCGACACGCGAGGCCACCTCGAGCCGCCCGCCGATCTGGGCGAGGAGCTGGACGACGACGGAGAGACCGACGCCGAAGCTCTTGCCGTCGGCGTCTCGCGGGGCGTCGCCCGGCGAGTTGAAGATCTCTCCCAGTCGCTGCGGCTCGATCCCGCGCCCGGTGTCCGAGAGGCGCAGCACGAGCCACCGCGCGTCGCCGCCGATCTCCAGCACGATGCGGCCGTGGTCGGTGTACTTCGCCGCGTTGGTGAACAGGTTGTCGAGCACGCGGTCGAGCACCAGCGGAGCGATCTCGATCGCGTCCGGCGCGGACGGCGCCAGGGTCACGGATACGGCGATGTCCTTGCCGTACACGAGCGCGCCGAGGCGCCTCCGAAGGCGCGCCGACAGGCTGGCGACCTCCTGCCGCGACGCGACGGGAGCGAGCCGCGTGCGCGCGTCTTGCACCAGCTCGTTGACGAGGCGTTTGAGCTGGGCGACCGCCGAAGTGTAGCCGTCCAGCAGCGCGCGCTGGTCCTCGTTGCGGAGGTCGAGCACGTCCTTCATCCCCCAGGACATGACCTCGAGCGCCGCGAGCGGGTTGCGTAGATCGTGCGAGACGCCCCGAATGACGAGCTGCTGCGTCTCGCGCTCCTCTTGGAGCGCCGCGGCGAGGCGCTGAGCGGCCCGGGTACGCTCGGTGAGCTCCGCCTCGAGGTGTCGGTTCCATTGTTGCTGCCGCTCGTGCAAGCCGACGAGCTCGCGCCGCGCCTCGGCTTCGACTCGCGCGAGCTCGCCGAGCGCGTGCGTGGCCTGTCGCTCGAACTCCTCGTGGCGCCGGTGCACTCGCCGCCGGGCGACGACCTGGCCGAGCAGCGCCCCGAGCGCGGGCCAGGCGAGCCACGGCAAGAACGCGTGGGTGGAGTGGGCTGCGAGCGCCGCGACGACGCATCCCACGGCGAAGCCGACGGGCACGAGCCACCCGTGGCGAGGCTCGGCCCAGCGGATCCGGTAGCGGCACTCCGGGTCGCCGCGGGCCACGCATCCGCTCTCCTCGAACGTCGCCGGCGGCAGGCCCACCAGCGTCGTGCAAGCGCCGATCTGGCCCTGGCGAGACAGGCAGAGCAGCCGGCTCTCCGGGCTGTCGGTCCAGTAGCGGACGTCGACGTAGTTGCGCCCGACCGAGACGAGCTCGGCGTGGCTGATGGTCGACAGCGTGTCGATCGACTCGAACCCCTTGGCGAAGAGCTGCGCGGGCGACGTCGCCCACGCGAGCAAGCGCATCGGCCCGAGCGAGTCGGCGAGGCGGTAGCCGAAGGCGCGCGTGAAGGACGCGTCGTCGGGGAAGCGGGGACGGACACGAGCGAGGATCGTCTCGATCTGCTCGAGCGTGGCCCAGCGTCCGTGCTCGAAATCGTCGCGCTCGACGCCGCTGCCCTCCAGGAGCTCGTTGAGCGCGTCGGTGCCGTCGAAGTCCTCCACGTAGCGCACGAGGCCGCCGAGGATGCGGAGGCTGAGCTCGCCGGGGCTATTCATGGCCGAACAGCTCGCGGTGGACCTTCGCGGTCAGGTCCCCGAGGCTGAATTGTCCGGCCTTGCGCAGCAGCCGCCTCACGGTGGTCCTGATGGTGGTCTCCTGAACCCCGAGCTCGCCGGCCAGGTCCCCGCGAGCGATCCCCGTGCAAGCGAGCAGCAGGACCTCCTCCTCGCGAGGCGTGAGGCCGTACTTGGCCGCCCACTCCGCCACCAGCTCGTCGAGCCGGAAGCGCGTGGCGCGACGGAACTCCAGGGTCGCGTCGATGAACGCCCGCAGGTTCTCCTCGCGCGGAGGCTTGGGCAAGAACTGGGCGCCGTGCAGCTGCGCGGCCGCGAGGGTGTCCGCGTCGTGGTGCCCGGTGAGCACGAGCGCCGGGGCGTGCACTCCGCGGGCGCGAGCGGCCGCGAGCAGCTCCAGACCCGAGCCGTCCGGGAGGCCCACGTCGAGCAGAAGGCCGTCGATGGGAGCACCGGCGCCGATGAACTCCATCGCGCCGGCGATCGTCGAGGCCGCGGTGGCTCTCGCCCCGGTCGTGCGCAGAAAGCGGCAGAGCGCCTGCGCCAAGACCGGATCGTCCTCGACGACGAGGTAGTGGGCAGTCGAAAAGCCTGCGTCTTTGGTGCGGGTCAATCCTCTTCCTCTTCCTCCACCCTCTCCGCGCTCATCCGCTCCCATCGCCGCTCGAGCTGCTTGCGCTCGATCCCAATGAGGCGGGCAGCCGCGCTCTTGTTACCCCCGCAGACGTCGACCGCGTGCTGCAGCACCGCGCGCTCTACGAGGCGCAGCTTCGATCCGCGTCCGTCCGGCAAGGCGATGAGCGAGCGCGCGATGCGATCGATGTCGCCGACGACGTCGCCCCTCGGTCCCTCGCCGACGATCTCGACCAGAGCCGGAACGCCGATGGTGTCCTCGTCCGCGAGCAGCGCGATGCGCTCCACGACGTTGCGCAGCTCGCGCACGTTCCCCGGCCACGGGCGCCGCTCCAGCCACGCCATGGCTTCGTCCGAGAAGCGCAGCTTGCGCGAGAACTGGCTTGCGACGGCCGACACGAGCAGCGGGATGTCGCTGCGGCGATCGCGCAGGGGCGGCACGTCGATGGCGACCACGTTCAGGCGATAGAACAGGTCCTCTCGGAAGCGCTTCTCCGCCACGCGCGCTTCGAGCGGCGCGTGCGTGGCGGCGAGCACGCGGGCGCGCAGCGGGAGCTCGGCCTCCGAGCCCAGCGGCCGATACTTCCGGTCTTCGAGCACGCGCAGCAGCTTGGCCTGGAGCTCGGGGCCCATCTCGGCGATCTCGTCGAGCAGGATGGTCCCGCCGCCGGCGAGCTCGAGCT
>Ga0316628_100003874_pt1 | contig 11622 bp, 8 predicted proteins | sample OWC_Aug_M2_C1_D5_FD_207648 | JGI IMG/M metagenome (GOLD analysis project Ga0316628, IMG submission 207648) | Wetland soil microbial communities from Old Woman Creek delta, Ohio, United States - OWC_Aug_M2_C1_D5_C | ecosystem: Environmental > Terrestrial > Soil > Wetlands | place: USA: Ohio... | reverse complement strand
TACCTACGGTGAGTCGGCCGCGATGATGCCGCGCGCGGGAGGCCAGTATGTTTACTTGCGCGAAGCCTTCGGGCCTCTTTTCGGATTCCTTTACGGGTGGACGCTTTTTCTGGTTATTCAAACGGGCACTATTGCAGCGGTGGGAGTGGCATTTGGGAAATTCCTGGGGTTGTTCGTTCCCTGGGTGTCGGCGCAAAACAACCTGGTGGATTTGGGGCGGCTTAGTGTGGGAGGGCATTCGATTGCCCTTACCGTAACCTCACAGCAACTGGTCGGAATCCTGGCGGTGATTTTCCTGAGCTTTCTGAACGTATTCGGCGTGCGGACAGGCGCTTGGGTCCAGAACATCTTTACCACGCTGAAAGTCGGGTCGCTGCTGGGACTGGTGGGACTTGGCCTGTGGTGGGTGAGTCGCGCGCCTGCGACAACTGCCCACATCGCACCCTCCGAGCCGGCGGCCTCTTGGAGTTTGGCAACGCTGACGATTGTTTGTGTGGCGCTGGTGGGGCCGCTATTCTCCTCCGATGCCTGGAACAACGTCACCTTCACCGGCGCGGAGGTCGTCAATCCCAAGCGCAATCTGCCTCTTGCCTTGCTGATCGGAACCGTGGTCGTCTGTACGCTCTATTTCCTGTGCAATTGGGTTTACGTGAGCGTCCTCCCTTTCTACGGGAATCCCCAGGGCGTGGGGCCGCTCGAGCGCGGCGTGCAATTCGCTGCGGAGGACCGCGTCGCCACCGCGGCCATGCAAGTCATGCTGGGGACGAAGGGCGCTTGGCTGATGGCTGCGGCGATTATCATTTCCACCTTCGGCTGCCTGAACGGCATGATCCTGGCCGGAGCGCGTGTTTATTACGCCATGGCGAAAGACGGCTTGTTCTTTTCGGCGGTCGGGCGCGTCAACCCCAATTACCATACGCCCGCAGTCTCGTTGATGTTTCAGGCGGCCTGGGCAGCGCTACTGACGCTTTCCGGCACCTATGGCGAATTGCTTGACTACGTGATTTTTGCCACCGTATTGTTTTACATTCTCACCATCGCCGGGGTATTCTGGCTGCGGCGAACGCGTCCGGATGCGCCGCGGCCCTACCGGGCGTGGGGTTACCCATTCTTGCCGGGGCTCTACATCGTCTTTGCGCTTTTCGTCGAGTGGGCCTTGCTGACCCACAAAACCGGCCGGAGCCTTGCAGGACTGAGTATTGTAGCGGTCGGGATCCCCGTCTATTTTCTTTGGAGACGGAAAAACTCTTCGCAAGTGGCGTGAGTGCATAATCCTATCCGCGGTGTAAGACGTGCAAAAGCTTGTACCGGCATGGCGATCAGAATGCGACCCATACTAGAAACCGGTCATGTGAGGAAGTAGCCTTTCCCTGGAGGAATGCCGCGTATGGCGAGTTTGTTGTTCGCGAAGAAGTCGATGGATTCGCTGACGCAAGAGGCAGGGGAGACCGGCGAACATTCCCTGAAGCGTGCTCTCGGGCCGGTCTCTTTAACCGCCCTGGGAATTGGCGCGATCATCGGCGCTGGAATCTTCGTCCTCTCCGGGCTCGGGGCGCATTATGCGGGGCCCGGGCTGATGCTCTCTTTCGTTATCTCCGGGCTGGGTTGCGCGTTCGCGGGACTTTGCTACGCCGAGTTCGCCGCCATGATTCCCCTGGCAGGGAGCGCCTACACTTACGCTTACGCCACGCTGGGCGAATTATTCGCCTGGATCATCGGCTGGGACTTGACCTTGGAATATGCCATGGGCGCCAGCACCGTCTCCTCCGGCTGGTCGAACCATTTCATCGAGTTCATGAGGATCTTCAATATCGATATCCCGCTCTGGCTGGCTTATGACAAATGGACGGCCTTCCGCACGGCGGAACACATTATTGCGCGGGAGATGGCCAAAGCGGCGGACCCCACCCTGGTCGAGGGTACTCGACCCTTCCTGAATAAGGTAGCCGACATTGTTGCTGCGCACCCGCCCGAACTTCTGCAGCGGGCGCATGACTTGGTGGGCGCGCCGCAGCTTTTCGGATTCACCATCGGATTCAACCTCCCGGCGTTCTGCATCGCCTTGTTGATAACCACCATCCTGGTGATCGGTATCAAGGAAAGCGCCAGGTTTAATGCCGGTATCGTGATGTTGAAGGTCTCAGTCGTTCTGTTCGTCATCATCGTCGGAGTGAAATACATCGACAAGGCCAACTGGGGCCACGATTGGAGTTCCTTTGCACCCATGGGCTTCTCGGGGATTGGCGCCGGAGCCGCCTACATTTTCTTCGCCTACATTGGTTTTGACGCGGTCTCTACGACAGCGCAGGAGGCGAAGAACCCGCAACGGGACCTTCCCATCGGAATCATTTGTTCGCTGCTGGTCTGTACGGTCCTTTATATTCTTGTGGCCTGCGTCCTGACGGGAATGGTACGATGGGACAACGTCAATATCGAAGCCCCCATCGCGCGCGCCTTTCTGGATCGCGGCCTGACCAAGGCGTCCTACTTGATTACGGCGGGTGCACTCGCAGGCTTGACCAGCGTGATGCTGGTGATGCTCCTGGGACAGACCCGTGTGCTCTATTCCATGGCGGTTGACGGGCTGCTGCCCAAGAGCTTCTTTGCCGCCATCCATCCCAAGTTTCGGACTCCCTATAAGAATACGATCCTGGTCGGTCTCCTTGCCGCGGTCGTCGGCAGCCTGTTTCCCATCGACGACATCGGAAAGATGGTCAACATCGGGACGCTACTGGCGTTTGTAATGGTCTGCATTGCCATCATGATACTCCGCAGGACCAATCCTAATCAGCCTCGGCCGTTCCGCACGCCTTGGGTGCCGGTGATCCCGATACTCGGAATCTTCTTTAACGGCTACATGATGATCAAGCTGGGCTGGATTAACTGGGCCCGGCTGCTGATCTGGCTGGCCATCGGCATGGTCGTCTACTTCACCTACAGCCGCCATCACAGCCGCGTGCAGCGGGCACTCTCTGCAGCGCCGGCGCCGAAGGTCGGCGCTTAGAAAGCCCTCGCCCGGGAGGGTTCGGCGTTCGGACTGCACGCCAATGTTTGGAGGACCCGCCATCTGGCGCGAAACGCCACGCGCTGATATGCTCTCAAAGTGATTCTTCGGACGTTGCTGCAGGAATACCGCTCGCACCGGATGGCGCGCTTTGCCGCCTGGGTCACGGCGTACGGGCTGGCGCTCTGGCTGGTCGAACGTCTCACCGGCTCGGTTCCTGGCTTGCTTTGGTTGCTTTTCTGGATCGCCTTCGTCCCGTCGTTCATCTACTACCAGGTCCGCCTCCTGAGTTTTGTGAGGAGTCGGGTATTGTGGCGGCTGCGGCGGCGGTTGATTGTCGCGTACTTGTTTGTTGCCGTCGTTCCGATTCTGCTCATTATCCTCCTCGTGGGACTAGGCGCGTTCATCATGAACGGCCAGCTTGCGGCGTATCTTGTGGCCGCGAGACTGCGCTCCGCATTCGACGAGCTGAAGCAGGTCAATCGGGCTGTCATTCACGAGGCGCGCGCGACCAAGGACGCCGCACCGGACGCGATGGTCGAACGAATCAGGAAGTTCTTTGTCTCCGAGCTACGCGAACACAGCGCCAATTACCCTGGGTTGGAGATCACCCTCTATCAGGGCGGGGGGACGCGCGCTTATCACCTGGACGGCACGCCAGTCGCCAAGCCCGCGACCGTTCCCGCCTGGTTCAATCGGGAGGAATTCGCGGGAATCGTGATGGACGACGGCCAGATTGCGCTTCGATCCGTGGAGCAAACCAAGACTCCGGCAGGCGATCTGACCATCATTTTGTCCCAGCCCATCACTCCCGAGCTGTTGGACATGGTGGGCGCGGACATCGGGCCGGTGGGAGTAGTCACAACACGGCAAGAGAAGAGCGCCGGCGGGACCTCCGGGGCGACCCCCGGTTTTCGCGTCCAAACCCCGGAAGGCGATTACGTCCAGTCGGCCTCCGTGCGTTCTCGCTCGGTGCCGATTCCCGAGCCCGCCAACAGTTTTGACTTGACAGTCCTGGGCGCTTCCACGCTCGATCCCATTGCCTGGGGCGGCGAAAGGGAGCAGAAGCTGGAGCAGCCGGTTTTCGTCTATGTGACGTCGCGCATCATTACCCTCAACCGCCAGTTGCTCGCCACTCTGGGAGAGTTTTCGGCGATCTATGTCATCGCCTTTAAGGGCGTGGCAATTGTGTTCCTGGTGATAGAGGGATTTGCATTAATCATCGGCATTCGCCTGACGCGCTCGATTACCGAAACCGTAGACAGCCTGTATGACGCGACGGAGCGCGTCCGAGCCGGTGACTTCTCCTATCGCATTAACCTTCGTTCCCGGGACCAGTTGACCGCGCTTGGGGAGGCGTTCGACAGCATGACGGCGTCGGTCGAGCGCCTTCTGCGTGAATCCCAGGAAAAATCGCGCCTGGAAAGCGAGCTCGAAATCGCGCGGGAAGTTCAGAGGCAGTTATTCCCGCAGGTGATTCCCAAGGTTGGGGGCCTCGAGTTGTACGGCGTCTGCAAGCCCGCCCGGACGGTGAGCGGCGACTACTATGACTTCATCGAGCTGGGCAACAATCGCGTTGGGCTGGTGCTGGGCGATATCTCCGGGAAGGGGATCTCAGCCGCTTTGCTGATGGCTGCCATCCAGTCGTCGCTGCGCGCGCAATTCTACAACGGGCATTCGCGCCTGGGCATGGCGGGAGGCCAAATGCCCTCGACTTCGGAAATCGTTCGCCGGCTCAACCGCCAGCTCTATGAGAGCACTTCAATCGAGAAGTACGCCACTTTCTTCTATGCGATGTACGACGGTCCCACGCGGCGGCTGGCTTATACCAACGCCGGCCACCTTCCTCCCGTGCTCTTCCGCCACGGGAGGGTCCAACGCCTGGCCGAAGGCGGCACGGTGGTGGGATTGTTTTCGCCGATGGACTACGAGCAGGCCACGGTGCAGCTTGAGCCCGGCGATGTGTTCCTGGCCTTTACTGACGGCCTGACCGAGCCGGAGAACATCTACGGAGAGGAGTTTGGGGAGGAGCGTCTCCTGGAAGTGGCGAAACGTGCGTTGAATTCTCCGCTGGAAGTGATGGTGCAAGAGATCTATCGCAGTGTGAACGATTGGACGGGCAGCCCGGAATTGCAGGACGACATGACGTTGATTGTTGCCAAGGCGACGGCATAAAGTCACCCGCCCTCACCCACCGCTTCGCGGTTCCCCCTCTCCCACTGGGAGAGGGGCTGGGGGTGAGGGGGGCGGCGCGACATTGCTTTGCCAAGCCGCAAGAAAACCGCTAAACTGTACTCAAGCTTCTTCTTTTCAAGGAGTTGAAGAGTGTCCTTACAGAATCGAGTAGCCCTGGTGACGGGGGCGGCGCGAGGCATCGGCAAAGAGATCGCACTCACTCTGGGCCGCGACGGGGCGCGCGTCGCGGTCAGCTACCGCACCAACAAGATGGGCGCGCAGAAAGTTGTCAATGCGCTCCGTGCTTTGGGCACTGACGGCTGGGCGGTGGAATCCAATGTCACCGACCCGGCACGCAGTAAGGAATTGGTGGATGGCGTGGCGCGCCATTTTGGCAGGCTCGACATTCTGGTGAACAACGTCGGCGACTTCGAGTGGAAACCCGTCTTCGAATCCACTCTGGAAGAATGGCAGGCCATCGTCGCGTCGAACCTTCTCAGCGTGTTCTACGTTTCGAAGTACGCTCTTCCCGTCATGCGCCGGCAGCGTTGGGGACGGATCGTCAACCTGGGAGCCGTCGGCGCGGAACGCGCTTTCGGCCAAGCCAAGATTTCCGCCTACTCCGCTGCCAAAGCCGGCATGGTGGCCTTCAGCCGCTCGCTGGCTCTGGAAGAAGCTCGCAACGGCATCACGGTCAACGTCGTAAATCCGCCCATCATCGATGACAAGGAACTCTCACTCGAGGAGGCCGTGCGCATCGCCGACGCGCGCTTCCCGGTGGGCCGCCCGGCCACGGCCCAGGACGTCGCCGAAGCCGTCAAGTTCTTCGCGTCGCAGGAAGCCTGCTTTGTGACCGGCCAGGTGCTGAACGTCAGCGGAGGATGGATGTTGTGAGCATGGGGCCGCACGCGCCACGTCTCCGCACGGGACCTTCTCCGTTCCCGCAATTGGACTCTGCCGGGAACGGCCCCGGGCGAGGATTTTTGAGACGTCCCGTGGTGGGACTCTTTTTGATTTTCCTCCTGATCGCTATCGGGACGGTGGGCTTCCACCTGATAGAAGGCTGGCCGTGGTTCCAGGCGCTCTACGCCACCCTGATGACGATGTCGACGATTGGGGCGGAACCCGTGAACCAACTCTCCCACCACGGCCGGATGTTCAATGTGGTCATAATCTTCCTGGGTGTCGGCACGGTGGGCTTCGCCGTGGCCACGTTGACGCAGGCGGTGATAGAATCCGAGCTCGGAACGTTTTTCGGCCAGCGTCGTATGGAAAAAGAAATCGCCAAGCTGAAGGACCATATCATCATCTGTGGGGTCGGTCGGGTCGGCCGCCGCGTGGCGCAGGAAGTCACGGCACGCAACATTCCTGTGGTGATCATCGAGCAGGATCCTACGAAAGCCAAGTGGGCGCAGGAGCGCAATTTCCCGGTGATGATCGGAGACGCCACGAGCGAGTCGGTCCTGCAACAGGCGCGCATCGAATACGCTCGCGGCCTGGCGGCCGCGGTGACCTCGGACGCGCAGAACGTCTATATTGTATTGACCGCGCACGGCATGGCGCCGAACCTCCCCATCGTGGCGCGCGCCAGCGAGGAGACCGCGGAATCGAAACTGATCAAGGCCGGCGCGACGGCGGTGCTTTCTCCATACAGCTACGCGGGACAGCGCATGGCGCGCATGCTGACGCGCCCCAATGTGCAACGCTTCCTCGATGTTGCGCTTTCCTCGCTCAGCGACAGCGACCTCGACCTGCAGATCGAGGAGGTGCGAGTGGCGGAGAAGTCCCAGCTCATTGGTTCCAGCCTGAGCGACTCCGGCCTGCGTAAGCGCCTGGGAGTCATCATCCTTGCCATCCGCAGAGTCGATGGGCACCTGGATTTCAATCCCGGCCCCAGCCAAATGGTATCGCCCGGTGACTGCCTCATTGCCATGGGCGACTCGCTCAAGCTGAAAGAACTTGAAACTCTGGCGGGCGTCTGACCGATGAAGATTCTCACCGCCGCCCAGATGCAGCGCATTGACCGCCTGACGACGGAGCGCTACGGCGTGCCCAGCCTGACGCTTATGGAAAATGCCGGGCGCGGCGTTGTAGAGTTTCTCGCGGGACGCTTCTCGCCGTTGGCAGCGCACAATATCGTTATCCTCTGCGGGCGCGGCAACAATGGCGGCGATGGCCTGGTGGTGGCGCGGCTCTTGCGCGACCAGGGGCTGAAGCCGCGCGTCTTCCTGCTGGCCGACCCACAGGGGCTCAAAGGGGATGCGCGCGCCAACTGGGAGCGACTCGCCGCTTCCGGCTCGCCCGAAGTCGTCGCCGACGCGGCGGCGTGGAAAAGAATCCTCCCGGAGATTCAGGGCGCCACGCTGCTCGTGGATGCGCTTCTCGGAACGGGCCTCACCAAGCCGCTGGAAGGCCTCTTCGCGGATGTCGTCCGCGACATCAACAGCGCCCGCCCGCCCGCGCACATTGTGGCCGTGGACTTGCCGTCGGGGATTTCAGCGGACACTGGCGAACAGATCGGCGAGTGCGTTCGCGCCGATGCTTCAGTCACATTCACAGCGCCGAAAATCGCGCACGTCTTTCCACCCGCCAGCGAACTCGTCGGCGAATGGGTAGTCAAGGAAATCGGCACGCCGGCAGAGGTGTTGGCGAGCGACCCGGAATTGTTTTTGAACTTGACCCGGCGCGAAGATTTGGCCCGGCTCCTCAAGCCCCGAAAGCTCGACGCCCATAAAGGCGATTTCGGACACGTACTGATTCTGGCCGGGTCGGTCGGCAAAACGGGCGCGGCCGCCATGGCCGCCAAGGCGGCGCTGCGCGCCGGCGCGGGACTCGTGACGGTCGCCACGGCGAAAAGCGCGCTGCCCATCATTGCTTCCCTGGGCATGGAGTTCATGACCGAGCCGCTTCCGGAGACCGACACGGGAACCATATCACTGCGCGCCCTGGATTACGGCCAACTCGACAAACTCGTGGAGGGCAAGTCCGTTCTGGCCGTAGGGCCGGGGATTGGCACTGTCCGGGAAACCGCGGAATTCGTCCGGACGGTCGTCAACCGCTTCGACGTTCCGGTCATCCTTGACGCCGACGGCCTGAACGCCTTCGCCGGTTGCATGGATACATTTCGCGCCGGCGGGCGCGTCCGCATTCTGACCCCTCACCCGGGCGAGATGGCGCGCCTGACCGGCAAGACGACAGGCGAGATTCTGGCGCGGCGCGTGGAGGCCGCGCGTGAGTTCGCGAAGCAACATCAAGCGACGCTTGTGCTGAAGGGGGCGAAGACGCTGACCGCCGCTCCCGACGGACAAGTCTGGGCGAATCCCACAGGGAACCCCGGAATGGCCACGGGCGGCACCGGGGACGTTCTCACCGGTTTGATCGCGGGACTCGCGGCGCAGCATTCCGCTCGCCCGGCGGCGGAGGTTGCCGTGGCGGGGGTTTATTTGCACGGTCTGGCGGGGGACCTTGCTGCCCAACAACTGGGCGAGATCTCACTCGTCGCGGGCGACCTGCTCGACGCCTTGCCGCGGGCGTTTCGGGCGCTTCGAGACGGCTAGCCTCCGGGGCAAGGCGTCGTGGGAGGCTTGCTGCAAGGCAAATTCCTGTTGCCAGCCGGCGGTCAAATAGGGTAGGCTATTGGTTTGTGTTTCAGTATGGGACATCTTGTCGCACTGGAGGGCGAGAGGCCGGGCCCGCCCTCGGCCTGCCCTTGGGGCGAGGGCCATTCGCGGCCTTCCGGAAATACTAGAGGGCATCAGGCGGGCGGCCATTTTTGAACGACCGAAGCCATCAGATTATTGAAAATAAAGGGCCGATGGCTTGATGGGGTCCGAAATCTGGCGGGTCTTTGGCTCTTGCGCTGAGTTGGGGAAGCGCTGACCGGGCGGGACACATTGCAGGCGCGGGGAGTGCTCGACTTGCTGACGCATTCGCCGGAGGAGACGCTGGCCCTTGGGCGCGAATTGGCCCGGGAGCTTCGGCCGCCCTGCCTGGTTCTCCTGGAGGGTGATCTCGGGACCGGCAAGACGACCCTGGCGAAGGGGATCGTGGCCGGCCTCGGCGTAGCGCGCGAGGAGGAGGTCACCAGCCCTTCCTTCACATTGGTGCACGAATACGGGCGAGACCCCAAGGTTTACCATCTCGACCTCTATCGGGTGGAGAGCGCGCGCGAGTTGGCGACCCTTGGCCTGGACGATCTGTGGGCCCAGGATGCCATCGTAATCATTGAATGGGGCGAGAAGCTCTGGGATAATCCCATGGCGCCCCGCGTGAGAATCCAACTGGAGCATATAACGAGTGACGAGCGTCGAATCACAATCGTGCATCGCGACAAGACTTAGAAGTCGCAGGCAAACGATGCTGGCACTGCTGCTCGCGATCGCAGCGGCGTCGTGCGGCAGCGTGCCCAAGACCAGTTACTACACCCTGCGTGTTCCGGCCCCACCCGAGTCGAAAGATCCCAGGACCTCTCTGGTGCTCGGCGTCGAGCACTTCCGCGCCACGGAGGCGTTGCGCGATGACCGGATCGTTTTTTACGAATCGCCCACGCAAATCAATTTCTACCAGTATCACCGCTGGAGTGCGGACCCGGCCACGCTGCTGACGGACTTGGCGGCGCGCCGCCTCGAGCAGGCAGGAGTGTTTGCGGGGGTCCGCCGTTTGCCCTCGCGCGATCCTGTGGATTATGTCCTGCGCGGGAGCATTCTGAATTTTGAGGAAGTTGACGACGCATCTGGCGTGCGGGGCCGCGTGGCCGTGCAGATGTCGCTGGTCCGGTCGCGCGACCGGAAAACGCTCTGGTCGCAATCCCGGCAGGCGGAAAGCGCCGCCCAGGGGAAGGGCGTCCCGGGAGTGGTGGAAGCCTTGAACGCCGCCAGCGTCCGGGTCCTGGATGACCTGCTGCCCGCTGTGGTGGCCCAGGTCGAGCACGATTCCCAGCAGAACCCGAACCCATCCCAGTAAGGGGAAAGGATTTCAGGAATGACGCAAACAGGCGGGCCCACTCGCTGGGCCCTGATCGCGGGCGCCTCCAGCGGCTTTGGAGAGGCGACGGCGAAGGAGCTGGCGCGCGAAGGACTGAATATCTTTGGCGTCCACTTCGACCGCCGCTCCAGCATGGACCACGTCAACGAAGTGATCGCGTCCCTCAAAGCCCTGGGTCGCGATGTGCTGTTCTTCAACACCAATGCCGCCGACGCGGAAAAGCGCACCGAAGTGCTCGACCAGATGCAGGCGCATTGGAAGGAAATCGGCGGCGAGCATTTCGTCAAGGTTTTCCTCCATTCCATCGCCTTCGGGTCGATGAAACCCTATGTCTCCGAGGATCCCGAAGGAGACTTGACCCAGATGCAGATCGAGATGACCGTCGATGTGATGGGGAACAACCTGGTCTATTGGATTCAGGACCTGTTCCGCCGCAAGATGCTGGGGCAGGGAAGCCGCATCTACGCCATGACCAGCGCCGGCGGCCACAGCGTGATTCCGGGCTACGGAGCGGTCTCGGCGGCGAAGGCTGTGCTGGAATCGCACATTCGACAGCTCGCATTTGAGTTAATGCCCTACGGAATTACAGCCAACGCCATCCAGGGCGGCGTCACAGTCACGCCCGCCTCAAGCAAAATTCCGGGGAGCGACAAGCTCTTCGAGTTCGCGCGGATGCGCAATCCCGGCGGGCGCCTGACCACTCCCCAGGACGTTGCCGAAGCCATCGCCGCGCTCATGAGCGACAAGACGCAATGGATGACCGGCAACACGATTCGCGTGGACGGCGGCGAAGATATCGTGACGTAGGGGCCGTTTCACCTCATGTCGGACGACACCGGGATCGGCGGCCCCAGCGCTAAGTTCCCCGCCACACGCTGGTCGGCCATCGTGGCGGCGCGAAGCCCCGACGCCACTGAGCGCCGGCGGGGCTTTGAGACCCTGGTCGCCGCCTACTGGAAACCAGTCTACAAGTACATCCGCACCCGCTGGAGCAAAGGCAACGAAGACGCCAAGGACCTGACTCAGGATTTCTTCGCCCGGTTGATCGAGAAGGATTTCCTGGCGAGCTACGATCCTGCCCAATCGCGCCTGCGGACCTTCCTGCGAGTTTGCGTCGACGGCTTGGTGGCGAACCAGGAGAAGGCCGCCCAGCGCCTGAAACGCGGCGGCGACACGCTCCTCCTCTCGCTCGATTTCGAAACCGCGGAAGGAGAACTGGGGCGTATCGATCCGCCCGCGCCCGAAGGCCTCGAGGAGTTCTTCGAAAAAGAGTGGGCGCGCAGCGTCTTTGCCTTGGCGCTGGAGGGACTTCGCGCGGAGTGTGAGCAGCGCGGCAAGATCATCCACTTCCGCCTCTTCGAGCGGTACGACATCGAGGATGCCGGGGAGCGGCGGCTGAGCTATGAAGATTTGGCCCGAGAGTTCAGCCTCGCAGTGTCTGACGTCACCAACCATCTTGC
>Ga0316628_100003873_pt1 | contig 11623 bp, 7 predicted proteins | sample OWC_Aug_M2_C1_D5_FD_207648 | JGI IMG/M metagenome (GOLD analysis project Ga0316628, IMG submission 207648) | Wetland soil microbial communities from Old Woman Creek delta, Ohio, United States - OWC_Aug_M2_C1_D5_C | ecosystem: Environmental > Terrestrial > Soil > Wetlands | place: USA: Ohio... | reverse complement strand
TTAAGCGTTCCATCAAGGTCGTAGCCGACGAGGTCCATGGCAACGCGGTTGTCAATGTAACTGTATGCCCAATAGGTGTAGTTGCACCACTGGAGCACCGGGCAGGTGGGACAGGGGTCCAGGGTGTCCGGCCCATTTAAACAGGTCACTTTCAGACCGGAGGGGACAGCCGGGTGACTGGAACTGGGTACTGTCTTAACAACGGGTGACGGTGGGAAAAGCTCTTTCCAGGGCACCACAATCGTATTGTTGGACTGGCCCCAAAAGGTCACGGTTTGAGCCGCATTATCCACGGTAATTTTATACACGTAGCGCGCACCCGTTTTTTCCCATTCCTGCACCATGTTATTTCCCCTGTCATAGGCAACAATGGCCATACCATACCTGTTGTCAATATAGCTATATGCCCAATAGGTATATTCGCACCACTGGAGCACCGGGCAGGTGGTACAGGGGTCAAGGGCATCCGGTCCTTTCATACAGGTCACTTTCAGTCCGGAGGGGACAGGGGGGGGACTTGAACTGGGGACCTCTTTGACCATCGGAGGCGGGAAAAGCTCTTTCCATGTCATTACAATTGTTTTGTTGGACTGGCCCCAAAAGGTCACGGTTTGAGCCGCATTGTCCACCGTGATCTTGTACACATAGCGTGCACCTGTCTTTTCCCATGTTTGCAAAAGGGTCGTTGTCTTTGTGTCGTAGGCAACAATGGCCATGCCAACCCGGTTATCAATGTAGCTGTATGCCCAATAGGTGCGGTCGGCCCACTGGATCACCGGACAGGTGGTACAGGGGTCCAGGGTGTCCGGTCCTCTCAAGCAAGTTACTTTCAGACCGGAGGGGATGGCAGGGTGACTTGAACTAGTCACTTCCTGCACCAGCGGGATCAGACCAGATGCGTGTGCATACTGCCCAAAAGTTGTTCCCATGATTAACATAAAGCCAATCATGATTACTACAAAATGTTTATTTCTCATGTTTTCTCCTTTTTTGATAAGATTTTTTCGAAACCCATCCACCGGAAAAAAGTGGAGGCCCACCCGCACGGGTTATCGGCGGGTGGGCCCTGTCACTTATTTAGGCCAGCAGTCGACTATTTTTACCGGGGCATTTTCGATATTAACCCAGTTGCCATTAGCATCCAGGTACTGGTAGTTGGCCGTGCCCGATTTCCAGTCTTCCGACAAGACCATCCGCAGATTAACATTGGGCCCAATGACCGGACCGATTCCGGCGTGATGCGACCAGTGAAGGATCGGGTAACCAGTGGCTACGACCAGGATGTGGACATTCTTCGGCATCACGGTCATATAAGTGAAATCACCGGAGAGCTTTGTCTCAACTTTCAGCGGTGGGTTCGTGGCCTGGGTAATGACGCCGTGACCGCTTACCGATTTACCTGGTGTATACACCGTGAGACTCACTTTAAACAACGGAGCCCCGGGCATGTCACCCCCGATCTCGTAACAAACCGGGAATAAACCCGTTTGTGCTGTCAGGGTTAAAGTTAAAACCAATACACCAAACATTACACCTAAAGATTTTTTCATGTTTCCTCCTTTTTATTAATTTTATTTATTTTGCCCTTTTCAGGACTTCCGATCATTTGAAATCCTTTTTATTAAATGTCAAATCTCAAACGATCGGGTGTATTATGACATGAAAAATGAAAACAGTGTTAGTAAATTCAGATCAAAATGATAGTAAAATCAGACCATTTTTTAGGAGGGAATAGTACAAATAGACCATCGATAGTAATTCCAGACCAAAATGGGATTCCAGGAGCAAGAAACGACGATTGGCATTGATTGTGCTAAAAGATGTTTGTCATTGGGAGAGCTTGAAAGAACTGTCATAAGCCCTCCACCAATGACTAATGACCACTGACTAATGACCTTCTGTCGCCTGGTACTCGGAGGGCAGTTGGTGAAACTTTTCTTTAAAACAGCGGGTAAAATAGGTGCCGCTGGAAAATCCCACTTCTAAGGCAACTTCCAGTATTGTGCCAAAATTCTTTTTCAATAATTCAGCCCCCTTTTTAAGACGGTAAGAGCGGATAAACTCGTTTGGCGTCTCACCGCTTAAGGCATTGATTTTCCGGTACAAGGTGGTATGACTCATATAAAGCTTTTTACACAATTGGTCCACGTTAAAGTCCGGCTCGGATATATTCCTGTCTAAAACTGTCTGTAAATCCTTTAGAAATTCACGGTCGATTGTCGATATAGAGGTCTTTGTCGGCTTTAATGTCATTTCCCGTCTCAGGTTTTCCTGTAACTGGCTGCGGATGTCGATGAGGTTCTTGATGCGGGCAGATAAAATCCTGGTATTGAAGGGCTTGGTGATATAATCATCCGCCCTGCTTTCCAGGCCCTCGATGATATCCTCCTCCGCTGCTTTGGCTGTTAATAGTATAATCGGTATATGACTGGTGTTGACATCGTTTTTTAGCACCCGGCACAGCTCATAACCGTCGACCCCGGGCATCATGATGTCGCTGATGACCAGGTCCGGGATAATTTCCTGCGCTTTTTTTATGCCTTCCCGGCCGTCTTTTGCTTCTATTACCTGGTAATGGGGTTCGATGGCACTCCTGATATAGCTGCGGACATCGGCACTATCTTCCACCACGAGAATGAGATTTTTCTCCTGTGCCAGGTTACCATCGACAGCTGCAGTTTGATGGATGATTTCATTGTCGGCTTGTTCGGCTTTTTCCTCTTTTTCTATGATATAAAGGTCCGGGTTTTGCTTGATGTCCCCGGGTTTACCGGGTTTTTCCGCGTGCTGGACAATTTCACCGGGTTCCAGGTGACTGTCTCCCAGTGGTAAGCGGATAGTAAATTCGCTGCCTTTCCCTTCTACACTGTGAACGGTAATCTCTCCATGATGGAGTGCCACCAACTCTTTCGTCAGGGCCAACCCGATGCCTGAGCCTTTATGGGCATGTCCCGCGATACCTTCGGCCTGGTAAAAACGATCGAAAATATGGTCTAACTGCCCTGCCGGGATGCCGATGCCGGTATCCCGGACCGATATTTCCAGGAAACCTGGAGGATTATCTTTGATTAAGTTAAGGGTAACCGTGATTTGTCCGCCAGGGGGAGTAAATTTTACTGCATTGATGAGCAAATTGCAGACCACGTTTTCCATCTTTTCCCCATCAAAGTAAAGGGTAATATCTTCCCCTGGGGTATGAAAGCTTAGTGACAGTTCATTTTGTGCCATCAGGGAATCAAAAGAATCGATAATGCCTTTTAAAAACGGGATAATATTTTGTTGAGTGGCCTGCAATTTCATCTTGCCGCTTTCAAATTTGGAGAGGTCCAGCAGTTGGTTGATCAAACTCAGCAGCCGGCGGGAACTGCGCAGCATCATGCCCAGTTTTTGCCGCTGTTCCTTTTCAGGGTACCGGGAAAGCATTTGTTCCAGGGGGCCCATGATCAATGTCAGGGGAGTGCGGAATTCATGGGAGACATTGGCAAAGAACCGGGATTTGACCCGGTCCAGCTCTTTGAGTTTCTCCGACTGCTCTTCCAGTTGGCGATTTTTTCCCTCGATGATCTCTTTGGTTTGCTGCAGTTTTTGATGGGCGTTTTCCAGCTCCATGGTCCGGTGTTTAAGGTCCCTGGTGCGCATTTCCACCAATGCCTCCAGTTCCTCTTTCCTGGCGTGTAATTGCCTGACCCGGAAACGGTACAGGGAAAATCCCGCCAGTAAAACAAACAATCCGGCCAACAGGTAGAACCAGGCAGTTTGATAAAAGTAGGGCTGTAGATAGAATGACAGGGAAGCGCCCCCCCGGTTCCACACCCCATCCTCGTTACAGGCCATTACGTTAAAGGTATATTTTCCCGGTGAGAGAGCAGTGTAAGTCGTACTGCGGGCATTGCCCACATCGATCCAATCATTGTCATATCCTGCTAGTTTCAGTTTAAATTTTCCTTCGCGGGGTTTTATAAAGCTGAGGCCGGTATAATAAAATTCTATTCTCTTTTTTCCCGGCGATATGACAAATCCTGCTTTTTTCCCAATCATATCGATCAATTCCCCATCCACTCTCATTTCTTCGATAACCACCGGCGGGGGCAGGGTATTTTTTTTGATATTGCCGGGGTCGATCACTGCCACGCCCAGATCCGTGGCAAACCAGAGCCGACCGTCCCGGGTTTGGGTACCATCCTTGCACCAGGGATTCTTCATCCCATCCGACTCATCCAGGTGAAGTGGATGTATTTCATTGGTTTGTCCCCGGGCAAAATCCAGCAGCTCTTTTTTATCGATGCGAGAAATTCCATCTCGCCCGCCCAGCCAGAGATGTCCTGAGTTATCCTCTAGTATAACCCGCACATCGCTGTCTATGAGGCCATCTTTACTGGTAAAGTTGGTAAATTTACCCCCGGCCAGCCGGCTGAGTCCGCCCCGGGTCCCGATATAGAGCACCCCGTTTTCATCTTCATAAATACATTCTACTTCATTATTAACCAGTCCTTCCCGGGTGGTGACAGCGTTGAAGGTCCCGTTTTTCATCCGGTAAAGACCGCTGCCGTAAGTCCCGAACCAGAGATTGCCCTGTTGGTCCTCATGGAAACAACGAATAATCTTATTAGCAAATTCCTCTTCCTGGTTAAATCCGATAAATTTTCCTTTATGGAACCGGTTTAAATTTTCCTGTAAAGAAATCCAGATGGTTCCTTGTTTATCTTCAAGGAGCTTAAAAATTTGATTGCCGGAAAGCCCCTGGTGGGTGGTAAGGCTTGTGAGTCTCCCGGCTTTAAACCGGTTTAACCCGGCGCTGGTACCGATCCACAGGTCTCCGGTCCGGTCTTCCATAAATGAATTCACAACATTACTTAGGAGTCCTTGTTTGGTAGTCAACTTAAGGTTTAATTTCCCGTCTTTCAGTCGGTTCACCCCACCGCCCTCTGTACCCACCCAGAGGTTGCCAGCCCGGTCCGCGAGGATACAATTGACCATGTCATGAGATAATCCCTCTTTATTAGTATACGAAGTAACCGTGGTGTCCATCAACCTGAGGAGTCCTCCCTTTGGAGTGCCGATCCAGAGACTGCCTTCTCTATCTTCATAAAGAGAAGATATGAAATCACTGGTTAGACCATCTGCACTGGAAAAGGATTCAATTTTTCCTTTTTTTATCCTGGTTAAACCACCGCCGTCCGTACCGGCCCAGAGGTTCAGGTGCCTGTCTTCGTACAGGCACTTGATTTTCAGGTTGGGCAGCCCATCCGCCTTCCCATAATAGGTAAGACGATCATCTTTTAAGCAGTACAGACCGTCATTGCATCCGATCCACAGTTCCCCGTTTTTTCTCTCGCACAGGGAAATAATATATTTGTCAACCAGGTCTGTTTTCCCGTGGTAAGGGGTAAACCGGCCGTCCGGGCTTCGGATGGTTAACCCGGCAGAAGTGGCGATCAGGAGATTCCCTGTCCTGTCCTGGTGGAACGCACGAACCCGGTTGGCGGACAACCCGTCCCTGGTGGTAAAAGTGGTGAATTTCCCTTTTTCCAGGCGGGTTAACCCGCTGTTCATGGTGCCAATCCACAGGACCCCGGATGGGTCTTCTAAAATCGTTGATATTTCCTGGAGAGCTGTACTTTGATTGGTGGGATAAGTCTTAAATTCTCCCTCTGCTAAACACGATAATCCCCCCGCGGACGTTCCGATCCATAGGCGGCCTTTCTGATCCTGCAGCAGTGTCGTGATGGCGTTGTCCTTTAACTGCCTGGTATTGTCCTTATTAAAAACGGTAAAACGGATACCGTCAAACCGAACCAATCCCCGCAGCGTTCCCAACCAGATATAACCATCCCGTGTCTGGCAAACAGTATAAACGGAATTTTGTTCAAATCCGCGCTCTGCCTGCCATATATCCAGTTTATATTGGGAAATGGCTTTTTGGGGTTCCAGCGCCATTAATAGAGAAAAAGAAAAAAATGATGGTAAAAAAAGATAAAAAAAAAAGAAAAATTTCACTCTTTTCAACTCTTGTCTCTTTTAATGAAGTGTTCCTCCGGGCTCAGGACATTAATTGTTATGCTGTCTCTCTGCCAGGATTATTGGGTATAACTCTGGATACTTATGCCGCAATCAGTACATTTACTGTCATGCTGAAATTCACCCGGGGCCGGTGCGAACAGGTTATCCAGGTGCCCGAGGGCTTCCCCGGCCATCTTTTTTAATTCTTCATTCTTCTTATCCACGTTTGCGACTTTATGAAATCGCTTTAAAATATCCAGGCATTTTTGCACATTTGCCACTGCCAGCTTACTCATGTCTACCTCCTCTTGAATTTAATACCAGTCGATATACTATAATAAAAAGCAGTAAAAATCAAGGGAGAAACCAGGGATTTGGCAATTCTCATTTTAACACATTAACACACCCCGCCTCCTCCATCTTTACGATGGAGAAGGCCCCGCCACTATCTTTCGAGAGGGGAGTTCCCTAAAGCGCCCTGGGTTGAATCATGAGTTTAGTAATTCCCCTTTTGAGCGGGGGGGCCTGAAGGGCCGGGGTGTGTCAACATCAGAATTCCCGTCAGTAACTATAAAATTCCATCTATCTCTTTAAGAAACTTTACTTTTTCTTTTCTTAGTATCTGTTTAAGGCCGCACATCCAGGTGGGGATTTTGCCGATAAAGGAGGTGGCATGGGCAGCGCTCACTGGACAGATACCGCAATCTTCCACCTCTTTGCATAGAAAACAAAACTGTTTCCCGGTGAAAAAACAATCCTGCCTCAGCATGGTATAATTGGCCAGGACCTGCGGATAAATGGTTTCATGATTTTCTATGAAATGATCCAGCTTCCCAAAGGAGTAGGTGTCAAAGTCATCGTTCTTTTGAAGATCCTTTAAATAGCCATGGAAAGCCAGGCATCCCCAGAGTTCCTCTCCCGGTCCCACGGCCATTCGCTGCCGTCCTCCATCGCAGCTAAAGACCTTTTTCTCCCCGGTGCGGCGCTCTGATGGGCGGAAATCGATCACCGGCATGATCCGCCTTTCTTTATAATAGGAAATCAAAAAATCCCTCAGCCTTTCCAGTTCATTTTCCAGTACCATGAGACCGGCTTCATCCCAGGGTTGGTCTTCGGCAAGACTTAATCGAACCTCAGTCACACCCATTTCGATAATAGCCCGCAGCGATGGGGACAGGTAGTGGACAGTGTCCGGTGTGAATACACTATTGGTTGAGAATTCAATACCGGGATACGATTCCCGGTTAATACGCCTGATCAGTTCCTGCGTGAACTGCCGACTGCCCGGTTCCCGGCCAATTTCCTGGGCCTGCCCGTCAAAACTCAGCAGCAGGGTAAAACCATGGGCATTGAAAAAACCAAGTATCTCATCGCTGACCAGGCTGCCATTGGTGGTAATTGAAAACTTTAGCTTTTTTTCCCTGGCTTTTTCCTTTTCCTGTAAAAGAGAAACCGCATACCTGATTTGATCGAAGGCCAGCAGCGGCTCACCTCCATAGAAAATAATATACGCGCCTTCTTGTAAAAAAGGATAAAAAAAAGTGATTGCTTTTTCAATAGTAGAACGTTTCATGTATTTTTTTTCTTTTTTAGGGAGGCAGTAGGAACAGTTAAAATTACAATCGTCTGTGACAATAAAAGCCAGGTTGGAAAACTTCATGCGGTAATCTCGGCGTGCTGCCAGGTTGGGGTTGAACATAACAGGTTTTGCTTATTGACCAGCACCAGGCAAATATCGGTTTTACCGGGGCCTTTACCCTTAAATTTTAGAGATAGATGATTTTCCGCCACCAATCGCAAAAACGCTGGTGAAAAAAAGGGTTCGATCATCAAAATAGTTTCTTCATATTTTCTGTCGGGAAATACCTGGATGACTGCCTCCTGGTCTACTTTTATATTTATTCCATCGGTGGGGGTGACTTCTTTAATAACCGGGAGATAGTCCGATAATTTTTCCACCACACTTTGTTCTGCTTGCTCCTGCAGCCAGGAGGTAACAGGAAGCAGATCGATCGATGAGTTACGGCCGTCCACCAGGAAACAAACGTTGTAGAAAACCCATTGTTCGATACGATGATGAAAGGCATGTAAATGCCCCAACGCCTGGAGCTTTGGCTTTAATTCAAAGGGAATAACCGGTAGGGCCGTGGATGCGGCAATGGTAAGCAGACGATGTTTAGCCCCGTTGATTCCCTGGTTCGAGACAAATACTTTGATTTTGAGATGCTCATGACCGCGAACCAGCTTCCATTCTTTTGCTGCTGTTTCGCACCCGTCGTGGGTCCTGGAGGATTCTAATTTCCAGCCTTTATCTATCAGTGCCGGGCAGCGGAGGGGGTTTTGCCAATCGCAGCACACGCCGGTATCTGCATTTATTCCAGTTCCGATATTGTCGAAATCGATCTTTTCTTTGAATTCTTTTATTCTTTTGTCTCTATTCTTTAATTTTTCGCAGGCTCCTACCAGGCAATCATAAGCGTGAATGTCTATGATACCGGTGCATTCATATATATTCCCCAATTTACCTGGATTCCCCCTGGTGGGATCGATGATTATTTCTAAATATCCCTGGCGGGAAACATCTGCTAATATAGGGCCAAGACAGGAATCCAGGATAACCTGGCGTTTATCTTCCTTTTTCCAGAGACAAAAGGAATGGGCACCGAAGTGGGTTCGATTGGGATCGTTTCCAGGGACGATTTCCGGTGTAAGATTACTTAAAAATGCCGGGTTATTAGTAGCACCCCTGCCGATGAGGCTTGTTCTATTGATAAATCCGAAGGGTTCCATATAAATCCAGGTGAGCTTGATGCCCAGGGCGCCGGTGAGAGTTTGCAGCGCCCCTGCCTGGTCATAACAATTACACAGGGGATGCGCCTGTTCCAGGAACGCTTTCAATTCAAAGTAACCGCCCCAATAAGCCTCGGTATAGCGGGCGGCAGCGCCTTTACTGTCATACTGCAGCGATGTACGGGCATGGCAGTAATTAACGATCCGCTGGATAATTTTTTCTTTGTCCGTAAGCCCGACGCACAGGGTGGTTACAAGTCGCAGCACCTCGACCCAAACCCCTTTTTTGTACATTATCCCGGGAGGGCCATATATCCAATATATTTCCAGTCGGGTCTTTTGAAAAGGTTCGTTCTCGCTATCTAAAAACCAATCCATATTGCCGCTGGCTTGTTTAAAATGAGCTGGAACACTTTGGGGAACAGCCAGGACAGTCATTTCTGCCCCATTTTCTGTCGCAGCATCGTCACCTTTGAGGACCGCAGTAAAGGTCAGCCCGGGAAATTTACCGCTTAATTTTGTGGTTTCTTTGTCCCGTAAACCTTTCACTTTCACTCTTACTTCCAGGCTGTTGTACCGTTCAGGGGCTGTGATATCGAATACACCGGGTCTTTGGGAACCATACCCAGCGATAAAATCAATACCCGGCTCCCAATTGGGGAGCTTTACCGGTTTTCCTTTCAGACAGGCGGTAATTTGACTATTAATGGTGATAGAGAGTATTTCCACCGTTAAACCGGTTTTGTTACTACTGTTTACAGTGGTTATATTCTCTTTACCCATGATTTTTTTTAACCAATTGCAGGCAGATATCGTTTAGTTTTTGAGCAAAAATCCTGGCTTTCTCCCCGGCAGTCTGAAAATCCCCTTGTTTTCCATGTTCTTGCAGTTGTTGAGCCATTTGCCGGTAATTTTTAATCACAGGCCCCAGGTCAGCGGTCTCATAAACCGCAATGATCTTCTTCTTCTCTACCATGGTTCTGCAAAAAAGCACCTGGTGATTGTCAATATGTTCATGGTACTTTTTTTGCCTGGGCACCACCAGCGGGATTTTCTGATGATAAAGCACCAACATGATACTCCCGGTACCACCATGGGTAATCACCATCTCCGACTCTGTCATCCGGGTTATCATCTCATCGAAACGGATAAAATCCTTATGCTCACAAAACTGCGGTTTATAAACGGAATAGCCGGTTTGAACAAAGATATCATCCTGGATAACGGCTTCCCCTTTTAAGCGGTCAATTTCTTGCACCAGCCGGTCAAAAGGCTGTTCATGAGTGCCCACGGTAACAAATATCATAATAATTCCCCCAATATTTTCCCCCTGGGATAAGATTTTTTTTGTTCCTCCCAGTGTAAGATAAAGACATCGGTAATAGGATACACCAGCCTGCCGGTGAGGGAAGGATTTTCAATCCGCTCGTAGGCTTCGATAAACACCAGTTTTTTCCCTAATAATTTTCCTAAGTAAAAAAATGGAATCGCCACCCCTGCACCGGAAGAAATAATCACATCCGGTTTCTCTTTAAAAAGTACCTTCAACGCCACAAAGAAATTACGGAATAAATTAAACAGGTTTCGATTGGTAGGAAAAAAAGCCCAGTAGATTCTTTCCTTGTCCAATAAAGAGACGGCGTCTTCTTTTTTAAAGGTAACCCAAAAGCGGTCGTATCGACCCCAGAAGTCTTTCAGCAAATGCAGCAATAGGAGATGACCTCCACTGGAACAAATCATGGCAAGTTTCATAGAGAGTATTATAACAAATTTTGCCTTCGGTGACCAGATGCTTCACGGGGCGCTTTCCGTTAATCCCCTCTTGAGAGGGGATGCTGCTCCGATCTCGCTCTTTATAGTTCTCGAGGAGCAGCCGGGGTGTGTCTACTTCAGTGGCGAAATATTTTTTCTAAACACATTTGGTCTTACGGGATAACTTGCAGCTAAAAATAGGCGGTAGGCACAGATATTCCAATACAGTTGCAATATTTTGGCAAATATATTGCAATACCATTGCAATGTTTTGGAAAGTAAGGGGCCATTATATGAGAATATTGTTTATCTTGAGTTAAAGCGGAGATTAAAGCTATACAGGGATGCCCAATTGTTTTACTATAAAACCAAAACAGGAAAAGAGATCGATTTTCTTCTAATGGAAAAAAGTAACCTACAACTCATCCAGGTGAGCGCCGATATCAGCGATAAAAATACGCTCCTTCGTGAGAAACGGGCTTTGCTAGAGGCAGCAAAGGAAATCGGCATAAAAGAGGGCATGATTATCAATGGCAATATCAAAGATAGTACGGTTGAAGACGGGACCAGGATTTCAATTGTACCTATCTGGGAATTTCTTCTCCTAACCCCTTAACCCAGAAAGATCGGAACCTCCTAATATCCAACGAAAATATATTCCTGTACTTTGTTATTATTATTGCCTGCTTTGTTTCCCTGGTTGGCAAAACTATAGCGGTAATTAATTGAAACCAATTCCACATGTGTTTTGTATTTTGACATCAGGGAGAGTATTTCTTCTTTAGTAGGTAAAGAATTGGAGGAATAGGAAACCAAAAGAATACTGTCTTGAAATTTGGTAAAGAGTTTATCAAACGCATCATGGGCTCCGATTCGAGAACTGAAAGGAGAAGGATAGCTTTTAACCTTTTTTGTTTTGGTATGTTCCTGGATTTCTACGCCTTTCCAATCGCATGCCAGTCCTTCGACAAAATGATAACGTCTTACATAATCATTGTCTGAAAAAGGGCTGTAATAGGGGGGATCGATATAAACGAGGTCTGGTTTCCAATGAGCCGTCATGGCGTCTCCCCACCGCGAG
>Ga0316628_100003872_pt1 | contig 11624 bp, 3 predicted proteins | sample OWC_Aug_M2_C1_D5_FD_207648 | JGI IMG/M metagenome (GOLD analysis project Ga0316628, IMG submission 207648) | Wetland soil microbial communities from Old Woman Creek delta, Ohio, United States - OWC_Aug_M2_C1_D5_C | ecosystem: Environmental > Terrestrial > Soil > Wetlands | place: USA: Ohio... | reverse complement strand
CACCACTGGGCCCGGCCGCTTCACCTCGAATTGCAGGGAAATTCCTTCGTCCGGCGCAATACGCAGAACCAGCCAGTTGGGCCGCAGCGTATCGACGGGCGTGTCCTGAAACGCCGCATACGGCGCTTGCTTGAAGCGGATCGCAATCTCCGTCGTCCGATGTGACAGGTGCTTGCCGGTACGGATGTAGAAAGGCACCCCGGCCCAGCGCCAGTTGTCGATTTCGAGCCGGAGGGCGACATAAGTCTCGACGTTCGAATTCGGCGCCACGTTCGGTTCGCTCCGATAGGCGCTCACTGTCTTGTCCAGTACGGTGCCGGCCCCATACTGTCCGCGTACCGCTTGCGCCGGCTCGAGGGCGGGCATGGCGGAAAACACCTCGGCCTTTTTCGCGCGGATCGAGGCGGCATCGAAGCCGACAGGTGGCTCCATGGCCACCATCGACAGCAGCGTGAACACATGATTGGGGACCATGTCGCGCAGCGCACCGGTCACCTCGTAGAACTTGGCCCGGTGCTCCACGCCGACCGTCTCCGCCACGGTGATCTGCACGTGGTCGATCCGGTCACGATTCCATATCGGTTCGAAAAGCCCATTGGCAAAGCGGAATGCCATGATGCTTTGGACCGTATCCTTCCCAAGAAAATGGTCGATACGGAAAATTTGATCCTCATGGAGCGTGCGCAGGATTTTGGCATTCAACTCGCGCGCGGATTCGAGGCTGTGGCCGAACGGCTTCTCGATCACCACGCGGCGCCAAAATCGATGCTTTCCGTCTCCGTTCTCGTCCTGATCCGTGAGTTTCGCCTTGCCGAGCCGCTCTACCACCGTGCCGAAAAACCGGTCGGCGACCGCGAGGTAAAAGATCACGTTGCCCTGCGTGCCGTGGCTCTTCTCCGCCTCGTCCAGCGCGCCACGGATTTTCTCGTACAACTCGGGCTTGGTCAGATCGCCCCGGACGTAGAACATTTTCGCCGCGAGGCGACGCCACGCGGCATCGTCGATCTCGTCGACTTGGAACTCGGCGACGGTGTTGCCGATGAAGCTTTTTAACATGCCGTAAAGGTGGTCGCGCCAAGCCTCCGCCGTTCCTTCCGCCAAATCCACGCCAATCAATGCGAAGTTCTCAGGCAGCAGCTTCGTGCGCAGAAGGTTGTAGAGCGCCGGCACCACCAGGCGCCGGGTCAGGTCGCCGCCGGCGCCGAAGATCACCATGGTGCAAGGATCGGCTGGGATCGCCTGGCGCCGTGGCGGCGAGTCCACCAACTGCGCGATCGGAGGGGGGCGGATCGTTTGGGTGTCGAGCACGGCGCTACTCTGCAGCATTCCGTTCCGCCGGGCCGCCCGGCGACTTCGCCGGCCTCGGTTCGGGATCGCTGGGCTGGTGTCCCTCGATATGCCCGCCGAAGCCCAACCGCATGGCCGACAGCATCTTTTCTCCGAAGGTATGCTGCTGCCGCGAGCGGAAGCGGGCGTAGAGCGCTGAGGAAAGCACGTCGACCGGGACCGCCTCCTCGATCGCCGCCTCGATCGTCCAGCGACCCTCGCCGGAATCCTGGACGAAGCCGGAGAAGGTCTCTAGTTGCGGATCCTTCGCCAACGCGGCTGCGCCGAGGTCGAGCAGCCAAGATGAGATCACGCTGCCGCGCCGCCACACCTCCGCGACATCCGGTAGGTTGAGCGAAAAGCGCTCGTCTTCGGGGAGATCCTTCGAATCTTTGTTGCGCAGGATGTCGAAGCCTTCGGCATAAGCCTGCATCAGCCCGTATTCGATGCCGTTGTGCACCATCTTGACAAAATGCCCGGCGCCGGACGGACCGGCGTGGATATAGCCGCGCTCGGCGCGCGGATCGCGTTTTTCACGGCCCGGCGTACGCGGAATGTCGCCTGTTCCGGGCGCCAGGGCGGCGAAGATCGGATCGAGATGGTCCACGGCGTCCTTGGGACCGCCGATCATCAGGCAATAGCCGCGCTCGAAACCCCAGACGCCGCCGGATGTGCCGCAATCGACGTAGCTGATGCCCTTCTCGGACAATTTCTTGGCACGCCGGATGTCGTCTTTGTAGAACGTATTGCCGCCATCGATGATGATGTCTTGAGACTCCAGCAGGCCGCCGAGGCGCTCTATTGTTTCCTCGGTGATTTGACCGGCAGGCAGCATCACCCATATCGCACGCGGCTTTTCCGCGAGCGTCTTCACGACCTCGTCGAGCGATTTGGCGGCCGTGGCGCCCTCTTTTGCCAGCGCGTCGCCCGGTTTGGCGTTGGTGTCGAACACCACGCAGCTGTGCCCCGCTTTCATCAGGCGGCGGGAGATGTTGCCGCCCATGCGACCAAGTCCGATCACGCCGATCTGCATTTGCTTCACTCCTCGCAAAGGCGCCGCTACGCGAGCGCCGTATCCACCGCGCGGACCAACTCGTGCAGCCCCGTATCGACATTCTTCAAATGGACTCGCAGCGTGCGCCGGCCGCGTTCTGCAAGCACAGCGAGATCGCCACGCGCCTGCGCGGCCTTCACGACGCCGAAGCTGTACGAATGGCCGGGCACGTCGATATCGGCGGGATCGTCGCAGGTGATCTGCAGGAACACGCCAGAGTTCGGCCCGCCCTTGTAAGCCTGACCGGTCGAATGTTGGAAACGCGGTCCGAAGCCGAGACAGGTCGCGGCGTGGGTTCGATCACGGATACACGTGCGCATCGCGGTCAACGCTAATGTGGTCGCCTCGCTGCGCTCCACGTACGCCAGGAGCGCCACGTAATCGCCCGACTTGGCGCCGGCGTGCGCGCGGGCAAAATGGCTTTTCAGATAGCCGGACAGCGTGTTGTGTCGGCCGAGCGCGGCGGCGTTGCGGGGGTCGGCATAGAGGGCGATGCCGTTCTCGCGGAACACCGGCGTCTCGTCGGGCAGGCTATGCGACGTTTCATAGGCTTCGGTCAGCGCGCGCGTCTTGTCCTTGCTCGCCTCGACATCGGGCTGATCGAACGGGTCGACGCCGATAATCGCACCGGCCACGGCCGTGGCGATCTCCCAGCGGAAGAATTCTTGGCCGATATGCCAGATATCGCTCACCCGAATTCGCGCGACCGGATGGCCCGCCTGCTCGAGGGCCTCCACCGCCTTGCGCTGCGATGGATCCGCGTGACCTTCAAGCTCGAGGTAGGCGAAGAACCGGTCGCCGCCATATCGCTCGGGCACGGTGAGCGGCTCGCCGGCCAAGGGAATCAGTCCCCGCCCGCGCTTGCCCGTGCTTTCGGCCAGAAGCTGCTCCAGCCAAGCGCCGAGATCGGCGATCCCGGGCGAGGCAATGATCGTGACCTTGTCGCGGCCGAAGCGCGTTGCGGCGACGCCCATGGCGATGCCGAGCTGTACCCCCGGGTTCTCCATCGGTGGCACGTCGGGGCCGCAGCTTCGTCCCATCTGCTGCGTTGTCACGAGGAGGCGTTCGACGTCCAGGCCCATCGCCGCCGCCGGTACCAGGCCGAACTTCGACAGCACGGAATAGCGCCCGCCGATCGAGGGCACGCCATGGAAAATGTGGGAGAAGCGCAGCTGCTTGGCGTGTCGTTCCAGCGACGATCCAGGATCGGTCACCGCTACGAAGTGTTCGCCGGCCTTGTCCTTGCCGCGCCCCGTGCCGACGCGCTGGAGGAAATAGTCCATGAAGATGTTGGGCTCGAGCGTGCTGCCGGATTTGGAGGAGACGATGAACAGCGTCTTGCTGAGATCGACTGCGTGCTCGATCGTCGCGATCTGCGCGGGATCGGTGCTGTCCAAAACGTAAAAGCGCGGCCAGCCGGGCTGCGGCCCCAAGGTCTCGCCCAGCACTTCCGGTCCGAGACTGGACCCTCCCATTCCCATCAGCACGACGTCGGTGAACCCGCGCCGCCTGGCCTCTGCCGCGAAGTCACGCAGCCGATCGATATCGGCCAGCTCTTGCCCCACCACGTGTAGCCAGCCGACCCATTTGTCCTCGTCCGTCTCGGTCCACAGCGATTTGTCCCCCACCCACAACCGCCGAATGCGCCCGCCCTTGCGCCACGCCTCCATCTCCTCTTCGAAGGCGGTCTTCATCTCCGGTGAGCCTGGTGCGATTTCAAGCCTGGCTCGGTCGCCTTCGAGCAGCACACGGCGGCGGCGCGCGACGGCGCCGAGCATCTTGTCGAACGCATCCGCGAATTGCCGCACGCCCTCGGCGACTAACTCTTCAGTGACCTCGGCAAGGGAGATGCCGCGCCGCTCCAGCTCGGCGAGCACAGCGCGCGCGCCCCTTACGTCCTGCTCGATGGCGTCAGGCTTTGCCTCACCATGGTCGCGGAACGCATCCATCGTCGCCGGCGGAATAGTGTCCACGGTGTCGCGGCCGATCAGCGCCTCGACATACATCGTATCTTTGTAGGCGCGGCTCTTCGTGCTCGTCGAAGCCCAAAGCAGGCGTTGCGTCTTCGCCCCCGATGCGGCCAGGGCCTGCCAGCGCGGACCCGAGAACAGCGCCTTGTAGCGGGCGTAAGCGATCTTCGCATTCGCGATCCCCGCCTTGCCGCGCAAGCGATCCGCCACTCGTTTGTCGCCAAGCTTGTCAAGCCGCGCGTCGACCGCGGTGTCGATGCGGCTGACGAATATGCTGGCAACGCTGGCGATCTTGGAGACGTCGCCGCCCGCCCGCATCAGATCGCCGAGCCCTGAAATATAGGCCTCGACAACTTGCTCGTAGACCTCGACCGAGAAGAGCAATGTGATGTTGATGTTAAGCCCGCGACCGATGAGCCGGCGGATGGCTGGAATGCCGGCCGGGGTCGCCGGCACCTTCACCATCAGATTGGGACGTTCGACCGTCCCCCACAACCGCAACGCTTCGGCGACCGTGGCTTCGGTATCGTTGGCCAGGTAGGGCGAGCATTCCAGGCTGATGTAACCGTCCCGGCCTTGGGTCGCGCCGTAAACCGGATACAACACCTCGGCGGCGGCGCGGATATCGTCGATCGCAAGATGCTCGTAGATCGCGTTCACGCCGTGGTCGGCGTTCGCCTGGAATTGCTTCACCGCGTCGGCGTATTCGTCGGTTTCGCCGATGGCCTTCTCGAAGATCGAGGGGTTTGAGGTGACACCCTTCAGCCCGTCACGCTCGATGAGCACGCGCAATTCGCCGTTGTCGATCAGGCTGCGCTTCAGATAGTCGAGCCAGGGAGACTGGCCGCAGGTTTCGAGTTGCTTGAGGGGATTCATGTCGTTCGCCTCCCGGAGGTCGCGATCTGCGCCTTGGCCGCGGCGAGCACTTTTTCCGGCGTGAAGCCGAATTTCGTCATCAGGTCCTTGATCGGGGCCGACGCGCCGAAGCCGTGCATGCCGATCCGGGCGCCGGTAGGGCCTACATAACGATCCCAGCCAACCACGGAGCCTTCCTCGACCGACACGCGCGCCGTGACGCCGGGCGGAAGAACGCTGTCGCGATAGTCCTGATCCTGCTGCTCGAACAATTCCCACGACGGCATACTGACGACGCGCGCCTGGATGCCTTCCTGCTTGAGCGCCTCGTAGGCCGAGGCGCACAGCGCGACCTCGCTCCCGGTGCCGATCAGGATCACGTCCGGCTTGCCGCCTTCGGCATCGGCCATGACATAGGCGCCCCGCACGACGCCCGCGGCCGAGGCGTAGCGCGTGCGGTCGAACGTCGGAAGCGGCTGCCGGCTCAGCACCAGACAAGCGGGCTGGTGCTTCAGGCCGACGATGACGCGCCAGGCCTCGACGACTTCATTGGCGTCGGCAGGTCGAAGCGTGATGAGGCCGGGGATGGCGCGCAGCGCGACGAGCTGCTCGACCGGCTGATGCGTCGGACCGTCCTGGCCGAGGCCGATCGAATCGTGCGTGAAGACATAGACGACCGGCAGTTCCATCAACGCGCTCAATCGGATCGCGGGCTTCATGTAGTCGGAGAAAATCAGGAAGCTCGAGCCAAAGGCGCGAATCCCGCACAAGGCGAGTCCGTTCACGATCGCGCCCATGGCGTGCTCTCGAATGCCGAAGTGCAGATTGCGGCCGCCGTATTTCTCGGCCTCGAAATCTCCCGCTGACTCGAACGTCAGCCGCGTCTTGGTCGATGGCGCGAGGTCGGCCGCGCCGCCGATAAGCCATGGATAATGCGACGCAACAGTGTTCAGCACCTTGGCCGAAGAATCGCGGCTTGCCAGGCCTTTGGAATCGGCTGGGAAGCTGGGCAAATCGACGTCCCAGCCGTCGGGAAGCTCGTCGCTCTGCATCCGATCGAGCCGGTCGGCGAGGTCAGGATGGTGGGCGCGGTATGTGTCGAAGAGGGTCGTCCAGGCGGTGCGGAGCTGCTCGCCTCGCCGACCGATGCCCGCGCGGAAATGCTCGCGCACGCCCTCGGGCACGAGGAATTGAGAATCTTCCGGCCATCCGTATCTGCGCTTGGCCAGACGGATCTCTTCGACCCCGAGCGGCTCGCCATGGGCGGCGCTGGTATCGTGTTTATGCGGTGCGCCATAGCCGATATGGCTCTCGACAACGATCAGCGTGGGAACTTCGTGGCCATGTCGAAATGTCTCGAGCGCCTCTGCGATCCGCACCGTGTCATTGGCGTCTCCGACCCGCAGCACGTTCCAGCCATAGGCCCGAAAGCGAGCAGCGACGTCATCGCTAAAGGCGAGATCCGTATGGCCTTCGATCGTTATGCGATTGCTGTCGTAGATCCAGCAGAGATTCCCCAGCATCAGGTGGCCCGCGAGCGAAGCGGCCTCGCTGGTGACCCCTTCCATCATGTCGCCGTCGCCGCACATCGCATAAACGTCGTAGTCGAACATTGTGAAGTTGGGCCGATTGAAATACTGCGCCAGCCAGCGCCCGGCGATCGCCATGCCGACGCTTGTCCCGCAACCCTGGCCCAGTGGCCCGGTCGTCGTTTCGACGCCCGTGGTCAGGCGATATTCCGGGTGTCCCGGACAACGGCTGTCGATCTGACGGAACTTCTTGATGTCATCGATCGTGACCGAGGTTTCGTCCAGAGGCTCACGCGCGGCGGTGACGGCTTTTACACCGGTCAGATGAAGCACCGCGTAAAGGAGCATCGATGCGTGTCCGTTGGACAGCACGAAGCGGTCGCGGTTGGGCCAGAACGGATCCTCCGGGTCGAAACGCAAAAAACTCTGCCACAGCGTATAAACCACCGGCGCCAACGCCATCGGTGTGCCAGGGTGGCCGGACTCGGCGTGCTGCACCGCGTCCATTGACAAGGTCCGGATCGTGTCGACGCACAGACGATCCATCGAATGTTCGCCCGACGGTCCTTCCCCCTCATCCACATTAGTGTTTATGAGTGGATTTGGCGTCATTCGGACCTCGCCGCAGCGCTGGCCGATCGACTGGCTCGCTGCTTTCTCCACCTCGAGAGTGGTGTTCCGTCCGGCGTGATTGTTACCCCTTATGCTTCATGCCTTCGCCCCTGACACCGGCAGCGTATAAAGCTGCGCCATAACGTAAACGCGGCACCGAGACTGGAAAGGGCGTCGCTGCCCTTTTGCCACATATAGGTGGTTTCGGGCCTTTGCCGTGCCCCCGGAAACTACTTAGTGCGAGCCGCTGGGTTATCTCGGTGACATTTGATTTGAATGGCTTAGCGCCACCGCCTACGTAACTTCCGAGGCTGCCGGCCTCGTTGCTTCAAAGGCTATTTTGGCTGGATCAACTCGGCACGGACCGGACGTACGTCCGCGCAAACGCCGAGAAACCCGCACCTATTCCCACCTGCAACTAAACGGGGACGGTGGATGAGTTCACAAACCGGCAAGAGCCGGATTTCTGCGCACAGCATGACTTCGGATCACGATGGTGGAGCGTCCATCCGTAAAACGCTGTGCGTCATCGGTCGTCTCTTCGGGCGACGGTCGGCGGCTTCTCCGCGCAGTCACGACGAGCCGATCCGCGCCGAGCTTTTCGGCATCGAGCGTCTCGATCAGCACGCCGAAAGTCTCGCGGCGGCTCAGAGCATCACATCGAAGTCGGTCCGAGATCTGCGGCTGGAGCGGCGGCTGAGGGACAACGACCGTGCGTTGCGCGCGGCGTATCACGCCACCGTTGCGACGGTCCGTGAAGAACGCGCCATCACTCCCGCGGCAGATTGGCTGATCGATAATTTTCACGTGGTGGAAGAGCAGGTTCGAAATATCCGGACCGATCTCCCGCCCGATTTCTATCGCCAGTTGCCCAAGCTGAAGGATGGACCGCTCGAAGGATACCCACGCGTGTTCGGGCTGGCTTGGGCGTTCGTCGCCCACACCGACAGCCATTTCGATCCGCAAATGCTGTGCCGTTTCGTACGCGCCTATCAGCGTGTGGAGCCATTGACGATCGGCGAGCTGTGGGCGGTCGCGATCACGCTGCGGGTCGTGCTCGTGGAGAATTTACGGCGTCTCGCCGACGACATGGTGAATTACCAAGCCGCGCATCGAGAGGCCAATACGCTGGCCGACCGATTGCTAGGAGTCGACGGCCGAGAGATCGAGCCGGCGGACACGGTCCTGCGATCCCTCAAGGGACCACTGCCGGCGGCTTACGCGGTCCAACTGGTGCAGCGACTGAGGGAACAAGATCCGAGGGTGATGCCCGCGCTCCTTTGGCTGGACGAACGGCTGACGGCTCAGGGAACCACGGCCGACGACATCGTCCGAGAGGAGCATCAGCGCCAAGTCGCGGCGAACGTGACGGTCCGCAACATCATCACGAGCATGCGCCTGTTATCCTCCGTAGACTGGCGGGAGCTGTTCGAGAACATCAGCCTTGTCGATGCAATGCTCCGCGAGGGAAGCGATTTTGCTGCATTCGACTTCTCGACGCGTGATCTGTATCGGCGCGCAATTGAGGAACTGGCGCGAGGCTCAAGCCATTCCGAGATGGAAGTCGCTCGGCTCGCACTTCTCGCCGCCAAGCGCGCAGGTGAAGAAGCACGCGACGAAAACGAGGCGACCTCGGCTCGCAAGCGAGATCCCGGCTATTACCTCATCTCGAAGGGTCGTCCCGCATTCGAGAAAGCGATCGGGTTCCGAATCACAATAAAAGGATGGCTCGTTCGTGCGAACGCGGCCGTCGGGATTTCCGGCTACATCGGGATCGTCGCGATCGTCACCGTCGCCATTGCCGTTCTGACGTCGAGCTGGGATATGGAGCGGGGCGGGTACGGTGCTTTCTGCGCACTGGTATTGCTGGCGCTAATCCCAGCGTCGGATGCGGCGATGGCGTTGGTGAATCGCGGCGCCACGAATCGATTTGGCGCCGTCGCCCTTCCAAGCCTGGAGCTCGTCGATGGTGTGCCGTCGAGCCTACGCACGATGATCGTGGTGCCCACGCTCCTGACGTCACGCGATGCGGTCGCGGAGCAGGTCGAACGGCTGGAGGTGCATCACCTGTCGAATTCCGATGGCGACCTCCAGTTCGCCATGCTTTCCGACTGGACGGATTCCGTCACGGAGGACGCGCCGGACGACGATGAGGTGCTCAATTTCGCCGTCCAAGGTATCGCGGATTTGAATCGGCGTTACGGGCCGGCGCCCGAGGGCGACCGGTTCCTCTTGCTCCACCGTCGCCGACTCTGGAACGACCGGCAAGGGACGTGGATGGGGTGGGAGCGCAAGCGGGGAAAGCTGCACGAGTTCAACCGACTACTGCGTGGCGCTGTCGACACGACGTTCCTCCCGGTGGAGGGGCGACCGCCGGTCGTACCCACCGGCGTCCGCTACGTGATCATCCTCGACGCCGATACGCGGCTGCCGAGGGGAGCCGCCAAGCGACTGATCGGAAAGATGGCTCATCCGTTGAACCGTCCGACACTCGACTCTCGTTCCCGACGTGTCATCGACGGGTACGCGGTGCTTCAGCCGCGGGTCACGCCGTCGTTACCGACAGGTCGCGAAGGGTCGCTATTCCAACGTATTTTCTCGAGCACGAGCGGCATGGATCCCTACGCCAACGCGGTCTCGGACGTATACCAGGATCTTTTCGGCGAGGGCTCATATAGCGGGAAGGGGATCTACGATGTGGATTCCTTTGAGGCCGCGCTGGCCGACCGGATTCCCGAGAACACGCTCCTCAGTCACGACCTCCTGGAGGGCATCTTCGCTCGGGCAGGTCTGGTGTCCGATATCGAGGTCATAGACGAATTTCCGGCACGCTACGACGTCGCAGTGGCGCGCCAGCATCGGTGGGTGCGTGGAGATTGGCAACTCCTACCGTGGATTCTCGGCCGGGGATGGACCGCGAATGGCGACCGGCGCCGTCGCGCGATTCCGCTCGTCGGCCGATGGAAGATGATCGACAACCTGCGCCGGTCATTGTTCGCGCCTGCCAGCTTCCTGGCCTTGCTCGGCGGATGGACATTGCCGTTCGCCTCCGCGACGCTGTGGAGCGGATTCATCGTGGCCACCATTTCGATACCCGCTCTTCTGCCGGTTCTCTCCGGAATCGTGCCCCGGCCGCGCCGGTTCTCGAAGCGGATCCAACTACGAGCGATCGGCGTGGACCTCGAGCTCGCGCTGTCGCAAATCGTGCTTCTGGTCGCATTTCTGGCGCATCAGGCCTGGACCATGTCTGACGCGATCCTCCGGACGCTGTTTCGTGTGATCGTGTCGCGCCGAAACTTGCTGGAATGGGTGACCGCTGCCCAGTCAAAGGTCAGCCCGCGGCTCGACGTGGTCGGGTTCTGCCGGCAAATGGCCGGCGGACTCGGCCTCGCCGTCGTGGCCATAGGTCTCGTGGCATGGGCCGAGCCGAGCTCCTGGCCGGTCGCGGCGCCGTTCGTGGTGCTTTGGCTGTTATCGCCTCTCATCGCGCGAAGAATCAGCCTGCAGACGCCTGGAATGGTTCACAAGTCGCTCTCGCTCGCGGACCGGAAAACGCTGCGCCTGATCGCGCGCCGCACCTGGCGCTTCTTCGAGACCTTTGTCACGGCGGAGGACCACATGCTTCCGCCAGATAATTTTCAAGAAGACCCTACGCCGGTGGTCGCCCATCGAACATCGCCCACGAATCTCGGCCTGTATCTTTTGTCCGTCGCCGCCGCACGCGATTTCGGGTGGGTCGGAGTGCTCGAGGCCGTGGAACGGCTGGAAGCGACTCTCGAATCGATGAGCAAGCTTGAGCGTTTCCGCGGTCATTTCTACAACTGGTACGGGACGCTGGATCTGCGTCCGTTAGATCCTAGGTACATCTCGTCCGTCGATAGCGGGAATCTTGCCGGACACCTGATCGCCCTATGGAATGCGTGCGTGGAAATGACCAAGCGCCCCGCGATCGGTTCGCGGTGGTTGGTCGGGATCGAAGATGCGCTGGATCTCATGCGCGAGTCCCTCCGCGACATCGCCGACGATCCAGAGTCGGCCACGCGGCGGGAACTGGACGACGCACTCAACGTTTTCGTCGCGTCGCTTCGACCGGATGCCTCGACTACCGTGGGTATTGCCGGGCAATTGAAAGAGCTTGCGCTCCAGTCGGCGAAAATAACCGACATCGCGGGAACGTTGACCGCGGCCAGCGCTACTGGCGACGGCGCCGAAGCGCTGACTTGGGCGCAAGCGATAAGCGCATCGGTCCACAGCCACCAGCGCGACCTCGAGTCCCTG
>Ga0316628_100003871_pt1 | contig 11624 bp, 13 predicted proteins | sample OWC_Aug_M2_C1_D5_FD_207648 | JGI IMG/M metagenome (GOLD analysis project Ga0316628, IMG submission 207648) | Wetland soil microbial communities from Old Woman Creek delta, Ohio, United States - OWC_Aug_M2_C1_D5_C | ecosystem: Environmental > Terrestrial > Soil > Wetlands | place: USA: Ohio... | reverse complement strand
GGGGGGGGGGGGGGGGGCGGGGGGGGCGGCGGCCCCCCCGGCCCCCCCCTGGGCCTCCCCCCCCCGGCGCCCCGGGGGGGGTATGTTCGGTGGGGCCCCCGGCCCCCCCGACACTTCCCGCCCGCAGCCTTCCTCTTCGACTTCGGCTTCGGCTGCGCGATGATCCAGGCGTCGAGGTCCACCCTCCGGATCAGCGGTGTCCGCGGGCTCGCGTAGACGTACAAGTGCCCGAGCTGACGCCGCAGGGTCTTCACCGACATGATGTGCAGTTCGGCGGCAACCTCGGCCGGCGTCAGGTAGGCAGGCGGAGCGGGAGCCTTGGCGACGTTCTTGGCGACCTCGGCGGCGATGCCCGTGACGACGGTGACGAGCTGGTCCGCCAGGCGTGCGAGAGCGGGAGTCAGGTTGATGGCGGCAGGCTGAGACACGTTGCCTCCCTTCCGGGCTCGTGGGTCGTCCATGTATCCGGCGCCACCAACTACCGCCGGCGGGTGCGCTTCTTCGCCGGCCGCGGATCGACCCGGACCAGGATGTCGCCGGGCTCGCAGTTCAGCGCGTCGGCCAACTTCTCCAACACCCCGAAGTCGATGCCCTGGCTGGCGCCGCTCTCGAGGCGGGAGACCGTGGACTGTGGCACCCCCGAGCGCCGGGACAGTTCCGCCTGGCTCGGGATCTCAGCCTTGGCGCGGAGAGCCTTCAACCGCGTCACGATCGGCGTCATACCAACCCTCCCGTAGTGTTGCTCTCCAATCTATGCGTTAGCGGACGGATGTCAAACGGCCCCCCTCTTGACGTGCTATCCGTATGCGGATAGATTGGCTCTCTCAAGGGGGAGCCAATGCCTGCGACAGCGAAGCGCATCACCTGCACCGCGCCGAACGGCTACGTCCGCTTCCGCCTGCGCCTGACATCCCGATCCCGGTCCGTCACGCTCGCCGACATCGAGCCTGCCCGCGAGCGGTTCGCCGCTGCGGCTCGACGGCTGCACCAGGCGGCCGCGGGCCGCGAACTGGGCACCATCGCCGGAGAGGTCGGCGACCTTCCCGACGCCGAGATCCCGCCGTCGCTCCTGCGGGAGCTGGGGCGCGCGTTCAGGGCCGAGGGCTGAGCCCCTGACCCGCAGACCGTCTACCACCAAGGAGGTTGCCGTGGCGAAGCAGCGCGCAGCGAGCCCGTCCCGCAAGCCAGCACCTGCCCCACCGTTCTACGGGTCGCCCGAGTGTTGTGGGGACTGCCGCACGAGGACGCGTCCGGTCTCCTGCTACGCTCACTGGGAACACGACGTGGCCCGCGACTGCTTGATGCTGGACAAGCCTCCCCGGCAGCTGTGGCGCTGCGACAGGTGCGTGATGCTCGACATGGCGTACGGAGTCGGAAACGTCCCGTGGGAGCGCCGCGCCGACTTCCGGGGTGACTACCCGCGAGAGCCGGCGCTCGGAAGGCGTCTGCGCGGAACGCCCGCGCCGCCCGATCCGGACCAGCTCGCGATCGTGGCGGAGCTGTGGCCAAGCGAGGCCGAGAACCTCGCCGCCGTGATGGAGTCGGAGCAGACGTCTCTGCGCGAACTGCCCGGCCTGCGTCGGCTGCTGGCGGTGATGGCAGAGGTCGCGTCGGTCGGAGAGCCCTCGTTGGACGACGATGACGACGGGGATCTGTGGATGCCCACCGCGTCACGCCGACATGAGCGTCGATTCCTGCGAGCTAGGGTACGAGGCCTCAGGGAGGTAGGCGACAAGCTGCTGGCGCTCACGCCCGCGCTGGACGAACAGGCCGGTCTCGACCGCGGCGCCCGCCTCCTGGCCGATTGGGCATCGAAGTACGGACCACGGAGGTGATGATGACACACCCTGAACTCCCGCCGACCGGGGCGATCCGGTTCGTCCCGGTCCCCGTCGTGTCCCGACTCCCCGCGCCGGAGGACTCGGTCGCGCGGCTCGTGGGCGTCTTCCTCTCGGGCCGGAACGCACTGACTACCCAGGCGTACCGTCGGGACCTTGAGGGCTTCGTGGCGTTCGTCGGTGCGCCGTCCATCGGCGAGGCGGCCGCGGCGCTCCTGGCCGGTGGCCACGGCCCCGCGAACGCCCGCGCGCTCGAGTGGCGGACGCAGCTCGTGGAGCGGGGCCTCGCCCCTGCCACCGTGAACCGGCACCTGGCCGCCCTCCGCTCGCTCGTCCGGCTCGCCCGCGTCCTCGGGATCGTGCCGTGGACCCTCGACGTGCCGCGGATCCCGGGGCGGGCCTACCGCGACACGCGGGGACCGGGGACCGATGGCGTGCGGCGCATCCTGGCCGAGCTGGGCGCGCGGCAGGACGCCAAGGGGCTCCGCGACGTGGCGCTCGTACAGCTTATGGCCGTCCTGGGCCTCCGGGCTTCCGAAGTGCTCGGCCTCGACCTGGCGGACGTGGAGCCCGGCGCCGGCGTGGTCTGGATCCTGGGGAAGAGGCGGACGGAGAAGGAGCGGCGCACAGTGCCGCCGGCCACGGCCGCGCTCGTCCTGGCGTGGCTGGAGGCCCGCGGCCCGGAGCCGGGGCCGCTGTTCGTGAACCTGGACCGCGCCCGGAAGGGTCGGCGCCTGACGCGGGGCTCACTGTGGCGCATCTGCCGCGCCCACGGAGCGCACCCCCACGGCTTCCGGCACGCGGCCATCACCGCAGCGCTGGAGGTGACGGACGGGGACGTGCGGAAGGTGCAACAGTTCAGCCGGCACGCCGATCCGAAGACCCTCCTGGTCTACGACGACGACCGGCGGGACGCGGCGGGGGAGGTTGCGGCCCTCGTGGAGCGTCAGCTCTGAGGATGAGAGACAGAACGCCTGTTGTGTCCCTCATTCTCCGGCGAGGACACCCCGCCTCGGCGTGCGCGGCGGCCAGCCCCGGCGTGGCGGGGTCGCTGGCGAACCGCCGCACCCGCTGGCTTCCGTTCCGGGGTCCCTGTGTGGTAGGATGGCCGCGCGAGGCGGTCGCCCGTCTGCGTGTCACGTAGGAGCCCCGAGGATCGCACGCCCCGAGTCCCACCAGCCGGAGATCCCGATGAAGAGGCCCACCGCGAAGAAGGCCAAGCGCCCCCGCACGCTCTTCACCCCGCCCCCGCCTGACGCCGTGCTCACCAAGGACGACGTCGCGCGGTGGCTCCAACTGCACCCGCGCAGTGTCCAGCGGCTCGTCCACGAGAAGGGCTTGCCGGCCCTGAACCTGACAACCCGCAATCTCCGGTTCCTCGCCAGTCAGGTCCGCGACTGGCTGTTGAAGCAGGGGAAGTCCGAGGGTGAAGACCTGACACTGTAGCGCGACACACTGGGCGTCGGCGTCGCGGAGGTCGTCGTGCCGGCGCCGCCATGGCGCGGGCGCACGCGCGGCGGGACGGCGAGAGCGTGGTGCTAGGGCCGGTGACCGCGGCGGGCGCGCGAATCCCGCGCTCCGCACCCTGAAGCCGGCAGGCCCGAGTCCGCGAGCACGGCGATCACCGAGCTGCAGACTCAGCGTGACACGACACGCGTGCTCCTGCGGCAAGGGCTTGCCGTCGCCAGGCGGTGGCCGACCTGGCGGAAGGTGCTCGCCGGCGCGAGCTGCGCAGTGACTGGCATCCTCGTGGCTCAGAAAGCCGTGACGCCGGCGAGGACCGCCGGCGTCACGTGTGCATCGGTACTCAACCTCTAGTCCGTAGCCACTCCTCTCGGGCCGACCCGGAGCAGGTCGGCGGTCGAAGGCTCGGATCTCGGTCTAGACAGGAGGTGGGACAGTCGCTACGACAATCCGCACACTACCGTCTTCAGTTCCTCTTACCCATCATCCTTGTCGCGTTGAGGGAATGGCGGCGCAGGAGACTCCTGCGAGGGACGTCGAGGCTCGACCTGCACCAGCCTCTCCGGGATGATTCTAACGCTCGTCCCGCCGCCGACGTCGACCCGCGGCGGAAGCGTGTCATCGTCCATTGAGACTCCGTTCGGCCAAGCAGTCAGAGAGTTCGGCGCTGAATGTGCATGCATCGTAGGAGGCACGTCAATACCCATTCTCGGCGGCGACGCCCGCCGGCAGCTGCCCTACGTCCAGTTGACGGGCACCAGTTCTAACCACTCCTACCGCCTGCATGGCTTCCCGCGCAAGAGCCGTGCCACCCACTCCCGGTAGAGCAGCTTCAGGCATGCGACGAGGACCAGTTCCGCGGGCTGTCTTCCCTTCTTCCGTTCGGTGAAGGACGCCCTCGCCGCTGACACTCTCACGTCGAGACTTAGGCTCGAGTCCGGCACGTACGACCCGACGCACAGGCTGCCCAGGAGGACGTCTCCGTGGTTGTCGCTGCGGATCGGGACGCCAAACAGCACGGAATGCTCCGGCTCGCCCTTGAGCGGGATGTACACTGGCACGTCGCGTGTGGTCCACGGATCCTGTGCCTGCTGCAGAGGACGGCTTCCTTCCGCGACATGAAGGACGGCCAGGTTCGACCCGTACGCGCGACCCGCTACGCCCCGACCGGCTACCCACTTGTACCCCCAGCGACGGTCGCCGGCAGGATAGTTCGCGAAGAGGGGAGCGAGGACGATTGGTGCTTCCGAGTCGCCCTGAGCACCACCTACGAATGGCCGGCCCTCCGGCGCAAACACTACCCACTCGAGTTCCTCGTCGCTCCGCACGCCGCCAGCCTCTACGAGTCGTCGTGTGAAGTCCTGGATGAACTCGTTGAAGAGACCGACAATCTCGTTCGTCGCCCCGCTGCCACCCAGCGGACGAAGGCAGTCTAGGAGCTTTCCGACCTCATAGTTGGCGTTGACTCGCGGGGTGCTCGGCAGACCGATGCGCGCGAAGATCCCTGGCTGCTCATCCAGCAACTCCCACTGCACCACGTATGCGACTCCGGTAATCGGCCTGTGAATCCGAATGCGCAGTCGCCTGAGAGAAACGGCTCGGTCAATCGAGTACCTGGTGAACGCAAGCAGCCTCGGGTCGAACACCAGCCCGCCTTGGTCATCCTCGTGGCACGTCTTCAAGACCACCTTCCCATCATGCTTGAATGGGAAGCAGAGGAACATCTCCAGTGCCTCCACTGGATCTCTGACTACGTACGCATACCATTCCATGCCCCGCGATTCGGGGTCGCCTCGGTCAAGCCACTGGAGGCCCCCAGTACGCCGAGCCTCCCACTTGGAGAGGGCGAACACATTGTTTGCCCAGAGCCTCTCGACGAACCCAGCACAGTGCTTAACCGGGCGTCCATTCACCTCCCGCGCCTTTGGCGTCCGCAGTTCGACGCTGTAGTCCAGCCTCCCATTGACCACGTCATGAGTAACGTCGACCGCCCGTGCCGACACTGACGGGTCCAAAGACTCAAGTCGACCTAGGCCGGTCTGGCCGTGCGATAGCTTAGCGAATCTCCGAATCCGCCTGACGAGGACTCCGGCCTCCTCCTTCCAACCCATCGTGTCGATTTCGTGGAAGTAGCAGTCCCCACGGCTGTCACCGAGAGTGTCTATGCGCTCGACGAGGCGAATGAGCCTGGTCGCCCCAAGTGTCCGCGCCTCGGTTGTGAAGGTGAACTGCTGTCCGGAGATCCTGGGCTGCAGATTCTCCAGTGTGTACGGTTGCGCGAGGACGAACGCCTCGCCGGTCACTGGAGACACGATGTAGCGAATGACTGTGAATCCTCGAGCTCCTTCGCCATGCAATGTGGTTGCTCCAAGGAGGTGCACTCTCTGCGCACTTCCACCTCCAGACTGCGTTATCTCTGTCCTGCCGAACGACAGGTGCTTGTGACCGTGCAGGAAGAGGCGAATGCCAGCACCGTGCAGAATCTGAACCGCCTGGGCTGCGCCGATCGCCGGCTCGAAGGCCTTGACCTCGGCCTCCGAGGTCGGCGCGTTCGTGGGCGGGTGATGTGAAACCGCGATGCCAAGGCATGGGCCAACGACATCCCCTCCCGGCCCAACCTTCATCTCACGCCGAAGCCTGCCAAGGAGTTGCTGCATGGCCTTCAGAGGGAACGCGGCGATATCATGTCGGAGCACGCTCACGAGCGCCTGCCTGATGGCGTGCGTTGGCACGCGGTACTCCGAAAGGGCGCGACCTAGCGCAGCAACCGCACCATCCTCCCCAACGAGCGTACCGCCAAGGAAGACGCTATCCAACACCATCAGCTTCAGCCCTAGATCCGGCCGTTCCAGCCACTTGGCCAGTTCCATCGGGAGACAGAACTCACTCAGGTGGCGGACGAACTCGTCACGGCTGCGGCTTGTGCGAGTCAGTGCGACGCCCCAATCGACATCGTGATTCCCCGGGCAGACGACCACCGAGGTGGAGAGGCGTCCGGCCAAGCCGTGGGCCTGGCCAAGGCGCCGGAGGAAGCCCTGGGCATACTTGTACAGCTCCGTTCTCCCGTCCGTCTCCGTGCCGCGAGATACCCGTCCCAGCTTGGCACGCAAGTACTCCATCACGGAGAAGCCCCGAGCGGCGCGTGGGGGGACGCCGCTCTCTTGGGCCAAATCGCCGGTCACGACCAATAGGTCGGCTGGTTCTCCCTCGGCCATTGCCAGCAGGGCATTCCATGGCTCCACATCCCACTCATCCGGCTCAGCCGCAGCCGGCATGAGCTTCTTCTCAGCCGTCCCCGGCAACCGCCCGGTCTCAAAATGAAGATCGGACAGATGCCAGATACAGCCCGTAATTGGCGCTGGACACGGATAGGGCGAGGTCGGAATCCGAAGCTCAGCACCGCCACCTAGGCTCACTAAACGCTCCTTCCCCACAGGAATCCTCTGGTCCCTTCCACCCTAGCTGCCATCCTTCATGCGCTCAGCACGAGGGGCCACCTTCGTTCCTCCTGACGAGCGCTCGGCTCAGAGCCGCGCGCGTCGCCGCACTGTGGGCGTCTACGCTTTGGTGACCGCCCGGTGACACGTTGCTGCCATCCTAGCGCGTGCTCGCTCTCTGGAGGCCACCGTGGGTGTGTCGATCTGGATCTGGCCCGAGAAGTGACCGGAGACGCCACCGCCGATACCGTGCGGGCCTGATGACGATCGCGTCACCAGCGGCTCATCAGACGGTGGCCTATCCCGTTGTCGGCGTGGGCTCAGGTCCTGCTGCCACACAACCATCTCAGAAGTTCCCGAGGCCTCCGCTCCTGCCTCCAGGCGGCTCGCAGACGGTGACTCCCACAGATGAGCGCGTGACCCCTGACGAGGGAGCCGAAGGCACGATCGTACTCGCCGGGGGCTCAGGGGCAGGGGGCTGGGGAGGGCTCAAGCTGGGAGTCGAAGGCGCGGCCGTCGGCGCGGGAGGCTGAGGGGCGGGCGGCTGGGGAGGGCTAGCGCCCGCGGAGGCAGTCTCCATCGTACTGGTTGCTGTGATCCACTTCGGGGCTGCACGCCACCCAACGAAGCACAGGGCAAGGCCCGTGCCGAAGATGACCGCCCCCAAACCACTCGCTGTGATCTCCAAGCCGAGGAGGTGTACGCGGATCTGCTCCGCCTCGGGTCGTGGCAGCGAGAAGAAGTGGATCCCCTGAGCGATGCAGTAGAAGGCAACTCCGATGATCGCCAGGGACACGATCCCTCGGATGATGATGAAGGTCATCGCCTCGGTTGTCGTGGCTGCGTGCACCGTTGTGCTCACGTTGCACCTCCGCTCATCCGGCCGGACTGTCTATGGGGCCTGGTGGCGCTCTCTCCAGTCCCTTGCGCCACAGGCCGTGAACCCCTGCTACCGGGGATCGACCTTCGCTCCACCCAGCAGTCGGGACGCAGCAGCCTTTGCCTGCTCAGAGGGCACCTGATCGTCTGCCATGATCCCCGCGACCTGCTCATAGACCTGGGCTATGGTCCCTCGCCACTCGTCGCGACCCATCTTTAGGTCGGCCATGGCGTCCTTCAGCTTGCGGCCTCTTTCCAAGCGCCCCAGTGCGTACGCCTTGGCCACTGCGCTCGGCAGTTCCGCTTCGAACGGCTGAATCACCGCGATCAGCTCTGGGCTGAACTTCGTCGTGGGGTCATCCACGGCTCCGATCAGCGCGGTGAGGCTCTGCTTCGCCAGGACAAAGGTCTCGACATTCAACTCCGTCGGCGGTATGGAGACCGCATTGATCTTCGTCCCGGCAAGCCCGATAACCTGGAGTTGCCACTGCGCCTCGATCTGGCCGACCTCTGCCGAGGCGGCCAGGAACGGCAGCGTGAGCTTCATCTCCGCCGACAGCTTGCTCACCGTGACGGCGAGGCGAATCGCGTAGCCGTACTGATAGCGCCGGCCATCCTGAGGGATCTCCTTGAAGGCGGTCCGCTCGAGCACCACCACTCGCCGGTTGACCCCTCCGGACACCGACCCGATCACCGGGATGCTGACCTGTCCCGCCGCCGATACGGAGAGATCGTAAGTGCGGCTCAGCTGCTGGTTGCAGTCGTCGAGCTTCGCCGGAAGATCAGGGCCTGGGGGAGTTCTCCCCGGAGGGCCGCCTAGACCCGCCAACTGCAGGCCGGCACCAACCGACTCCCGCGGAGCCGTTAGCAGCTCTTGAACCACGTCATCAGTGATCATCGTCTACCTCCTATGCACTGGCCTCCGCTAGCCCTTCGGCGGGAACGGATCCTGCCCGTGCGTCCGCTCCTCCTGGATCTTCCCGTTCTGCTTCTTGAGTAGCCCCTGACGCCGAGAGCGGCGCGGGGCTACTGGAGTGGGATCTGCCGGACAACGAGCTGCGTCCCGTATCGCCAATTCCACACGAGCGTCACGCTGCGAGCAGACCCCGAGATCCCGGAGTACTCGAACGCCACGCGGAGTGGGACTTGAGACACGAGTCGTCTGCTCCCAGTCGAGCGCGTGCAGTTGCCGCGCTGGCCCGTGTCGTCGATGATGTAGCTGTTATTGCAGCTGCTGATTCCAAGCTCCATCTCGCCGCGGTTCGTCAGCAGCAACTCGATTCGCACCTCCGCCCCACTACGCGTTGCCCCAAGCACTTGGCCAGAGAAGTCGCCACTCGCGAACTGCAGAGACGGTGTGGCCGAGGGCGGCTGACTTATCGCCTGGCGGCCCACCGGAACCGTGTCTCGCAGCTCGGATGGATGGGCGCCCTCGTCCCGCCCGGCAGCGAGCAGGCCCTCCACCACCTGGTCCCTGATGATGCTCACGCTCCCCTGCGTGACGACGCTGTTGGTTTCGATCTCCACCAGCCGACAGTCCAGATCGAGGCGATCGCCCAGGGGCGATACCGTCCCCACCAGCAGGGCGTCGACGCCGAGCATCTCCCCCACGCGCCGGGCGCTCCGGGGATCTACTAGATCCCCCTGGTTCAGGCTGAGCTCCGCCACCACCTGCTGAAGTCGCCGGCGCTCAGCGACGGCGAACCGGTTGGTGACGGCCGACAGCCGCGTTGTCAGCCGCTCGGCGACGTAGCGTCCGAGATCACTGGTACTGCCTCGCAAGTCCGGGAAGTCGGCCACCGCAAGTCGTAGCACGCGTGGGGTCACCATATTGCGAACCAGGTCTGCAGCGAGTTGGTCGATCCCCTCCCGGAGCGAACTGCCTTGAGCCACTGCGGGCGCTACTGCGGCGAGTGCCATGAAGGCCACGACCGCCATCGCGGTCACGGAGCGGCGAATCTCCTCGGCCATGAAGGCCTCCGCGCGGATGGGTGTAGCATGCAAGCATCGTCCCCTGACGTGGCTGTCACGCTTGAAGCCGCTACGCTGCGCCCGCGCGAGGAAGTGGAAGAGCCACGAAAGCCCACGCTCCATCATCAGCCTCTCCGCCGGAAGAGATCCTGGCCGTTCATTCCGATGGCTAGCGGGTCGATCCGCCGATGCACCACGCGCAGTTGTCGTACTCCTCTTTGTGCGCCTGCTCGAGCGTGTCTGGCCGGAACCCCACGGCATGCTTGGCACGCAGGATCTCGTCGACCTGGCAGTTGTTCGTCTTCTTGGTCAGATCGTGCACCTCCATGTGTCCAGGATCATTGTTGCCGAGGAATCGGATCCCGACGGTGCTGTTCACCGGGTACGCCATGTCACACCTCCATCGATGAGTTGCCGCACTAGAGCCAGCGGGCCACCCCGCCATGATGTGAGCATGTCCCCTGACGTGAGCGACTGAAGCTGTACGTCCCGTCTCGGCACTGCGCCGACGCGCCCGCCGGCGGCTGGTTCTCCCGCGTGCGGGTCGGCGAGGCAACCCGTTGACCCTGGGGGCTCACGAAGCCGCGTGCCTGACCCGGCGTGCCCTGTGCCAACGTGCGGCTGAGGTACTCCTCGAGCACGTAGCCCGTGAGCTGGCGCGCTGAGACGCTGCACCAGCCCTCGGCACAGGAGTAGAGCCGCACCTGCGCGCGGAGTGGCAGCGTGCCTAGAGCCTGAGCGTTCGCCAGCGGCTGCGCGCGGATTGTTACGGTGGCGGTCGTGACGGCGATGGTGTCGGGCTGCGGCGCCTTCTGCGCGGCTAGCGGCGTCGTCAGTCCGAGAAGCAGTCCGGAGATGAGAAGTAGACTGCACACTGACGGCAGCTCAACGTCGGCGCACCGCAGGGAGATCGCGACCCGGATGGGACGTGCCACAGGCCCGGGCTCACAGTTCGAGAATGATGGGGGAACGAACGACACGGTAGGGCGCGGCTCGCGCCGTCGCAAGGGCTAATTGCGGGGGCTATGAGTAGTTATAGGCCCTAGAACGTTCGGGATTCGCGCCAGAGATCCCCTCCTGGACAAGATCACGGCGGCGACCACCTCCGGCGCTCTGGCGCGTCGGCGTGCACTGCCTGCGGAGCACGTCGGGCGAGCGCCCAGTGTGCCGCGTCGGTAGTCCTCGCCGACGCGGGGCGCGTCGCCTCCGCCTGCGCCGGCGGCGTGAGAGCCGCGACCTTCGACTGGCGGCCCGGCTACAGCTTCACACACTTGTCAGCCGACGGCCGCCTCTGCTGGGATCTAGGCGAGGTTCAGGCGGACTCCTCGCGGCGCAGTTCTGGAAGCGTCAGCGGGAGAGGCTCGGACACAACTCGAGTCTTGAAGTGGTCCTCGAGAATCACTCGGCAGTGAATCGTGCCTGCATCCACAGTGGGGAAGAGTGGCGACAGAGCGTCGGCGAGCGTTGGACCCGAAATCGAACCGTCCCAGCGGCGGTTCGCTGCGATCACCACGGGCAGGCGGAGGAACTCTGCGAGATCAGCAACGGGTCGCCAGCTTCGTGGCGGCCTCTGGCTGGCCTCGATGGTGCCTTTCGCGATGACGTACTCCTCTGACTTGGAGGCTGTCACTTCGAGAGACACCACCCGCCACCGTGACGTGCGCATCCCCGGAAACCACACTTGCACCGACTTCCAGGAGAGATCGATGCGCAGGCGCGGCCTGAAGCGATGGCGGCTCCACAACGGGGCTGCCAACTCAGCTAGCTTGCCGACAAGAAGTCCGACAACGTCCACTCAGCCGACCCCTGGGCTCGGAGGGCAGGATAGAGGGTCCTTCAGCTGCAGACTCCGCCGCCGTCTGACGGATTGCGCCTGCGCGGCCGCGCAGGCGTCGACTCAGCAGGGCGCTCGTCCGACTCGACCGCCCCCTGGCGTGCCAATGCCCGCGCGCGGCGTCAGCTCCACGCGCGTGTCATTCGTCACCTCACCCACCCCGCAATCTCAGTCGACAGGGACCCTAACAAGAGCCCGAAG
>Ga0316628_100003870_pt1 | contig 11624 bp, 5 predicted proteins | sample OWC_Aug_M2_C1_D5_FD_207648 | JGI IMG/M metagenome (GOLD analysis project Ga0316628, IMG submission 207648) | Wetland soil microbial communities from Old Woman Creek delta, Ohio, United States - OWC_Aug_M2_C1_D5_C | ecosystem: Environmental > Terrestrial > Soil > Wetlands | place: USA: Ohio... | reverse complement strand
AAGGCGACTCCTGCCCCTCCCGTGGGTCCGGCGCTGGGCCAGCACGGTGTGAACATCATGGATTTCTGCAAGTCGTTCAACGCCAAGACCTCCGCCAAGGACCAGGAAGGTCTGGTCATCCCCGTGGTCATCACCGTGTACCACGACCGAACGTTTTCGTTTGTCACCAAAACGCCGCCGGCATCAATCCTGCTGAAGCGCGCGGCGGGGATCGCCAAGGGCTCAGGCGAGCCCAACAAGAGCAAGGTCGGGAAGGTCACGGAAAAGCAGGTGGAGGAGATCGCCAAGTTGAAGTTGCCAGACCTGAACGCGCGCGACTTGTCGGCCGCAGTTGCCACCGTCAAGGGCACGGCGCGCAGCATGGGCATCGAGATCGTGTCGTAGCTGGGAATTTAAGACTGTGAAGAAAACGGAAACCAGAGACTGGAAAATGGAAACTAGCCGAACTCATCGAGTTTCCAATTTCTAGTTTCCAGTTTCTCTGCGGAGCAGAAGAATGGCGAGAGCAGGAAAGAAATATCAGGCGTCAGCCAAGCTGGTGGACAAGCCCGCTTACACCCTGGGCGATGCGATGCCGATCCTGAAGAAGGCGGCGTTCGCAAAGTTCGACGAGACTGTCGAGGTCGCCATGCGGCTGGGGGTTGACCCGAAGCACGCCGACCAGATGGTGCGCGGCACCGTCGTCCTGCCACACGGCCTGGGCAAGAGCAAGCGGGTAATCGTCATCGCTTCCGGCGACAAGGTCGCTGAGGGACGGGAGGCGGGTGCCGACGAGGTCGGCGGCGACGACCTGGTGCAGAAGATCCAGGGCGGGTGGATGGACTTTGACGCCGTCGTCGCCACCCCCGACATGATGAAATCCGTGGGAAAACTGGGCAAGGTGCTCGGCCCGCGCGGCCTGATGCCGAATCCCAAGACCGGCACGGTAACGGTTGACGTGGCGCGCGCTGTCCGGGAAGTCAAAGCCGGCAAGGTGGAATTCCGCGTCGACAAAACAGGGATCATTCACGTCGCCGTGGGCAAGGTCTCGTTCGACGCCGGCAAGCTGGCGGAGAACGCTCACGCCCTGATCCAGAGCGTTTTGAAAGCCAAGCCCGCCACGGCCAAGGGGCGCTATGTGCGCAGCATCGTCATCTCCTCGACCATGGGGCCGGGTCTGGCGATCGACCTGGCTTCCGTCGAGGCCGCATAGTTCCAGATCGACAAGGGAGTTGGTATGAAACGGGAAGATAAACATCGGCAGGCCGAATCATTGCACGAAGAGTTGTTGAAAGCCCGGACCGTGATTCTCTCCGGATTTGAGGGAACCACCGTGGCCCAGGACAGCGAACTGCGCCGCAAGGTGGCCCAGACCGGCGCCAAATACAAGGTCGTGAAGAACACGTTGATTGAACGTGCGGCAAAAGGTACGCCAACGGAGCCGGTGGCGCAGAAACTCCGGGGCACGACTTCCCTGGCTCTTACCGAGTCGGATCCCGTAGCCCTGGCGAAGGCGCTCAGCGCTTATGCCAAGGAAAATCCCACTTTGGTGTTTAAGGCGGGAGTGGTTGAAGGACGCGTTGTGGCGATGGCCGACCTGGGAATGATTGCCAGCCTGCCCTCGCGCGAGGACCTGTTCGCAAAAGTGCTTTTCTTAATCAACTCGCCCGCCCAGCGGCTGGCATCAACTCTCTCGGGGGTAGCACGCAATCTGGCATTCTGTGTTCAGCAAGGCGTCAAGGAAAACAAGTTCAAAGAAGCAGTGTAGAGGCGGGGTTGAAGCACGCCCCTATTCAGGAATTCTTGGGAGGAAAATAACACGATGTCTGAACGGGTAGAAAAACTTGTGGAAGAAATCAAGGGGCTGACACTTCTCGAAGCCGCCACTCTCGTGAAGCGCCTGGAAGAAACCCTCGGAGTCTCGGCAGCCGCCGCTGCACCGGTGGTGATGGCAGGCGCGGCGGGCGGGGCTGCGGCCGGCGCCGCTCCGGCTGAGGAGCAGACGGAATTCAACGTCGTGCTCACCGCCGTGGGCGCCAACAAGATCAACGTCATCAAGGCGGTCCGCGAGGTTACCAGCCTGGGTCTAAAGGAAGCCAAGGACCTGGTGGATGGCGCGCCCAAGCCGATTAAAGAAGGCGTGGGCAAGGAAGAAGCCGAGAACATCAAGAAGAAATTCACCGAAGCTGGCGCGACCGTCGAAGTGAAATAGTCTCCTGATCCCGCCGGACTTCCGAGCCGGAGCCCGGCGCGCGTTTCCTTCCGGCGTGGGAGGAAAACGGAGTGTCCTCACGAGCGAGAGGTTCCGACCATCCTGTGGAGTGCCGGGCGGTCTCCAATCGGTCTTTGCATCCTCACGCTCGAAGTGTGCATCTTAACCAATAAGGCCTTCGTGTCGTCATTGACTCCAATTGTTCTGAAACCTCAAGCAAGGAGCAGAAGGAATGCCTAACGGCAGTAACGGCGTAGTTCGCCAGCGCATCGATTTCTCCAAGATTCCGACCGTCATTCGGATTCCCAACTTGATCGAGGTCCAAAAGCGCTCCTACGAGCGCTTCCTCCAGATGGACCTGCTGCCCTCGGAACGCGAAGACGTGGGATTGCAGTCGGTGTTTAATTCCGTCTTCCCCATCACCGATTTCCGGGGCATCTCGCAGCTGGATTTTGTGGATTACTCCATCGGGAACTGGGAATGCAAGTGCGGCAACTTGCGGGGATTGCATCACCGCCGCAGCACCTGCAAATTCTGCGGCAACACGGTCATCACCGACCCCTTCAAGGTCGGGGACGTTCTCTGCACCAAGTGCGGCCGATTCAACAAGAACGTCGTCACGTTCTGCAACAAGTGCGGCGACCCGGTGGCGTTGCAGTTGAAATACGACGTCACGGAATGCCAGGAGCGCGGCATGACTTTCGCCGCTCCCCTGAAGGTCACCATCCGCCTGACCATCTACGACAAGGACAGCGAAACCGGCCACAAGAGCATCCGTGACATCAAGGAGCAGGAAGTTTACTTCGGTGAAATTCCGCTGATGACCGAGAACGGCACGTTCATCATCAACGGGACCGAGCGCGTTATTGTCAGCCAGTTGCACCGCTCGCCGGGGGTCTTTTTCGAATCCAATACGTCGAAGACCTATTTCCTGGGAAAGATCATTCCCTATCGCGGCTCCTGGGTGGAGTTCGAGTACGACACCAAGAACCTCCTCTACGTCAGGATCGACCGCAAGCGGAAGTTTCTGGGAACCATTTTCCTCCGCGCCCTCGGTCTCAAGACCAACACCGACATCCTCAGGGCCTTCTACCAGGTCGAGACCATCGCCCTGAAAGAACGAAAGCTGCACTGGCAAGTGTCGGAGGGCCTCGTCGGATGCAAACTTTCCAAAGCCGTTGAGCGCCCGCGCAGCGGGGAAACCGTCGTTCCGGCGGGAAGGAAGATCACCGCCGCCCTGCTCAAGGATATCCAGAAGGCCAAGATCACCCAGGTCGAGGTCGCACCTCACGACCTGGAGGGAGCCTATTGCGCCGCGGATATCGTGGACACGTCGACGGGCGAAGTTCTGCTGGAAGCCAACAATGAATTGACGTCGAGCATTCTGAACTCCATCCTGGACACCAACACGGCCGAAATCCGCGTTTTCTTCCCGGAGCGTGACGACGCGGGTCCGATCGTCAGCCAGACTCTGAAACGCGATACGCTGAAGACTCCGCACGAGGCGTTAATCGAAATGTATCGCAAGATGCGGCCCGGCGATCCTCCGACTCTCGAGACCGCGACCTCACTTTTCAACGGAATGTTCTTCGACCCGCGCAAGTACGACTTCTCGCGCGTCGGGCGGCTGAAATTCAACATCAAGCTCGGCTATTCCACCAAGCTCGCTGCTCGCGCCGACGAAAAGGCCAGCGAGTTGCAGCTGGAAGATTCGCGCAGCCTTCCCGCCGCGAACTTCTATCTGGTCGTGGACCAGGAGAAGGTGTTTGTTGGCAAGCGCGAGGGGAACCTCTGCTCCGAAGTGGTGCGGGGATGCGAAGGGACGATGGCCACCGACCACTCCGAGCACGCCATCGCTCAATTGCCCCTGGAAAAGCGCACGCTCGAGCCGGAGGATTTCTACGCCTCCATCCTCTACCTCTTGAAACTCCGCAAGAGCCCTCCGGGCTACAGCGTCGACGACATCGACCACCTCGGCAACCGCCGCGTGCGAGCCGTGGGCGAGCTTCTCGAGAACCAGTTCCGCATCGGACTGGTGCGCATGGAACGCGCCATCAAAGAGAAGATGTCGGTCTATCAGGAAATGTCCACCGCGATGCCGCACGATCTGATTAATGCCAAACCCGTGATGGCAGCGATCCGGGAATTCTTCGGTTCGTCCCAGCTCTCGCAGTTCATGGATCAGACCAACCCGCTCTCGGAGATCACTCACAAGCGGCGTTTGTCGGCGCTTGGGCCGGGCGGTCTTTCCCGCGAGCGCGCCGGATTCGAAGTCCGCGACGTTCACCCCACCCACTACGGCCGCATTTGCCCCATCGAGACGCCGGAAGGCCCGAACATCGGCCTTATCTCGTCGCTCTCCTGCTACGCCCGCATTAACGAATACGGGTTCATCGAGAGCCCCTACCGGAAAGTCCGGGGCGGCCGCATCGTGGATTACGTCACCCTCACCCACGGCGGAGACAGCGAGTGGAAGGTCGGCGAACACGTCGAACTCAACGAGGTGGACAAGGCCAACGAGGAGTTGCGCGAGAAGAAGCGCAAGGCTGTGGAGCACGAACCGTTCTCCTTCTACCTCTCCGCCTGGGAGGAAGACCTGCACATCATCGCCCAGGCGAACGTGGAAGTGGATAAGAAGGGCCAGATCATCCACGACCTGGTCAACGCGCGTCAGGCCGGAAACTTCGTCCTGAAGCGCCGCGACGAAATCGATTACATCGACGTGAGCCCCAAGCAACTGGTGAGCGTCGCGGCCTCGCTGATTCCCTTCCTGGAAAACGACGACGCCAACCGCGCCCTGATGGGGTCCAACATGCAGCGCCAGTCGGTCCCGCTGCTGCGCGCCCAGGCGCCGCTGGTCGGCACCGGCATGGAAGAAGTGACGGCGCGAGACTCGGGCGCAGTGGTGATCTGCAAGCGCAATGGCATCGTCGACAGCGTGGATAGCGAGCGCATCATCGTGCGCGTGGAAGGCGACGGCCACAGCGGCCAGCTTTCCCGCGAGGTAGGCGCCGACATCTACCAGCTCATCAAGTTCCGGCGCTCCAACCAGAACACATGCATCAATCAGAAGCCGGTGGTCCACAAAGGGCAGCGCGTGGCGGCGGGACAAGTGCTCGCCGACGGGCCGTGCACGGATCGCGGCGAACTGGCCCTGGGCCGCAACGTGCTCGTGGCCTTCATGCCCTGGCGCGGCTATAACTTTGAAGACGCCATCCTGGTCAGCGAAAAGCTGGTCAAGGAAGATTCCTACACCTCGATCCACATTGAAGAGTTCGAAATCGAGGCACGCGATACCAAGCTCGGGCCGGAAGAGGTCACGCGCGATATTCCCAACGTTTCTGAGTCTCTGCTCAAGGATTTGGACGAGAGCGGCATCGTGCGCATCGGCGCCTACGTCAAGCCCGGCGATATCCTGGTCGGAAAAGTAACGCCCAAGGGCGAGACCCAGTTGACGCCGGAAGAAAAACTCTTGCGCGCCATCTTCGGCGAAAAAGCCGGAGATGTTCGCGACGCCTCGCTGACTTGCCCGCCGGGCATCGAAGGCATTGTGGTGGACGTAAAGATTTTCTCGCGCAAGGGCCAGGAAAAGGACGAACGAGCCAAGTCCATTGAGGGCTCACAGGTCGGCCGTTTGGAGAAAAACCTCAACGACGAAATCCGCATCCTCAACGACGAGCGCCTCAAGCGCCTTTCGGCTCTCCTCGAGGGTGAGGAGTTGCTCGCCGACCTCCACGATGAGAAGACCAACAAAAGGCTGCTCACCAAAGGGACGGCGTTGAACGCGGAAGTCATCGCGCGGATTTCGACTCGCAACCTCAAGCGCATTCGCATCGCCAAGAAGGATCCCACCCTCCTCGAGAGGATGGACGAAATCGAGGAGATGACTTCGCGCCAGATCGATATCTTGAGGAAGATCACGGAGGAAAAGATCCAGAAGCTCAAGAAGGGCGATGAGCTTCCTCCCGGCGTCATCAAGCTCGTCAAAGTTTACATCGCCATGAAGCGCAAGCTTTCGGTGGGCGATAAGATGGCGGGTCGGCACGGCAACAAGGGCGTCATCGCCCGCATTCTGCCGGAAGAGGATATGCCTTACATGCCCGACGGCACGCCGGTCGAGGTGGTGTTGAACCCCCTGGGCGTTCCCTCCCGGATGAACGTGGGCCAGATCCTCGAGACCCACCTCGGCTGGGCGGCGCACGAGTTGGGGAACAAAATTCACAACCTGCTTTCCAGCGAGAACCGCGCCGAGCTTGTCCGCAAGGAACTGAAGGCGCTCTATCACAGTCACGTGGTCGCCCAGGCGATCGAAACGATGGACGATGAGCAAGTTCTGGACTTCGGGCGTTCCTTGCAGGAGGGTGTGGCGTTCTCGACTCCGGTCTTCGACGGCGCCACCGAAAGAGAGATCAAGGAGTACCTGGCTAAGGCCGGCCTGCCCAGCTCCGGCAAGGTCCAGCTTTTCGACGGCATGACGGGCGACAAGTTCGAGCAACAGGTGACTGTCGGTTACATCTACATGCTCAAGCTCTCGCACTTGGTCGACGATAAGATTCACGCGCGCTCCATCGGACCTTACTCGTTGATCACGCAACAGCCGCTGGGCGGCAAGGCGCAATTCGGCGGCCAGCGCTTCGGCGAAATGGAAGTCTGGGCCCTGGAAGCGTATGGCGCGGCCTACATCCTGCAGGAATTGCTCACCGCGAAATCGGACGACGTCTATGGCCGGGCCAAGATTTACGAGGCAATCGTGAAAGGGGAAGCCGCTATCGAACCCGGGGTCCCCGAGTCGTTCAACGTTCTGGTTCGCGAACTCCAGAGCCTGTGCCTGGATGTGGAATTGATCAAGAAACCCAAGGAGCAGCTCGCGCCGGTCGGCGCCGAGTAATGCCGGCGCGGCGGTTCTCCGCCGCCGCGAACGACGGCGCCCCGAAAGCGCCGCTACATAAACTGAGAATTTCTTTCTCCTTCAAAGGAGGAGCAAATTGTTTCGCAGCAGCCCCTACGATCGAGTCAGTTTAATTGGTGAGTTTGACGCAATCCGCATCAGCCTGGCTTCGCCGGAAAAGATTCGTTCCTGGTCGCACGGCGAAGTTACCAAGCCGGAGACCATCAACTACCGGACGTTCAAGCCGGAGCGGGACGGACTTTTCTGCGCCAAGATTTTCGGCCCCGTTACGGACTGGGAATGCTTGTGCGGCAAGTACAAGCGCATGAAGCACCGCGGCGTAATTTGCGACAAGTGCGGCGTCGAGGTGACCCTCTCCAAGGTCCGGCGCGAACGGCTTGGGCACATCGAGCTCGCCTCGCCCTGCTCCCACGTGTGGTTTTTCAAGGGTCTCCCGAGCCGCATCGGACACCTGCTCGATATCTCGCTCCGCGACCTGGAGCGGGTCCTTTACTTCGAGAGTTTCGTTGTCCTCGACCCGGGCGAAGCCCCGGTGAAGGAAAAGGAGCTCCTCACCGAGGAACGATTCCGCCAACTGCAGCAGGAATTCCCCGGCAAGTTCCGCGCCGCCATGGGCGCCGAAGCCATCAAGGAACTCCTCAAGCATGTGGACGTTGAGACCCTTTCGGAAGAGCTGCGCGAGAAAATGAAGACCGATCCCTCGCAGCAAAAGAAGATCAAGTACGCCAAACGGCTGAAGGTTCTGGAGGCCTTCCGCAAATCCGGCAACAAGCCGGAGTGGATGATCCTCGATGTCCTGCCCGTCATTCCTCCTGAGTTACGGCCGCTTGTGCCGCTCGACGGCGGGCGGTTCGCGACGTCGGATTTGAACGACCTCTACCGGCGCGTCATCAATCGCAACAACCGCCTCAAGAAGCTTATGGAGCTGCACGCGCCCGACGTCATCGTGCGCAACGAAAAGCGCATGCTGCAGGAGGCCGTGGACGCGCTGTTTGATAACGGCCGCCGGGGCCGCGTCCTGCGCGGAGCAAATAACCGTCCGCTCAAATCGCTTTCCGACACGCTCAAAGGCAAGCAGGGGCGGTTCCGTCAAAACCTGCTGGGCAAGCGTGTGGATTATTCCGGCCGCTCGGTCATCGTGGTGGGACCGGATCTAAAACTCCACCAGTGCGGCTTGCCGAAGAAAATGGCTCTGGAGCTTTTCAAGCCGTTTATTTATCACCGCCTGGAACAGGCCGGCCATTGCACCACCATCAAGGCCGCCAAGGAAATGGTGGAGCGCCAGGAACCCGTGGTCTGGGACATTCTGGAAGAGGCCATCAAGGACCATCCCGTGATGCTCAACCGCGCCCCGACACTTCACCGCCTGGGCATTCAGGCTTTTGAGCCGGTCCTGGTGGAAGGCAAAGCCATCAAGATTCATCCCCTGGTCTGTACGGCTTTCAACGCGGACTTCGACGGCGACCAGATGGCCGTCCACATCCCGCTTTCTCCCGAGGCGCAGATCGAAGCGTCGGTGCTGATGCTGTCGTCGCGCAACATTCTCTCCCCGGCGAACGGCCAGCCGCTGGCGATTCCCAGCCAGGACATCGTCCTGGGTGTCTACTACCTGACCAAGGAAAAACGCGGCGGCAAAGGCGCCGACCGCGCCTTCGCCAACGTCGAGGATGTCTTGCTGGCCCTGGAGGCCGGCGAGGTCGAGACGCTGACGCCAGTCCGGCTCCGGTACACCGGCCGGGTCATCGATTTGACCACTGCCTACGACGACCAGGACGTCCTCCACACGGAGCCGATTACGGTCAAGAACCAGTTCATCAAGACGACCGTGGGCCGCGTGATTTTCAACGACAGCCTCCCCAAGGAGATGCCATTTGTTAACGGCTTGCTCCGTAAGAAAGGGCTGGGCGCGCTGGTGAATTACTGCTACCTGCGCTTCGGCCTGGAGACCACCGTCCGCATGCTGGACGAGGTTAAGTCGCTGGGATTCCTCTACGCAACCAAGGCTGGGATCTCCATCGGCATCGACGACCTGATCGTCCCGCTCAACAAAGCCGACCTGGTCAACACCGCGGAAAAGGAAGTCATCGAGGTCGAAAAGCAATACCAGGACGGCGCCATCACCCACGGCGAGCGCTACAACAAGGTGATCGCCATCTGGTCGAACGTTACCGACCTTGTCGCCGACGAGATGTTTCAGGCCATGGAAGCGCAGGACAAGTCGGGAGAGCTCAACCCCATCTACATCATGGCCGACTCCGGGGCGCGCGGTTCGAAGCAGCAGATCCGCCAGCTCTCCGGCATGCGCGGCTTGATGGCCAAGCCTTCAGGCGAGATTATCGAGACCCCCATCACCGCCAACTTCCGCGAAGGGTTGAACGTGCTGCAATACTTCATCTCCACCCACGGCGCGCGCAAGGGACTAGCGGATACGGCGCTCAAGACCGCCGATTCCGGCTACCTGACGCGCCGCCTGGTGGACGTGGCGCAGGACGTGATCATCTCCGAATTCGACTGCGGGACCGTGGACGGCATCTACGTCGAACCCATCGTCGAGGCCGGCGAGGTCGTCGAGCCGCTCCGCGACCGCATTGTGGGCCGCGTTTCTCTCGAACAGATCAAAGACTACGAGAGCAACGTCATCGTGGACGTCAACCAGGAAATCAACGAAGACCTGGCCGCGTCCATTCAAGCCGCCGGCATCGAGCGGGTCCGCATCCGCTCCGTCCTGACCTGCGAATCGCGGCGCGGCGTCTGCGTGCGCTGTTACGGACGGAATCTCGCCACGGGGCGCATGGTCGAAATGGGCGAGGCCGTGGGCGTGATTGCCGCGCAGTCGATCGGCGAGCCCGGCACCCAGCTCACCATGCGGACCTTCCACATCGGCGGCACGGCCAGCCGGATTTCCGAGCAATCGACGCTGGAGGCGCGCTCCAACGGCTTCCTCAAGTATCACAGTCTCCAGACGGTCACCAATCGCGACGGACACTTCGTGGTGATGAACCGGAACGGTTCGCTCGTGATCGTCGACGAAAAGGGCCGCGAGCGCGAGCGCCACGCCGTGGTGTACGGCGCAAAAATCAAGTACGCGGACGGCGCCGCGGTCAAGGTCAACGACATCATCGTCGAATGGGATCCCTATACTTTCTCCATCCTCACCGAGTCCGCCGGCGCAGTGCAGTTCAAAGACCTCGAAGTCGGATTGACGCTGCACGAAGAGGTGGACGAAGTCACCGGCCTCTCCCGCTGGGTCGTAGCGGAAGCTCCCGACGAGAAATACCAGCCGCAAATCACTATCAAGGCTGACAAAACTCCGGCCCGCGGCGCCAAGAAGTACCTGATGCCTTCCCGCGCCCACCTGATGGTGCACGAGGGCGACGAAGTCAGCGCCGGCGACGTGCTGGCCAAGATCCCGCGCGAAACCACCAAGACCAAGGACATCACCGGCGGTCTGCCGCGCGTGGTGGAGCTCTTCGAGGCGCGCAAGCCTCACGAGACGGCCGTTATCACCGAGGTTGACGGAGTAGTCCGGTACGGCGACGTCGCCAAGGGGCAGCGCAAGATCATTGTGGCTCCCGACCGCGGCGAGGTGAAGGAATACCTGCTGCCCCGCGGCGTCCACGTCTCCGTCCAGGAAGGCGAGCGCGTCAAGGCGGGCGAGCCGCTCATGGATGGCCCACGCAACCCACACGATATTCTTGCCGTGCTGGGCGAAAAGGAGTTGGAGAAATACCTGGTGGACGAAATTCAGGAAGTCTACCGGCTGCAGGGTGTCAACATCAACGACAAGCATATCGAGGTCATCTCCCGGCAGATGATGCGCTGGGTCAAGGTCGAGGATGTCGGCGACACTGACTTCCTCCTCGAGGAGCAAGTGGACAAGTTCAAGTTCCGTGAAGAGAACGAACGTGCCATCGCTCGCGGCGGCAAGCCGGCCACCGGACGGCCGCTCCTGCTCGGTATCACCAAGGCTTCACTCTCGACCGATTCGTTCATCTCAGCGGCTTCCTTCCAGGAAACCACGCGCGTCCTGACGGAAGCGGCTATCCGCGGGTCGGTGGATCACCTGCGCGGCCTGAAGGAGAACGTCATCATGGGCCGGCTGATTCCGGCGGGCACGGGACTCGAGCGCTACCGCAGCTTCAAACTTCTCACAGAGGTTGAGCTGCCGCCGCCCTCCCCGCCGCCCGCGCTCGAAGGCATTCCCGGCGAGGAGCCCGTTCCCGGCGCCCCTGCACCCGGCGTCGCCGCAGAACTCGCGGACGAGGACGAAGCGAGGACCTAACGGCAGTGACGAGTGGCGAGTGACCAGTGGCAAGCCCCAGGCAATAGGATTCACTTGCCACTCGTCACTTGTCACTCGCCACTGTTCTTATGCTTTTCAATTGCTGGAAATGCGGCGAACGGATCGAGTATCCCACCGGCAGCCGCGTGGGGCGGCGTGATACCTGCTCCAAATGCGACGCCGACCTGCACTCCTGCCGCAACTGCCAGTTCTACGACCGCAGCAAGAACAACCAGTGCTCC
>Ga0316628_100003869_pt1 | contig 11624 bp, 22 predicted proteins | sample OWC_Aug_M2_C1_D5_FD_207648 | JGI IMG/M metagenome (GOLD analysis project Ga0316628, IMG submission 207648) | Wetland soil microbial communities from Old Woman Creek delta, Ohio, United States - OWC_Aug_M2_C1_D5_C | ecosystem: Environmental > Terrestrial > Soil > Wetlands | place: USA: Ohio... | reverse complement strand
CTTGGGCATAGGCAGCAAGCCCACCCTTTCCGAATGGCTCTAAGGCATTGTCAGAATCTCTGGGATACTATCCCCAATAGCGATGGTATGCTCGAAATGAGCGGAAAGCTTGCCATCGGCTGTAACGACCGTCCATCTATTACTGGTCACCCTGGTACGCCATACCCCAGCATTTAGCATAGGCTCCAAGGCTATCGTCATACCTTTTTTCAACAAGATTCCTTCCCCAGCGATGCCAAAATTGGGAGCCTGGGGGTCCTCGTGCAAGTCTCTACCTATGCCATGCCCCACATACTCCCTAACCACGGAGAAATTCCTGGACTCGGCATAAGACTGGATCGCTGCCGAGACATCTCCTAACCTGGCTCCGTTCTTAGCAGCAGCAATGCCTGCCTCCAGAGCTCCCTTTGTAGCATCTATAAGTGCCTGAGAATCTGAGTTTATCTTCCCTACACCTAGCGTAACCGCCGCATCGCCATGGAAACCGTTTATCATCGCGCCAACATCGAGAGAGATTATATCACCTGCCTTCAGCACCCGGGCTCCAGGTATGCCATGAACCACCTCTTCGTTTACCGAAGTGCAGATCGAGGCCGGGAAACCCCTGTACCCCTTGAACGATGCAACGGCCCCTCGTTTCTTAAACTCGCGCACGGCCACATCGTCAAGCTCGCGCGTTGTTACACCTGGCCTGACATTTTTGGTCAACGCTTCTATGACCGAAGCCACAATTCGTCCTGCCTCCCGCATTATAGCGATCTCCTGGGAGGACTTTATGATAATTCCTATCTCCTGCCTTATCTGCTGCATCTTCTACTTCTTTGCCTTCGATTTAATAGCAGCAATTAGAGCGCTGCCCACTTTGTCAACATTATTCTCGCCCTCTACCCCCACCAGTTTGCCAGCCTCAGTGTAATATTTTATAAGAGGTGCAGTCTGAGCAAAATAGACATCTAGTCGCTTCCTGGCCGTCTCCTCAGTATCGTCGGCGCGCTGGTAAAGCTCACCTCCGCAACGGTCGCACCTGCCTGCCATTTTCGGCGGCACCTCAACAATATTATATGGTGTCTGACAATTACGGCAGATCCAGCGTCCGCTAAGTCGTCTCAGAAGCTCCTTATTAGAGACCTTGATATACAGCACCTTATCGATACTTTTCCCCTCGGCTGCTAATGCTTTGTCCAAAGCCCTCGCCTGCTCCAATGTTCTCGGAAAACCGTCCAGAATAACCCCCTTGGCACAATCAGGAGCAGAGATCCTGCCCAAAACCATTTTAACAGTTATCTCATCGGGAACGAGCTGCCCTTTCTCCATGTAAGACTTGGCGATTTTCCCCAACTCGCTTCCGCTCTCCTGTTCCTTCCGGAAGAGGTCTCCGGAGGCGACATGAACCAGCCCAAGCTTCTTACTTATCGTAACTGCTTGAGTCCCTTTGCCCGCCCCCGGTGCTCCCAAAAGAATCAAATTCAATTGTTTCTGTTTACTCACTTGATGAACCCTTCATAGTGTCGCATTAATAGCTGTGCTTCAATCTGCCTCATGGTATCCAGGACTACGCCTACGACGATCAGAAGACCAGCAGCTGAAACGAGCATAAGGTTAGTACTAGCACTAGACGCGCCAACCAACCAACGTGACGTAATAGGGGCCACAGCTACCACAGCCAAGAACAGCGCTCCACCCCAGGTAATACGAACTATCACTTTATTCAAATAGTCAGATGTGGGACGCCCCGGGCGTATCCCGGGTATGAATCCCCCTTGTTTTTGCAATGTTTCAGCCAGGTTTTGTTGCTGGAAAATCACCATGGTATAGAAGAAAGTGAATCCGACCACGAGGAAAAACAGAAGAATCCAGTAAACGTTTCCACTCACTCCGAATATATTCTGAATGTGATTAGCAAAGTTGGCAGGTTGCCCTGAAGGACGCGCGAAATAGGAGGCTATCGTTGGCGGAAGCACCAGAATTGAATAAGCGAAAATAAGAGGTATCATTCCCGCCGAGTTAACCCTGAGAGGAATATGGGTACCCCCTGATTGCCGGTACATCTTACCGCCCCTAAACAGGCTGCGCGAATATTGAACTGGGATGCGGCGCACCGCCTCAGTAACATAGACTATGAAGAAAGCAATAGCCAGCAAGAGTATGATGGTCTTAATCAGTCCCCACGCATGCGATGTCACCAGAGTCTGTCCCATATTAGTCGGCATGCCGGCTACGATCCCGCCAAAGATAATGATGGATATTCCATTACCGATACCATTCTCGGTGATGCGTTCGCCCAGCCAGACAAGAAAGACTGTGCCTGCCGTCATCGATAGCACCATCGCTGCTGTAGGAAGTAATGCGTCACCAGTCAGTCCGATTTGTACGCCTGTCTGGAAGACGCCTTCCCTCTGGAAGAGAATCAATTGCCCGTAGGCCTGCATCATGGCCAGCGGCACCATGAGCCAGTGCGTCCACTGGTTCAGCTTTCTGCGCCCGGCCTCTCCTTCCTTCTGAAGTGCCTGCAGTTGAGGGATAATAGGTACAAGAAGCTGCATTATGATAGATGCAGTGATATAAGGATAGACTCCCATAGCAGCTACGCTCAAATTCCTCATTGCACCGCCGCTGAACAGGTCGAGGAAGCCCAAGAGAGCATTACTCTGGAAAAGGTTGGCTAAGGCTGTTCGGTCAACACCGGGAACGGGAACATGAGCTACAAAGCGAAAGACTATCAACATGGCCAAGGTGAAAAGTAGCTTCCACCTCAGGTCAGGGAGGCTGAAGGCATCAACCATGGCCTGGATCAGTCGTGGCATTGGACTTTTTTGTGCTGCTTGTCGCATTTTAGAGTTATCCCTTAAATCTCTTCCGCCCTACCACCTGCGGCTTCTATCTTCTTCTTGGCAGACTCGGAGAATTTATTAGCTTTCACTACCAGCGGCCTCTGAAGTTCACCATCGCCCAGAATCTTAACAGGCTTTTTGAGAGAAGGTATCAAGCCGGCATCGAGCAGCATCTGTGGTGTTATCTCCGTGTTTTGTTCGAATACTTCGAGACGCTGCAATTTCACAATAGCGTAATCTGTCTTGAATATATTAGTAAACCCACGTTTATGAGGCAATCTCTTAACCAGGGCGGTCTGGCCGCCTTCAAATCGAAGAGCTATCCCCGGCCCCGCACGTGATTTTTGTCCCTTCAGGCCGCGACATGAATAAGTGCCATGTCCGCTACCATCGCCTCGACCGATCCGCTTTCTTGCATGCTTCGAGCCCGGACTGGGGCTGAGCTCATTTTGCCTCATCTTCTACTCCTCGGGTGCCTCTTCTACCCGAACTAAGTGTCTAACCTTTTCTACCATACCGCGGATTTCCGGGGAGTCATTATGCACGACGGTCTGGTTCAGGCGATGGAAACCCAGTGTCCTCAGGGTTATCCTCTGCTCCTTAGCATACCCAATAGCGCTCTTCTTCCAAGTAATGCTCAGCTTAGCCACCAGACCCCCCACTGGTCATAGCGCTCACTTTTCTCTTAGCCAGTTCCTGCTTCGGATCCTTCAATTGACTTAGTGCCAGCATGGTAGCTTTAACCACGTTTATAGGGTTCGGACTGCCCATCGATTTAGTCAAGATATCCTTAATCCCCGCAGCTTCTATTGTAGCCCGTACGCCGCCTCCGGCGATGACGCCTGTTCCCGGCGCAGCGGGCTTCAGCATAACCTTGGCTGCCCCAAACTTAGTCACAACCTCATAAGGAATGGTACTGCCATCCATCGGCACACGAATCAGGTTCTTTCTAGCAACGGCACCGGCCTTACGAATCGCTGCCGGCACTTCTCTGGCCTTTCCCAGACCAACTCCAACATGCCCTTCTCCATCACCAACCACGACCAGGGCACTGAAGCTGAATCGCCGCCCCCTCTTCACTACCTTGGCCACACGATTCACACTGACCAGCTTCTCGGTCAGGTTCAAATCATTGGGATTGATTCTCTCTATCTGTTCCATAATGCTCAAAACCTCAATCCTGCCCCGCGGGCAGCATCAGCCAGTGCTTTGACCCGCCCCTGATATTTATAGCCGCCTCGATCAAATACTACCTGCTTTATCCCCTTTTCCTGAGCACGTTTAGCAATCAGAGCGCCTACCAGCTCAGCCATCTGCTTCTTGTTCTTTTCGCCAGATCCGTTCTTTATATCAGCATCCAAGGTGGAGGCACAGGAAATGGTGCTCCCGGCTTCATCATCTATCACTTGAGCGTAAATATGATTAAGGCTGCGAAAGACACAAAGGCGAGGACGGGAGGCAGTACCGGTAACACGTTTCCTCACCCGCTCGTGTCTTCTTTTTCGCGCGTCACTAATATTTTTTATGCCAGCCATAATATTTTATTTCTTTCTACCTACCTTGCCCGCTTTTCCAGCCTTGCGCCTTACACGCTCACCGGCATACTTTATACCCTTACCAAGGTAAGAATCAGGCGGTTTCAATGCCCGAATCCCTGCTGCCACTCCTCCAACGAGCTCTTTGTCAATACCCAGGACGCTTACGACCGCAGGACCTTCGATAGCCAGAGATATCCCTGGCGGAGGAGTAACCTCCACAGGTCTTGTGTAGCCTAGCTGGAGTACAAGTTTGTCTCCGGACTTGGCGGCACGGTAGCCCACGCCTGAGAGTTCCAGGCTCTTTTTGAAACCCTGGCTGACCCCTTGAACCATATTGGCTAGTATGCTCCTGGTGAAACCGTGCAATGACCGATGACGTCTGTTATCACTGGGCCGAGATACAGTGAGTATGCCATCCTTTAGCAGTATACTCATCTCCTCAGAAAAAGAGTGGGAAAGCTGTCCTTTGGGCCCTTTAACGGTGACCTCACTGCCCTTGATGGACACTTCCACACCCTTGGGTACACTTATCGGCTTATTACCTACTCTGGACATGGTTACCTTCCACCTGCTTTACCAGACATAGCACAGAACTTCGCCTCCCAAACCCTTCTTCCACGCTTGCTGTCCCGTCATCACTCCCTGGGAGGTAGAAATGATTGCGATACCGAGACCTCCGTAAATCCGCGGGATCTCACCCTTCTGGCAATAGACTCTCAGACCTGGTTTGCTCACCCGCTGCAATCCAGTTAACGCGGGCTGTTTTTTCCCTCCATAACTGAGATGGACCTTGATAACCCTCTGAGGGGTATTTCCCTTCAGCACTTCATAATCCTTAATGAAACCTTCTTCCTTAAGCACTTTGGCAATTGAGATCTTGGTTCTGGAGGCAGGAACAAGAACGGTTTCGTGCCTAGATACGATTGCATTTCGGATACGAGTCAACATATCAGCGATTGGATCGGTAAGGCTCATTTCAACCCCTCAAAGATAATCACCAACTCGATTTCCTGACTCCAGGAAGATTCCCTTCCAGGGCAAGCTTCCTGAAACAAATCCTGCACAACCCAAACATACGGATATAGGCCCTTGGACGACCACATATTTGGCAACGGTTGTGCTGTTGAACCTTGTACTTAGTAGGGCGTTTGGATTTTACAATCTTGGATGTTTTAGCCATCTTATCTCACTGTCTACTGAAGGGAATGCCCATCAGTTCCAGAAACCTCCTCGCCTCCTCATTAGTACGCGCCGTAGTAACAATGCAGACCTGAAGTCCACGGACCTTATCCACCTTGTCATAGTCGATCTCGGGGAATACAATTTGCTCCTTTATCCCCAAGGTATAATTTCCCTGGCCGTCGAATGCATTTCTGGGAACACCCTGAAAATCACGGACACGGGGCAAAACGGCGCTTACCAGCCGGTCGAAGAATTCATACATGCGCTCACCCCGAAGCGTTACCTTAATCCCAATTGGCATACCAGCGCGCAATCTGAAAGCTGCGATAGACTTCTTGGCTCTTGTAATAACAGGATGTTGTCCCGTGATTAAAGCCAAGTCGTTAGTCGCCCCTTCCAAGGCTTTTGCATTTTGAATAGCCTCCCCGAGGCCTATGTTTAACACGATCGTCTTCAACCGCGGCACCTGCATACGATTTTTATACCCCATTTCTTTCATCATAGCGGGGACGATCTCTTTCTCATACTTGTCCTTCACCCTAGACACTAGTCAATCACCTCGTGACACTTCTTGCATACACGAACCTTGGTCTTGTCCTCCGAGACTAAAAATCCAACACGGGTTGGCTTGTTACACTTGGAGCATATGAGCATAACATCTGAGACATTTATTGGCGCTTCGCGCTCGATTATACCGGCCTGCCTTATGTTTGCGCGGGGTTTCATATGTCGCTTGACCATATTCACCCCTTCCACCACAAGCCTGTCCTCACGAGGATAATAACGGCGAACCTTTCCCTTCTTCCCTTTATCATCCCCAGTGACCACCAGCACTTGGTCATCTCTACGAATCTTCATCACAACACCTCGGGCGCTAGAGAGACAATCTTCATAAAGTTCATCTCTCTGAGTTCCCGCGCCACAGGCCCAAAGATGCGGCTTCCCTTGGGATTGCCCCTCTCATCAAGTATCACCGCGGCATTTTCATCAAACCTGATATAAGAGCCATCAGGGCGACTATGCACTTTAACTGTGCGAACCACAACTGCACGGACGACATCGCCCTTCTTTACTGCTGCCCCTGGGATCGACTCTTTTACAGATGCCACGATCACATCGCCCAGACGGGCATAACGCCTTCTGGTACCGCCGAGGACGTTGATACACATAATCTTCTTGGCGCCCGAGTTATCCGCTACCTTGAGTCTGGTAAATGTTTGGATCATCGCTTACTCTATCTCTGCCGGCTTAACCTCGATCACCTCCGCCTTTGTCAGGATTTCCGTTATCCGCCACCTTTTCTCCTTGGACAGTGGGCGAGTCTCGACAATCCTCACCAAATCGCCGACACCACATGCATTTTTCTCATCGTGAACTTTGAATTTCGCTCTATAAGTAACAACACGCTTGAATCTAGGATGACGACGGCGAGTTTCCACCTCCACCAATACTGTCTTATCCATCTTATTACTCAGCACCCGGGCAACACGAGTCTTCTGTTTATTTTCCATAGTTATTCCCCGCTGAGCTCCCGTTCACGCATTATTGTCTTAATTACAGCTATCTTCTTCTTCACTTTGGGTATTTCACTATAATTCGCCAGTTGCCTAGTGGCATGACGAAACCTAAGATTAAACAGCTCCTGATAAGCATCATCGAGCTGCTTAGCCAATTCCTGAGTATTCAGTGCTCTTATCTTATCTGCTATCATCACTATCACCAGTTATGAAGCCACTTTCGCAAAGGTTTCTCTGACAACAAACTTTGTTTCGATCGGGAGTTTATTCGAAGCTAAACGCATCGCCTCACGCGCTAAATCCTCTTTAACGCCGGAAATCTCGAACAACATCCTGCCAGGCTTAACCACCGCTACCCAATGGTCGAGAGCGCCCTTGCCGCTACCCATCCTTGTCTCGGCAGGCTTGCCGGTCACTGGTTTATCAGGAAAAACACGGATCCAAACCTTACCACCTCGTTTAACACTGTGCACAATAGCACGACGCGCTGCTTCAATCTGGCGGGCGGTTAGCCATGCCGATCCCTCCGCCTGTAACCCAAAATCACCGAAAATCACAGCATTGCCTGCCTGGGCAGTGCCTCGACGGCGACCGCGGTGCGTTTTGCGATACTTTACCCGCTTTGGCTGTAGCATTTCCTTGTCCTATTCTATCTTTCAGTGGTAGCAGCAGCACGCTCGGGAAGGACTTCACCCGTTCCTACTTCCTCGGTTGGCTTAGCTTCAGGAAGAACCTCGCCCTTGTATATCCAGACTTTAATGCCGATAAGACCCATTGCAGTGAACGATTCAGCGAAGCCATAATCAATATCTGCTCTCAGAGTATGCAGAGGAACGCTGCCTTCGCGTCCGGTCTCATGACGAGCGATTTCTGCCCCTCCGAGTCTACCCGAGCAAGTAATTTTTATCCCTTTAGCGCCGCGCAGCATAGTGCGAGAAATGGACTGCTTAATAGCCCTGCGATAAGATACACGCCGCCTGAGCTGCTCCGCAATGCTCTCTGACACCAGTTGCGCGTCCAATTCCGGCTCTCTTATCTCATGGATATTAAGACGGACCTTCTTCCGCGTTTGTTTCTCGAGAAGAACCCTCAACTCATCCACGCGCTGTCCACCACGGCCAATTACAATGCCCGGCCTCGAGGTATGAATAGTGACCGTAATTTCGTTAGCCTTGCGCTCGATCTCAATCAGAGAAATGCCGGCTTCGTCGTACGCGGACCGAATCGTACGACGAATATTAACATCTTCGTACACCAGCCCGGTGTAATGTTTCTCGTCATACCATCGAGAACGCCAGTCCTTGATTATGCCGAGCCTGAACCCGTAAGGATGAACCTTCTGCCCCAATCATTCCTCCTCAACAACGATAGTAATATGACTAAAGTGTCGCTTATATGGGCTCGCCCTGCCGCGAGCATTGGCATGATACCTTCGTAAAGTCTGTCCCTTGTCAGCAAAGGCTTTAACAATCTTGAGCTGCGCCGGTACCATCTGATAGTTGTTTTCGGCATTGGCAGCGGCAGATTTGACAACCTTAGCCACAGTCCGAGCTGCCGGTGTCGGCAAAAAACTGAGTATAGCTAAGGCTTCGCTTACTTTCTTTCCGCGTACCTCGTCCAACACCAGCGCCACCTTCCGCGGCGACACCCTTATTTGTCTTGCGCTTGCTGTCACTTCCATTTAAGAAACCTACCCACTTGATTGCGCCTGAGCTGCTGGTGCAGCCGTGGCTGCCGGCTTTCTTATAGCAGTCACCTTCTCTGCCCTGCCGGTGTGTCCCCTATATGTCCTGGTAGGAGCGAATTCACCCAACTTGTGGCCCACCATATTCTCAGTGATGAAGATAGGCACATGCCGCCTGCCATCGTGCACCCCTATAGTGAGCCCGATCATTTGAGGGACAATAGTTGATGACCTCGACCAGGTCTTGATTACCGCCTTTTGATCGTTCCTGATCAGAGTATCTATCTTCTTAAGCAAATTGGGATCGACGAAAGGACCTTTCTTGGTCGACCTCGACATTAGACTATTAACCCTCCCAAGATACTACTTCCTTCTCTTGACAATCAGCTTGTTGCTACGTTTGTTGCGCCTTGTCTTAAAGCCTAGCGCCGGCTTGCCCCAGGGTGTCTTCGGGCCTGGCATTCCAATAGGAGACCTGCCTTCACCACCACCATGTGGATGATCCCGTGGCGTCATGGCCGAACCACGTACCGTAGGTCTCCAGCCCCTATGCCTATTGCTGCCCGCCTTGCCCAGGCTGATGTTGCTATGGTCGATATTACCAACCTGACCAACCGTTGCCATACATCTTTCATCAAAGCGGCGCAGCTCACCCGAAGGTAACCTCACCAGAATGTAACCAGCCTCTTTGGCCATGATTTGAGCAGAACCGCCGGCAGTGCGCACTATCTGCCCCCCCTTGCCAAGATGAAGCTCAATATTATGGATCGCTGTGCCTAACGGAATCAGCCTTAACGGCAGGGTATTGCCCGGCTTTATCTCTGCCCCTTCACCAGAGGAGATAACCTCACCTACTTTGAGCCCGAGAGGAGCCAGTATATAACGCTTCTCACCATCAACATAATTGATTAAGGCGATATTTGCCGAGCGATTGGGGTCATATTCGATAGAGGCCACCTTGCCCGGAATACCCAACTTATCTCGCTTGAAATCAATGATACGGAGCTTCCGTTTAGCGCCGCCGCCACGATGACGTACTGTTATCTTGCCCTGATTGCTTCTCCCGGCCTTCCGCTTAAGAGACAATAGCAGCGATTTCTCCGGTTCCTTCTTGGTCAACTCAGAGAAGTCGGAACCAACCATGCCTCTACGCCCTGGTGAAGTGGGGCGGTATGCTTTTAGTCCCAAAATGGTCTCCTTTTCTTTTAGCCTTGCTTAGGACTATACTCCCTCAAAAAGCTCGATCTTCTGTCCAGCTTCCAGAGTAACTATTGCTTTTTTCCACTCTGGAGTCATCCCCCGTTGCCTGCCAGCTCGGCGCATCTTACCCGGCACGCAAATTACATTTACAGATGTCACCTTGACCTTGAATGCCTTTTCCACCGCCTCTTTTATCTGAGGCTTGTTGGCATCCCGAGCTACTTCAAAGGTATATTTACCCTGAGCCGAGAGCATCGAATTCTTCTCAGTTATAAGAGGCCGACGTAAGACTTCATAAACGTGCATCTTACTCCCTAACAGGTCTGCGCCCCAGCGACCGCCTCTACCTCACCAAACATGGACTCCACTCGTCGCACCGCATCGACGGTCATAAGCAAAATATCATATGACATGATATCGACGATATTCAACATATTAGCCGGCAGCGTCTTCATCGTCGCAATATTCCGAGCCGATTTGACCACGGTAGTATCAATATCAGCAGTAACCAGCAATGCCGAGGACCCGATCCCCAGCGCCTGCAAAATCTGCGCCATTTGCTTAGTCTTGGGCTCCTCCAATCCAAATGAATCGATTACCTTAAGTTCTTCACCAGCTACTTTGGCCGAGAGGATATTCCTGATGGCCAGGCGTCGCATCTTCTTAGGCATAGCCTGCCTGTAACTTCGAGGGTGAGGCCCAAAAATTATGCCACCGCCGCGCCGCAAGGGCGATCTCCTGTTACCGGCACGCGCCATACCGGTGTGCTTTTGACGATACAGCTTGCGGCTGCTTCCTGAGACCTCACGTCGGGTCTTAGTGTCGGCAGTTCCCTGACGGGAGTTCGCTAACTGCCTCACAAGAGCCTGATGAACAAGGGCTTCGTTCGGTTTTACACCGAAGACAGAGTCAGCAACCTCGATCTTGGTGATCTCCTGGCCCGCATTATTATAAACTGAAATCTGCACGGCGTCTCCCAACTACTTGCCTGGCTTCTTCGCCTCCGGCTTCGCAGCCTCCTGTTTCCTGGCAACTTGCTTCTTGGATTTTCTTATCTCCAGCAGCCCATTCTTAGCTCCTGGGACAGCCCCTTTGAGTAAAAGAAGGTTGCGATCAGGGTCAGCTTTTACTACCTCGATACTCTTGACGGTGACCCTTTGGTTACCCATGTGACCCGCCATCCTCAGCCCCTTGACTATATGTCCCGGTGTGGTGCCAGAGCCAATGGCACCAGGGGCACGGTGGCGATCAGACTGACCGTGGGTCTTGGGGCCACCTGCGAAATGATGGCGCTTGACCACACCAGCGAATCCTCTCCCTTTGGATAACCCGCTTACATCTACCAGATCCCCGGGCTGGAACAAAGTAACATCGATCTTATTTCCTACCTCAACGTCGGGAGCCTCATCAACCCTGAACTCTCTCAAGTGCTTGAACAATCCCAGCTTACCCAGATGTCCCTTTTCCGGCGCATTGAGGCGCTTCGCCTCTACAAAGCCTAGCTGGACGGCGTTGTAACCACCTTTGGCAACGGTCTTTATCTGGGTCACAATGCAAGGCCCAGCCTCAATGGCGGTCACCGCTTCCACAGTGCCATATTTGGTGAACAACTGTGTCATCCCTATTTTTCGACCGAGAAGTCCTTTAATCATAATCTACAACCAGAAACCTA
>Ga0316628_100003868_pt1 | contig 11627 bp, 9 predicted proteins | sample OWC_Aug_M2_C1_D5_FD_207648 | JGI IMG/M metagenome (GOLD analysis project Ga0316628, IMG submission 207648) | Wetland soil microbial communities from Old Woman Creek delta, Ohio, United States - OWC_Aug_M2_C1_D5_C | ecosystem: Environmental > Terrestrial > Soil > Wetlands | place: USA: Ohio... | reverse complement strand
CGACTCCGGCGCGGTCCTCGAGATCCTCGGCCGGAACGAGGAGGCGGAGAAGCGGTACAGGGAAGCGCTCCACGTTTCCCCGAACAACCCGTTCATCCGGGACCGGCTCGGCCGCCTGCTGATCCGTGAGAAAAAGATCGACCAGGCGGTGGACCAGTACGAGGAGTTGAAGAAGTTCTCCGCCGCCAACCCCGACGTCCGTACGAAGCTGGGGCTCCTGTACCTCGATCGCGACCGGTATGACGACGCCATCAACGAGTTCACCTTCGTCCTCGCGTCCAACCCGGGAAGCGCGCAGGTGCGCTTCTTCCTGGGGACGGCGTACGAGGAGAAGGGCGCTCTCCCGGAGGCCGAGGCGGCGTTCCGGAAGGTTCCCGAGGGCGACCCCGTGTACCGTGAGGCGATGCTCCACCTCGCGATGCTCCTGTCGCGCCAGAAAAAGTCCGATGAGGCGATCGAGGTCGTCCGGAAACTTCGGGAGAAGAACCCCGAGGACGTGGAACTGATGATCGTCCTCGCCGGCCAGCTCGAAGAGGCGAAGCGGTACGACGAAGCGCTTGCGGTGGCCACCGAGGCGACCGCAAAGGCCCCGGAAAACCCCTCCGCGTGGTTCTCCCTCGGCGTGGTGCAGGACAAGCTCGGCCACTTCGACCAGGTGATCGCCGCGATGGAGAAGGTGATCGCCCTCGATCCGAAGCACGCCACCGCCCTCAACTACCTCGGCTATACCTTCGCGGAACGGAACATCCGCCTTCCCGAGGCGGAGAAGCTTGTCCTGCGGGCGCTGGAGATCCGTCCCGACGACGGATACTTCCTCGACAGCCTGGCGTGGATCCACTACCGCCGCGGGGACTACAAGCGCGCCGAGGAGGAGCTCCATCGGTCGCTCAAGTTCGTCCCCGACGACCCGGTCATCCTGGAGCATCTCGGGGATGTCCTGCGGGCCGAAGGGAAGGACGAGGAGGCGGCCGCACGATATGAGAAGGCGATCGCCAAGGGGCACGAGAAGCCGGACGAGGTGCGGAAGAAGCTCCATCTCCTTCGGAAGGCGGGGCCTCCCGGGAAGTGAACCGCGGGACGCTGCGGGCCGTTGCGCCCCTCCTGGCCGTCCTTGCGCTTTGCGGGTGTGCGCCGACCCGGACGATCGTCACGGGCCCTGAAGCGGACCGCGCGGAGCGGTTCTTCGCCGGCCTCCCCGGGCGGGTCGCCTTTCCCGTCAAGGCGTCGTTTTCCGGGACCGCGATCCCCGTCGCGGGGAACGTCGTCCCCTTCGTGGCGGGGGTATCCGCGCCGTCGCCGGAAGAGGAGACGCTGGGGTTGTACGATCCCCTCGGGCGCGGAGTCGCGTTCCTGGCGAACGACGGCCGGCGCGTGTCGATCTCCCGAGGTCCGGCGGCGGACCTTGCCGGGTTCCGCGGGGCGGCTCCCCTCGACGCAGGTCCCGTGTCGCTGGCGCGGATCCTCTCCGGGGCGCCCGGCTATGCAGTGGCGCACGCCGAGGCGGGCCGGTACGAAGACGGCGCCTGGTCGCTCTCCGACGGCCGCCAGACGCTGCGCTCCGATCCGGGGAGGCGCTTCCTCGCCGGCGCCGAATATCGGGTTCCAGGGATCCGCGTTACGGTCGACTACCCCGGGCGCGAGTCCGCGGATCCTCCGGAGCGGATCGTCCTGTCGGTCCGGGGGGTGGAGTTCACGCTGAGGAGGGATACCGAGTGAACCGTCCCCTGCGTCGTGCCCTGTCGCAGTCCATCGTGATGCTTCTCCTGCTTGCCGCGTGCAGCGGGGGAAAGCCGGAAAGCGCGGGGAAGGCGGCGGCCGTCCCCGACGTCCCCGCGTACGGGGACGCGGTCGTCGAGGGGAGCATCGGCGACATCAGCGGGTTCCTCTCGGCGGTCACTTCGGACGCGGCCTCCCACGAGGCGGCGGGTTACGTCTTCAACGGGCTGGTCCGGTACGACAAGGATCTTAAACTCGAAGGAGTGCTCGCCAGATCCTGGGAAGTCTCGCCCGACGGGAAGAAGATCACCTTCCATCTGCGAAGGGACGTGAAGTGGCAGGATGGCGCTCCCTTCACCTCCTCGGACGTGATGTTCACCTTTCAGCGGATGATCGACCCGAAAACGCCGACGGCGTACGGCGACGCGTTCAAGCAGGTCAAGCGCGCGAGCGCCCCGGATCCCTTCACCTTCGTCGCCGAATACGCGCGGCCTTTCGCCCCCGCGCTGGAATCGTGGGGGATGGACATCCTCCCGAAGCACCTCCTCGAGAAGTACCCCGACATTTCCAAGAGCCCGCTGAACAAGAAGCCCGTCGGCACCGGGCCGTACCGGTTCGTCGAGTGGAAGACGGGGGAGAAGGTGGTCTTCGATGCCAACCCCGACTACTTCGAGGGGAAGCCGTACATCGCGCGCGTGATCACCCGGATCATCCCCGACCAGGCGACGATGTTCCTGGAGCTTCTGTCCGGCGGCGTGGACACGATGGACCTGACCCCGCCGCAGTTCGCGCGCCAGACCGATACGGCCGAATTCGGAAAATCGTTCAACAAGTACAAGTACACGGCGGCGGCGTTCACGTACCTCGGCTTCCGGCTCTCCCACCCCTTCTTCAAGGACAAGCGGGTCCGGCAGGCGATCGCATACGCGGCGGACAAGAAGGCGCTGGTCGACGGAGTCCTCCTCGGCCTGGGGCAGGAAGCGACGGGACCGTACAAGCCGGGGACCTGGGCGTACAACCCGAACGTCAGGAAGTACCCGCACGACCCTTTGCATGCGAAGGCGCTGCTCGCCGAGGCCGGGTGGAAGGAGAAGGACGGGGTGCTCGTGAAGGACGGCCGGCCGTTCGAGTTCACGGTGCTTACGAACGCGGGGAACGAGGCGCGCGCCAAGACGGCGGCGATCCTTCAGCAGAACCTGGCGGAGGTCGGGATCCGGATGCAGATCCGCACCGTGGAGTGGGCGGCTTTCATCAACCAGTTCATCGACAAGCGGGATTTCGAGGCGGTCATCCTCGGGTGGACCATCTCTCCCGACCCCGACCAGTACGTGATCTGGCACTCTTCCATGACCGGTCCGAAGGAACTCAACTTCGTCGGGTTCGCCAACTCCGAAGTGGACAAGCTGCTCGAGGATGGGCGATCCACGTTCGATCTCGAAAAACGGAAGAAGGCGTATTTCCGGATCCAGGAGATCCTGGCGGAGGAGCAGCCGTACGTCTTCCTGTACGTCCCCGATGCGCTGCCGGTGGTGCAGAACCGGATCCACGGCATCCGGCCCGCCGTCGCCGGGATCACGTACAACTTCATCAAGTGGTACGTTCCAAAGGCGCTGCAGAAGTACCGGCTCGAGCCGTGAGACGGTAGGGAAGCGATGCTCCGGTACGTCGTCCGCCGGCTGATGTGGGCCGTTCCCATCCTCGTCGGGATCAGCCTCATCTCCTTCCTGATGATCCACATGGCCCCCGGGGGGCCGATCAGCGTGGGGACGGACCTGAACCCGAAAGCGACGGCGGAAACCCGCGCACGGCTGGAAGCGTATTACGGGCTCGACCAGCCGATTCACGTCCAGTACTGGCGGTGGCTCAGCCGGATGGCCCGGCTCGATTTCGGCGCCAGCTTCTCCCCCGACGGGCGGCCGGTGGCCGAGAAGATCAGGGAACGGATCCCGATCACGCTGACGATCAATGTCCTGTCGATGGGGCTCATCTTCCTCGTGGCCATTCCCTTGGGCGTCTACTCGGCGGTGCGAAAAGGGTCGCTCTTCGACCGGATCTCCACGGTCACCGTCTTCACCGGGTTCTCCATCCCGACCTTCTGGCTCGCCCTCCTGTTGATGATCCTCTTCGGGGTGAAGCTCCGCTGGCTCCCCATCTCGGGGATCGCTTCCCTGGATTACGGTTCCCTCGGCGCGATGGGGAAGCTCGCCGACCGCGCCCGCCACCTCCTGTTGCCGGTGCTGCTTGCGGGATTCACGGGCCTTGCCGGGATGTCGCGGTACATGCGGTCGAACATGCTCGAGGTGATCCGGCAGGATTACATCGCCTCCGCCCGGGCCAAGGGGCTTCCCGAGAGGAAGGTCGTCTTCCGGCACGCGATGCGCAATGCGGTCCTGCCGGTGATCACGATCCTCGGCCTGTCGGTGCCCGACCTGCTCGGGGGCTCGGTCATCTTCGAGACGATCTTCTCCATCCCGGGGATGGGCCAGCTTTTCTACCAGGGAGTGATGTCGCGCGACTATCCCCTCATCATGGGAATCCTCACGATCGGCGCGTTCCTCACGCTCATCGGCAACCTGCTCGCCGACGTGGGGTACGCCCTGGCGGACCCGAGGATCCGGCCGGAATGAGACGGAGATGAACGGCAGCGAAGGCATCTGGCGGGATTTCCTCCGCAGGCTTCTCCGGAACCCGCTGGCGGTGGCCGGAGGAGCGGTCATCCTTTTCCTCTTCCTTGTTGCGGCGTTCCCCCACCTCTTCACGTCGCAGAACCCCGACCGGATCGACGTCGCGAGCATCCTGCGCCCGCCTTCCGCGGCGCACCCGCTCGGGACGGACGACCTGGGGCGTGACGTGCTTGCCAGGATGGTCTACGGGGCACGCGTGTCGTTGAAGGTCGGTTTCATCGCCGTCGGGATCGCCACGGTCATCGGCCTCGTCATCGGGCTCCTCGCAGGCTTTCACGGCGGCCGGGTCGACGCGGTCCTGATGCGGTTCGTCGACATCATGTTGTGCTTCCCGACGTTCTTCCTCATCCTCGCGGCCATCGCGTTCCTCAGCCCCTCGATCGTGATCATCATGGCGGTCATCGGGCTGACCGGCTGGATGGGGGTGGCGCGCCTGGTGCGGGCGGAGACGCTATCCCTCAAGGAGCGCGACTTCGTGGCGGCCGCTCGGGCGCAGGGCGCCGGGACCGCCCGGATCGTGTTCCGGCACATCCTGCCCAACGCGCTGGCACCGATCCTGGTGGCCGCCACGCTCGGGGTCGCCGGGGCCATCCTCACCGAGTCGGCCCTGTCGTTCCTTGGGATCGGGGTGCAGCCGCCCACGCCTTCGTGGGGGAACATCCTCACCACCGGAAAAAACTACATCGCGTTCGCCTGGTGGCTCTCCCTCTTTCCCGGGCTCGCGATCCTGTTCACGGTCCTCGGGTACAACCTGCTCGGCGAAGGGATCCGCGACGCCGTGGACCCGCGCCTGAAAGGCCGTTGAGAAATGGCTGAATCGCTGCTCGATGTGAGGGACCTTCGCATGGCGTTCGAAACGGAGCGCGGTGCCGTGCGCGCCCTCTTCGGCGTCACCTTCTCCGTCGCGCCCGCCGAGACGGTCGGGCTGGTCGGGGAGTCGGGGTGCGGAAAGACGGTGACGGCGTTGTCGATCCTGCGGCTCCTGCAGTCCCCTCCCGCCGTCGTCGAAGGCGGGGAGATCCTGTTCCGGGGCGAGGACCTGCTCGCCCTCCCGGAGAAGCGGATGTGCGGGGTGCGGGGAAAATCGATCTCGATGATCTTCCAGGAGCCGATGTCGTCCCTGAACCCCGTCCTGACGGTGGGGGAGCAGGTCTCCGAGGTGTTCACTGCGCACAAGGTGTGCGGAAAGCGGGAGGCCGCGGAGCGCGCGGTGGAGTGGCTGCGCAAGGTCCACATGCCGGACCCCGAACGGCGGGCACGGGAGTACCCCCACCAGATGAGCGGCGGGATGCGGCAGCGGGCGATGATCGCGATGGCGCTGGCGCTCGAGCCCGCTCTCCTCATCGCCGACGAGCCGACCACGGCGCTCGACGTGACGATCCAGGCGCAGATCCTCTCGCTGCTGGGGGAACTGCGGGAGCGGGAGCGGATGGCGGTCCTCCTCATCACCCACGACCTCGGGGTGGTGCACGACTTCGCGGACCGGACCGCGATCATGTACCTGGGCCGCGTCGTGGAGATCGCCCCCACGCGCGAGCTCTTCGCCGATCCGATCCATCCGTACACGCAGGGGCTGCTGGCGTCGCTGCCCGGGAAGCGGACGGGGGAACGGAGGCTGGCGTCGATCCCGGGAACGGTTCCCGACCTTGCCGCGGTTCCGCCGGGATGCCCGTTCTCCGACCGGTGCCCGTTCCGCCGGGATGCCCTTTCACGGTTCCGATCTGGGGAGGCCGCCGAAGACTCCCTCGCCGTGTGCGACCGGGACGATCCGCCGTCGTACGAGTACGCCCCGGGGCACCTTGCCGCGTGCCATCACCAGCGGGCGGCGCGGGGAGGGGGGACGCCATGACCGGCGGGATCTACCGGCCGGAGACGGACGGCGCGCTCCTGGCGATGGTCAACGTCTACAAGACGTTCCCGGTGCGGAAGTCGTTCTTCTCCGGGGAGGATCTCCGCGTGCGCGCCGTGGACGGCGTCTCCCTCACTGTCCCGCCTGGAAAGACGCTCGGGCTGGTGGGGGAGTCGGGGTGCGGGAAGACGACGCTTGCGCGCCTCGCGATCCGGCTGCTGGACCCCGATGCCGGCTCGATCCGGTTCGAAGGGAACGACATCACGCGCATGGAAGGCGAGGCGCTGCGGGCGACGCGGCAGCGGATGCAGATCGTCTTCCAGGACCCGTACTCCTCCCTCAACCCGCGGATGAAGGTCCGCGATATCGTCGGGGAGGGGTGGCTCGTCCACGGGTTGGCGAAGGGAAAGGAGCTGCGGAAACGGGCCGAGCGGCTGCTTGTCCGGGTCGGGATGCCGGCGGAGGCCGGAGCGAAATATCCGCACGAGTTCTCCGGCGGGCAGCGCCAGCGGATCGGGATCGCCCGGGCGATCGCCCTCTCCCCGAAGCTCGTGGTGGCCGACGAGCCGGTGTCCGCCCTCGACGTCTCCGTGCAGGCGCAGATCCTGAACCTGCTCAAGGACATCCAGGAGGAGTACGGGATGGCGTACCTGTTCGTTTCCCACGACCTGCGGGTGATCCGGCACGTGAGCGACGCGGTGGCGGTGATGTACCTCGGAAAGGTGATGGAGACGGCCCCGGCGGCGGAGCTGTTCCGCGAGCCGCTGCACCCGTACACCCGCTCGCTGCTGTCGGCCGTCCCCATGCTGGGGGACGCGCCGTCGGAACGGATCGTCCTGTCGGGGGAGATCCCCTCGCCGATCTCCCCGCCCTCCGGGTGCCGCTTCCATACCCGCTGCTTCATGGCGAAGCAGGAGTGCGCGGAAGTCTGCCCGCTCCTGCGCGAGGTCGCCCCCGGCCGCTTCGCCGCCTGCCACTTCGTGTAAAGGGGTCTACTCCGGGCGGATCAGATGAAGTTGCGCCGCGCCTCGGCCGTGAGCAGGTCCTGGCGGCAGTAAGGGCAGAATTTCCACTCGTGGGAGATCATCCGGCGGCACCCCGGGCACGCGGCGGAGGCGGAGTAGCCGCACGAGGGGCACATGACGAAGTCGCTCTCCATGGCGGTGGCGCACCGGGGGCAGGCGGAGGCGAAGTCGCTTTCGGTCTCCACCACCCGGTACACTTCGTCGCTCGTCGTGATGCCGGAGGTCACCTTTTCCAGCGCGGCGCGACCGAGCGTCACCATCCCCCTGGAAATCGCCGCCTGGCGGATCTCGTTCTCCGTCGCGTTGCTCGCGATCAGGTCCCGGATCGGCTGGGTGAACATCAGGATCTCGTAGATCCCGGTGCGCCCCTTGTACCCCGTGCCGCCGCACTCGGGACATCCGGCCCCGCGGTAGAAGGGGACGTCGGCGGAGATCCCCAGCCGCAGGATGTCACGCTCCGTCGGTTCGGTCTTCACCCTGCATTTCGTGCAGATCTTCCGGACAAGGCGCTGGGCCACGATCCCGACGATCGTCGAGGCGATCAGGTAGGAGGGCACGCCGAGGTCGCGAAGCCGGGTGATCGTCGCCACGGAGGAGTTGGTATGGAGGGTGGAGAACACCAGGTGCCCGGTGAGGGCCGCCTGCACGGCGATCGAGGTCGTGTCCAGGTCGCGCATCTCCCCGACCATGATGATGTCGGGGTCCTGCCGCAGCATCGACCGGAGCATGACGGCGAAGTTGAGGCCGATCTTCTCCTGCACCGCCACCTGGTTGATCCCGGACAGCTCGTACTCGATCGGGTCCTCGATCGTCGTGATGTTGTCCTCGACGGTCTTGATCCGGTTCAGGATTCCGTAGAGAGTGGTGGTCTTTCCCGACCCGGTCGGCCCCGTGATGAGGAGGATCCCCTGCGGGCGGGAGATGAGATCCTCCATCTTCGCCAGTTCCCCGGGGGAGAAGCCGATCGACTCCAGGGGGATGTTCGCGTTGGCGGAATCGAGGATCCGGATGACCACTTTCTCCCCGTAATTGGCCGGGATCGTGGAGACCCGCAGGTCGAGGCTGCGCCCCCCCACGCGGACGCCGATCCGGCCGTCCTGCGGGAGCCGCTTCTCGGCGATGTCCATCCTCGCCATGATCTTGATCCGCGAAACCACCGCTCCCTGGACCCATTTCGGAAGGTCCATCGTCTTGCGCAGGAGGCCGTCGACCCGGTGCCGGATCTGGAGGGCCGTCTTCGTCGGCTCCACGTGGATGTCGGAGGCTCCCTGGTCTACCGCTTCGGCGACGATCAGGTTCACCATCCGGATGACGGGGGCGGCCTCGGACTTCTTCCGGAGGTCGTCGAGGTCCTTCCCCTCCAGGTCCGTGGAGTCGTGCACCACCTCGACCTGGCGCTCGTCCACGATGTCCTTGACGATGGTGCTCAGGGACGATCCGAGGTGATAATGCTGGTCGATGGCCCAGAGGATGTCGGTCCGGGGGGCGATGAACGGCTTGATGGTGAAGCCCGAGGCGAACCGGACGTCCTCGAACGCCTCGAAGCTCAACGGGTCGGCCATCGCGATGTGCAGGTCGCGGTGGTCGATCGCGATGGGGATGATGAGGTGTTTCCGGGCGACCTTTTCCTGGATGAGCTCGATCGCCTGGGGCTCTACGGGGGTGTTCTTCAGGTCGATCGTGGAGATGCCGAGCTGGAGGGAAAGGGCCTGGGAGATCTCATATTCCGTCGCCAGCCCGAGGGTGACGATCACCTCCCCGAGCTTTCCCCGCTTCGTGCGCTGCTCCGCAAGGGCGCGCGCGAGCCCCTCGTCGTCCAGTAGGCCGGACTCGAGGAGGAGTTCCCCCAGCCGCTTCTTCGCCATTTTTCCGAGATTCTCCCTGGTGCAACGTCTCGCGGATACCCTGGCATGCAAGCCGGAGGAGGTATCCGCCGGCACTTCCCATCCTATAATAAGGGTGAAACGTACCGCAACCGGAATTGGAACCAAAACCGCTCCCGGGGCATCGAAACCATGAGGGAGGGAACTTATGATGACCACCAGCGATAAAAGGGTTCGTTGCCCCCGTTGCGACGGTGCGATGGTATTCGAGCGCTTCCAGGACATGTTGACCCTGTTCTACTCATGGAGGTGCCTGAACTGCGGCGAGATCGTCGATCCGGTCGTCGCCAAGAACCGGGAGCCGGCGCGCGGGACCAGCGGCAAGAAGAAGGCGGTTGGGGAATGATGGTGCACCTCGCCGATTTTCTTATTATTTTCGTTGCGTTGACAGCGGCGTTCCCGGTGTGCTACCCTGCCTACTCTTTTCCTTTCCGCCACGGGGGTAGGCTGCGTTGTCCGGGGATCACCTGTTCACATTCCGCGTCGGCTATGCCGGTCGATCCAGGGAAGTCCGGGTCGGACGAACCGCCGCGATGGTCGCCGCCTCCGTTCTCGGAGTCCTGTTCGTCCTTCTGACCCAGGGGATCTACGATATCCGCGACAACATATCGAAATTGCGTGAGTTACGGGCTCTGCGCGAGCGGGTGTCCGAGCAGAACCTGGCGCTGTACCATCTCGACGCCAAGTTCGAGGGGCTTTCGGCCGAGGTCGAGCGCCTCCGGGCCATGGATAACCGGATCCGGTCGCTGGTGAAGGCGAACGACTCCCTGCAGAGGAAATCGTCCCGCGGAATCGGCGGGGCGGAAACCCCCGAGACGTCGGTCGCGAATCGCCTCGACAAGCTGCTCGACCTCAAGTTCGACCGGATGAAGAAAGACCTCCTGGTCGACGTGAACAACCTCGACTTCCTCGGCGAATCCCTCGACAGCCGCCGGCTTCTCCTCGAAAGCATCCCCTCCGGCTGGCCCGTCCGCGGGACCCTCTCTTCCGTGTTCGGGGTGCGCAACTCGCCGTTTACCGAAACCCCCGTTTTCCACCACGGGCTCGACATCGTTGCACGGACGGGGATGCCGGTCGTGGCGCCGGCTCCGGGTACCGTGGTCAGGACCGGCTACGAGGCGTTGTACGGAAACATGGTCGTCGTCGACCACGGCGCGGGGTACCGTTCCGTATATGCCCACCTGTCGTCGGTCTGCGTCGAGGAGGGGGCCTTCGTCAACCGGGGAGATGAATTGGGGAAAGTCGGTTCCACGGGGCGCTCCACCGGTCCCCACCTGCACTACGAGGTCCGCGTCAACGGCCTCCCGGTGAACCCCGCGCGCTTCCTTAACTGACGGATCGTCCGCGGGGCTCCCAATCATGTTCGGAAACATCCTGAAAAAGATATTCGGCACGCAGAACGAGCGGATCCTCGACCGGATCCGCCCGACCGTGGACAGGGTGAACTCGCTCGAGTCCTCGGTCAGCCCTCTCTCCGACGACCGGCTTGCCGCGAAGATCGCCGAATTCCGCCAACGGGTGGAGAACGGGGAACCGCTGGACGACCTTCTCCCGGAAACGTTCGCGGTCGTCCGGGAGGCGGGGAAGCGCGTCCTCGAAATGCGCCACTTCGACGTCCAGCTGGTGGGCGGCGTCATCCTCCACGAGGGCCGGATCGCCGAGATGCGGACCGGCGAGGGGAAGACGCTCGTTGCCACCCTCCCGATCGTACTGAACGCACTGACCGGGCGGGGCGTCCACCTCGTGACGGTGAACGACTACCTCGCCCGGCGCGACGCCGACTGGATGGGGAAGCTCTACCGCGCGCTCGGGATGTCCGTGGGCGTCATCGTCCACGGGATGGACGACACGGAGCGCCAGGCGTCCTACCGGTGCGACATCACCTACGGGACGAACAACGAGTACGGCTTCGACTACCTGCGGGACAACATGAAATTCCGCATCGAGGACATGGTGCAGCGGGACCTCCATTACGCGATCGTGGACGAGGTCGACTCGATCCTGATCGACGAGGCCCGGACGCCGCTCATCATCTCCGGACCCGCCGAGGAGTCCACCTCCTTCTACACGCGGGTGAACTCCGTCATCCCGTTCCTCAAGAAGGACGCCGACTACACGGTCGACGAGAAGGCCCGCCAGGTCCTCCTCACCGAGGACTCGGGGATCCCCAAGCTCGAGCGCCTCCTGTCGGTGGACAACCTGTACGATCCCGCCAACATCGAGGTGCTCCACCACGTGAACCAGGCCCTCAAGGCCCACATCCTTTTCCACCGGGACGTCGACTACATGGTGAAGGACGGCGAAGTCGTCATCGTCGACGAGTTCACGGGGCGGCTCATGCCGGGGCGCCGCTGGTCCGACGGACTCCACCAGGCGGTGGAGGCCAAGGAAGCGGTCAAGATCGAGAACGAGAACCAGACGCTGGCGACCATCACCTTCCAGAACTACTTCCGCATGTTCGACAAGCTGG
>Ga0316628_100003867_pt1 | contig 11628 bp, 7 predicted proteins | sample OWC_Aug_M2_C1_D5_FD_207648 | JGI IMG/M metagenome (GOLD analysis project Ga0316628, IMG submission 207648) | Wetland soil microbial communities from Old Woman Creek delta, Ohio, United States - OWC_Aug_M2_C1_D5_C | ecosystem: Environmental > Terrestrial > Soil > Wetlands | place: USA: Ohio... | reverse complement strand
AGTTCATCGAGAATATCTCATTGTTTTCATAGCTTCCATCACTGGAATAACCAAAGGCGATCTCATTTCCGTCGGGCGACCAGGAAGGATACCATTCATCTCCGGGAGTGTCGGTGACTTGTTGTGCATTGGTCCCGTCGATATGACTTGTCCAGATATCGGCCCCCTTGAGCCCGGGGGCGCCCCAATCGCCGACATTGGTATATAGGATCTCAGTGCCGTCGGGAGACCATTCTGCGCCGAACCCTTCGATGCCGGTATATTGAAGGCCCGATCCGTCGGCGTTCATGGTCCAAATCTCGTTCTTATAGTCTTGGCCCGGATAAATTCTCGTGAAAACGATCTGCGCGCCATCGGGCGACCACGATGGCTCACTGTCGAGGACATCGTTCGTCGTCGTGAGGCGGGTCAAACCGGTTCCATTAAAGTTAAAAGCGTAGATCGACCAGGTCGATTGGTTGACATACCCCACGGCCGCGAGCCTTTGCCCGTCCGGTGAAAAATCATGATGATTGAGCCCGACCGTGGCATCGACCAATTGTTGATTGCCGCTGCCATCGGCGTTTATGCCGTATATTTGGGGCAGGCCGTTCTGCGTGGGCTGATAACAATAGACGATCACGCCGCCGCCTCGGCCGTCAAGAGGGATCTCCTGCGGATCGGGATCCGCGCCATTTGTGCTGGAACAGGTAATGGACGACAAGCATAGAAACAGGACCAATAGGCTAAGACCATTCATGGATCTCTTACACTTCATGATTTGCCTCCATTTCATCACCTCCGCCGCAAGGATCCTTACACCATCTCAACCGGCATGAAAAAGAATTTACACTACGGCTGTGCTATCACCACTTCAGGGGGCCGAATTATCTCCTATACACCAGTTTGTATGGTAAAAATCCTGCCGTCCCTATTATTTTGAGCAGCAACAAACATGCCAACAATAGGCTGGGATTATCGATAGAAATCCTCTTTGGCAGGGGGATATGTGCTTCGGGTAAAACTAGAACCTATTCCTTGATGAAATGCGCGCCGCGGGAGACCGGATTGATCAGCGCGGCCCGGGTGATCATCAGGGCGACCAGGATGCCGTGGCGGAGGCTGACGAGGGCCGGCTCCAGGCGCGCCGCCTGGTAGAACTTCTCGATGCGGTGGCTGAGGTACTCGAGGTCGGCTTTGGCCCGGCCGAGGCGCTTGCGCGTCCGGATGATGCCGGCGTAGTTCCACATCGTCGAGCGGATGGTCAGCCAGTCCTGATTGATCAGGGCCGGATCGACGTCCTCTTCCTTCTTCGGGGGGTACCACCGATGGATCTCGGACGCCTTGTAGGGCCGGGAGTCGTCGAAGCGGCCGGCGATGTCGCGGGCCGCCCTCGTCCCCCAGACGAGCCCTTCGAGGAGCGAGGTCGAGGCCAGGCGGTTGGCGCCGTGGACGCCCGTGCAGGAGACCTCTCCGACGGCGTAGAGCCCGGCCAGCGAGGTCTGGCCCCAGCCGTCCACGAGCACCCCTCCGCAACTGTAATGGGCGGCCGGGACGACCGGGATGGGCGCGCGCGTGATGTCGACGCCGTCCTCGAGGCAGGTCTTGTAGATCGTCGGAAACCGGCGGCGGATGTCGATCCCCTTGGCGTAGGAGGCCAGATCGAGGAGGACGTAGTTCGAGTTGGTGACGATCATCTCCTCGAATATGGCCCGGGCGACCTCGTCCCGGGGGGCCAGGTCGCGCTTCGGCGAATACTTCTCCATGAACGTGCGGCCGTCGCGGGTCTTCAAGCGCGCCCCTTCGCCGCGGACGGACTCCGAGATGAGGAATCCGTCGTCGTTCTCGCGCCGGAAGACCGTCGGGTGGAACTGGATGTATTCCATGTTGCCGATCCGGGCCCCGGCGCGCAGGGCCATGGCGTAGCCGGAGCCGTCGGCCCCGGACGGGTTCGACGTATGGAGGAAGACCGCGCCGCAACCGCCCGTGGCCAGGACCGTGAACGGGGCGAAGACGCGGATGATCTGGCCCGTCGCGTTCACCAGGACATAGGCGCCGATCGTCCGCGGCTCGCGGTAATAGGCGACGGGGTTCTTCGAGTGGTGCGGGACGGTCAGGAGGTCGACGGCCGTGTGCCCGGCGAGAAGCGTCACGCGCGGATGCCTCTTGAGGGCCCGGAGCAGGCGATGCTCGACCGTCCGGCCGGTGGCGTCCTCGACGTGGAGGATGCGCCGGCGGGAGTGGCCCCCCTCCTGGGCGTAGTCGAGGGCGTCGGGCGAGCTGCGCGTGAAGGGGATCTTGAGCTCCTCGATGAGCGTTTCCCGGACGAGGCGCGGGCCGTCGGCGACGAGAATGTCGACGGCCGCTGGGTCGCCGACGTTGTCACCGGCCTCGAGAATGTCCCTCCTGAGGAGCTCGGGATGGTCGTCGGGGGCGGCGGAGACAATGCCGCCTTGGGCATAGAAGGTGTTCGATTCCTCGGCCCTCCCGGCCTTGGTGACGACAACGGCCCGGAGCCCGGCCCTGGCCGCTTCGAGGGCGGCGGAGGCGCCGGCGATGCCGCAGCCGATGACCAGGACGTCGGTCCGGATGTCGTGCTCGCTCATGTCGGCCTCAATAGAGGAAATCCAGGCTGATGTCGATGGCCGGGGCCGAGTGGGTCAGGGCGCCCACGGAGATGTAGTCGACGCCCGTCTCGGCGACGGCGTGGACGCGGTCGAGGCTCATGTTCCCGGAGGCCTCGAGGGGGACGCGGCTGGCGGCGAGGATGACGGCCTGGCGCATCATCTCGATGGTCATGTTGTCGAGCATGATCATGTCGGCCCCGGCGGCCAGGGCTTCACGGACCTGCAGGAGGTCGGCCGCTTCGACCTCGACGCGGACGCCGGGGCGGATCCTTGAACGGGCGCGGCGGACGGCCTCGGCGACGCTCCCGACATGGCGCAGGTGGTTGTCCTTGATCAGGACCATGTCGGAAAGGCTGAGGCGGTGGTTCGTCCCGCCTCCCGTTTTCACGGCATACTTCTCGAGGAGGCGGAGGCCGGGTGTGGTTTTGCGTGTGTCAAGGATGTGCGTCTTGAAGCCGGCGACGGCGTCGACGAAGCGCCGCGTGGCCGTGGCCACCCCGCAGAGATGCTGGAGGAAGTTCAGGGCTGTCCGCTCGCCTTTGAGGAGGGAGATGGTCGGCCCCTTCAGGCGGGCCAGCTTGTCGGTCTTGCGGAATGCGGCGCCCTCGCTGAACCTCTCGATGAAGATGATTGACGGATCGACCTTCTCGAAGACGCGCCGGGCGACGGCCAGGCCGGCCAGAACGCCGTCCTCCTTGGCCATGAAGAAGGCCTCCGAACGGGCATCGGCCGGGACGACGCTCTCCGACGTGATATCGCCTCCCGGCATGTCTTCGCGAAGGGCGGCGTCAATGATAGAGTCGAATTCCTGCGCCCCCATGGCAGTCCGCATTATAGGCCTTTCCGTTGATATCCGTCAAACGCGGGACGGCCGGAGCGCGTTTGCCTCGGCCGGAGATTTGTGCCATCATGGCGACACGTTGAAAAAACAGGAACAGCTGCCGTATGTCGACCACTTCGGCCTCTCCCCCGCCGACCTGCGCTCCGTCCTCGGCCTGGCCCTCTCGAGCGGCGGCGACTTCGCCGAGATCTTCCTGGAGCACCGGACCCACGACTTCATCAACATGGAGGAGGACATCATCAAGGAGACGGCCGAGGCCGTCAGTCTGGGGATGGGCATCCGGGTCATCCGCGGCGACCGGACGGGCTTCGGCTACACGAACGACCTCGGGCTCGACAAGATCCGCAAGGCCGCCCTGACGGCCGCGGCCATCGCCCGCGGCAAGGCCGGCTCAGGGCCGCCCCCGCCGCTTCGCGACAGGACCCGGCTTGCGAGCCGCTACCTCGTCCGGCGCCCCGTCCACGAAGCGTCCCTCCGCGAGAAGATGAAGCTCGTCCGGGAAGCCTACGCCGCGGCCAAAGGCCACGATCCGCGCATCGCTAAGGTCAAGGCCCATTACTCGGACAGTCTCACCCACCAGTGCGTCGCCAATTCCGAGGGTTTGCTCGTCCATGACACCCGGCCCTTGGTCAAGCTTGTCTGCATGGCCATTTCCGAAAAGAACGGCAAGCGCGAATCGGGCTACTGGGGCGGCGGAGGCCGGGTCGGCCTCGAGTACTTCCGCGACGTCTTGACGCCTCGCCGCATCGGCGAAGAGGCGGCCCGCGAAGCCGTGCTCCTCCTCGACGCCGTCGACGCGCCGGCCGGCGAGATGCCCATCGTCCTCGCGCCGGGACACAGCGGCGTCCTCATCCACGAGGCCGTCGGCCATCTTCTCGAGGCCGACTTCAACCGCAAGAAGACCTCCGTCTTCTGGAACAAGATGGGAAAGAGGGTCGGCTCCTCTCTCGTCACGATCTACGACGACCCGACCATCCCATCGTTCCGCGGCTCCTACAACATCGACGACGAGGGCACGGCGCCGCGCCGGACCCTGCTCATCGAGAAGGGCGTCATCCGCGGCCTTCTCCAGGACAAGCTCTCGAGCCGGCTGATGCGCGGCGCCCTCACCGGACACGGCCGGCGCCAGGACTACAGCCACTGGCCCATCCCGCGCATGGCCAACACCTACATCGCCGCCGGCGACGACGCGCCCGAGGACATCGTGCGGTCGGTTAAGAAAGGTTTCTATGTCTCGAGCCTCTCCGGCGGCCAGGTCGAGGACTCGGGCAAGTTCACGTTCTCCGTCAGCCTCGGCTACCTCATCGAGGACGGCCGGCTGACCGCGCCGGTCAAGCAGGCCACCCTCATCGGCACGAACATCGACATCCTCAAGAAGATCGACAGGGTCGGCTCCGACCTCGAGTTCGGGCTCCAGACGGGCACCTGCAGCAAAGACGGCCAGGACGTGCCGGTCACGGACGGCTGCCCGACGCTCCGCATCGAGAGGATGACGGTCGGAGGGACGTCGTGAAGGACGCGAAGAAAAGCGCGAAAGAGGCGCCGGCGCTCCGCGGCCTGGCCGAATCGCTCGTCGCCTGCGCGCGCGGGTGCGGCGCGGATGAAGCCGAGGTCTCCGTCGTCGACGGCTACGAGTTCAACGTCGACGTCCGCAAGGGCCGCATCGAGACCCTTATCGAGGCCGGCTCGCGCTCGGCGGGCCTGCGCGTCATCAAGGGCAAGAAGACCGCCTTTGCCAGCTCGTCCGACCTCGACATGGGAACGCTCAAGCGCCTCGTCAGGAACGCCGTGCGGCGGGCGGAGCTCGGGAATCCGGACGAGTTCGCCGGCCTGGCCCCGCTCTCGAAGGAGAAGATCGACGCGGCGGCGCTCGACCTCTACGACCCGGCCATCGCCGGGCTCGACTCCAAGAGGAAGATCGGGCTGGCGCTCGAGACGGAGCGGATCGCGCTCGCGGACAAGCGCATCACCAACTCCTACGGGGCGACCTTCGCCTCGAACGAGGTCCGCCTGGTCCTGGCGATGTCCAACGGCTTTGTCGGCGAGTACGAGCAGACCTACTGCGGATTGGGCGTCGGGCTTCAGGCCGGGGGCACCGACAGCCGGGTCGAGGACTCCTGGTCCTCGTCGAAGCGTCATTTCAAGGACCTCGAGACGCCCGAGGCCATCGCCCGCAAGGCTGTCGAGCGGACCGTCCGGCAGCTCAAGCCGCGAAAGATCAGGACCCAGAACGTGCCGGTCATCTTCGAGCCGACGCAGACGGCCTGGCTCATGGGGTTCCTGTTCGGCTGCGTCACGGGGACGGCGGTCTACCAGAAGGCGACGTTCCTCGAGGGCAAGCTCGGAGAGCGGATCGGGAACGGGCGGATCACGGTCGTCGACGACGGGCTGATGCCCAAGGAACTCGGCTCGCACCCCTTCGATTCCGACGGCCTGCCGAGCCGGCGGACCGTGGTCGTCGAGCGCGGCATCCTGAAGAGCTACCTCTGCAACATCTACGCGGCCCGGAAGCTCGGCCTCCCGTCGACGGGAAGTGCCGACGGCAACGGCGTCGGCCCGGCCAATTTCTACCTCGAGCCGGGAAAAGCGGCGGCCAAGGACATCATCGCCGGGACGAAGAAGGGCCTGCTCCTCATCCGGACGCTCGGCCACGGCCTGAATTCCGTGACCGGCGACATCTCCCGGGGCGCCTTCGGCCTGTGGATCGAGGACGGCGAGATCGCCTACCCCGTCTCCGAGGTCACGATCTCCGGGAATTTGGGCCGGATCCTCGAGGCGATCGAGGCGGTCGGTAGCGACCTCGAGTTCCTCAGCCCGGTCACCGGCCCGACCGTCAAGGTCGCCGAGATGACCGTCGCCGGCGAGTGAGGCAAAGTTGAGGCAAAGTTGCCTTGGCTAACGCAAATTGCTGCGGCCCGAGGCAAAGTTGCCTTGGCTAACGCAAATTGCTGTATAAAATAATGATAGCTCAATAAAGGGGGCGCTTTTCAGGCCTTAAACCGCCTTTTCAAGGCTAAAAACGCACTTTGCTATGTCTGCGCGCACGGATTCGCAAATAACGAAAAATGCCCATAAAAAACCCATTTAAGGCCTGTTTTTAGCCCTTTTCTGATATTAAATCGTTACTTATCTGGATGCTACGTTAGCCAAGGCAAGCTTTCTTCACCAAGCTTTCTTCACGGCACTTCCAGGAAATCAGCGCCCCTGATCAATAATGATACCGGGCCTGGAGGAAGTCTATGCGGTCGTCGCGCACGAGGTAAACGATCCGTTGTTCGAGGCTGAGCCGCCTCGACCAAAGGTTTGGTCTGAGATATTTGAGAGGTTCGGGCTTGCCCAATCCCGAGAACGGGTCCCTGATCACATCAAGGACGATGTCGAGGATCCGGAGGGCGTTTTTCCTGTCTACTCGGATCCAGTACCGAAGGTCTTCAAGGAACTCCGGAGCGAAGACCACCTCACGCTTTTTGCCGCCCACCGGACACCTCGTCGCGGAGCTTCTCGATGTCCTCGACGGTCATGGGGGTCCCGGCCCCGCCCTCCAAGGCCCGGCCGAGGGCCCCAAGGAGCCGGGCCGCGTTTCGCGGCGAGCGCAGCAGATGCGAGACTTCGAGGAGGCTCGTCGCGTCTTTTTCGGACATCATGACGACACTCTCGCCCCGCCGCCTCTTGATGACGACCGTCTCCCGGTTCTTCGTCACCTCGTCGAGAAGCTTGGACAGGTTTTGCCGGGCCTGGGAATAGGTGGTTTGGATAGCCATATTCTTCTTCCTGACTTGTACGGCATTATTGTACATCTTCGCGGCCTCCTGTCAATTGTAATAACGTCCGGGGCCGGGACCGTTTCTCACGCGTTCCAAAAATGAGGGATATGGTATTGTGTCCCCGATTTTTTGGGAGTATCATTCATCGCCTTGGGTGATGATTGAGTTCGGCGTTAGTCCGAAGAAAGGAGTATCTGTATGAACGCTCGGAAGGCCACTCTCGACAAACCCAAAGCGATCGCCATCGCATCAGCCCCGTTTGCCGTTCTGGTCATATTCGCCGCCATCGCGGCCGCGCTCGCGACGCCCCTCGCGGCCCAGGCGCAACCGGCCGACCCGGCTGCCTCCGCCGCCCCGGCCGCCCAGAACGTCCCGTCCTGGCTGCGCTACCCGGCCATATCCCCGGACGGCCAGACGATCGTCTTCGCCTACAAGGGCGACCTTTACCGCGTCCCGTCCGACGGCGGCGCGGCGGTCCCCCTGACCCTGCACGAGGCCCACGACACGAACCCGGTCTGGAGCCGTGACGGCAGGTCCATCGCCTTCGCCAGCGACCGCTTCGGCAACTTCGACGTCTTCGTCATGCCCGCGGCCGGCGGCCCGGCCCGCCGCCTGACCTTCCATTCGGCATCCGAGACGCCCTACTCCTTCACCCCCGGCGACAAGGACGTCCTCTTCGGCGCGGCCCGCCTCGACACGGCCGCCAACCGCCTCTTCCCCACCGGCTCCCAGCCCGAGCTCTACAAGGTCCCCGTGGCCGGCGGCCGCGCGGCCCAGGTCCTGGCCACTCCCGCCGAGGACGCCCGCTTCAGCCGCGACGGAAAGCTCCTCATCTACCACGACAAGAAAGGCGGCGAGAACGACTGGCGCAAGCACCACACCTCGGCCATCTGCCGCGACATCTGGGTCTACGACACCGAGACGGGCCGCCATCAAAAGATCACCAGGTTCGCCGGCGAGGACCGCAGCCCCGTCTTCACGGACAACGACACGGCCTTTTACTACCTGAGCGAGCAGAGCGGATCGTTCAATGTCCACCGGCTGCGCCCCGATGGCCGCGCCCCCGAGCAGATCACCCGCTACAAGACCCACCCGGTCCGCTTCCTGAGCCTGGCCGACGACGGCACCCTCTGCTTCGGCTACGACGGCGCGATCTACACCCAGCGCGAGGGCGCCGCCCCCCGCCTCGTTCCCGTCCTCCTCTCCGCCGACGCCCGCTCCAACAACGAGGTCGTCGTGCCCATCTCTGGCGGGGCCCGCGAATTCGCCGTCTCGCCGAACGGCAAGGAGATCGCCGTCGTCGTCCGCGGCGGCATCTTCGCCACGAGCGTCGACGGCGGGGTGACCAAGCGCGTCACCTCGTCCTTCGGCCAGGAGGCGGGCGTCGCCTTCTCCCCCGACGCGAACGCCATCATCTACGCCTCCCAGCGCGACGGCCGGTGGGGCATCTACGAGACGCGCCGGACCCGCACCGAGGAGCCCTACTTCTACGCCTCGACGGTCCTCAAGGAGACGCCCCTCGTCGTCAACACCCACCAGAACACCCAGCCCTCCTATTCCCCCGACGGCAAGGAGATCGCCTGGATCGAGGACCGCGTCAACCTCAAGGTCCTCAATCTCGCCTCCAAGCAGACGCGCACCCTGCTGACCGACCGGGAGCTCTTCTCGATGAGGGACAACGACCAGTATTTCGAGTGGAGCCCGGACAGCCGCTGGATCCTGTTCGAATATTCCGTGCCCGGCTTCAACCCCGGCGAGATCGGCCTCGTCAAGGCCGACGGCACGGCCAAGACCGTCAACCTGACCCAGAGCGGGTTCAACGATACGTCGCCCAAATGGATCCTCGGCGGCGAGGCCTTGATGTGGTTCAGCAACCGCGACGGCATGAAGTCCGCGGCCTGGAGCGGCGGCGCCCAGATCGACGCCTACGCCTTCTTCTTCACCCGGGACGCCTGGGACCGCTTCCTCCTGACCAAGGAGGAGGCCGCCCTCCTCAAGGAGATCGAAGAGAAGAAGGCCAAGCCCGAGGCGCCCAAAGACAAGAAGGCGCCCGCCGACAAAGCCAAGAAGGAAGAGGTCAAGGAGCTGGTCATCGATTGGGGCGGCCTGGCCCAGCGCAAGGCGCGCCTGACCATCCACTCCTCGGCCCTCGGCGACGCCCTGGTCAACAACGACGGCGACACCCTCTACTACCTGTCCCGCTTCGAGAAGGGCATGAACCTGTGGACGACCAACCTCAGGACCAAGGAGACCAAGATGCTCGTCGCCCTCAACGCCAACGGCGGCGGCCTGGCCTGGGACAAGGACCAGAAATCCATCTTCCTCCTGGCCGACGGCGGCCTGTCCAAGATCGACCCGGCCTCGGGCAAGCGGGACACGATCGGCGTCCGCGGCGAGATGACGGTCGACCTGACCGGCGAGCGCGCGGCCATGTTCGAGCACGTCTGGCGCCGCACCCTCGAAACCTTCTACACCTCGGGATACCACGGCATCGACTGGGTCGCCCTCAAATCGGTCTATGAGAAGCACCTGCCCCACCTCGGCGACAACTACGACTTCGCCGAGCTCCTGAGCGAGATGCTGGGCGAGCTCAACGTCAGCCACACCGGGGCGCGTTATGCCCGCACGATGCCGAACGCCGACGAGACGGCCTCGCTCGGCGCGTTCTACGACGCCGCGTATCCCGGCCCCGGCGTCAAGATCGAAGAGGTCATCGCCGGCGGACCGCTCGACAAAGCCGGCCTGAACGTCGCGCCGGGCGCGATCATCGAGGCCATCGACGGCGAGGCCATCGCCTCAGACCGCGACCTCGACCGTTATCTCAACCGCAAGGCCGGCCAGAACGTCCTGCTCGTCGTCTCGGGCGGAGCGAGCGGGGCCAGTCAGGCAGCGACAGCCGCCAAGCGCGAGATCGCCGTCAAGCCCGTCTCGCCGGGCGAGGAGAGCGGCCTTCTCTACCGGCGCTGGGTCCTGCGGAACCAGGAGGAGGTCGACCGCCTGAGCGGCGGCCGCCTGGGCTACATCCACGTCCCCGGGATGAACGACCGCGCCTACCGCTCGGCCTACGAGGAGATCATGGGCAAGTTCGCCGACAGGGCCGGCGTCGTCGTCGACACCCGGTTCAACGGCGGCGGCGACCTCGTCGCTGACCTGGCCATGTTCCTGAGCGGCACGAAGTTCTTCGACTACACCACCGACACCCGGAGCGACGGCTACGAGCCCTTCTTCCGCTGGACCAAGCCGAGCATCTCGATCGTTGGCGAGGCCCAATACAGCGACGGCCATTGCTACGCCTTCGCCTACAAGTACCTCAAGCTGGGCAAGCTCGTCGGCATGCCCGTGCCGGGAACTTGCGCCTTCGCCGGCTGGGAAGGGCTCGGGGACACGGGCATCCGATGGGGTGTGCCGCCCCTCGGGGTCAAGGCGGTCGGCGTCGGCTATCTCGAGAACGTCCAGACCGAACCCGACATCAAGGTCATGAACACCTACGAGGCGGTGGTCAAGGGCAAGGACGAACAGCTCGAGGCCGCCGTCGAGGCCCTGCTGAAGGAGATCAAGTAGGGGGCCCGCCGGCCCCTCGCCGGACCGCGCTTCACGGCGTTGCGGCCTTGAGCTTGCGCAGCTGGGCCTTGGCCGTCTCGACGGCCTTCTTGATCTCCGCGTTCTCCGGGTCAAAGGCCAGGAGATCTTCCCAGACGGCGATGGCCTTCTGCAGATTGCCTTGCCTGTATTCCGTGAGGCCGCGGTTGGTCAGCTGGGCGGAGCAGAGCTCGATCGCCTCGTCCAGGTCTTTCCTGTTCAAGGCGGTTCCCTTTTCGAGTCCGTCGAACGACGCTATGTTCTTGAGCAGAAGGCCGTGGACCTTTCCCGCCAGCGCGTAATCGTGGCCGGCGAGCGCCTTGCTGCCGATCGTCTTTATCTCGCCGGCGGCCGCCGCATATCCCGCCTTCAGGGTCTTGTCCCCGGGATATTCCTTGAGCGCAGTTTGGTAGACCGCCAGGGCCTTGTCATACCTCGCGGCCTTTATCTCCTGCCGGAACTGGGCTTCGTACATGGCGATGCGGCAGCGCCTCATCCCCGCCTCGACGTCCGACTTCACAAAGGTCAACTTCGAGGCGAATGCCGAGAATCCGGCCCAGTTGTTGATCAATAGCCGGTAGGCACCCCCCGCCGGCCCGTATTCCCCTTGACTCCGGGCGCGGTCCGCGGCACGCTTGACCTCCTCGATCGTCTTGATATAGCCCGTCAGGGTCCTTTTATCGTTCGGATCCTGTTGATAGAGCTTCTTTTGGAGGTCAAGCGCCTTCTCATAATCGCCCGCGGCCAGCGACCGGCCCGACTCGGCGGAGGTCTGCTTCACGGCCGCCTTGTGGGTTGACGCGCAGGCGGTGAAAACCAGGCTCGAGAGCAGAGCGGC
>Ga0316628_100003866_pt1 | contig 11630 bp, 9 predicted proteins | sample OWC_Aug_M2_C1_D5_FD_207648 | JGI IMG/M metagenome (GOLD analysis project Ga0316628, IMG submission 207648) | Wetland soil microbial communities from Old Woman Creek delta, Ohio, United States - OWC_Aug_M2_C1_D5_C | ecosystem: Environmental > Terrestrial > Soil > Wetlands | place: USA: Ohio... | reverse complement strand
TTGAAGGAGCCCCGGTGTCATTTGCGACGGCCCCTGCGGGGCGCAGACCCCTCCGGGCCTTGCCGCAAGAATCCAGAACAGAATCGCTCAGATTAGGGTGAAGAAACAAGCAACACCTCGCGATGGCCTCCCCTCGAGGGCTGAGAGATAAACCACCGCCTTAATCCTTGGCGCCAATGAACTCGCTCGGCTCAGGCTTGTTTTTTCGCCTTGAGAATGACCTCGATCTTGGCGAGCAGTTTCTTGGTGTCCAGGGGCTTTTCGAAGAGCCACTCCACCGGCCACTGTTCGCCCAGGATGAATTCGAAGGGACCCGGCCCCTCCGTCCGCACCTTTTCCAGGAACGCCGTCAGCATGATGATCGGAAGATCCTTGAACTGCGGGTCCTCCTTCAACTTGAAGGCCAGGTCGAATCCTTCCGTTTCCGATGCCATCATCACGTCGAGCAACAGGAGGTCAGGCTTGCACCCGTCCAGAACCTTCAGGGCTTCCTTCGCGTTGGAAGCCGTCCGTACCTCAAAGCCGTTGCCTTCCAGTATGATCCGCGACGTCGCCACGATGTCCGGATCATCGTCGACCACGAGAATCAGGCCTTTACTCTCCATGGATCACCGCCTCCTCGGCTTGGCAGCATGCCCGATGGCATCGCCCCAAGATGGTGTCCGCCGTTGCATTTCATCCCTCGGCGGGAGTCTCCCCGCCGTCCCCCCCCGTACGAAGGCTCATACATCGACCTTGAACGGGTTGACCACCATCACGGGAACCGGCGAGGACTTGACCACCCGCTCGGCCACCGAACCGAAAATGACCTTGTCGAGGCCTTTGCGGCCGTGCGTTCCCATGACCACCAGATCGATCCCGTGTTCTGCGATGTAATTCAGGATCTCATCGGAGGGGTCTCCGGCCACCACCTTGGTCTTGGTTCCCGGGAATTCCTTGAAGCTTTCGTCGACGAATTCATACAACCGCTTCTCCGCCCCCTCGATCACCTCCTTTTCAAACTGGCTGACGGAGGGGTGTGGAACGTACATGCTGGTAAAGTAGTCGAACACCCTGGCCACGAACAACAGGTGAATCCGGGCCCCATAGCGGGTCGCCAGGCTCTGTAGAAACGGCACGATCCTGACGGACGACTGGGATAGGTCCACGGGGAACAGGATTTTCTTGAATTCTTTCATAAGGCACCCCCCTTTCCGTAGCACAGCAACAGATGTGCCACCGCCTTGGGCGGCTGCAACCGGGTTCAACCAATTGAAATCAGTTTTAATACAAGCTTTGAAGAGGTTTGGCGGACAACGCTGCGGCGGAGGGCGCTGTCAGATAATTTTACAGGGTGTAAACCGCCTCGCGTACTACCGGCAACACCCCCGGGAGCCCGCCGCCGTTCTCTCCGCCCGGGGGCGTTCAGTAGATTTCGCGCTGGTTTTCGCGGTGATCCACGATGTAAAGAAGCTTGGCCACCTTGGCCAGCTCCTTTTTGAGGGCCGGCAGCTGGGCGCGGTCTACGCCGTACATGCGGATGTAGACCTTGCGAAAACCCTCTGGAACATTGTCGTAGGAGGTCAGGATGCTCACCATGCGGCCGCCGTACTTGCGGATGGGGTCCGCCAGATCTTTGATGGACCCGGGCCGGTCTTCGACCTGAAAGGCGAACTGAATGCCGCGCTTGCCGACGCCGGTCAGAGAGATCAGCACCCGGAACAGATCCGTCTGGGTGATGGCGCCGACGACCTTGCCCTTATCGTCGACCACCGGGACGCCGGATATCTTGTGGTTCAGAAGAAGTTCAGCTGTTTCTTCCACCGTGAGGTCCGGGGACACGGCGATCGGGTTCTTGGTCATGATGTTCTTCACCTTGATCTTCGAGATCAGGTAGAGAAGTTCGTGAACATCCAGGGTGGTGGCATCCGAGGCGGAGGCCCGCTTCAGGTCCCGGTCGGTCACGACGCCGACCAGGGCGTCATTTTTCATGACCGGCAACATGCGGATGGTGTGCTGTTTCATCAGCTTCATGGCATCCTGCATGGAGTCGTCCTCGTTGATAGTGACCACGTTTTTGCTCATCCAGTTTCTGACTAGCATCCAGGCACCTCCCTTCATGGAAAAGTTGCTGGGGGTCAGACTTCCCGGTGCGTTTTTGCTCCGGCCCATGCGGGGTGCAGACCCCTCCGGGCCTCGATGCAACTCGGCAAAACCGCTCAGTTTAGGTAAAAGCAAAGCATATGCCATCGCCCCGAGCCGAGCTAAATCGAACTAACTGCATGATAGTGCACGTATTTTTTGCGGCTGTCACGGGTGGACGGCCAGGAGGGTGGCTGTCGGGACTTTTTACAGGATGTAAAGCGGTCCTATCGCAGGTTGTTTCTCGGCTTTTGCGGCTTGACCTGGGCCGCCGGCTCGTCCTGCACCGAGGTCTTCAGCCGCAGCCGGTATTTTTCGATCTTGGAGTGCAGGGTGGGACGTGAGAGGCCGAGCAGCCGGGCGGCCTGGGAGCGATTGCCGCGGGTCATGGTGAGCGCCTCGCCGACCAGGATGCTCGCAAAATGGTCCATGATGGCGTCGAACTTGTTTGCCTCGTCGCTGGCCGAGATCGTCTCGTGCACCCACTGTCGCAACACCTGGTCCGTCTCCCGCAGGGAGAGAGGTTCCCCTCCGGCGGTTCCCGCCCCGACTGCCTGAAGGATCTCCTGGGGTTGGATCGGAGCCCCCCGGTTGAAAATAAGGGCTTTCTGGATGGTATTGGCCAGTTCGCGGACATTGCCCGGCCAGGAATGGCTGATCAGAACCGCGGCGGCTTCCGGGGTGATGCCGGGATTGTCCGTTTCCAGTTCGGTCGCGTAGCGCGCCAGGAAATACTCGGCCAGCAGCGGGATGTCGTCCGGCCGGTCCCGCAGGGGGGGCAGGGCAATCGTGACCACCTTCAGGCGGTAGTAGAGATCTTCGCGAAAACGGCCCTGTTGCAGCGCCGTCTCGAGATCGCGGTTGGTGGCGGCGATGATGCGTACGTCCACCGGGACGGTTTCACGGCCGCCCAGGCGCTCAATGCTTTTCTCCTGCAGCAGGCGCAGGATCTTGGACTGGATGCCGAAGGGCATGTCGCCGATCTCGTCCAGGAACACGGTGCCGCCGTTGGCCTGTTCGATTTTGCCCACCCGCCGGTGGGCGGCCCCGGTGAAGGCGCCCTTCTCGAACCCGAAGAGCTCGCTTTCCAGCAGGTTTTCCGGAATGGCGACACAGTTGATGACCTGGAACGGCTTGCCGGCCCGCTGGCTGTGGGTGTAGACGGCACGGGCCACCAGTTCCTTGCCCGTGCCGGATTCCCCACGGATGAGCACCGTGGCCTCGGTGGAGGAGACCCGGCCGATGGCCTTGTAGACATCCTGCATCGGCCGGCTGCGGCCCACGATGGCCTCGCGGCTGGTCTTGCCCGGGGAGCCGTCCATGTCCACCGGTGAGCGCATGAACCGCCCGGCTTCCAGGGCCTGCCGGATGATGCTGAGCATGCTGGGGATGTCGAACGGCTTCAACACATAGTCAAAGGCTCCGTGCTTGGTGGCCTCGATGGCGTGCTCGGTGGTGCCGAAGGCCGTCATGATGATGACCGGAAGCTTGGGATCCAGCAGGTGGATGGCCTGGAAGGTGTCCAGCCCGTTCATGCCGGGCAGGCGCATGTCGAGGATGACGACGTCCGGCAGGCTTTTCTGGATTCTCCGGATTCCGTCCTCGCCCGAGGCCGCGCTGTCCACCGTGTACCCTTCCTCGGAGAGCAGTTTGTGGAAGCTCTTGCGCAGCTGGTCGTCGTCGTCAATGATCAGAATCGTGCTCATACGTATGACTCCTGGGCCGGCAGCGTGATGATGAAGACGGTCCCCTGCCCCTCGGTGGATTCCACCTCCAGGTGTCCGCCGTGGTCGGCGATGATGCGCTCGGCGATGCTGAGCCCGAGCCCCGTGCCTTGTTCCTTGGTGGAGAAGAACGGCTGAAATATTTTTTCCAGGAGATGGGCCGGTATGCCGGGGCCGTTGTCGCGCACGCGGATGACGGCGGCATGCCCCTGCTGCGGGCGGGGGTCCACCCGTTCCTCGATGACGATCGCACCCCCCGGCGCCATGGCCTCGCAGGCGTTGACCATGAGGTTGGCCAGCACTTCCTTGAGTTGTTCGACGTCGGCCCGCACCAGCGGCAGCGGTATGGGGCGTTCCACCGCGACCGTTACGCCGTAGGACTTCAGCCGATGCTCCAGCAGCCGCAGGGCCGAGTCCACCACGCTCGACGGGCTGACGGATTGCATCTTCAGCTTCGGCGGCCGCGAAAACTCGAGGAAGTTCTGGACGATGGTGTCGATGTGCTGGATTTCCTCCGAGATCACTACAAAATCGTCCTTCTGGGCGTCATCCAGGTCGAGGGAGCGGCCCAGCGAGAACAGCCGCATCTGGACCGATGTGAAGGGGTTGCGAATGCTGTGGGCCATGCCGGCGGCCAGCTTGCCGACCAGGGCCATTTTTTCAGCCTGAAGCAGGGATTCCCGGCTGCGTTCCAGTTCGGACTGCTTATGGTCGACATCATGCAGCAGGACCCGGACCCCGCGGCTGAGGGCCTTGACTTCGTTTTCGGAACGGGCGGGCACTCCAATGCGATACGCCTCCAGCGTCAGGCGGCGCAACGGCTCCAGGATCTGGTAGACAAAGACGAAGGCCAGGAGCACGGTCAGGGCTGCCGAACTGAAAATGGCGGCCAGCGAAATAAGCCTCAACCGCTGGGCCTGTTCATGGCTGTAACCTTCGGCGCTCAGAATGCGCTGCGTGTGGAACTGCTTGAACTGGGCGCTGCGTTGGATCAGGGATTCGAAACGCCGGCGCAGGTCCCGGTGGAGTTCGCCCCGAGCCTCCTGGTCCCCGAGCTGGTAAAGTTCGACCACGCGCATTTTTTGGGCTGTGTACTGTTCATACTCGGTGGCGATCTCGGCGAGAGCCTGCCGCTGGCTCGCGTCGTCGGAGGCATCTCTAGCACGGGCCATTCGGTCCAGGAATTCCCGGCGCAGGGATTCCTCCTGACTCAGCCAGTCCGGATTGCCGTCGAGGAGGTAATAGGACACCAGCCCTTTCTGCCGCATGAGGGCATTTTCCAGGGCCTCGGCGTTCTGAAAGGCGACCAGGTCCCTCGCGGTGATGGACGCCAGCAGCCCCTCCATGCGGAAGGTGTACCACACCAGGATCAAACCCAGCAAAATGGTGACGAGCACGAAGCCCAAGAGGATCAGCAGGACGCGGTGTCTGAGGCTCAGTCGCAACATATTTAACCGGACTTGAACGATTTTCACTCTTGATTCGTGCGGCAAGGTCCGGAGGGGTCTGCGCCCCGCAGGGGCCGCCGCAAATGTCACCAGGGCTTCTTCAACGCCCCCAGGGATTCTAGAATGAATCCGAACAGGCAGCGACGGCAGCGGCTGTCGTGGGATTTGTCCGTCGGGGGCTGTCCGGGCCTATCTGAGCGGCTATTGCTGCCGTTGCGATGGCCACCGGCGGGATTGCGGCGGCCCCTGCGGGGCGCAGACCCCTCCGGGCCGGGGTGTCACTCGTTAAGACGGCACAGTTTAGCTTAATTTCCATGAGTTCTCGAACTCAGAACGGCCTTCTGGAGGTATTCGAACACGGCGACCCCCTGGACGGCGGTCTTCTCCTTGCCGGCAGCGATGGCATGGAAACGTTCGACCTTTTCCTTCTCCAGGGCTCCGAACTGCTCCTCGGTCAATGTAAGATCGTTGTGCACCCGGTTGAACATGACCGCCGGTCCCACGACGGTTTCGCCACTGTCCTTGCGATAGACGGCGGTGTAAATCGTGCAGTGAGGAACGGCGAACGGTTTGGGAGGCGTGCGATAGCCCAGCAGCTCGGCGAACAGCAGCAGGGATTCGTTCACCCCGTCCGGGTAGTTGCTTTCCAGGGAGGCGATGCCGTCCCGGCGGATGTCGTGGATGTCCTCGAGGCTGAAGGACAGATCGAGGCGGGCGATGCACTCGGCCTGGACGGTTTTCAGCGAATCCGCCTTGCGGCTGACCTTGACGTCGGAATCCTTCAGGATCCGGACGATGTTGCGGGGCTTGACCATTTCGCCGACCTCGGGGCTTTTGCGCATGGCGACATCCGCGACGGTCGTCCGGTAGAGGGGCAGCTCGTTGTCGAGGACGATAATTTTTTTCAGAGGGGCATCGGTGTCTTCGACATAGAGATCCAGATCCCGCTCCCGGCGGTAGACGTAGGGGCTCAGCGCCAGGAGCTGGCGCATGGCATTCTTGTCGAGCTTGGCCCCGCTGCCTTCGGGCCCGATGCTGGCCAGGACCTGGCCGGCCAGCTGGTCGATGCGGATCTTTTGCAGCAGGTTTTCCCTGAAGGCCATATTCCCCCCTTTCGTTTGCTTCTCGGTCGGGTGGTTGACCCCCTGCCGGGTTCCGGGCGATAGAAAGAATGGATTAACGTCGACCGAACCTAAATCCACCGATTTTATCGGGTGGCACCGAGGCCCATGCGGGGCGCAGACCCCTCCGGGCCTTTCCGCAGGATCCGGAATAGAAAGGATCCGGAGTAGGTCTGTTGATTAGGTCTAACACAACTGCCTGAGCAAGTAAATTGACCGCCGTGCTGGAGATAGTGTATAGAAATGACCTCAGGCTCTAACCCGGGAGTGCCCATGAGCGAATACGTCACGCTTCATTACGCGGGCAGGGAATTCAGGCTGCCGCTGGTTGAAGGGTCGCACGGGGAGAAGGCGATCGATATCTCCAGGCTGCGGCGGGAAACCGGACTCATCACCCTCGACCCGGGTTACGCCAACACCGGAAGCTGCCGGAGCGCCATCACGTTCGTGGATGGTGAACGGGGAATCCTGCGCTACCGAGGGATCCCGGTCGAGCAGCTGGCCGAGCGCTCCACGTTCAAGGAGACCGCCTATTTGCTGGTCAACGGCATGCTCCCCACTCAGAAGGAGCTCACCCATTTTTCGGTCCTGCTGAACGATAATTCCCTGGTCCACGAGGACATGAAGACCTTCTACCAGAACTTCCCGCGTTCCTCCCACCCCATGGGCATCCTTTCGGCCATGGTGAACGCGCTGCGCAGCTTCTACCCCGAACTCCAGAACCTGCAGGAGGAAATCAACATCACGGTGACGCGCCTGCTCTCCAAGGTGCGCACCATGGCGGCCATGTCCTACAAGATCTCTCGAGGGCACACCGTGGTCTACCCCCGTTCGGACCTGACCTACTGCGCTAATTTCCTCAACATGATGTTCGACTCGCCGGTGAAGCCCTACCAGCTGGATCCCGATGTGGTGAAGGCGTTGAACGTGTTCCTGATCCTTCACGCCGATCACGAGCAGAATTGTTCGACCGCGGCGGTGCGCGTGGTGGGCAGCGCCCGGGTGAATCTCTATGCGGCCATCTCGGCCGGCATCGCGGCCCTGTGGGGGCCGCTGCACGGTGGGGCCAACCAGGCCGTGATCGAGATGCTGAAGGACATCGCCGAGAAAAAGAACCTGGGCCAGGCGGTCGCCCGGGCCAAGGACAGCAAGGACCCCTACCGGCTGATGGGATTCGGGCACCGCGTCTACAAGACCTACGATCCCCGCGCGAAGATCATGAAGCACACGGTGCATGCCCTGCTCGAGAAGCTCCACCTCACCGATCCGCTGCTGGACGTAGCCCTTGAGCTTGAGGAGATCGCCCGGAAGGACGACTATTTCATCGAGCACCACCTGTACCCGAACGTGGACTTTTACAGCGGCATCGCCCTGCGGGCGATTGGCATCCCCGGCAACATGTTCACGGTGATGTTCGCCATCGGGCGGCTGCCGGGGTGGATCGCCCAGTGGAAGGAGAGCATGGACGATCCGGACTGGAAGCTCTGCCGGCCCCGCCAGATCTACGTCGGCCCGGCCGAGCGCTCCTACACTCCGATCGAGGAACGCTGACGACTATTCGCGGCTTCATCAATGTTGAGCGAGAAAAAAAGGGAGGGAGGAGATCATGATCATCGGCGTGCTCAAGGAAATCAAGATCAAGGAGAACCGGGTGGCCATGACGCCCGCCGGTGTCGAGCAGTTGGTGGCACGGGGGCACACGGTGTGCGTGGAAACCTGCGCCGGGGAAGGATCCGGGATCACCGATCAACAGTACGAGAAAGCCGGTGCGGCCGTCCTGGCATCGCCTAAGGACATCTACGCCAAGTCCGCCATGGTCATGAAGGTCAAGGAACCGCTGCCGGTGGAATATGGGTTGATTCGCAAGGGGCAGGTCATGTTCACTTACTTTCACTTCGCGGCGTCCGAGAAACTGACGCGGGCGGTCATTAAATCCGGCTGCACGGCCGTCGCCTATGAGACGGTCAAGAAGGCCAATGGCTCGCTCCCCCTGCTGACACCGATGAGCGAGGTCGCGGGCAAGATGGCCGTGCACGAAGGCGCCAAATACCTCGAAAAGACCTTTGGCGGCAAGGGCAAGCTGCTGGGCGGAGTCCCGGGGGTGGACGCCGGCACCGTGCTGATCCTCGGCGGGGGCGTGGTGGGCGTGAACGCCGCCAAGATCGCCTGCGGGCTGGGGGCCAAGGTCTACCTGCTCGACACCAACCTGGAGCGGCTGCGTTACCTGAGCGATGTGATGCCGCCCAACTGTTTTCTGGTTGCCTCCAGCCCGGCCAACATCAGACGCTACCTTCAGGAAGCGGACCTGGTGGTGGGGGCGGTACTGATTCCCGGGGCGACGGCCCCGCGCGTCGTCACCCGCGACATGCTCAAGCTCATGAAGAAGGGCACGGTGATCGTGGATGTGGCCATCGACCAGGGTGGCTGCATCGAGACGGCCCGGCCCACCACTCACGACGAGCCGATTTTCCAGGTCGACGGGATCATTCACTATTGCGTCACCAACATGCCCGGCGCGGTGTCGGCGACCTCCACCATGGCCCTGACCAACGCCACGCTGCCCTACGCCATCGAAATCGCCGACAAGGGGGCCAGGCGGGCGGCCCTGGACAATCTGGAAATTGCTGAGGGAATCAACATCATCGACGGCCAGGTGACTTTTCCGGGGGTGGCCGAGGCCTTCGGCCTGAAATACACACCGATTCAAAAGGTGCTGAGCCAGAAGCGACGAAAGTGATGGATGCCCGGACTCGTTAAACCGAAAACCGAGAATCGTTCGACCGGGACCCGAAAACAGAGAACCGTGCGTTGCTGTTTTCGGTTCCACGGTTCTCGGCTAGTCTATCTTCTGTCGAGAGGAGACACCTCCCATGGCGAAACCCAAAGCCTCTTTGGATGAACTCTGCATCAACACCATCCGCACGCTTGCCATGGACGCCGTCGAGGCGGCGAACTCCGGCCATCCCGGGGCCCCCATGGGGCTGGCTCCCGCCGGCTTTGTGCTCTGGACCCGCGTGCGCAAGCACAATCCGCAGAATCCCGACTGGCCCGACCGGGACCGCTTCGTCCTGTCGAATGGCCATGCCTCGGCCCTGCTTTACATCCTGCTGCACCTGACCGGCTACGATCTGCCCCTGGATGAGATCAAGCGGTTCCGGCAGTGGGGCAGCAAAACCCCCGGCCACCCCGAGTACCGGCACACCCCGGGCGTGGAGACCACGACCGGTCCTCTCGGGCAGGGGATATCCAACGCGGTCGGCATGGCCATCGCCGAGCGGCACCTGGCCGCGCGCTTCAACCGCGGCAGCCAGAAGATCGTCGACCACTTCACCTACGTGTTTTGCGGCGACGGCGACCTCATGGAGGGCGTCGCATCGGAGGCGGCCTCTCTTGCCGGACATCTCGGCCTGGGGCGTTTGATCTGTCTCTACGACGACAACCACGTGACCATCGACGGCAGCACCGGCCTTGCGTTCACGGAAAACGTATCGCAGCGGTTCAAGGCCTACGGCTGGCAGATCCTGAGGGTCCGGGACGGAAACGACCTGGGGGCCATCCGGCAGGCGTTCGCGGACGCCCGGGCGGAGACCGGGAAACCGTCGCTGATCGTCTGCCGCACCCACATTGCCTACGGCAGCCCGAACAAACAGGATTCCCACGAGGCCCACGGCGCTCCGTTGGGCCCCGAAGAGGTGCGGCTGACCAAGCAGCGCCTGGGCTGGCCGCCGGATGCTGTATTCACCATCCCGGGGGAAGCGCTCCGGCATTTCCGCGCCTGCGTCGAAAAGGGGGCGAAGGCCGAGACAGCCTGGCAGAAGAAATTCGCATCGTGGGCTCAAAAATTTCCCAAGCTGGCGGAGGAGTGGCGCCGCGCCATGGACGGCAGCCTGCCGCCGGGCTGGGGCGAGGACCTGCCTGCCTTCGCAGAGAGCAAGCCCATTGCCACGCGGGTGGCCTTCGGCCAGGCCCTGAACGCGGTGGCCCCCAAGGTGCCGACCCTGATGGGCGGTTCGGCGGACCTCTCCCCGTCCAACAACACGGTCATCAAGGGTTCCCATGATTTCCAGAAAGGGGCTTATGACGGGCGCTACCTGCGCTTCGGGGTGCGGGAGCACGCCATGGGCGCGATCCTCTCGGGCCTGGCCCTGCACGGCGGCGTGCGGCCCTACGGCGGGACCTTCCTGGTGTTTTCGGACTACATGCGCCCTTCCATCCGGCTGGCGGCGCTGATGAGGCTTCCGGTCGTCTATATCTTCACCCACGACAGCATCGCCTTGGGCGAGGACGGCCCGACCCACCAGCCGGTAGAGCACCTCGCCGCCTTGCGGGCGATCCCGGGCCTGACCGTGATCCGGCCGGCGGACGCGACCGAGACCGCCGCCGCGTGGCGGGTCGCCCTGAGCTCTGCCGACGGCCCGGTCGCCCTGGCGTTGAGCCGCCAGAACCTGCCGGTCATCGACCGGGCCCAGTTCCCCCCGGCTGACCTGCTCGCCCGCGGGGCCTACGTGCTGTCCGATGCGCCCGGCGAACCGGAGGTGGTTCTCATCGCGACGGGATCGGAAGTCCACCTGGCGCTCAAGGCGCAGGGGATGCTTGCGGCCAGGGGGGTTGCCGGCCGCGTGGTGAGCATGCCGAGCTGGGAGCTCTTCGAGAAGATGCCTGCCGACTACCGCGACTCCGTGCTGCCCCCGGCGGTGCGGGCGCGGGTAGCGGTCGAGGCCGGGATTGGCATGGGCTGGGAGCGCTGGGTCGGAGCCTTCGGGGAGGTGGTCTGCCAGGCGGGCTTCGGGGCTTCCGCCCCCGGCGGGACCGTCATGGAGAAATTCGGGTTCACGGCCGAGCGCGTCGTTGAGGCCGTTTTGAAAGTGCTCGGCCGGAGCGTAGGATAAAAAGTTATTCTTGGGATGAAAAATATTCGTTTGACTTGTACGCGGGTTATCATGCAATTTCAGCCCGAAAGACCTTGATGAATCAAGAGCACCGTCGGCCTCCACCTGACCCGATCTCGACTCTTGAAACAGCCTGCTCCAGCATTCACCACCCTGCGGAGACGTCATGTTCGACTTCCTCTTCAAGAAAGAACAGCAGTTCGAAACCCTCATGTACCAGTATCTCGAGAACCTGACGCGGACGCAGGAACACTTCGTCAAAGCGATGCATACCTGCCTGGACCGAGGTCTCTGCGAGCAGTTCGGTTTCCTGATCGACCAGACCCA
>Ga0316628_100003864_pt1 | contig 11632 bp, 8 predicted proteins | sample OWC_Aug_M2_C1_D5_FD_207648 | JGI IMG/M metagenome (GOLD analysis project Ga0316628, IMG submission 207648) | Wetland soil microbial communities from Old Woman Creek delta, Ohio, United States - OWC_Aug_M2_C1_D5_C | ecosystem: Environmental > Terrestrial > Soil > Wetlands | place: USA: Ohio... | reverse complement strand
AGCGCGCTGGCCTCGCGTCCCGCGACCCGGCCGGTGACGAAGCATTCGGCGACATTGCCGCCGGAAAGATAGAGATGGCCGAAGGCGCTGCCGAGTTCCCCTGCCGCATAAAGGCGCGGAATCGGCCGGTTCGTGGTGTCCATCACCTGCTGCCGGGCATTATGCACCGGTCCGCCCTGAGTGTTCGACACCGTCGGCCACACCTTGCCGACGATGAACGGCGGGGTGTCGATCGGCATCATGGTACCGGGCGGACGTCCGAAATCGTCATCCTTGCCCTTGGCGCAGATCGCGTTCCAGCGCTCGATCGTGGCAGCCAGCGCCGACGCGTCGACGTCCATGATCTTCGCGAGCCCGGCGATCGAATCCGCGCGCCGCAGGATGCCGAGCTCGATCTCCTTGGTGTTGTCGTCGCTCCAGTCGTAGGCATAGTCGGGATCGTTGGAGCGCGGATCGCCCAGCGGATACAGCTTGCGGCCCTTCTCGTCGGCAATCAGGTACGAGGGGATGCGCGGATAGCTCATCGTCTCGGGATCGAACATCTCCATCGGCCGGTGTGAGGTGTCCTGCATGTAGGGCGGGCATTCGTTCATGTACCGGCGCCCGCGCTGGTCGACGACGATCCACGCCATCTTCACCTTCATCTCGTCCTTGTAGAGCGGATTCCAGTCGGGCAGGCGCTTGACGCGCAGCGCGAACGGAAAGTCGGGATCGGGATGGCGAAAGGCGTAGGCGCCGTGGAACAGCCACATGTGCCACAGCGCGGCGCCGCAATCCTGCGCCATACGGATGCCGTCGCCGGTATTGCCGCGGGTCGCGGCGGTGAGAACCGGCTTGGTCTGCCAGAACTGGCGCTGCATCCCGGGATCGCCCTCGAAGCCGCCGCAGGCGAGCACCACGGCGCGGCGCGCCTTGATCGTCCGTTCGCCGCGGTCGTTGCGGACGACCAGGCCGTGGACGCCCTGGCCCGGGCGGTGGATCAGCCGGACGGCCGAGGTCGAGAGGCGGACCGTGATGTCGCGCAGCGACACGTTCTGCTCGACCACTCGGAACAGCAGTGGACCGGGTGCCCCGGGCCGCGCGCGTACGCGCGGATAGAGCGCCGCACGGTCGAAGTTCGGCACCTCGTCGATCTTGGTGTTGTAGAACGTCTTCCAGCCCGGAAACGGATAGTTGCCGCCCTTGCGGCCCGGCAGATCGGCGAGCGCATTGGCACCCTTCTCGTTGATACGGGCGCCGACGCGCTCGGCCAGTTCGCGCACGTGATCCTCGGCCTTGGCCATGCCGTCGGCCAGCACGCGCAGCACGTCGTCCGGCGTGGTTCCGGCGGTGGTTTCCTTCAGGTACTGGAAAGCGTCCTCGGCATCGAACGCGCAGCGCACCGCGCCGCCCGACAGAATCGAGATGCCGCCGGGAAACGGCATCTTCTCGATCAGCAGAACGCGCGCGCCCGCGTCATGCGCCTCGATCGCCGCGATCGCGCCGGAGAATCCATAGCCGACGACGACGACGTCGAATGTCTCGTCGAAACGTGTGGGAGCGCCGGAAGCGCCGTGCTCCGTCGCGGTGGTGGTGACAGTACTCGCCATTTGCCGCCCTGATGTGGTTCGTTGTCCGATCGCCGCGAATTCGACCGCGCGTGCGCCGATCTCCGGTTGCATCGCCGCAGCCGGTACGGACGCTATCTAATCCCGATTTTCCGGGTATGTCACCAGAGGCCGCTGAGGGACTCAGCCGAAGGTCAGCCGGGTACTTGGGCGGGTGCCAGCGCTCTGCGGCGGAACAGGAGAATGAGCGGTGCGGCGAGCAGCGTCACCCACATCATCAGGCGGAAATCGTCGAGATAGGCGATCGTCTGGGCCGCCCGGGTCACCTGCTCGTCGAGGGCGCTGAGCCCGGCCGTCGTCGCCAAGGTCCAGGCCTGCGGTAGCCATGGCCAATGCATCATCGGATTGAACGGGGTCACCGACTCCGCCAGCGCGGCATGATTGATCTGCGTGTTGCGCACGAGCAGGGTCATCACGATCGAGATGCCGATGCTGCTGCCCACGTTGCGCATCAGGCTGAACATCGCCGTCCCGTCATTGCGGTGGTGCGGCGCCAGCGTCGCGAAGGCGATCGTGGTGAGCGGCACGAATATGAAGCCGAGACCGAGGCCCTGAACGATCCCCGTGCGCATGATCGTCCATATGTCGACATCGGCGGTGAAGCCGGACATCTCCCACAGCGACATGGCGGTGAGGGCGATGCCGCCCGCGATGATCAGCCGCGGGTCGATGCGATTGACGACCCGCCCGACCACCAGCATCGCGATCATGGTGCCGACGCCGCGCGGTGCCAGGACATAGCCCGTGGTCAGCACCGGATAGCCCAGGAGGCTCTGGCAGAACGGCGGCAACAGCGCGAGCGTCGCCAGCAGGATGACGCCGATGACGAACATGAACGTCATTCCGACAACGAAATTCAGGTCCTTGAACAGCTCGGGCTTGAGGAACGGTCGCTCGGCGGTGAACATCTGGACGAGGAACATGAACATGGCGAGCCCGGCGACGGTTGCTTCGGTCACGATCTCGGTCGACCCGAACCAGTCCTTGGTCACGCCGCGGTCGATCATCATCTGCAGCGATCCGATGGCGAGGCTGAGCAGCGCGAAGCCGAAGAAATCGAACGGCCGGGTGCGGTCATGCTCGGTTTCGTGGACGAAGGCGAGGATGCCGAGCAGGGCGAGAATGCCGACCGGAAGGTTGATGTAGAAGACCCAGCGCCAGCTATAAGCGTCGGTCAGCCAGCCGCCGAGCGTCGGTCCGACGATCGGACCGACCATGACGCCGACGCCCCACATCGCCATCGCCGAGCCGTGCTTTTCGCGCGGATAGGTATCGAGCAGGACGGCCTGCGACAGCGGCACCAGCCCGGCGCCGAAAACTCCCTGCAGGACGCGGAACAAGACCGCCTCGGTCAGAGTCGTGGCCGCGCCGCACAGCATCGACGCGACGGTGAACCCGGTGACGGCGATGACGAACAGGCGCCGGCGGCCGAAGCGCGAGGCGAGATAGCCGGTCGGCGCCGTCATGATTGCCGCCGCGACGATGTAGGAGGTCAGCACCCACGCGATCTGTTCCTGGGTCGCCGACAGGCTGCCCTGCATGTGCGGCAGCGCCACGTTAGCGATGGTGGTGTCCACCGCCTGCATGATCGTCGCCAGCATGATCGAGACGGTAATCAGGCCGCGCCGGGCGGCGCTGTCCGGCGCCAACGCGGCGGCGTTCATCGGCCGATCGTCGGCGGCGCGCTGTCCGCCTGCGCGGTCGAGGGCTTTACGATGGTCTCGATCCACGATGCGACGCGCCGCACGAAGCCGAAGGCGGGACGGCCGTAATTGGTCTTGATCTCGACCGTGGCGCTCATGCCGACGCGCAGCGGCGGCGCGCCGGGTTGCGGCTGGACCGCGATCCGCACCGGAATGCGCTGCACCACCTTGACCCAGTTGCCGGTCGTGTTCTGCGCCGGCAGCACCGAGAACTCGGAGGCGCTCGCCTGGCTGATGCTCTGGACGGTGCCGTGCCAGGTCCGGTCGGGATAGGTGTCGACCGAGATCGTCGCCGTCTGGCCCGGCCTCACGTGGGCGAGCTCGGTCTCCTTGAAATTGGCGTCGATCCAGACGTCGCGGTCGGCGACGACGCTCATCACCGGCGTGCCCGACACGACATAGAGCCCGCGCTTCGGCGTCATGCTCGCGACGCCGGCAAAGGGGGCGCGCACCACGGTATGAGCGAGATCGAGCGCCGCCCTGTCCCGCATTGCGAGCGCGGCGAGATATCGGGGATGCTGCTCCACCGGGATGTCCGGATTGCCGTCGAGCTGGGCGCGGATCTGCGCCATCTGCTGCTCTATGACGGATATCTGTCCGCGGGCGACATCGTAATCGCGGCGCGCCGCGTCGAGCTTGGATTGCGAGGCGGCGCTGCTGGCGGCGAGCTTGCGCTGGCGGTCGAATTCTCGCTTCGTGTAATCGACGTTGACTTGCGCGACCTGAAGCTGATCCCGCTGCTGCCGGTACGAGGCCTTCAACCCCTCGATGTCGGTGCGTACGCTGGCCAGCTGTGCGTTCGCCTGCGCCAGCGCCAGGCGGAACGGCGCGTCATCGATGCGGAACAGGACGTCGCCCTTGGCGGCCGGCTGGTTCTCCGCGACGTCGACGTCGACGATCGGTCCGGAAACGTCGGCGCTGACCGATACCTTGTCCGCCTTTACGTACGCGTTTTCGGTATCGACGTAGCGGCCGCCCAGTCCGTAGGCGACGAGCGCGGCAAGGGCGACAACGAGCGGAGCGCCGATCAGCAGCACATGCCGCAGCCGGGCTCGGCCGGGCATCGCCGGATCGCGGGCGGGTCTTTTGTGACTCGTGACCGGGGACGCGCCGGCGGGGGCGCGCCGCGCGTCAGCCGTGCCGTCTGGCATTTCCGGCCTCCGTCGCGTCGTCGGGCGTCGCGGCGCGCTGCTCCGCGTCCACCAGATTGCGCTTGATCGCGAGCAAGCTATCGATCATCGCGTCGCGGGCTGCCGGTTCCAGGCCGGCCATGGCTGCTTCGCGCGTGTCGGCCGCCCGGTCCCACATGTCGTCGATCAGCGGTTGGGCCTTTTCGGTGAGGTAAAGGCGGAACGCCCGTCGGTCGGCCGGATCGAGCCGCCGTTCGACCCAGCCGGCCGCTTCGAGCCGGTCGATCAGCCGGGCGAGCGTGATCGGCTGAATGTCGAGGATGTCTGCGAGGGTGGTCTGGTTCACGCCCTGACAGCGCGAGAGATGAGCGAGCGTCTGCCACTGCGCCTGAGTCAGGCCGAGATGTGCCATGCGGCGGCTGAAATTGCGGCGCAGCAGGCGCGAGACGTCATGCAGCAGGAAACCAAGGCTGCAATGGGGGTCGTTCGCGCGGCTGGGCATGGCAGATCACATATCATTCATATAATAAGCATAGCTTAATATATGAATGATTTGCCGGCGGGCAAGGGCGGCGGTGATCCTGCCCACAGGAGATATTGCTCGAGATCGAAACGGTATAAATACCGGTCATTGTGGACGAGCGCACTCAGCGCCGGCCTTGCCAGCCGGTCGGCGAACGGGCTCGGTCGGCAACCGGTCAGGCTGCGGCTTGGCGGTCCCGCAGCAGCCGCTCGCGAGGAAAGATCACGGTGACGGTGGTGCCGACGCCGCGGGCGCTTTCCAATTCCAGCGTGCCGCCATGCAGCTCCATCAGTGCCTTGGACAGCGGCAGGCCCAGTCCCGTGCCCTCGTATTTACGGCCCAGGCTGTCGTCGATCTGCCCAAACCGTTCGAGCGCCCGCGGGATGTCTTCCGGTGCGATGCCGATACCTGTGTCGGCGACAGCGACCGTCATCCGATGGTCTCGACAGAATACCCGTACCGATATCCTGCCGTCGCGCGGCGTGAACTTGACCGCATTCGATAGCAGGTTCAGGACGACCTGTCTTACCCGGCGCCGGTCGGCGCGCAGTCGCGGGAGGTCGGTTTCGTATGCTTTTTCCACGCACACGCCGCCGATTTCTGCCTGGCGTCCGACCATGCGCAGCGCGTCCTCGACAATGCCGGGAACCTCGACGCCTTCTTCGTCCAGTTCCAGCCCGCCAGCATCCAGCTTGGATATGTCGAGCACATCGTTGATCAGGCCGAGCAGGTGGGCGCCGCTGTCGCAGATGGTCTTCGCATAGTCGCGATAGCGGTTGTCGCCGAGCGGTCCATAGATCTCCGAGGCGATCAGATCGGAAAAGCCGATGACTGCATTGAGCGGCGTCCGCAGCTCGTGGCTCATGGTGGCAAGGAATTGCGACTTTGCCTGGCTGCTCGCCGCTGCGGCATCGAGCGCTGCGGTGAGATCTACGGTGGTCTGCTCGAGTTCGCGGCGGATGGCTTCCAGCTCGGCGACGTGATGGCGCAATCGCGCGGCTTCGACGGCCGACCGGTCGGCGAGATGCTGGTCGACGATCGAGCCGGTCAAGCCCAGCGCAACGATCAGAATCGTCACTGCGGCGATGGCGACCGCCAGCCATTCCGGCGCGATGATCTGGTTCGGCATCGCAATGCGCGGATCGGGCACGACGGTGACAGCGGCCATCGCGGTGAAATGCATGCCGACGATCGCCAGCATCAGCAGGATTGCGCCGCCGATACGCCGTCGTAATGTCCGGTCCGGCGCCGCGTCGATCTTGAGCGCGGCGGCACCGAGGGCGACCCCGACGACGATCGCGGCAAGGACGAAGCGGCGGTCCCAGCGCAAGTCCGCCGGGGCGCGCAACGCGGCCATGCCGACGAAATGCATGCCGGATATGGCGAGACCCGTGATAGCGCCACCGACGATGGCTGCGCTTTTGTGTTCGACGAAGAGACAGAAGCCGATCCAGGTGACGCCGATCGCGATGGCGATGGAGAGCAGCGTCAGACCGAGGTCGTAACCGGTGGGCAGGTTCTGTTGGAAGGCGAGCATGGCGACGAAATGCGTCGCCCAAATGCCGCAACTTGCGACGACAGTCCCGGCGGTCAGCCATACCAGGCGATCGCGCCCGGCCGATACGCGGGCGCGATCCAGCAGGCTGAGCGCCGTGTAGCAGGCGAGCAGGCACACGATCCCCGCGACGACGACGAGTCGCAGGTCGTGTTGCGAGGTGATGCACTCGTACACGCGAAACATGCGGAAAGATCGCATGTCCGAGATGAACATTCGGTTATTATAAGTATCGGGCAGGTATGGTTAATTGCGGGTGGTGATCGTTGCTCCGGCGCTGGATTTGTCGGTTTGCAACGGGTAGTTAGGGCGTCCCGGCCGTAACCAAGTTGTGGCACGCGTCATGGACCAGCGTCAGCAGTTCGATCGTCGCGGAATCCTCAAGCTCTCCTGCCCGGACCGCCAGGGCATCGTCGCCGCCGTTGCCGGATTCCTGGCCGAGCAGGATTGCAACATTCTCGAATCGGCGCAGTTCGACGACGAGTTGTCCGGCCACTTCTTCATGCGCACTGTGTTCGGTGCCGGCGCCGGCACGCCGGACATGGCGAGCCTCGGCACCGCCTTCGGTGCCATCGCCCGCCGGTTTTCGATGGACTGGCAGCTCCGCGACCAGCTGGTGCGACCGCGCGTCCTGATCACGGTGTCGAAGACCGGACACTGCCTCAACGACCTGCTGTATCGCGTCAAGATCGGCGCGCTGGCGATGGATGTGGTCGCCGTGGTGTCGAATCATTCCGACCAGGAGCCGCTGGCCCGCTTCTACGGCGTGCCTTACCACCATCTGCCGGTCACGCGCGACAGCAAGGCCGAGCAGGAGGCGAAGCTACTCGGCATCGTCGATGACACCCGCGCCGATCTGGTCGTGCTGGCGCGCTACATGCAGATTCTCACGCCTGAAACCTGTGCGCGCCTGCAGGGTCGCGCGATCAATATCCATCATTCGTTTCTGCCGGGCTTCAAGGGCGCACGGCCTTATCACCAGGCCCATGCGCGCGGTGTGAAGCTGATCGGCGCCACGGCGCATTACGTCACGCCGGATCTCGACGAGGGACCGATCATCGAGCAGGAGACGACGCGGGTGAACCACGCGCACACGCCCGAGGAGATGGAGCGGATCGGCCGCGATCTGGAAAGCCTCGTGCTGGCGCGTGCGGTTCGCTACCATATCGAGCATCGTGTGCTGCTGTTCGGCGCGCGCACGATCGTTTTTGCCTGACTGGCTTTACGCCTGCGCGCTTTCGTGCGCTGACAAGGTGCGCCATGAGGCCGCATGATCGCCCATGCAGTAGCAATTCAAGGCACCATCCCCTATCTCTTATAATCGTTCTAAACACCGAAGCTCGAGCGAGAACGACCATGGATGCGCCGCAGGAACCGATCCGCGACATCGCCCATCTCGGCCATGTCGAGCTGCTGACGCCGCGGCCGGAGCAAAGCCTGTGGTATTTCCGCGACCTGCTCGGCATGGAAGTCGCGCATCGCGAGGGGCAGTCGGTCTATCTGCGCGGCTGGGGCGACTATGCCGCGAGCACACTGAAGCTCACCGAGGCGAAGCACGCCGGGGTGGGGCACATCGCCTGGCGCGCGATCAGCCCGCAGGCGATGGAGCGGCGCGCCGCCGCCATCGAGCGGACCGGGCTCGGGATCGGCTGGTCCAATGGCGATTTCGGTCACGGCAAGTGCTACCGCTTCCGCGATCCCGACGGCCACCTGATGGAAGTCTATTACGAGGAGCAGAAATACGAGCCGCCGGAGAATTTGCGCTCTGCGCTGCGCAACCAGCCGCAGAAGTTCACCGGCCGCGGCGTCGGGGTGCGGCGCTCGGACCATCTGGCGCTGCTGTGCCGCGACGTGGCTGGCAATCGCGCGTTCGTCGAGCAGACGCTCGGCTGCCAGCTCCGCGAGCAGGTGCGCTTCGACAACGGCACCAAGGAGATCGGCTCGTGGCTCAGCACCACGGCGATGCACCACGAGATCGCCTATGTCGTCGACCGCAAGGGCCTGAGCGGCCGGCTGCATCATTTCTCGCTCTGGGTCGACAACCGCGACGACGTGCTGCGCGCGGCCGATCTGTTCACGGAGAACGGAATCTTCATCGAGGCCGGGCCGTCGAAGCACAACAACTCGCAGGCCTTCTATCTCTATTCCTACGAGCCGGGCGGCAACCGGATCGAGGTCTACACAGCGGGCTTCTTCGTGTTCGCGCCCGATTTCCAGCCGATCGTCTGGGACGAGAAGACGCGTGGCGGCGGCGTCTACTGGGGCGCGGCGCTGCCCGAGAGCTTCATGAACTACGCCACGCCCGACCTGCCGGAAACGTCGGCGCAGGCGGGCGGCAACCTTCCGGTGATCGATCCGCGCTGAGTCGCGGCGTTCGGGGTTGTTTCGAGAAGATCGGATAAGTCCTTTCCGCCGTTTGCGGGCTAATATCGGCTTCTATCCGTCCCTTAATGCCGTCTCACGGCACCGGGGTTGAGTCGATGACGGCTGCGTTGCCAGCGAATGCCGAAAGCCGCCTGCGCCATACCTTGCGCGCCGGCGGCTTCGCCGTCACCGCCGAGATCACCCCGCCGGTCGCCGGCGCGGCCGGGCCGCTGCTGGCGCTGGCGGCGCCGCTTCGTAACCGGGTCGACGCGATCAACGTGACCGACGGGCCGCGCGCGCGGGTCCATATGTCGAGCCTCGCCGCGTCCGCGATCCTGGCCTCGAACGGCATCGAGCCGGTACTGCAGCTCACTTGCCGCGACCGCAACCGGATTGCGCTGCAAAGCGATCTCCTCGGCGCGTCCGCGCTCGGCATCGCCAATGTCCTGGTGCTGCGCGGCGACGACCCCGGCCCGGGCGAAGGCGGCGAGCCGGCGGCCAAGCCGGTGTTCGATGTCGACAGCGACGAGGTCATCGCCATCGCCGCGCGGATGCGCGACGCCGGCGTGCTGCCGTCCGGCCGCGCGATCGCAGCGCCGCCGCGTCTGTTCATCGGCGCCGCCGACACCCCGGTCGATCCGCAGCCCGGCTGGGCGCCGGCGCGGCTTGCGCGGAAGATCGAGCTCGGTGCCGGGTTCGTTCAGACGCAGCTCTGCTACGACATCGACCTCGCGCGGCGCTACATGGCGCGGCTGGTGGATAGCGGGCTCGCCGACAAGGCGTTCATCCTGATCGGAACGGGGCCGATCGCGTCGGCGCGGTCGGCGCGCTGGATGCGCGAAAACCTGTGGGGGGTCAGCGTGCCGGACGACATCGTCGAGCGCCTGGAGCGGGCATCCGATCCCGCCGACGAGGGGGCGAAGATCTGCATCGAGATCGTCGAAGCGCTGCGCGCCACGCCGGGCGTGGCGGGCGTTCACCTGATGGCGCCCGGCAATATGCGCAGCCTGCCGCGCGTGCTGGAGAAAGTAGGCGCGGCTGCATCAACCGGCGACGTCTGAGGTCGCGGCCGGGAGGAGAAATCATGTCGCGAAATATTCTTCTGATCGGCAGCATCCCGCTCGGGACATCACGGGCGGTTTTCGACACCGTGGGCGCGACGCTCGACGGTTTGGTCCGTCGCATTCCCGACGGCGAGAATGGCGAGCGTCTGGACTGGGTGGCGTGGCAGTCCGCGACCTTCGCGCGCATCCCGTTCGTCGATACGGTCGAGCCGGCGGCGGTCGGGGCCGGGCGCGCGACCTCAGCGCGCCGGTTGCCGCACTTCAGGGTGCGGCGCGGCTTCCCGCCGACGACGGTACGGTTCGGCTCGCTCGGCTATGTCGAGGCGGCCCGCCGGTCATTCGCGGACTTCGCGGCGGCCAAGGCAGCGGGCATGGTTCCGCCGGATTGCCGGTTCCAGGTTGGCGTGGCGACGCCGCTCAGCGTCGTCGGCCAGTTCGTCGACACCGAATTCCAGGCGGCGATCGAGCCGTCCTACGAGCGTGCGCTGGTCGAGGAGATCGACGCGATCGCCGCCGCCGTGCCCGGGCGCCAGCTCGCCATCCAGTGGAACCTCGCGACCGAGCTCTGCATCGTCGAAGGCCATCGGCCAGTTCACTTCGGCAAGGTGATGGACGGCGTTCTGGAGCGGCTGGTGCGGCTGTGCGAGCGCATCGCGGCCGAGGCCGAGGTCGGTCTGCATTTCTGTTACGACGATTTCCTGCTCAACGGATTTCCGATGCCGGATACGCTCGACCGGCTGGTCGATCTCGCCAACGGCGTGCTGGCGTCGGCGGCGCGCCCCATCGCCTGGGTGCATCTGCCCGTGCGGCACGATGTGCCGGCGGCGCGATATCTCGCGCCGCTGCGCCGCCTGACGCTGCCGCCGGAAACCGAGCTCTATCTCGGCCTGCTCCACCCGTCGGACGGGGTCGAGGGCGCGTCGCATCGCATTGCGCTGGCGCGGCGCGAGGTGGCCGATTTCGGCATCGCCTGCGCCTGCGGCTTCGGGCGGGTTTCGGCGGAAGCGGTTGGGACGCTTCTGGCGCTGCATCGTCAGGCGGCGGATATCGGCTGACCATCAAGCGTTGTTGACGTCGCAAACGGCGGAATCCATGCTGCTCGTCAAATGCTCGGTTCAGTGCCGGGCCAACCAACCATAGGAGGAAGATCATGGCGCAAGCGGTCAAGCCGCCGTTCCGCGCGGACCACGTCGGCAGCCTGTTGCGGCCGAAGGCGTTGCTCGATGCGCGCGACAAGCGGCAAAAGGGCCAGATCACCGCGGCCGAGCTGCGCAAGGTCGAGGACGCGGCGATCCGCGATGCGGTCAAGCTGCAGGAAGATGTCGGCCTGCAGGGCGTCACCGACGGCGAATACCGCCGCACCTTCTTCCATATCGATTTCCTGGAACAGCTCGAAGGCGTGGCCGTGCACGGCGGCATCTCGATGCACTTCCACGGCGCCAAGAAAGATGTCGACTTCGCGCCGCCCAAGCTCGAGGTAACGGGCACGCTGAAGCGCGCCCATCCGATCCAGGTCGCGGACTTCGCCTATCTGAAGTCGGTCACCAAGCGGACGCCGAAGCTGTGCATTCCGTCGCCGACTATGCTGCACTTCCGCGGCGGCCGGAAAGGTATCGACCAGAAGGCCTATCCCGACATCGAAGGCTTTTTCGCCGATCTCGGCCGCGTCTACCGCGAGGAGATCGC
>Ga0316628_100003863_pt1 | contig 11634 bp, 8 predicted proteins | sample OWC_Aug_M2_C1_D5_FD_207648 | JGI IMG/M metagenome (GOLD analysis project Ga0316628, IMG submission 207648) | Wetland soil microbial communities from Old Woman Creek delta, Ohio, United States - OWC_Aug_M2_C1_D5_C | ecosystem: Environmental > Terrestrial > Soil > Wetlands | place: USA: Ohio... | reverse complement strand
GCTGGCCGTGACCACCCTCGAGATGGGGACGAGCGAGCTGCGCGCCAGGGTCGTCCGGCTGCGCCGGCTGATCGCCCAGGGCGGGTCAGGGAACTCGCGCCAGACCGAGCTGTCGGAGCTGGCGGCTGAGCTGTACCGTGCGCTGATCGGGCCGCACGCGGGCGCGGTGGCAGCCGCCGAGCGCGTGCTGGTCGTGGCTGACGGGCCTCTCCACCTGCTGCCGTTCGCCGCTCTCGTGTCCGACGCCCACCCCGGCGCGAGCAGTCGCCGACCAGGGCCCGCCTACCTGGTCGAGTCCGCGCCTCTGCACCACGCCCTCTCGATGACCGTCTATGCCGAGCTGATGCAGCCGGCCGAGGCTCCGGCCGAGCCCCGCCCGGGCCCAATCCTGGTCGCCTTCGCCGACCCGCTCTACGCGGCGCCGTCCGCAGACGCATCGCTGCCGCCTCTCGAGCCGCTCCCTGCCACCCGCGACGAGGTACAGTCCATCGCCGCCCTATTCGGTGACAGGGCCGTGATCTTCTTGGGCGCGGCAGCCACCGAGGAACGCGTCAAGGGCCTGGGCCGCTCGCCGCGCATCCTCCACTTCGCGGTCCACGGCCTGATCGACGAGCGCTTTCCCCTCGACTCGGCCCTCGCCTTGGCCCTCCCGGAGGGAATCGCCGAGGAGGGGGACAACGGCCTGCTCCAGGCCTGGGAGATCTTCGAGCAGCTGCGCATCGACGCCGACCTGGTGGTGCTGTCGGCGTGCGAGACGGCCCTCGGCAAGGAGGTGGCGGGCGAGGGCATGGTTGGGCTCACCCGCGCCTTCCAGTACGCCGGGGCGCGCAGCGTGCTGGCCTCGCTGTGGCGGGTCGGCGACGAAAGCACCGCCGAGCTGATGGCCCGCTTCTACCGCCACCTGCGGGCCGGAGCGGCGATCGACCAATCCCTTCGCCTGGCCCAGCTCGAGCTCCTGCGCGGGCCGTTCGAGGTGGGGCCCGAGGGCGCCCGCGCGACGCTGGACGCCACCCACCCCTTTCACTGGGCCGGCTTCGTGCTGCTCGGCGACCCCGGCCCTATCGCGCGGGGCGCGACCGAGTAGCCGCGACGCCTGATCCGGAGGCTGCGCGAGAGGCTCACCAGCCCTGGCGCTCGAACAGGTAGTAGCTGAAGTGCCCCTGGAAGGACCGCACCGGGGCGTAGCCCCAGGGCGCGAGGTCGGGCTCGGCATCGGCGCGGAGCAGGACCAGATCGGGATGGTGGCGGGCCAGGACCTGGTCGAGCGGCGTGCAGTGGTCGTCGTCGAAGAAGTACAGGCCCGGGGTGACCAGGCCGGCGTGGTCGACCATCGGCATGTTGGTCTCCCAGCCGAGGATGCCGATGGCCGGCTGAAGCAGCGACGGCTTCTCGCCGTAGTGCGCCCGCAGCCAGCGGCCCATGGTCTCGAGCTGCACGGTCAGCGGGCTGGGCCGGTGCTCGCGGGCCAGGCGCGGCAGCTCGTGGAGCAGCAGAGGGGCGAGCACCACCACGGCCAGGGCGCCGCCGAGGATCCTTGATCCGGCGAGACGCGCCAGCCGGTCGGGCCGGACGACCCGCCGGGCCGCTTCCCGCGCCAGGTGGTGGCACCCGACCCCGAACAGGACCAGCCAGGCCGGGTTGAGGATCCAGTAGTGCCAGTGGAAGCCGGGGTCGGCGCCGATGGCCGCGTAGACCGCGAGGTGGAGGACGGGGTAGAGCGCGAGCAGGAGCCAGCGCCGGTCCTGCCTCGCGAAGACCCACGCTCCCACGCCGAGCAGGGCCGGGAAGAGCCACGAGACCAGGGCCTGCACGGGGTGGAGGGGCAGGTACAGCCCGACCAGGCGGGCGAAGGTCGCCTTGTAGTACCAGAACACCTGCTCCAGGTACGGCGCGAAGGCCACGAAGCCCCGCTTGGCCGCCAGCGGCGTGGCCAGCGCCGATCCGAAGTAGAGCCAGGCGAAGACCAGCCACGGCGCCACCGGCACTAGGAACCAGCCGAGCAGGCGCAGCGGCGGCCTCTGTCTCTCGACCAGCAGCCAGGCGCCGACCAAGACGGCCAACAGGGCCGCGTCGTAGCGGGTGAGAAAGGCTAACCCCAGGACCAGCCCGCACGCCCGATCGCGGCCCTTCACGAACAGCAGCAGGGCGAGCATGACCAGGGCGGCGAAGAGGTGGACCTCCATGCCCAGGTAGAGGTGGTTGAAGTTGAGGTCGGCCAGGATCAGGAGCGCGGCCACCAGGGCCAGCCACGGCGGCGCCACCTCGCGCACCAGGTAGAGCACGACCCACGCCAGGGCGATCAGGGACAGGGCTCCGCCGATGTTCTGCAGCATCGGCGCCCCGTCCGGGCTGAGCCACACGTAGAGGGTGCTAAGCAAGGTGTGGAGCGGCGTCGACACCGCCAGCACGCGCTCGCCCGGGTTGAAGACGAACCCCTCGCCGGCGACGATGTTGCGGGCATAGCGGAGGACGATGAGCGCGTCCTCGAAGCGCAGCCGCGGGGCGAGACGGTCGACCACCAGCCAGAGGAAGACGCCGCTCGCGACGATCAGGGCCAGCCGCGCCGCAAGCTCGGGGACAGCGCTCTCGCCGGATCGGCCTGGCGGCTGAGTCCGGGGGTCAAGGTCGCGGCTGAGCCCGTCCTTGGTGAGCACCGGCCCCATGCTACACGAGGCTCTTGGCGCGCCGGCCAGACCTGGCGCCTTGTCCGGAATCCGGCTAGAATCCCGTCATGGACTGTAGTCTGGAAGGGCAGCTCGCTGCCGTCGATCAGTTCAGGAACGTCCTGCGCCAGCAGCTCGGGCGGGACAATGCCGACTCCCGTCTGGCCCTGGTCCGCGATCTCATCCTCAAGCTGCCCCACCGCTACTTCGCAGCAGCGACGCGCGAGGAGATCCAGGCGGCCGGCCGTCGCATGATCGCCGACGGGCGCTCGAGCCAGGACATGCGCGTCCTCCAGGAGACCCTGGTCGGGATGCTCGACTTCGCGGTGCGGGCCGGAGCCCTCGCCCGCAACCCCCTGCGCAGCCCGAACGGGGCCGAGGGCGAGAGGCCGACCGTGCCCAGGGCGGCGCTGGTGGTCGGCGTCGAGCCGGACTACCTCGCCGCCATCGCCTCCCTGCTCGCCCCGCTCGAGCTCGAGGTGGTGTCCACAGCCTCGACCATGCCGGCCCTCGACCGGGTGCGCTGGTTCCCCTTCGCCTTCGTCCTCAGCCGCTTCCAGTCGAGCAGCGACCAGACCGCCGAGTTCCTGGCCGCGCTGCGCGGCTGGGACTCGCTGTGCGGGGAATGCTCGGTCATCCTGCTCGCCCCCGACTCCGCCCTGGAGCATGCGCGGCGCCACGTCGGCCACGGCGCCACCCGGGCGATCAGCCTCGAGCGGCTCGAGCGCGAGCTGCCGCCGGCCATCGCCGAGCTCGGCGCCGTGCGCGACCGGTCGCGGGTGCGGCTGACGGTGCGGGCGACGCTCGCCGACGGACGCCGCACCGAGCTCTGGCAGAGCGAGGACCTCTCGGTCAGCGGCATGCTGGTCCGAACCCGCTCGGCGCTCGCGCCGGGGGCCGAGCTCGACCTCAGCCTCCAGCTCCCCAATGAGCCGCGGCCGGTCGTGGTCCGGGCCGAGGTCGCCCGTCACACCCAGGTCGGCTCGGAGCGGGCCGCCGGCCTCGGCCTGCGCTTCCTCAGCTTCCGCGACGACGGACAGCGGCGCCTCGAGCTCTTCCTCAGCAAGTAGCGCGCGTCCCCCGCCGGCCCGCCTACGGCACGACCTCCGACCAGTGCGAGGTGTCGCCGGTCTCGAAGCCGTCGGCGAAGATCTCGGGGCTCGCCGCGCCACAGCCGCTGCACTCGATCGTGTCCGAGGCGGCGCGCACCGTCGACCCGTTGCGGATCTCGACGAACACCTGCTTGGTGCCGTCGCCGGTGCTGAGCTGCCAGGCGACGTCGCTCTGGAAGGTCTGCCAGCTGCTCCAGCTGCCGGTGTCGTTCTTGATCCGCATCTCCTGGGCCCAGCCAGTGCCGTAGAGGTAGAGATCGACGGCGCGGGTGGCAGTCTCGTACGCCTCGCGGTCGATGATCACCGGGTAGACGATGTCGCGGCGGCCGAAGTTCTGGGTCCAGTAGTGGCCAAACGGGCCGCTGATGTCATCCGCAATGCAGTCCGGGTCTTGCGGAGGCTCCTGGTCCAAGCGGACGTTGGCCTGGTCGCCCGACTGGTACACCCAGCCCACGCCGATCTCTCGAAAGTCCAGGTCGAGGATGTTGGCACGGTGGCCCTCGCTGTTCATCCAAGCGGTCATGACCTGCGCCGCCGTCGACTGGCCCGCCGCGATGTTCTCGGCGGCTGCGTTGAAGCTGTACCCAGCCGCGATGATGCGTTCCCAGAACTCAGTCCCGGTGTCGAGGTCGCAGTGGGCGAGGAAGTCGCGGACCGCCATGTTGCTGCTGTGGGTCTCGGAGGAGGTGTCGAGCAAGGCGCAGCGGGCAAGGGGGGGTAGCTGACCGTTGCTCCAACGCTCCTGGTTGACGATCTCGACTACCTCGTCCTCGTAGGTCTTGGCTCGCTCGAGAGGGGGCAACTGCTCTGGGCTGTCCGAGACCACCGCGATCGGTGGCGGCAGCTCGGGCAGCGGGACGAGCAGGTCGCGGCCGGGTCCACCGGCCGTGGCCAGGGGCAGGCCGGCGAGGATCACGACCGCGGCTCCGATCAGGGTGGCGAGTCTCGGGTTGCAGCGCATAGGGCACCTCCGCGCGCTCACCGCATGACAGCGGAATGCTCCCTCCACTATAGCCTCGGAATCGCCAATTGGCAGGTGCGGCGCCCGGTGCTGCCCTCGGGAAGGAACGCCCCGGAGAGCCCATGTTCGCGATGGAGCTCGAGCACAGCCAGCTGGAGACCCTGCCCCTGCTCAGCGCCGGGGACGTCAAGCGGGTCACCACCATGCTCGGTTCGCTCCTCACCCGCCGCGTCGTGCCCTACTTCAAGCAGCGTCGCGGCGCCGACCCGGGCGCCCGGCGCCGCGACGTGGCCATGACCGGCGAGATCGACACCCACGGCCGCGTCACCGCGGTCGGCGGGCTCGACGTCAAGCTCGAGACCGCGGCCTCGGCCGGGTGCAAGACGGTCATCATTCCGCGGGAGAACCTGCACCGGCCGGGCGACATCGAGCGCTTCCCCGAGGCCCTCCGGCGCGAGCTCCAGGTGCTGACCTACGAGCAGTGGCAGGGGGCGCACGAGCCCTGCGACCTGGTCCAGCACGTGCTCCCGGTGGTGGCCGTGGACGACATTGTCCAGGCCCACCACGTGGCCGTCATTTACGAGCTCGAGCTGGCCGCGGTGGAAACCCAGTTCGCGGCCCACGCCCGCAGCGTCGCGCGCGAACTCGCCCTGCGCGAGCGCGGCCAGCGGCGGGGGGTTCTGGCGCTCGTGGTCAAGGACCTGGCCGAGCTGCCGCCCGGGCTCTTCCCGGACCTGCGCCCGTACCGGTTCGCCGCCTGCAGGCACCTGGTCGCGCCCGAGGTCCTGCCCGCGATCGCCAGCCACCCCTTGACCTCGGACCCGCTGACCACGGTCGCGGCCTTCGACCCGGACCAGGACGACCTCGGCCGGGCCGAGGAGCTTCTCGCCCGCTTCCTCAACAGCTGGATCGACATCGTCAAGGGCGAGGCCGGGTAGGGCGCGCGCCGGGGCACGCATGTCGCGGGCTCCGCCCGTGTCGCGCCCCGCTGCTTGGCGGTTCATGGGCCGGGACCGGTAGAATGGCGCGCATGGCCGAGGAGAGGGTGGAGCAGGAGCGTGCCGACGCCCCGAGCCCGGAGGAAGTCACCCCCGGCCGGCTCGTGGTCGTCAACGGCCCCACCGCCGGGGACTGGGTCGCCCTCGGCAAGCGGGTCATCATCGGCCGCTCCAGCCGCTGCGACCTCACCCTCCCGGCCAAGATGGTGTCGCGGACTCACGCCGAGATCGTGCTCGCGGACGGCAGCTACCTGCTGCGCGACCTGGGCAGCGTCAACGGCACCTTCGTCAACGGTCGCCTCGTCTCCAAGACCATCCTCCACCACGGTGACCAGATCGGGCTCGGCGACACCACGGTCCGGGTCCACCTGCGGGGCCAGACCGTGGAGCTGGCATCGACCGACAGCCACGTCGTGATGTGCGCCACCGCACCCGACGGGGCGGGCCGCGTCCAGCTTCCGGGCAGCCCCGAGGCCCTCCGGGCTTCCCTCGCGGGCGCCGATGCGGCCCGTGCCGAGCGCGCTCACCGCCGGCTCGGGACCCTGGTCAGCGTGACCCAGAACCTGACCCGGCTGCGCGAGCTCGACGTCCTCTACCCTTTGGTGCTGGACGAGGTCATGTTCGTGCTGCCGGCCGAAAGGGGTGCCCTGCTGCGCGCACGCGAGGACGGCTCCGCCCAGCCCGTGGTGGCCCGCAACCGGTCCGATCCGGGCGGCCGCGTGGAGGTGAGCCGGACCATCGTCGAGGACGTGCTCCGTCACGGGCGCTCCGTGCTGTCGGCCGACGCCAGCCTCGACGACGCGATCACCGTCTCGGACAGCATCATGGCGCACGACATCCGCTCGGTGCTGTGCGTGCCCATCGCCTACGACGACGAGATGCTCGGAGTCCTCTACCTCGACGCGCCGGGCCGCGAGAACCTGTTCTCGGAGGAGGACCTGCACTTCGTCTCCGGCATCGCCGGCGTGGCGGCGGTGGCCATCACCAACGCCACCGCCATGGCCGAGGTGCGCGCCACCCACCAGGAGCTGAACCACGCCTACCTGGCCATGCTGTCGGTGCTCGCCAACGCGATCGAGGCGCGCGACCACTACACCATCGGCCACACCTGGCGGGTGGCCCGTTTCGGCCAGGTGATCGCCCGTCGCCTGGGCTGGGACGAGGACAAGATCAGCGAGATCGAGGTCGGCGGCATGCTCCACGACATCGGCAAGATCGGCGTCCCCGACTCGGTCCTGACCAAGCCCGGCCCGCTCACCGACGAGGAGCAGGAGCTGATGCAGCTCCACCCCCAGATCGGCGCCCGCATGCTCGGAGACGTGCCCAGCCTGCGCTCCGCCCTGCCCTACGTGCTCCACCACCACGAGCGCTACGACGGCACCGGCTACCCGGACCGGCTGCGTGGCGACGACATTCCGGCCGAGGCCCGCCTGCTGGCCGCGGCCGACGCCCTCGACGCCATGACCTCCAACCGCCCCTACCGCCGCGGCCGCGAGCGCGACGAGGTCCTCGACGAGCTGCGCGACGAGGCCGGAAGGCAGCTCGACCCCAAGGTCGTCGAGGCCCTGGGCGAGGCCTTCGCGGCCGGCGAGCTGACACCCTACCTCCAGGCCGGGCTCCATGACGCCACCGACGTGATCTGCCCGTGTTGCAGCACCTACTGCACGCCCGACAGCGCGGCGGTGGCGCAGGGCGAGACCGTTTGCCCGACCTGCAAGCGCCGCCTCACCCTCCACGCGGCAGAGGGCCAGCTCTTCGCCGAGCTCGCCTAGGTCCGGCGCCGGAAGCGGTGTGATAGGCTCGATCAACGGGGGCAAGACGCAGGCTCGCCGTCGCAGCCTGCCGACGCCGCTCCCTGGGAGCCATCCCATGACCGAGCTCAAGAAGTACCTCTGCCCTGGCTGCACGGCGCCGCTCAACGAGGACGACCCCGCGGTCATCCACATGGCCGGGACCCTGGCCGGCGCCGGCTTCTCGATCACGACGGACTTCGGCCTCTCGGCCTCGCTCGGCGAGTACGGCGCCAGCTACGACCCGAGGCTGGCCCTGGAGGAGGGCTGCCGGGTGCGCTTCGGCTGCCCCCACTGCGGTCGCGACTTCACCGCCAGCTACAATCAGGACTTGGCCGAGATCGAGATGGTCGACGGCAGGGACGAATACGTGGTCGTGTTCTCCCGAATCTTCGGCGAGGAGTCCTCGTTCGTGGTCGAGCTCGGCACCAAGAAGCTGGTCGCGACCTACGGCGCCGATGCCGCGGCCTACATCGCCGAGCTCGGCAAGGGCGTCAACTTCTTCGGCAGCTAGCTCCGTTCCCGCTCCCGTCAAGGACGCGTCCCCGCCCTCCGTCACGCAGAACGAACCCCCGAGGCCGCCACCGCCCGTTGATCACCCCCCCTCCCGGCGTTCGCGCGAATCAGGCGCGGGGAGCGCCACGCTCGAGCCCGGAAGCCCCAGTGAATACAACATGTTGTGGTCTCGATGTGGTACCAGCACCATATCTTGTGGTCCCCTCCTTGACAGGGCGCATCCGGCCACCTACAGTCGCGGCCAACCCGGGAGGTGCTCAGCATGGCCGAGAAGCAGCCAGCCGACATGGTCGAGCGGAGCAAGCGGCGGAGTCACGCGCCCGAGCGGTTCTTCACCGACGGCACGGCTCATCCCCTCGACCTCGTCCCCTGGGTTCGGCACTCCGTGCGGGTCGAGGACGCGGACGGCTCGGTGGCCTTCGAGCAGGTCGACGTGGAGGCCCCCCAGCACTGGTCGACCCGGGCCGTCAGCTCGGTCGCGCACCGCTACTTTCACGGCCGGATGGGATCGCCCGAGCGCGAGACATCGGTCCGCCAGCTGATCTCGCGGGTCGTGAGCAGCCTCGTGGAGTGGGGCCAGGAGGGCCGCTACCTGCGCACTCCGGCCATCGCCGAGACCTTCGAGCACGAGCTCACCCACCTCCTCGTCCACCAGCTCGCGACCTTCAACTCCCCGGTCTGGTTCAACCTCGGGCACGAGGGCGAGCCGCAGTGCTCGGCCTGCATCATCAACTCGGTCGAGGACTCCATGGCCTCGATCCTCGAGCTGGCCAAGACCGAGGGCATGCTGTTCAAGCACGGCTCCGGCGCCGGCTCCAACCTGAGCACCCTGAGGTCGTCGCGCGAGGCCCTGTCGGGCGGTGGGACCGCTGCCGGACCGGTCGCTTTCATGCACGGCTTCGACGCCTTCGCCAGCGTCATCAAGTCCGGCGGTCGGCCGCGACCGGCGGGCAAGATGGTGATCCTCGACGTCAACCACCCCGACATCGTCGACTTCATCCGCTGCCGGGCCGAAGAGCAACGGCGGGCACGGTCGCTGCCGGGTGCGGGCGGTCACGGGCTGGAGGAGGGGCTCGAGCCTCGCCATTCGCACAGCGCCAATCTCTCGGTCCGCGTCGGCGACGGGTTCATGCAGGCGGTGGAGGAGGGGGGATGGTGGGAGACGCGGGCGGTGACCACCGATCAGGTGGTGGCCCGGTACCGGGCCCGCGACGTCGTGCGCGAGATGGCTGACGCGGCGTGGACCTGCAACCACCCCAGCGTGCAGTACGACAGCACCATCAATCGCTGGAACACCTGCGCGCGCTCGGGTCGGATCAACGCCTCCAACCCCTGCTGCGAGTATCTGTTCCTCGACGACACCGCCTGTACCCTGGCCTCCCTCAACCTGCTCAAGTTCATCGACCACGACGGCAGGTTCCAGGTCGAGGGCTTCTGCCGCGCGGTCGACCTCGTGGTCTTGGCCCTCGAGATCATGGTCGGCTTCGCCCGTTACCCGACCGAGCGGGTCGCCGCCAACACCCGCGAGTTCCGGCCCATTGGCCTCGGGTTTGCCAACCTCGGAGCGCTCCTCGACGCCCTCGGGCACGGCTACGGCAGCGACACGGGGCGCGCTGTCGCCGCCGCGATCACCTCCCTCATGACAGGTCGCGCCTACCTCCAGTCGGCCCGCATCGCCGCCTCGATGGGCTCGTTCGCCGCCTACCCGATCAATCGCGAGCCCATGCTCGCGGTCATCACCCGCCACCGCGATGCCGCGCAACGCCTGCCCTGCGAAGGAGTTCCCGCCGACCTGCGGCGCGAGGCGGCCGCGGTGTGGAACGCTGCCCTCCGGCTCGGTACCCGCTCCGGCTACCGCAACGCCCAGGTCAGCGCCATCGCGCCGACCGGGTCCACCCACCTCATGATGGACTGCGTGACGCCCGGCGCGGAACCTCCCGGCAACGGAGTCGACACCCCGCCGGAGGACCAGCTGCGCATGATCGCCGCCCTCCAGCCGTTCCTCTCCGGCGGAGTCGCCAAGCGCATCACCCTGTCGTGGGAGGTCGGACCGGAGGAGATCGAGCGCCTGTTCATGCTGGGATGGCGGGCGGGCCTCAAGTCGCTGGCCGTGCTCCGCCAGGCTCCCGATCCGGCCCGGCAGGCGATGTCGGCGAGGGCCGATGCCCACCTCGGCACCTGCAGCGAGCTGCCCGCCCGCCGCCGGCTGCCCAGCCAGCCGAGCTCCCTGACCCACCGCTTCTCGGTCGCCGGACAGGAAGTACTGGTGACGGTAGGACTGTACGAGGACGGCACGCCCGGCGAGATGTCCATCAGCCTGTCTCCCAGCGGATCGGTCCTGGCCGGTTTCCTCGACGCCTTTGCCGGCGGCGTCTCGGCCACCCTGCAGAACGGCGTCCCGCTCGAGTCCCTGGTGCGGAGCTTCGCCCGCGCCCGACCGGAGTCAGCCTGTTGGAGCACGAGCCCGCATGTTCCACGGGCGGAGTCCGTGGTCGACCACGTGCTGCGCTGGATGGCCGCCCAGTTTCTGCCGGCCGATCGACTGCAAGCTGCCGGAGTGCCGCCGCTCGAGACCGACGCTGCCGACCAGAGCGACGCCGCGCTCGAGTTGAACTGACCCCCATCGCCTCCCACCGGCAAGCTCGCCTCAGGTACCGCCCGTCGATGCTGGTGGGGGTCGGGCCGTGCCCTCGGTGGCAGGTCCTGCCGGGAGTTGTATACTACGTTCCCGAGAGGCCACGCAGGTGGAGGCTCGGCTCACCGCAGCCGGTGCCCATCGACTCGAAAAGGAGGAGGAAGAGAATGCGCGCGAAGACCCTCATGTTCGCAACCGTGGTGACCGTGTTGGCCCTGCTCCCGGCAGGTCTCTGCCTTGCCGAAGAGGAAAGCGACTTCGACACCAACCACCTGGGCGTGTTCCTCGGCGCCACCGACTGGGAGCACAGCAACAACCGCGAGTTCACGGCCGGGCTCCTGTACGAGCACCGCTTCAACAGGTACATCGGCGTCGGCGCACTGGTCGAGCAGGGCGACGTGGGCAACAACACCTCCAAGGCCGCCATCGCGCTCTGGGTCCATCCCTTCGCCGACGCCCTTCTCCTGGTCGCGCCGGGATACGAGTTCGTCGACCACGAAGAGGAGGAGATGGTGCGCGCCGGAGTCGGCTGGGACCTCAAGGCGGGCGAGAACTTCACCATCACGCCCAATTTCAACGTGGACTTCTTCGACGACTACGAGGTCTGGGTCTACGGGCTGACCTTCGGCTTCGGGTTCTAGAAGCGGCAGAAGGCCCAAAGGCTCTCTCGCTCCCGGGCTGGTCGCTCTCTCGAACGATCATCCCGGGAGCTCGTTTCTCTGGCTAGCCCGCCCTTCTCACCGGCGTTCGTCGCGAGGGTCGCGAGGTGCCGTGAGATGTGGCGTTTGCGCAGCGCGAGCGAGTGAGGCGTACTTTGCAGTACGTTCGTTGCGCGCCTTCGGCGCTTGCGTCTCACCGCCGTCAGCGGGTGGCCGATGGGCTCGCCTCGAGCGAGCCCTCGGCCACGAGCCGCTGCCGTCGGCGAGGTCGAACGAGCGAGCGCAAGCAAGCGCCGCAGA